>Ga0265328_10000024_pt1 | contig 123047 bp, 112 predicted proteins | sample 41624metaG_FD_202086 | JGI IMG/M metagenome (GOLD analysis project Ga0265328, IMG submission 202086) | Rhizosphere microbial communities from Carex aquatilis grown in University of Washington, Seatle, WA, United States - 4-16-24 metaG | ecosystem: Host-associated > Plants > Roots >...
TCCGATCCAACCAAAGACGCGTCTTCATCCCGACAATCCAGCCGGGTGGCTGTAGTCACCAAAATACGAAGACACGACCTCAGGCGCTGACCGTGGGCAGCGCCGCCGTCGATGAACCGCTTATAGAGCAGCACATCAACCCGTGTCAACACAGCCTTGTCACAAATTTCCTAAATTCTTCGCCGACCGCCGGAAACCCTTGGAGCGACAGCGTCTTATAAGATACACAAACCTCTGTGCGGCCCCATCTTTTTAAATTCGCGTCAATCTGGAATAACCAAGCGCGCGCGAAAGCCACCCCTTTAACATGAGGCGAACATGTCGGCGGTTCAAGAGGAAAACCTGTTCACCGGACCGATCGGGCAGGAATATGAAATGCTGCGGCTGATCTGCCCCAATGCGGCGGCGCTCGCCGGTAAATTAGGGGATTATCTCGCAACTATTCGCCCCGGCGCGCCGCTGCAAGGCGTCGAGATCGGCTGCGGCACCGGCGTCAGCACGCTGGCTCTCCTCGCCAAAAACGCCGGCCTTCATCTCGTCGCCGTGGATTCCTCGGCCAAAATGCTGGAGCAAGCGCGCGAAAACCTCAAAGAATGGGCGAACGCGGGGCGCCTCGAACTGGTTGAGGCCGATGCGCTCCACGCCCTGCGCGCTCACGGCGACGCCAGTTTCGATGTGGTCGCCTCCAATTACGCGACACATAATTTTCCCGGCGACTATCGCCAGCGCGTCCTAGCCGAAATCTTCCGCGTCCTGAAACCCGGCGGATCGTTTCTCAATGGCGACCGCTTTGCGCTCGACGACCGCGCTGCGCATCTCGCACTCACGCAATCGGAAGTGCGCCACTGGTTCAAGGCCTTCGCGGCGATCAACCGTTACGATCTGCTGGAGGATTGGATAGTGCATCTCTTCAGCGACGAATCGCCCGAGCACATCATGTATTTTGCTCCCGCGATGGCGCTCATGGAGGAGACGGGGTTCGCGCCGGTGCGGCCCCTCTATCGCGAGGGCGTCGACACGCTGATCGCTGCGACAAAACCCGCACCGCCATTCTGACAGCGAAGGCGGCAACGAGATGCGCCATCCGTTTTTCAATCTGACGCACCTCGTTCTGCGCGAGGGCGAAAGCGACTTTCATGTGCAGCATCATGCGCAAGGGCTGGTCGCGACCCTCGGCCCCGACGCCGCCATTTTCGCGCGGCCGGGCACGACCGTCAGCCGCGAACCCGGCGCCAAGACCTTGGCGCGACAAACGCCTCACTCGATCCCGAAGCGCGGCTGGTTCGGCGACGAACTCAGCACATTCATGCGCGTCTTTTTCGGCGGCGGCGACGTTAAGCTCAGCAAGATCAAAACGCTCGGCAAACAGCGCGAAATCCTGCTGACGGCGGGGGACGGCGCAGTGGTCGAAAAGCTCGACCTCGCCGAAATGACGCGCGAGGGCGCGCCGCCGCTGCAATTTTTGCAACCGGTCTACCTGTGCTCCAGTCCCAAGGCGGCGTTCAAATCGGCGGCCTGCGACGCCTCGACGATGAGCTGGGCGCGCGCGCCCTTCGTGTTTCGCACCGAGCCGATCGAGGATTTGTCTCGACCGGCGATTCTGTGCATCTCCGGACGCACGATGGTGTGGAGCGAGCGGCTGGAGCCCGGCGAGAGCCGCGATTTCGCCCTGGGCAATGTCATTGCGGCGACGATCAATCTCACCTCACGGCTGCGCCCGACCAGCCAATGTCATCCCGACGATTACAAGGCCGTCATCTACAAGGGCGAGGACGCGAGCGCCGGCGAGCGGGCCGCGGCGCCGAACAAAGCGCGCAGTCGCGGCGCGATCGCTCTGCGTCTGCGCGGCCTGGGCGCTGCGACGAAGACCCTGCTCGACTCGATGCGCGCGCGCGAAGGCTTTTTCGTCTGCGAGATGACCAATCATTCAAATCGTCCCGCCTTCGTTTATGTGCAGCTCAACCGAAGCGGCTTTTACGGCGGCACGGGACTGATCGGCCTGGCGATCCGGCTGTTTTCGGCGTTTTTCCGGGTCTCGCATTTAACGATGGGGCATTGAGACTTCGGGGCGAGGGCCGGCTTTATGTCGCGCAACGCGCCAGAAGCCTGTCGATCCTGCGTAAGTCCGCGTGGTGAAGCAGCAACACCTGGTTCGAGGCCGCCAGCTTCACCGCCGCGGGCGTGTAATCGCTGGTGGTGACGACGACGCCTCTCCGCGCCCCCTCGTGGGCTATGGCCGCGACGACCTCTTGAACCGCGCGGTTGCCGACGGGTTTTGAATACTTCTTGCACTGGATCACTATGCGCATCCCGCGCTTTTCGGCGACGATGTCCACGCCTTGGTCGCCACTGGCTCGCGTGACGCGCGCTTTCCATTTCATCTCCCGCAAGACAGCGGCGCAATAGTGCTCGAACTCTTCGGGACTCATGTCCTCGCGAAACTTGGCCTCCGCGATCTCTTCATAAACGAGCACCGCCAGATGGAGCAGGCCAATGAAGGCGAGACAGATGAAAACTACGCCTGGAGCGCGCGGCCAGAAGAATCCCGCGAGGACGGTGAACGCGACAATCCAGATCACGCAGTTCGCCGTGCCGCTGCTTTTCTTCCGGCGCCGCGCCATCGCTCCCCTTCATGGTCACGCATTCAAGGGCGCTAAATCGCATCTTCCGCCGCGACGGGAATCTCATGCGCATGCACATCGCGTCCCGAATGCCGTGAAAGTATTTGTTTAGCGGTGTTTTCCTCGGGGCCATCCACGGTTCGCACCCACAGCAGCAGACCGCCGTGGTCGAGCTGCTCTCGAAGGTATTTCGCATGATGATCCTCGACAAGCTCCCCGAGAACTCCACCCATGAAGCCGCCAACTTCCGCCCCGATCAAGCCGCCGCCGAGCGTCACCGCCAGGGCTCCACCCGAAGCGAAGATCGCGCCGGCCGCGGCGACGGCGCCGATCGACGCCAAACTGCCGAGGAGAGCGCTCTTGCTCGCATCGAACGATTTCTTCGAGCGATAGACCGTTCTCGGAATCTCCAGATTATCCTCGAGTTCCTCGACCTTCTCGTATTTGTGGCCGAGCTTTTCCACGATAGCGTTTTCGCCCGCGAGCAGGCTGATCCGCGCGCGCTGGAAGCCGGCGGCAAGCAGTTCGTCGGCCGCGGTCTCCAGGGCGGCGGCGTCGCTGAAGACGCCGACCACTTCCCGCGCCGGCCGAACTTCTTCGGTTTCCTTGGTCATGCGTCCCTTCCTTTCGCGCCATCCTCGATTCGATTTCGTCGGGCCGAGACTAGCAGAATAATTCTCCGCCGCGGGGAAACGGACCGGCTATTGTCATCCTCAAGGACCGCGACGCGGACAGGTCCCTTTAACAACAAGCGCGCGGACCCGGGCGGCGCGCGTTGCATCAGGCTGGCGGATCGCAAAAGCGGAAATGGAACGATTCGCCTTCAGCGAAAGCCTCGCGGCTTTTCGCTCACCCCCACAAACGCGGAAGCCCCACCGACCAGGAAACGCGGATGACCGACAAATCAGTTCGCCGTGAAGATTATCGCCTCGTCCCAGGCTCGCGCGGGCCGCGGCGCGATTTCAGAATCACCATCGGGCTGCGCGAGGGGTGGGACGACGCGGGCCGTGTCTTCGACGTTTCGGAGGCCGTGCGCACCGCGCGAGGCTGGATGAAGCGCCGCGTCGAGGCGGGGCTCCCTGCCCTCTCCGGCATGTTTTCGCGCGGCGAGGTGACCTACGCCTGGCCACGTCCGGGTGGCGCGGTCGGCTCCGATCAGGAGCCCGTGGCGATTTTTATCGGCGAAGCCGTGCACGCCTATCTCGGCCATCTCCCCGACGCCGAAATCGAGGCGATGCTGAATGAACTGGCGATGGAGCTTGGCGCGGCGCTGGGGCAGGAGCGGCTCTATATCTCCTTTTGCGACCGCGCGTGGATTTTATCGGCGGAACAAGGCGAGGAGTGACCGCGCCAGCCGGAGCCAGCGCGGTCCCTTTGATTCTTTGAGCTCACTTCGCCGCCGACGCGTCCGGGAACGGAGTCAGCGGAAGATAGTTCGCCGGCACGGGGCCGGTCAGACTGCCCAGAAACGCGACGATCTCCCCGACATCCTTGTCGCTGAGATCCTTGCCCAATTGCACCTTGCCCATGATGTGAACGGCGCGCGGCAGCTCGGCGACCGAGCCGTCGTGGAAATAGGGCGCGGTCTTCGCGACATTGCGCAGTTGCGGAACCTTGAACACATAGAGATCCGCGTCGTTCTTGGTCACGTCGGCGCGGCCCTTGTCGGGCGTGGCGACTCCGGTTTCCTTCCAGTAATCCTCGACGATTCCGAACTTCTGGAACGAGCCGCCGCCGAGCCCCGGACCATCGTGGCAGGAGGCGCAGCCGACTTCGATGAATTTATGCAGACCCGCCTGTTCCGTCGCGGACAGCGACTTGGCGTCGCCGGCGAGGAAGGCGTCGTATCGGCTCGGGGTCAACAGCGTGCGCTCGAAGGCGGCGACCGCGAGGCCCCAGTTCTTCGAGCTTACGGGATCGGGATCGCCGGGGAAGGCCTTGGCGAAGGCTTCCTTATACCCCGGAATTTCAACAAGTTTCGCCTTAACCGCCGCAAAGTCCGGATTGCCGAAGGCAGCCGCGCCGGTCAGCGACTTTTCGGCCTGATCCTCCAGCGACTCGCGGTCGCCGCGCCAATGTTGCTTGAATTGCAGACCGGCGTTGAAAATCGACGGGGCGTTGCGCGGATTGACCTTGCCGAACACGCCAATCGCCTTGGGCAAACCGTCGCTGGCGGCGAGGTCGGCCTGGTGGCAATGGCCGCAGCTCACATTGCCGTCCTGCGACGCGCGGTTCTCGTAAAACAAGCGCCGCCCGAGGGTTATGCGCGCCTCGGCCGTTGCGTCGGCGGGCGCCGGAACCGCCGGCAAGGGCGCCAAACCATTCGTCTTGGCCTCCTCGATCAGCTTTTTCGCTTCGCCGCCGGCATGGGCTGGCTCCGCCAGAACCTGGCCGCGGGTAGAGCTGGCGAGCAACACGCCAGCGACAGTCATTGTCGATACAACCAGTCGTAAAATTAGACGTTTCCGCATTTTCGCTCCGATTAGCTGCGGCCGCGAACCCTCGCCGCGCGGCTCGCTTCGCCAATATTGGGAATCTTAAGTTTTATAGCAAGAACAAAAGAAAAGCCGGCTAGCGAAACCAGAACAACCCAAATAGGGGCTATTCGGCTCCGCGCCGGCTTGCGTGTTTTGTGATGGCCTGGTCCTCAAAGACCGGGCGCGCTGCTCCGAAAAAGCTTCAGATTTCAGCGGATTCGTAGGAAGTGATTTCCATGCCGACGCAGACTTCGACGATCACAGGGGTGGTCCAGGCCATTGTGTTTCCTCCGGTTGGAACTCTTTGAACGAGGGCCTCGCCCTGCTTTGTTTCGCGATGAAGGCGTCAAGCGTTCGTCGCGTTGAGCAGGTTCGAGCTCGCAGCTTCTCTATCATAGCCGTGCGACCCGCGCAATTCGCATCCGCGCGCATTTTCGCGCGCATTTCCGCGCGCGAAAACGCATGAACGCACATCGCCGCATCCCTGCCCGACCGCCTCCAAAGATCGCCGGGTGAATCGGTTCGGACAAATCCTGGCGACCCACAAATGTCGTGTCGCGGCGTCTCGACAGCGGGCGTCGCGGCTGCTAGGCATGATCGCGACGCGCCAGGGCGAGTCTGTGGGGTGACATGGTTGTTTTCAAGCGCCTTGACGCGCTTTAGAGACATTAGGTCGCCGCCGCGGCAGGCAAGGCGTTTCGGGAAATTTTCGGCGCGGACAAGACTTGGTTAGGCAGAGCCGAAATAGCGGCGAGGCAGACGGGAACACCGGCAGGGCTAAGAATGAGCAACGCAACGCTCGACGGGGCGCCGATCGCGGTAGAGGACGCCTATCAACACGCCGCGAAAATTTTGGGCGGCGCGAAATTTCCGGTCGTCGCGGGGCTCGCGACCGACGCGGCCGGCGCGCGCGCGGCGATTCTTCTGGCCGAACGGCTGCGCGGCGCATACGATCATATGGCGTCGAACGACATCTTCAATGATCTCGACGTGACTCGTTCCTTCGGGATGTTCATCACGACGCCGGGCGAGGCTCGCGTTCGCGCGGATGTAGTGCTGCTGGTCGGCCCCGGCCTTACGGACCGCTGGCCGGCGATGTTCGAACGCCTTGCGCTGGGCGCCCCTGCGCGCTTCAACGACGCCGCGCCGCGCAAGATCTTGTGGCTTGGCCCCAAGCGAAACGAGGCCAAGGTCGACGGCGTTGAGATCGAGACCGTCGCCGCGACGCCGCAGACTTTACCTGGGCTGCTCGCGGCCATTCGCGCCCGCGTCGGCGGCCGGCCGATAACGCTGGAGGGCGCGGCCGCTAAGAAAATCGACGCCTATGCGGCGACCCTGAAGGCCGCGCGTTTCGGCGCGGTTGTCTGGAGCGCCGGGGTTATCGACGGCCTCACGGTCGAGGCGCTGCAAGGACTGGTAACCGACCTCAACGTGACGACGCGTTTCACGGGCGTGCCGATCGGCGCGCGAGGCGGCGCTTCCGGCGTCGTGCAGGTCGGCGGCTGGATGACCGGCTTTCCGCCGGGCACCGGCTTTGGCCGCGGCTATCCCGAACACGACCCCTGGCGTTTTAACGCGCAAAGGCTGGTCGACAGCGGGGAGGCCGACGCGGCCCTGTGGATTTCCGCCTATACCGGCGAAGCGCCGAACTGGACGCGGGACGACGTGCCGCTGATCACTCTCGCGCCCAAGGGCGCCGGCGCCGCGCGCGGACTTTATATCGAGGTCGGGCGCCCCGGCGAGACGCATGACGCCGTCGAGCTCGCGCAGGAAACCAGTTCATTCGTGCTGCGCCGGGCCAAAGCGCCGGGCGACGCGCCGACCGTCGCAGAGGCGATCGCCGCTATCAGCGCAAGATTTTCGGAGGATGTGCCGTGCTGACCTGCCTCTCTGGCGGCCATGTGGTCGATCCCGTCAACGGGACCGACGCCGTTGGCGACGTTTACTTCGAGGACGGCCGCATCGTCGCGCGCCCAGACGGGCGCAAGCCCGATGTGACGAATGACGTGACCGGCCATATCGTCATGGCCGGCGCCATCGACATCCATTCCCATATCGCCGGCGGCAGCGTGAACACCGCGCGGCTGCTGCTGCCCGAGGCGCATCGCGCGCATAAGGCGCGCCCCGTCGCGACGCCTTTGTCGACGGCGGGCTGGTCGACCTTCCAGACCGGCCGGCTGTACGCGCAAATGGGCTACACTACGGTGATCGAGCCCGCCATATCGCCGCAACACGCGCTGCACGCCCATCTCGAACTGGCTGACATTCCGATCATCGACAAGGCGTTTCTGACCGTGCTGGGCAATGAGCCTTTTGTGCTGTCCTCGTTCCGCGACAACGAGAGCCTCGATGTCGTGCAGGATTATATCGGCGCGACGCTGGAGTCGACGCGCGCCATCGGCATCAAATGCGTGAACGCCGGCGGCGTCGACGCATTTAAGAAGAATGTCCGCGCCTTCTCGCTCGACGACGTGGTGCCGGAATACGGACTCACCTCGCGCGAGATTTTCCAGCGCATGCAACGCGCCGTGACAGCCACCGGCATTCGCCATCCGCTGCACCTGCACATGAACAATCTCGGCCTTCCCGGCAATGTCGAGACGGCGCTCGCCACCATCGACGCCTCGCAAGGCCTGCGGTTGCATCTCGCCCATGTGCAGTTTTACGCCTACGGCAAGGAGGGCAAAAACGGCTTCTCCTCGGCGGCGGCGCAATTCGCCGAAAAGATCAACGCCAATAAAAACGTCACCGTGGACGTCGGCCAGGTGATGTTCGCCGATATCGTGACGATTTCGTCGGACGTGCTGAAGCAATACAACAGCCTGCCCGGCGCGCGCCCGAAGAAGGGCGTGATCCTCGACGCCGAAGGCAATGGCTCCGGCGTGCTGCCCTATTCCTACCGCGTTTCGGACTTCTTCAACGCGGTGCAATGGGCGGCGGGGCTGGAGCTGTTCCTGCTCACCAACGATCCGATGCGGGTGTTCTTCACCACCGACCATCCCAATGGCGCGCCCTTCACCACCTATCCGGAAGTCTTCGCGCTGCTGATGAGCGCCGACAAGCGCGCGCAATGGCTGTCGCGCCTGCCGGCGGATGTCGTGGCGCTGACCAATTTGCCCTCGATCAAGCGCGAATATACGATCTACGAGATCGCCACGATGACCAGAGCCGCGCCGCGCCAGCTCTATGGCTTCGAAGATCGCGGCTCGCTAGGGCCCGGCTCCGTCGCCGATATCGCAGTCTATAACAACAACATGAGGGACCACGCCCAAATGTTCCGCCGTGCGGCCTACGTATTCAAGGACGGCGAGCTGGTGGTGCGCGACGGCGACGTGGCGCGCTACACGCGCGGCAAGACGCTGCATGTTAAGCCGCAATATAATAAGACCATCAACAAGCGTATCGACAAATATTACGACGATCTCTACGGCCTGCCGCGCAGCCTATTCGCGGTCGAGGACGCGGCGCTGCCGACAGAGCAGACTTTCGCGGAGGTTCCATGCCGCAGCTAGTTCGCAAAGGCGTCCGCATCGACGACAGTTTCGCGGAAGCCTTCCCGATGAGCGGGACAGGGCTGGTCATCACCGCGCCCAACCGCAAATGGGCGATGATCGCCTCGCACACCATGACCGGCTTCGCCACCTCGGTGATCGGCTGCGGCTGCGAGGCCGGCGTCGACGCCGAGCTCTCGACCAAGGATACGCCCGACGGGCGTCCCGGCGTGCGCGTGCTGCTGTTCGCCATGTCGTCGAAGGACGCGGAGAAGCAACTCGTCAACCGGCTCGGCCAATGCGTATTGACCTGCCCCGGCACGGCGGTGTTCCGCGCGCTCGACGGCGAGTTCGAGATCAAGGTCGGCGACGCCGTACGGCAGTTTGGCGACAAGTGGCAGATCGCCAAGGCGCTCGATGGGCGCCGCTATTGGCGCGTGCCGGTGATGGACGGCGAATTCCTCGTCGAGAGCAAAGTCGGCCTCACCAAGAAATGCGTCGGGGGCGGCAACCTCCTTGTCATGGGCGAGGATTGGGACGCGACCATGCGCGCCACCGAGGCGGGCGTCGAGGCCATTCGCGGCGTCCATGGCGCGATCACCCCTTTTCCCGGCGGCATTGTCCGCTCCGGCTCGAAAGTCGGCTCACAATATAAGGGCATGGGCGCCTCCACCAATGACGCCTATTGTCCGACGCTGAGCGGCCTCGGGACGAGCGTGCTCGACCCCGACATAGGCTGCGTGCTGGAGATCGTCATCGACGGGCTGACCGACGCCGCCGTCGCCGAGGCGATGCGCGCCGGCCTCAAGGCGATTATCGCACTCGGCCCCAAACATGGCGCCAAGCGCATCGGCGCCGGCAATTATGGCGGCAAGCTTGGCCCGTTCCACTATCATTTGAAGGATCTCCTGCCGTGAAGCCGCTTCTTTTCGCGCTCCGCGCGGAGCCCTCGCAAAGACTCGACCTCTCCAGGCTGACGCCGGACCGTCTGGTCGGGCGCACGCAAAAGGAAATCGAGGCGATCGACATTGGGACGACCAAGGTCGACGCCAAGGTCGGCGACGTATTCAAGGTGCGCGCCGGCGATCCGCAAGCGCTGCATTTCGAGGGCGGCTCGGAACGCTTCGACCTGCTCGGCGCCAAGCTACTGCCGGGCTTTTCGATTTATGTCGAAGGCGACGTCGGCGCGCAACTCGGGCGCAACGCGCAAGGCGGGACGATCACCGTCACGGGCGACGCCGGCCCCTATGCGGCGAGCGGCATGACGGGCGGTCATATCGACATAGACGGCGACGCCGGCGACCTTCTCGGCGCGCCGCTGGCCGGCGAGATCGCCGGCATGGCCGGCGGGCGCGTTCTCGTGCGGGGCAATGTGGGCTCAAGAGCGGGCGACCGGCTGCGGCGCGGGATCATCATCATCGAGGGCGACGCCGGCGCGGACATTGGTTCGCGGGCCATCGCCGGCACGATCATCGCGCTTGGCGCGGCGACCGGCCGGATCGGCTATCTCAACAAGCGCGCCTCGCTGGTGCTCGCGCAGTTGAGCGACTTCGGGCCGACCTACGTCGATTGCGGCGCGCATAATTTCACCTTCGCACGGCTGTTTTCGCGCAGCCTGGCGGAAGACAGCCGGCGCGCCTCGCGACTGCTGTCGCAGAAACTGCGGCGCTTCGCCGGCGACACGGCGGTGATGGGCAAGGGCGAGATCTTGACCCCCGCCTGAGCCGCGCTAGTCTCGCAAATAGATGCGCCGATTCTCGGCGAATTCTATTGCGGGAGGCGGAAATGTACTTCGTCGAACTCGTGCTCACCGTATGCACCTTGGCGCAGCCTGTCGCCTGCGACGAGCAAAAGCTGGTGTTTTCTTCCGAGAGCGGTTCTCTGCATGGCTGCATGATGCAGGCCCAGCCCTATATCGCGCAATGGGCCGGCGACCACCCGGCGCTACGCGTGTCGCGCTGGCGCTGCGTCGCGCCGGGGTCGGAAGGCGACAAGATCTGACCACTCCTCCCCTAAGGGAGCGCGACGCTCCCGAACGAAAGCGAGAACGCGATGACCATTAAAGCCGGCGATAAGCTTCCCGACGCGACTTTCACCATTATGGGCGCGAATGGCCCCGAACCGGTTAAATCCGGCGATTATTTCAAGGGGCGCAAGGTGCTGCTGTTCTCCGTGCCGGGGGCTTTCACGCCGACCTGCCACAAGACGCATCTTCCGGGCTTCGTCGCCCAGGCCGAGGCGATCAAGGCGCGCGGGGTCGACGCGGTGGCGGTTGTGGCGGTCAACGACATTTTCGCACTCGACGCCTGGCTCGTCGCCAGCAGCGCCAAGGGCAAGGTCGACGGGCTCGCCGACGGCTCCGCCGCCTTCGCCAAGGCGACCGGCACGGAACTGGACCTCGTGGCGGCAGGGCTCGGAGTGCGCTCGAAGCGCTACGCCGCGCTTATCGACGATGGCGTTGTGCGCTGGATCGACGTCGAGGACAACTCCAGCGCCGCCACCGTTTCGAGCGCCGAAGCGGCGCTGGGGAAACTCTAAAGCAAGGGCGGCCCGCTGGATGTCGTCTTCGAGCGAAGCGGCTACCGGTTCGCGTTAAAAAAACATCCTAAAACAAATATATAGACTATTCTCACGTTTCCACGAAACATGAGAATAGTCTTGAATCGTCCCACGCGCCGGCTCACGGCTTGCTCGGCGGGGGGCTTTAATGGATCGACGAAACCTGATCTTAGCCAAACCGCTCATTTAGAGTTTTGCTTAATCGGGTTCCATCCTTCGTTAAACGTTCACAGGCTATAAGTCGACGCTAACGGCGGTCAAGGACTCGTGGTGCGCCGTGGGAACCGGATCGCCAACGAGTACAGGGTAACGATCATGAAAAATTTTCTTTTGCGTTTCGTGGAAGACGAGTCGGGCGCCACGGCGATCGAATACGGCCTGACTGCAGTCCTGATCGGAATTGTGCTAATCGCCGCGCTTAGCAGCGTCGGCACCAAACTGAGCTCCACCTTCAGTTACGTCAGCACCCAGCTCAACACGTGATATCGCCGTCGGCCCCCGCCTCACATGCGGAAATCCTCGCCGAGGTAAATCCGCCGCACGTCAGGGTTGGCGACGATTTCCTCGGGCGGGCCTTCAGTCAGCACATGGCCGTTGTAGATGATATAGGCGCGGTCGGTGAGGCCCAGCGTCTCGCGCACGCTGTGGTCGGTGATCAGCACGCCGATCCCGCGCGCCTTGAGGTGGCGCACCAGATCCTGGATGCCCCCAACTGCAATGGGGTCGATGCCGGCGAAGGGTTCGTCGAGAAGCATGAAGGACGGATGGCCGGCGAGAGCGCGCGCGATCTCGCAGCGCCGGCGCTCGCCGCCCGAAAGCGCGACGGCCGGCGTCTTGCGATGGCGCGTCAGCTTGAATTCGTCGAGCAGAGCTTCGAGTTCCTCTTCGCGCTTTCGCTTGTCGGGCTGGGTGATTTCGAGCACCGCGCGAATATTGTCCTCGACGGATAGCCCCCTAAAAACCGACGCTTCCTGCGGCAGATAGCCGACCCCGAGCCGCGCCCGCCGATACATCGGCAACGGCGTCACGTCGTAGCCGTCCAGCGAAATAATGCCCTTGTCGGGCTTCACCAGCCCGGTAATCATATAAAACACCGTGGTCTTGCCGGCGCCGTTGGGGCCGAGCAGGCCCACCGCCTCGCCCCGGCGCACATGCAGGCTCACATCCTCCACCACCTTGCGCGCTTTATAGGACTTGGCAAGATTGTGGATCGCCAGCACGCCCTGAGAGTCATTGCGCCAATCCTCGGCGCTCTCGATCGCCGCACGTTGATAGCCCAATGGGCCCGCCTCTCCGGGCGACGCATCATAGGGGCCAAAGATTTGCGCATCCGTGGCCGCGTCGCTTTGTTGAACCCAGTCTTCCTCGGCCATTTCGTTCGCTTTGAGATTGCCGTCCCGACGCCGCATAGCCGCGCCGACGCCGCGCGAAAAAATCTTGCGTGCGCCCTTGAGGCCGGTCGTAAGAGCGTCGAGAAGGCGCACGAAGGGGCGGTTCCAGCTAATGGTCGGTCGATGGGCGAGACGATGGGCCTTTAAGGCCGCGCCGTCCCGGTCGTGAGAGAAGCGCTGGCCAGGCGCCTATATAAGTCCTGAGCCTAGCCCGCGACTGTTTCTGGATTATGCCCAAGGCCGCGCCGCGCTGGTTCGCGCCTCGAAAGCCGCGATGCTGTCGGCCTTTTGCAAGGTGAGGCCGATGTCGTCGAGGCCGTTGAGCAGGCAGTGTTTTCTGAACGGATCGATCTCGAAGCGAACGACGCCGCCGTCCGGTCCGCGGATCTCCTGGGTTTGGAGATCGACGGTCAAAGTGGCGTTGGCGCCGCGCTTGGCGTCGTCGGTGAGCTTGTCGAGATCGGCCTGCGACACGGTGATCGGCAGGATGCCGTTCTTGAAACAGTTATTGTAGAAAATATCAGCGAAGCTGGTCGAGATTACGCATAAAATCCCAAAATCCAGCAAGGCCCAAGGCGCGTGCTCGCGGGACGAGCCGCAGCCGAAATTATCGCCGGCGACAAGGATTTTGGCGCCGCGATAGGCAGGCTTGTTGAGCACGAAATCGGGATTTTCCGAGCCGTCGTCGCGGTAGCGCATCTCCGAAAACAGGCCCTTGCCGAGGCCGGTGCGGGCAATGGTCTTGAGATATTGCTTGGGGATGATCATGTCGGTGTCGATATTCATGATCTCCAGCGGCGCGGCGACGCCGGTCAACGTGGTGAATTTCTGCATTTTTCGTCGCTCTCGCTTGGCTCTGCGCCGGATTCGCCCCGTCTCGCGGCACCCTCATCCGCCCTGTAGCAAATCCGTCGTCGCCGCGCAAAATCGGCGCTCAGGCGGAGTTGGCGACGGCGCCCCCGAGCCGGCTCGCCGCTTGCGTCACTAACCTCTCTCGTTCCGTTCGCAGCGCCCGGCCTTGCGCCCGATAAGCCTCAACCACGGCCCGCGGCGCATTTAAGGGGTCGCCGGCGTCGAAGGGAGGCTTCGGCGCATATTCGAGCTGGAGCTGAATCGCCATCGCGGCTTCGGCTCCAGCCAGCTCGCCGATGAGAGCAAGCGCGAAGTCGATCCCCGCCGTCACGCCGCCCCCGGTCGCCAGACGATCATCGAAAACCACGCGTTCGTGAACCGGGATAGCGCCAAAAACCGGCAAAAGATCGACACAGGTCCAATGCGTCGTCGCCCGCTTGCCCAACAACAGGCCCGCCGCGCCCAGGACCAGGGCTCCGGTGCAGACCGAGGTCACGAATTTCGCCGTAAGCGCCTGCACGCGCAAAAAATCAAGAACTTCGTCGTCGAGCAGCAGCGGGTTGACGCCGCGCCCTCCCGGAACGCAAATAACGTCGAATTGCGGAGAATCCTCGAATGAAACCGTCGGGCGCAACCATAGGCCCGTCGAGGAAACGAGAGGCTCCGTGGTTTTCCAAATGAGATCGACGCGCGCTTGCGGCCAACTCGAAAAGACCTCGAAAGGCGCGGTGAGATCGAGCTGCTGCGCCATTGGAAAGACCAACAGGCCGATGCGATACATTGCGCCGCTCCGATTTTAAGCGATCCTGCGCGCCGACGCGAGCTAGGATGGCGTACGATGAATCCCGCCGCTTTACGACTTGCCGCGACAGTCGGCTATTGATTATGAATCCGCCGGCGACTGCAAATGAAGGATAACTTATGAACGCCCCCCAGCAAAAGGGCAAAGCGCCCAAAACCGCCATCAGCCCGACGCGCGCCGAGGACTACGCCGAATGGTATCAGAAAGTCGTGCGCGCCGCCGACATGGCGGAGATGTCCGGCGTGCGCGGCTGCATGGTTATCAAGCCATGGGGCTATGGGGCATGGGAGCTGATGCAGCGCGATCTCGATGCGCGGTTCAAGGAGACGGGACACGAGAATTGCTATTTCCCGCTGTTCATTCCGCTGAGCTATTTTCAAAAGGAAGCCGAGCATGTCGATGGGTTCGCCAAGGAAATGGCGGTCGTCACGCATCACCGCCTGACCATGAAAGGCGGCGTTTTGACGCCGGATGGCGAGTTGGAGGAACCGCTCGTCGTACGCCCCACTTCGGAAACGGTGATCGGCGAGGCGATGTCGAAATGGATCAAGTCCTACCGCGACCTGCCGCTGCTGCTGAACCAATGGGCGAATGTCGTGCGATGGGAAATGCGCCCGCGGATTTTGCTGCGCACCGCCGAGTTTCTTTGGCAGGAAGGCCACACCGCGCACGAAACCTATGACGACGCGATGCAGGAGACGCGTCGCATGCACGAAGTCTATCGACAGTTCGCCGAAGAGGTTTTGGCGTTGCCCGTCATTTGCGGCGAGAAGACGCCCAACGAGCGTTTCCCCGGCGCGGTCAACACCTTCAGCATAGAAGCGATGATGCAGGACGGGCGCGCGCTGCAAGCCGGCACGTCCCACTATCTCGGTCAAAACTTCGCCAAATCCATCGGCATTCAGTTCCAGAATCGCGAAGGGCAATTGGAGCATGTCCACACGACCTCATGGGGCGTTTCGACGCGTTTGCTCGGCGCCATCGTCATGACGCACGCCGACGACGACGGCATGCGCATGCCGCCGCGCATTGCGCCGCATCAGATCGTCATCGCTCCGATTGCGCGCGACGAGAGCGACCGCCCCAGGGTGATGGACTATTGCGAAAGCCTGCGCGCGCAATTGCTGACGCAGAATTTCTGCGGCCAGCCGCTGCGCGTGAAGCTGGACGCCCGCGATATGGCCGGCGCGGAAAAGAAATGGGAATGGACCAAGAAGGGCGCGCCGATCCTTTTGGAAATCGGCCCGCGCGATGTCGACGGCGGTAAAGTGTGCCTCACGCGCCGCGATCAATTGGCGAGCGGCAAGCGTTTTCTTACGCGCGACGAATTTATCGCCGCCGCCGCGGCCGAGCTCGCCGCCGTGCAACAAACTCTCTTCGAACAGGCGCTGGCGTTTCAAAAATCGCGTACCGTCGCCGACATAAAAACCCGCGCCGAGTTGGAAGCCTATTTCAAGAAAGATGCGGAGAACACCTTTGTCGGCGGCCAGGGTTTTGTCCGCGCCAAATGGTCGGGCGACGCGGAGTCGCTGAAGATCATCGACGAACTCGGCGTCACCATCCGCTGCATCCCCTTCGATCAAGACGGCAAGCAGGGCGCATGCGTCCTCACCGGCGCCCCGGCGACTCAGGATGTTATTTTCGCAAGGGCTTACTGATCGCCGCCGCTTGGCTCTTTTCTTTCCCTCGCGCTTGCTCTAAGGCTGCGCGAGGGCCGCGCAACGGCTCCAAAGCCCAATGATTGCCGGCCCCGCAGCCCGCCAGACACAAAATATCCCATGACCGGCGACAACGCCCAGACAATCGCCGAGGCTCAAGCTTTGGACGCGCTCGACCTACGAAGGCGCCGCATTCGCGTGCGCGCCTGGCGGCGGGGAATGCGGGAGATGGATCTCATTCTCGGCAGTTTCGTCGATGCGCGCATCGAGACGCTGGACTCGCAGGAGCTGGCTCAGTTCGAGACGCTGCTCGACGCCGACGACGACGCGGCCTTTCGCTGGTTTTGCGGCGCGGAGGCGCCCCCTCCAGCCTATGACACGCCCTTGTTCCAGAAAATCGTCGCTTTCCATGCCCAGATGGGGCGCCTTCATTGAAACAGGGGGTCGACTCTCGCGCGGCGGCCGCGGCGAGCGCTCTGAAAGCCGCCCTCGCGCGGCTGGAAGCCGGCGAAAAACTGCTTTTCGCCAATGCGCCCGAGGGCTTCGACGCCTTTATCGCCGGCGACCTCGCACGCGCCATGGCTGTAAAGGCCGAGGGTGACGCGGCGGTCTTCGTGCATGTCGCGCGCGACGCCACGCGCTCGGCGCAGTTTCGCGAAGCGCTGCGCTTCGCCGCGCCCTTCGTCGAAATTCTCGACCTGCCCGGCTGGGACTGCCAGCCCTACGACCGCGTCTCGCCCAGCGCCGCGATCGCCTCGCGCCGCATGACCGCATTGGCGCGGCTGGCGCGCTCGAAATCTTCCGCCCAGCAGCCGCGCGTCATCGCGACCACCGTCGATTGCCTGCTCCAGCGCGTCCCGCCGCGCGCCAGAATCGCCGCCGACACTTTTTCCGCCGCGCCCGGCAACGTCGTCGAAATGGATTTGCTGACGCAATGGCTCGCGACCAACGGCTTCCTGCGCTCCAGCACGGTGCGCGAGCCCGGCGAATATGCGCAGCGCGGCGGCATTGTCGATCTCTTCGCGCCGAGCATGCCGGCGCCGATCCGACTCGATTTTTTCGGCAACACGCTGGAGTCGATCCGCGCCTTCGATCCGGAAACTCAGCGCACCACCGGGCAATTGCGCGCGCTCGATCTCGTGCCGATGAGCGAATTGCAGCTCATCAGCGAGACCATGCGCCGCTTCCGCCAAGCGTACACGGCGCGCTTTGGCGGCGAGACGCGCGGCGACGCGCTTTACGAGACGATCAGCGAGGGGCGCCGCCATCCCGGCGCCGAACATTGGCTGCCGTTGTTCTACGACAAGCTCGACACGCTGTTCGATTATTTTGGCGACGCGCCGCTGCTCCTCGACCCGCAGATCGAGGAGGCGGCGACCGAGCGGCTGGCGCAGATCGCCGATTATTACGAGGCGCGCAAGAGCGCCTATGATGTCGATCTCGCCCGCTCCAACTACAAGCCGCTGGAGCCGCGCGAGCTTTATCTGACGCAGAACGAATGGCGATTGCGGTTAGGCGCGCGCGCGCAAGCGCGTTTTTCGCCCTTCGCGCCGCAAGGTGAAGCGGCGAGCCTCGATTTTTCCGCGCGGCCCGGACGCGACTTCGCGCCCGAACGCAATCAACCCGAAATAAATGTGTTCCAGGCCGCCGCCGACCATATCAAGGCGCTGGCGACGCAAGGCAAGACCGTCGTCGTCGCCGCCTGGTCCGAGGGCTCGCGCGAGCGGCTTGGCCATGTGCTGGCCGAGCATGGCCTGCCCGCGCCGCCGCTGGTCACCGGCCTGCCCGGCGCGCTGGCGCTGGGAAAAAGCGCGATCACGCTCGCCGTGCTCGGCATAGAGCATGGCTTCGAGACGGAGAGTCTCGCGGTAATCGGCGAACAGGATATTTTGGGCGACCGGCTGGTGCGCCGGCGCAAAAAGCATAAGCGCGCTGAAAATCTTTTGGGCGAGATCGCCGCGCTGTCGGCCGGCGATCTCGTCGTGCATGTCGATCACGGCATCGGGCGCTTTATCGGCCTCGAATCTATCACCGCCGCCGGCGCGCCGCACGACTGTCTGGAGATTCATTACGCCGGCGGCGACAAGCTCTATCTTCCGGTCGAAAACATCGAGCTCTTGACGCGCTACGGCTCCGAGGACACGGAGGTCGCGCTCGATCGCCTAGGGGGCGCCGGCTGGCAGGGCCGCAAGGCGCGCATGAAGAACCGCATTCGCGAGATGGCCAAGGGCCTGATCGCGATTGCCGCGCAGCGCATGTTGAAGCAGGCCCCCAAACTTGTTGCGCCGGAAGGTCTCTACGACGAATTTTGCGCGCGCTTTCCCTATGACGAGACAGAGGATCAGGCCGGCGCCATCGACGCTGTGCTCGACGATCTCGCCTCTGGGCGGCCGATGGACAGGTTGGTGTGCGGCGACGTGGGCTTCGGAAAGACCGAGGTCGCGCTGCGCGCCGCCTTTTGCGCCGCCATCAATGGCAAGCAGGTCGCCGTCGTCGCACCGACGACGCTGCTGGCGCGCCAGCACTACAAGAATTTCACCCAGCGCTTCGAGGGTCTGCCGATACGCTTGGGGCGGCTGTCGCGCATGGTCGGCGCCGCCGAGGCGCGCGAGACGAAAAGGCAACTTGGGGAGGGCAGCGTCGATATTCTGATCGGCACGCACGCCATTCTCGGCAAGGGCGTCGTCTTCAAGGATCTCGGCCTCGTCGTCATCGACGAGGAGCAGCACTTCGGCGTCGGCCATAAGGAGCGTTTGAAGGAGCTGCGCGCCGAGGTGCACGTGCTGACGCTCTCGGCGACGCCGATTCCGCGCACGCTGCAACTCGCCATGACCGGCGTGCGCGAACTCTCGCTGATCGCCACGCCGCCTGTTGACCGGCTCGCCGTGCGCAGTTTCGTCTCGCCCTTCGACCCGCTGATCGTGCGCGAAGCGCTGCTGCGCGAGCGTTATCGCGGCGGCCAGGCGTTCTTTGTCTGCCCGCGCATCGACGATCTCGAAGAGGCGGCCGCGTTCCTGCGCGAAAACCTGCCTGAGGCCAAATTCGTCGTCGCGCATGGACAGATGGCGCCGACCGAACTCGAAGAAAAAATGTCGGCCTTTTATGATGGCGGCTACGACATTTTGCTCTCGACGACCATCGTCGAGTCCGGCCTCGACATTCCCAACGCCAATACGCTGATCGTCTGGCGCGCCGACATGTTTGGCCTGGCGCAGCTCTATCAGCTGCGCGGGCGCGTCGGGCGCGGGAAGACGCGCGCCTATGCGCTGTTCACGACGCCCGTCAATCGCTCGATCACGCCGCAGGCGCAAAAGCGGCTGGAAGTGTTGCAGTCGCTCGATTCGCTCGGCGCCGGCTTCCAGCTCGCGACGCATGATCTCGACATACGCGGCGCCGGCAATCTCTTGGGCGACGAGCAGTCCGGCCATATCAAGGAAGTCGGCTACGAGCTTTATCAACAGATGCTGACCGATGCGATCGAACTCTTGAAAGCCGGCGTCGAGGAGCCGCAGGAGGAAGCCTGGTCGCCGACCATCGCGCTCGGCGCGCCGGTGACGATTCCAGAAGACTACGTCGCCGATCTCACCTTGCGCTTGCAGCTTTATCGCCGCCTTTCGACGCTGGAGACCGACCAAGACATCGAGAGCTTCGCCGCCGAAATGGTCGACCGCTTCGGCCCGACGCCGCCCGAAGTCGAGCAATTGCTCAAAATCGTCGCCATCAAGGCCTTGTGCCGGCGCGCCCATATCGAGAAAGTCGACGCCGGGCCGAAGGGCGTCATCGTCGCCTTCCGCGACAATCTGTTCGCCGATCCCGCCGGCCTCGTGCGATACGTTTCGGAGCAGCGTTCGTTCGCCAAGGTGCGGCCTGACATGAAAATCGTGTTCGTCCGCGAGTTCGACACGCTGCAACAGCGCCTCGACGGCACGCGCGAAATTTTGCGCGCGCTGGCGGCGATCGCCGAAAAGAAGAAGCCCTGAGCCCGCCGGATAGCGCAAAATAATGAGCCTGCGACACCGCAACGGGCGCGGGAAGCAACAAAATCTCCCTCAATGGCGCCGTTTTATAGTAGTCTATTCTCGCTTGGCGAAGGAGCGGGCCTGTCGCATATCGGCATGGCGGCCGGCGCGAGACCTTTGGTTTAATGCGGATTTTCGTGTTTTTTCAGCTTCTCGCCGGCCACCATAATCTAAACGCGCGACCGAACGCGCCAAAAGGGAGATCGCCATGAACTCGCATAAACAGCCCACTCGCAAAATCCTGTCGCGCAGCCGGGTGGCGGGGGCGGCCGCGTTTTTCATGATGGCCGGGGTCGCGTTGGCCCAGGCCCCGCAGAGCTCGCCAGCGCCCGCAGGGGGCATGGACCACGGCGCGATGGGCCATGACATGAAGGGCATGGACATGAAGGGCATGGGCGGAATGGGCGGAATGGATCATGGCGGCGGCATGATGGGCGGCATGGAGCACGGCGGCGGCATGGCCGGCATGATGCGGCACATGCTGTGCGGCGTGACCGAGCATGTCGAGGGCCGCCTCGCCTATCTCAAGGCCGAATTGAAACTGACCGATGCGCAACAGGCGGCGTGGAACACATTCGCCGACGCCTATCGCGCGACGACGCAAAAGACCGCCAAGGCCTGTGCGGCGATGGAGACCGCCGGCTCCGGCGACCACTCCGCGCATAAGGATGTGCTCGGACATCTAACGATGATGGAGCATCATATGAGCGACCATCTCGATTCGGTGCGCGGACTGAAGGCCGCAATAGAGCCTCTATTCGCCGTGTTGACCGAAGACCAGAAAAAGGTCGCCGATCACGCTTTGACGGAGGTCATGAACGTCGGCATGGGCAAAATGATGGGGCATTGACCCCTATCCGGCCGCCAATGGCGCGGCCGCAGTCATTTGGCGCCAAAGAAACCTCTTACCGCAGCGAACAGGCCTTTTGGCGGCGGCGGAGGGGGCGGCTGTTCCGCCGGGCCGCTTTCGGCGTGGGCCCGCGCCTCTTTGGCGTCGGCGACGAGCCTCGCCAGCGGCGCGGCCTGCGCCAGCGGCGTCCAGACGCCGTTGGCCCGGTTCTCCATGTAGTTGCGCAGCCTGGACGCCGACTCGAGTTCTCCCTCGCTTTCAAAAAACGCGGCGGCGTCTTCGACCGCGGAAACGTCGTGCAACGCCCGAGCGAGCGCCAAGGGGTCGGGGCCGTCGCCGCTCTCGAGCTGGAGACGTGCGGCGCGCAGATTTTGGGGCGCCGGCGTCTCCATCAGAAAATCGAACATACGCGCCTGCTCCGCGACTGAGGCTTGCGGCGCGATCATGCCTTGCGCGCCGCAAGCTTGCGCGAAACGATAGACCAGCGGCGCCTCGATCCCCGCCTTAACCGGTCCGGCCAAGCCCTCACCCCATTCGGGCCGCCGCACGAGCGCGGCGACGAGCGAGGGGTCGAATCGAAAGGCGCGATAGCCGCCGAGCCTGGCCGCCAGACTGCGCCCCGTCGCGCTCGCCTCGCGGATCAACGCAGTAAAGCTCGCCAGCAGCGCCGGCTCCAACGCCTCCCAGACGCCCGAGCCGTCGAGGCGGCCCTGATAATCGGCGCGGGCCAAAGCAGCGTTCTGCGCCTGCACGAGTTTTTCGCGCCGCGCTTGCAAACCGGCGGCGCGCTCGGCGATGGCTCGGACCATTGCGCCGGTGGGCGCGCTGTCCTGATCGGCCGCGCGGCGAAGGATTTCGTCGAGCAGCGGGTCGTCCTCGCCGACCCGGCGGGCGACAACGCCGTCGCCCTCCACGCGAAACAGCCTGATCGTCACCGCTCCGCCAGGGTCTTTTGGTGCGGCGGAAAGATCCCCCGCCTCGGCGACGCCGCTGACCAGGCCGATATCGTCGCCCAACGCCGCGCCGAAAAAGTCGAGCTCCAACACGGCGCCCGCGCCCGGCGCGCTCGGCCCGCCTGGCGCACCCGGCGGTTGCCGCCGCAACGCGAAGCCGTCGAAGGGCGTTTCGTCCGGCGCAGTGAGCAATCTCAATAAATTCGCGACGACGATCGAATCGTTCGACCACACCGCGTCCGGCTGCTCATGCGGCTCGCCGACGGCTTGCCTGATGTCGTCGAAGCCAAGCGGATCGACGACGGGCTCGCCCGCGTCCTTCTGCTCGCGCGCCCAGTCGCGCAGACGCCGCCGTTGCTGCATCACCAGCACGACGCAGACGCGGCTTAAGAGATGAGCGCTTTCGTCGAGCGAATCGGGAAGGCGAAGACGCAATATCGGGCGCGGCGCGCCGCTTTCGCGTAGCCATTGATCCATAATCGCGAAAGGCGCCTCGCGGCGATCCTCATATTCCTCGAAGGAAAGCGCCAGCGGCTCGATTGACAGGCGCGCCCTCGCCGCGGGAAACACCTGCCGCGCCGGCCATAAATGCAGCACCCAGGCCTCGCCGTCGGCCCGCATCAAGAGACGTCTCTGCGCATAGGCCCAGGCGAGCCGCGTGCCGGCGAGCGCGATTTGCTCTCGGGCGAACCGCTCAAAATCGCCGCGCTGAGAAAACGAGACAATGCGCTTGGCGGCGGGCTGATTGGCGCCGCCGGTCTCCGGCAGAAGCGTCAACGCAAGGCGCCAATCGCCGGCGCCGTTCTTGTTCTTCTCCAGTGTCAGCCGAAGCTCGGCGCCGTCCGAGCCGAGCAAGGCGATGTGGCCGTGGCCCGGCGGCACGTCGACCACACAGGGGCCCGCGCGCCAGCGCGCGGCGTCCAGCCGGTCGACAAAAGCGGCCCGAGTGGAGAATTCGGCGTCGGGCGCGGAAACGATCGTCACGTCGGGCCGCGTCCTCTTGAGCGCGTCCCGCTCGTCGGCGTCGAAAAAGCCAAGCAGCAGCCTCCGCTCGCCATCCCAGAAAACGTCCAGTTGTTCTCGCCACATAGACCGCGCGCGCCCCTTTGAGTGCCACCAAGAAAGACTATCCGTTTCCTCCGCGTCGCGCCAATCGGGCGACGGCACGCACAAAAAAGCCCGTCCGGACGAACCGGACGGGCAAGTCTCACACCAACACGCGGAGAAGAAAGAGAGAACCGCGTGAAGCTCGTTTTCCTTTAGAGGCTCGCGCCAGCCTGGAAGCGCGGGATCACGGGTCCGCCGAGTTCCAGCTTCTCCCGCTTGCCCGACGGGGCGAACAGGAACAACAGACCGCCGAACTGGCTGTCGGTGTCGTAGGCCAGATCCGACAGGCGCTCGATATCGAAGCGCGCGTCCTGCACCGTCACGACGACATCCCTGGTCTCACCCGGCGCGATCGGCGCGGGATCGTTCACCGACAGACCGCGGTCGGCCAGCAGATAGTCAGGGAAATCCGGACGGGTGGTGAACACGTCAGGATTGAGGAAGCGTAGCCCCGCCGTGGTGAACTCGCCGATCTTCAGCGGCTCGGTCCCATGGTTGGTGATCTTCAGCTTGATCGTCAGCTCACGCCCCGGAACCTTGTAGCTGCCGCCCTGGTAATGGGCAGTCACGGTGGGAGCTCCCTGAGGTATCGGATCGATGCCTGTCAGGAGGCCCGCCTGCATTGGCAGGGTGCGCGGGAATTCGCTATTCGCCTGGGCATAGAAGAACAGCAGCGCCAACAGCGAGCCAGCCAGCCAGAGGCCGCCGAAGCGCTTGTCGTTGGGGGTGATCATTTCGGGGCCCTTGCCGGCCGCGACCTGCCAGCCGCGCGCGATGATGCCCTTCTGCATGAACCAGTAGATCACCCAAACGGCCGCGGCGATCATCCACAGGAAGTGATAGATCATCGTCCACTTGATGCCGTAAGTCTCCAGATCGATCGTCGAGCCGTCGAGCAACGTCGTCGGATTGGTGAAGTTGCTCATGTCGCCCTTGATGTTGATCCACTGGCCGGGACCGACGATCGGGCCGCCGTCCTTGACGTTGATCTGCACATGGACGTGATAGCGGCCCTGGCGACGCGCTCTCAGCACGATCTTATATTCATAGTCCTGGCCGAGCTCCATGCTAAAGGTGCGCGGGGTAGGAGTGCCGCCGACGAAAGACGACTTGCGCACCAACACCGGACCGGGCTCGCCTACGTTGAGGAAGGATTGCTCGGGCCTGGCGACCGCTTGGGGCCAACCGGAGAACACATGCACCTTGCCGGTGATCTCCATATCATCGTTAATAGTGACCTCGGTCTTCGACCATTTCACATCGTACCAGTTCAGCGTGCGCATGCGCAGGAAGGCCTGCTGCGAACGTTCGCCATGGGCGCTGGCGGGGGTCGCCGCCGGCAGCGTCGTCGCCGCGACAGCGGCGGCCAGTCCGAGGGCCAGCGCGCGAACGGAGCGCGTCCCCAGGAATTTGGCAAGTGTTTCGCCGATAGACAGTTTCATCTCGTTTGTCTCCCTATAACTCTTTAGCTCTTTGCTGTTTTCCCTCGCCGGAGCCGCGATCGGGCTCCGGCATGTCGCTGGTTTTGGCTTGAACTCCGGCGGCTTAGATCTCGTCGTTAGCGAGATAGTCGGTGCGGGCGAAGAACTTGCCGAATTTCCACCACAGGAAGTAGACGAGCATCGACACGAAGGCGGAGAAGAAGGCCGCGACCGGCACGACGTCCTTGCCGAAGGTGCGCAGCGTGCCGCGCTCGATCATGCGGATATATTCGGGCGTGCCCGTGCGGACGTACTCGAACCCGATGAGATCGGCGAGGGTCAGCAGAACGCCGTCGACTTCGGCGGCCTGGTGATACTGCGCAAGAACCGGCCAGTTGTTGGGATAGAACAGCAGGCCCCAACCCAGAGAGCCAAGAAGCGCGGTGACCAGCCAGCTGCCCGAGAGCAGCAGCACGACGTCGAGCCAGAAGGCCATAGGGATCAACGCGGACGGGAACACCAGGCTGATCGGGAAGAAGGTCCAGCCCCAGAAGTTGTCGTAGCGGTTGATCCATTCGCCCACCAGCAAAGCCAGCGTGACGACGGTGGCGCCGAAGGGCAGACGGAACTTCGTCCAGAAGAACGACTGCGCGGCGGCGGCGAAGCACATGGCGACGATCGGCGCCACGGTCGGCCACATGCGGCGATCCTTGAAGTCGATCCAGAAGTCCCAGTCGCCGGCCAGCAACATGTAGTGGATGTGGAACGAGCCGAGCAGGACGAGGAACAGAACGAAGAGAAGAATCCAGTCGGTCAGGATCACACAGCCGAGGAATTCCTCTTTAGATTTCCAGGCTTTGCCTGCCGGCGCGCCTGCCTCAGTGGATATGGACATTTTTTTGCTCTCCTTGGATTACCCCCCGGCGCTTTCAAGCCGGATTTTCGATCTTTTTTTAAGACGAGCCTCCCCCATGCTCCCGCGACGAACGCGAGGGCTTGTAATAGGAGCGGCGGTCTCGGTTAGAGCGGGGAAGCAGCCGCTTGTTCGAAGCTTAGGGCGTTTGTTCGAACTGCGACCGCTTCCCGGATCGGCTCCAGACCGACGCCCTGGGAGAAGCGCGCCCGGAAACCGATGTTTCGGAGTGGCCGAAGGCCAGAGTTAGAGCGAGAGAACGTCCGCCTCGAACTCCTTGCTGAGCTCGATCACGCGACCCAGAATCTGCAGGACCGTGCCGAACATGGCGAGCGCGAACCAGCCGAAGAACACGAAGCCCCAGTGCAGCGGCGCCGTGAACAGCTCTTCCATGAACCAGAAGGTGTGACCCCACTCGTTCAGGCCGATGTTCGGGAAAATCATGAACGGCCCAGCGAAGAACATCAGGAAGGCGATCGAGATCTTATTGGCGAACATCGGAATGCGCGTGCGGCCATACATGAAGGCGCCCCAGCCGGCGATGATATAGATCGGATAGCTGAGGTAGAACTCCAGAATATGGCTCGGCGTGAAGTCCGTGTCGCGAATGACCGTCTGATGCCAGGTGCCGTCCTGCTCGGTGAAATAGCTCGCGCCCCAATACACCGTGAAGGCGTAAACGAGCAGCCAGGCCACCAGCGCCAACAAACGGCGCATTTCCTCGCGCGGGGCCACCGCGTTGATGTTGCGGTCGCGGGTTTTCCAAAGATAGCCGCCGATGCCACAGAAGGTGATGAACTCGATCGGCAACTCGGTCCACATCAGATTCAGCCAGTACGTCTGGAATTCCGGGGCGAAAGAGTCGAGACCCGCTTTCCAGCCGAAATATTGTTCGTAGATGCGGATGCCGACATAGAACATGCCAAGACAGAACATGGCGATATATGCCGGCTTGTAATTAACGATGACGTCGGCCTGTTCCGCGCCGGCGGCGGCCGTTTTTCCTGTCGCCAAACTCATGTGCGTCCCTCCTTTAATGTTGCTCCCCAGCGCGCTTTGCGCGCCCAATCGAGATTCCGTCACCCATGCGTTGCGCGGATGGAGTCCTTTGGGCTCTGCCGGAACTTTAGTCCGGCAACGACGCGTCAACTGCGAACCGGAGCGCCAAAAGCCAGACCAGCTGGAAGATGTTGCATCCCGCCCGCAGTAAAGCCATTTCGGCCTACGCAGTGCGGGGACGCTAGCACAGCGATTATTCGATGTGTCAAGAATATAGACGTATATTGGTGCGACAATGTGTAGCTACGACTGTATTTATCTGTCTCAGATGTTTTTTAAAGTGATACTGCCCGAGACGATTAACAAATTTTTTGGCGTAACGCGGTTAGAATCTCACTATTATGACGCGGTATTAATCGATGAGATATTGTATCTTATGTTAAGATGCATATTTTCAACTGCGATGGCGACATTCTGTCGCAGCCAAACGACATTGTTCATGAGACGAAAATTGGAAACTATTGCGCACCGCTGGCGCGTCGCGTCGCGTAGCTCATCGCGCTCGAGTCGCGAAAAAAATACGGGAGGAGACAACATGGCTTTACATAAGGTGAACGAACTCGGATGGGTGGCGGCCTGGGTCGGCTTCATCATCTTCCTTTTCGCGATTTTCATCCCGACGGTGAACAGGTCGCTGAATCTCTGACCGCACGCGCCTACCCAAACATTTTGAATCTGACGCCTTGGAGCCAGCCGACGGCTCCAAGGCGTTTTGCGTTGCAGCATCCCGCTCATTTGCCTCTTTTGCGCGCGCGCCGTCTCTAATTTAGCCAACGCGACAAAATGTAGCAGCCCATGTATTGGACGGCGTCATTGCAGCAAACTCTCCACTTTGAGCTATTCTAAGCGTGACCCCGCAACAAAACACGGTTGAAATACAATGGATTGAGCCGGGCAGTCGATTGATGGAGGCTCCCCCGCATGAGACACCGTCGGAATCTTCGACAGCCGCCTCGGCCGGGCGCTGAAAATTGGTCATTGAATTTCATATTGAAATAATGAGAAAAACAGACGCCACGGAGGTCACGAGCGGTCTCTATCGATCGCAACGGCATTCTCTGAAAATGTCGCGTGACAGGCGGAAGCGCCAAGCTTAGACCCGACAGACGAAGCACAAGCCATGTATTCGACAATGATGCGCGAAAAAGACACGAACAATCCTCGCACGCAGATCCAGCAACGGCGGGAGGCCGCCGTTCGGGCGCTGCTCGGGCGCACCGACGGCAAGCTCTCCCAGGAGATCATCGAGGATCTCAAAAAGGACCTTGGCGTCAGCCGCGCCACGGCCTATCGTATGATCAAGACCTTTCGCAGTTGCGGTATGGTCGTCGCCCCGACGACGCGGCCAGTTGGGCGCCCCAAGGGCGCGCGCGTGCTCGACCCCAAGCGCGAATTTCTGATCCACGATGCGATTCGCAACTTCTATTTGCGGCCGCTACGGCCGAAGTTTAGCGAACTCGTGCAGGAGATCGGCCGGCGCTGCCGCGCGGAGCGGCTGCCGCCGCCCAACTGGCGCACCATAAAGTCTCGCGTTCACGACATCGTCACGCAGACCGGGCGTCGCTAGCCGTAATTTAATTTGGCCGCTGCGCGCCAAGCCCGCGTCGAGTAGGGGCGCGGGCGGCCTGCGGCGTCGCCGCTCGATCTTTTTGACCTTGCGGCGGGCAGTGTGGCGCTTTACTCACGGGTCGGGATCTCCCCTTCACGAAAGACGCCTCGACTCATGGTGCAATTTTCCAATATTCTGCTGATCGGCGCGCTGGCGCTGGTGACGCTCGTGCTGCTTGCAGGCTTTACGAACATGTTTCGCGGCGGCGATCCGAAATTGTCGCAACAACTCATGCGTTGGCGCGTCGGGCTGCAATTCGTGGCCATCGCAATCATCGTGGCGATTCTCTTTTTCCGCCACTGACAGCCGTCAGAGTCTTTACCTTTCTCATTAGAATGGAAAGACTCTAGATTCATTGGCTCCAACGCGCTTTCTTCACGCAAACCGGTTGCTGCTTCGCTCGAAAGCGCTCTGACTCATCCCGGGACGAAACGTCATGGTGCGGCTCGACAAAATATACACGCGCGGAGGGGATGCGGGCGCGACTTCGCTCGCCGACGGCGCGCGCCGGCGCAAGGACGATATTCGCGTCGAAGCCTATGGCGCCGTCGACGAGGCCAACTCGGCGATCGGCGTCGCGCGCCTCGCCGTCGAAGCGCGGGACAAGCCGCTCGACGCCATGCTGGAGCGCATCCAGAACGATCTATTCGATCTCGGAGCCGAATTGGCCACGCCGCTCGATCCGACCCGACCCGACCCTGATCCCGCCACGCGACTCGCTATCGTACAGCCGCAGGTCGACCGGTTGGAGCGGGAAATCGACGAACTCAACGGCGAACTCGCGCCGCTCAAATCCTTCGTCCTACCGGGCGGGACGGCCGCCGCTGCGCACTTGCATCTGGCGCGCGCGATCAGCCGCCGCGCCGAGCGCGTCATGGTCGCGCTTGCCAATACGCAAGGCGAGCAAGTGGCTCCGACAGCGCTGCGCTACGTCAATCGCCTGTCGGACTTCCTGTTCGTCGCCTCGCGTTACGTGAACCGCCAAAAAGGCGACGTTCTCTGGAAGCCCGGCGCGACGCGGTGAGGCGAATCCGTGGCGCCGCACGCAACGACGCAAGATCACCGGCCGCCTGCAGTCGCTCTCGCCGTTGACGGAATTGGCGCGTCGCGTTACCAATTCGTTGATGCGGGTGTCGCTTGGATGGCGTCGAAGACAATGCCAAGAGAGAGTTTAGCAAAGTTCGCGATCGGTCAGGTCGTCCGGCACCGCCGCTACCCGTTTCGCGGCGTGATCTATGATGTCGACCCCGAGTTTTCCAACACCGAGGAATGGTGGCTGTCGATCCCCGAGGAGGTCCGGCCGCGCAAGGATCAGCCGTTCTATCATCTCTTCGCCGAAAACGCCGAAACCGAGTATGTCGCCTATGTCTCGGAACAAAACCTCGTCGCCGACACTTCCGGCGACCCGGTGCGCCATCCGCAGGTCGACGAGACTTTCATTCGGGCGGACGACGGCGTTTATCGCGTCAAGGCGGACAATCGCCATTAGCTTGGTCTGCCGTCGCGATTTTTCACCCATAAAAAAACGCCCGCAAACACGCGGGCGTTTTCGTTGGCTGCGGCGCCTGCGCGCCGCCGCGATCATTTGGCGGCGGGAGCTTTGCCGGTGGGAGCGGGAGTGGGAGCCGGAGCTGCCGCGCCGCCCTGTTTCTCCAATTTCTCGCGCTCTTCCTTGGCTTTTTTCTCCATGTCTTCCTGGAGCTTCTTCTGCCGTTCCTCCAGCACCTTCGGGTCGATCGCCGGGCCGTCGAAGGCCTTGCCGAAGGCGGCCAGCGGCAACACGAAGGTCACTTCGTTATTGACCTGATTCTTCACGACGACCGAGAGCTTCTCGGCCTTCTTCATGCTGTCGACCGTGGCCGGCTTGACCTTGGCTTCGGCGAAACAGCCATTAGGGAAGCAGATTTCGAAAGCGCCGGTTTCCTGCGGGCCCTTGTCGATCGAAAAGCGGAAGCCGGGCTTTAGCAGCAGGCCCGGCGGCAACAGCAAGCGGATGACCTTTTCGGGCGCGCCCTTGGGATCGTAAACTGCAAGCGCCAGAATCGGCTGATCGGCCTGCAGGCCGAAGTCGCGCGTCGTGTAGCAAACTTCCTTCTGCGACTGCGGATCGCCGCCGCAAACCTTGGTCCATTCGGGCTGCACCGGGACAAGGTCGGCCTTCACCGGCCCCTGCGGCTGTTGTTGTTGCGGTTGTTGTTGCTGCGGCGGCGCGCCGGCGGCAGGCGCCTGGGCCTGCTGAGCGACGGCCGAGCCGCCGGCGAACAAAGCCAGGGCGGCGGCGCTAGACCGCATAAATTTTGTAGACATCGGAAGTCCTTTCGAGTGCCTTCGAGACTGCGTCATCCGCTTCCGAGACGAGCGACACGGCGTCGCAGAATCGCGGACAGCGCCTAATTTTCGCCTGGCGCGCAAAAAAGCCTCCGCCTCGAGGCCTCCCTGCCAGGAACCTTGCGCGAAAGGCCCCTACCCCCAAAATCCCGCGTTAATAAGACGCGAGGGCTTCGGAGCGCGCCGATCGCTTACGCTCCACGACTGTCTGGAGATAAGGGCGCGGCGCCGGTCATACATGCTCGCCGCCGCAAATTCTAGACGTCCGGAGCCGACAGCGGAGCTTAAAGGGGTCTTTGACGCCTCGAAAGAGGAAATTCGCGCCCCTCGCCCCGTCCGCCCGCTTTATGCGCTCACGGGTTGGCCTATGCTTCGGCCATGATGAGAAAAGTGATTCGCCCCTCGATTCTGACGGCAGGGCGTGCGGTACTTGCGCGATTGGCCGGCGGTCTTGCGCCGCGTTGCGCCCTTCTGCTTGGCGCCCTTGCGGGTGGCGCGGGTGGCGCGTCCGCCGAGTCGGCGCAACAGCAAGAGGCGCCACAGCAAGAGGCTTCTTCGCCCACGCATGGCGTCGCCATGCACGGCGCCCCGCTCCTCCCCCCGAATTTCGATCATTTCCCTTACGCCAATCCCGCCGCCAAGAAAGGCGGCCGCCTGAGCGTCGGTCTTCCCGGAACCTTCGACAGCCTAAATCCGTTCAACGTCAAGGCTGGCTCGACCTCGCAGGGCCTGGTCGGCAACGTTTTCCAGACGTTGATGGCCCGCTCGCAGGACGAACCCTTCACATTTTACGGACTGATCGCGCGGTCCATCGAACTTGACGCGGACCGCAAGCATGTGACCTTCCATCTCGATCCGCGCGCGCATTTTTCCGACGGCGCGCCGCTCACCTCGGAGGACGTGCTGTTTTCCTTCGATCTTTTGAAAACTAAGGGCCGTCCGCAGCAACGCATCGCCTTCAGCCTCGTCAAATCGATCGATGCGCCCGACGCGAAGACGGTGCGCTACGATTTGACCGGAGCCCACGACCGCGAGTTGCCGCTCATTCTCGCGCTGATGCCGGTGCTGCCCAAACACGCGACCGACGTCGAGCATTTCCAGGAGGCGACGCTCGCGCCGCCCATCGGCTCCGGCCCTTACGTCATAGCGGAAGTGCGGCCCGGCGCGAGGCTGCTGCTGCGGCGCGATCCAAATTACTGGGGCAAGGACGTCGCGAGCCAGCGCGGCTTTTATAACTTTGACGAGATCGACATAGCTTATTTTCGCGACGCAAACGCACTGTTCGAGGCCTTCAAGGCCGGCCTGATCGATTACCGCGACGAAAGCAGTTCCGCGCGCTGGGCCAGCGGCTACGACTTCCCGGCCGCGCGGGACGGTCGAATCGTCAAGGAGGAATTGCACAACGACAGCCCCAAGGGCATGGAGGGCTTCGCCTTCAACCTGCGCCGCGATGTCTTCAAGGACATTCGCCTGCGCGAGGCGCTCGGCTTGATGTTTGACTTCGAATGGATCAACGCCAATCTTTATTCGGGCCTTTATACGCGCACCAAAAGCTTCTTCGACCAATCGGAGCTCGCCTCCACTGGCCGCGCCGCCAGCGCCGCCGAACGCGCGCTGCTCGCGCCCTTCCCCGGCGCCGTGCGCGAGGACATTTTGGAAGGCCGCTGGCGCCCGCCGGTCAACGACGGCACCGGGCGCGACCGCGAGATGGCCAAGCGGGCGCTCGCGCTGCTCCGCGAAGCCGGCTACAGACTCGAAGGCGATGAGCTGACAAAAGACGGCGTGCCCGTCGCATTCGAAATCATGGTCAAGGACCGCAGCGAGGAGCGACTTGCGCTCAATTATGCGGCTTCGCTTAAACGCATCGGCGTCCTGGCGCGGGTGAGGCTTGTCGACGAAGTTCAGTATCAGCGCCGACGCCAGCAATTCGACTTCGACATGATGCCCGGCCAGTGGATCGCCTCGGCCTCGCCGGGCAATGAGCAGCGCATGCGCTGGGGCTCGGCCAGCGCGTCGCAGGAGGGTTCTTATAATCTCACCGGCGCGTCCAGCCCGGCGTTAGACGCGCTGATCGCCACTCTGCTCGCCGCCAAGACCCACGAGGAATTCGTCACCGCCGTGCGCGCCTATGACCGCGTGCTGCTGTCTGGATTTTACATCGTGCCGTTTTATCACGCCGCCAGTCAATGGATCGCCCACGCCAGCGGCCTGAAGCGTCCAGAACATCTGCCGCGCTACGCCACGCCAATCTTCGGTCCGACCCTGGACAGCTGGTGGAAAGAGACCCCATGACACAAAACCTCGCGCGGGCGCAGGGCGCCCCGAACGAAGCCGCGCCTGACGCGTCCCTAGCGGCCGATTATGCGCGAGCGCATCCACTGACCATGTTCGGTCTCGACGCGCTGATCGCCGGTTCGGCGCGTCTGCGTCCAGAGAGAGCGGCGCTCGCCGATCATTGGGAAGAGGGCGGCGGAGCGCTGGCTTTCGCGGAGCTCGATTTCGCCATAGGCGCCTTTGTCGCGCGGCTGCGCGAATTCGATCTTGAGCCGGGCGCGCGCATTCTGCTGTGCTGTCCGCCGCACGCTCAGGCGCTCATCGCGATCACCGCAATCATCGCCGCCGGCTTCGAGCCGGTGCTGACCCCGCTCGGCCTGCCTCCGCACGCCTTGATCGCTGCGGCGAACGGGACGCAAGCTGAGGCGCTGATGGCGCCGGCGCGTTTCGCCAAACTCGATTTCGAGCAAGTGCTGCTCGACGTCGCCGCGCAATGCCCGTCCATCCGCCTGCTGGGCGCCCTCTCGCCGGAGCCGATCGACGGCGCGGCGGACTTTTCGCTGCAGGGCCTGCGCGCCAAACCGCGCTCATTGCCGGCGTCCGCAACCTTGATCTCCGAGAATTGGACGCCCGGCGACCGCGCGATGATCGGCGCCGCGGGCGCATCCGGCGCGCCCGTCTTCCTCGCGCAGGGCGCCCTTTTGGCGGCCGGACTCGATCTTGTGCGAAAGACGAGGCGGGGCGGCGCCGCGCCGATCCTGTCGTTGGTCTCGCCCGGCTCGTTCGGCGGATTGATCGCCGGACCGCTCGCGGCGCTGTTGTCGAGCGCGACGCTGCACTATCTGGCGCCGTTCCGCGCGGACGCATTTTTGCGATTGCTCGATGAGATCGGCCCCATCCGACTCGTTGCGCCAAAAGCGATCCTGCCCGATCTCGCGCAGTCGGGACTGCTCGACAATGGCGCGCTGCTGTCCTGCACCGCGCTATCGCAGCCGAACGACTCGTTCGCGGCGATTCCCGAGCGAGCCTGCCCAATTGTCGAGATCGCCGGCTCGGGCGCGTCGTTGCGCATCTCTCCCTACGATCGCTCTGGCGACAAGGCGCGCGTTGCATGATCGCGTGAGACGCAAAGAATCGCGCTGCGTCGTTTCGCCTCGCGTCACTTGGCCTCATTTTGATCGCCATCAATTACAAGCGCCGCTTGCGCGCGTAGTTCTTCTCCGCGCAGCGGCGCAGCTGATTTCAAATTGGATTTAACGCTGCGACGTACGGCCAACCGCCCAAAAAATTCGAGAGAGAGGAATACATGTCGCTCATCACTTGGACCAAAGAACAGTTCGCGACCAACGTCAGCGCGCATGACGCTGAGCACCAGGAGATTTTCAGACTGGTCAACGCGCTCGGAGGCGCCGTGGGCTCCGGCGACCGCGCCGCCGTCGGCAAGCAGCTCGACGCGCTGATCGCCTATGTCGCACAGCATTTCGCCTCCGAGGAAGCCAATTTCGTCAAATATGAATATCCCGCTTACGACGGGCATAAGGCCGAGCACGACGAGCTCGTTGCGACCTGCCTCGACCTGCAAAAGAAGTTTCATGCCGGCGAAGCCGAAATCACCGGAGATACGGCCGGTTTTGTGGTCGGCTGGCTGACCAACCACATTCCCAATATCGACAAGAAATACGGGCCGTTCCTCAACGAGAAGGGCGTCGCCTGACATAGCGCGCCGCGCCGCGGACCCGCGGGCGCGCCATGCGAGCGCGCATCGAGAGCCAGCCCTCGATGCGCGCTTGCTCACGCTTTCTCTTTCCCGCCGCCTCCGGCGCCGATGGACCGAGCCATTTCGACGAATTCGCTGGGCATCATGATGATGGTCATGGTGTTCTGCTCGGCGCCGACTTCGGTGATCATCTGCATGCGCCGCAGTTCGAGGCCGGCGGGACTTTCCATAATGATCTGCGCCGCCTGTCTCAACAGCCCCGCCGCCTCCAGTTCCGCCTCGGCCTTGATCTGACGCGCGCGCTTTTCGCGCAGCGCCTCGGCTTCCTGCGCCATGGCGCGCTGCATGGTTTCCGGGATTTCGACATTCTTCATCTGCACGCGCTCGACCTTAACGCCCCAGGGCTCGGTCACCTTGTCGATGGTCGCCTGCAACGCCTCGGAGATCGTGTCCTGCGCCTTGAGCACATCGTCGAGCGAGTGCTGGCCGATGATGCCGCGCAGCGCCGTGATGGCGACTTGCGTCACCGCGTCGCCGACGTCGGTGACTTCGATCAGCGAACGCGCCGGATCGACCACGCGGCGCCAGATAACCGCGTTGATCTTGATCGGCACATTGTCGCGGGTGATCGTCTCCTGCTGCTCGACCGAGGTCGTGCTGGTGCGCATGTCGACGGTCGTTTGCCACTCCACCAGCGGCGTCAGCAGATAGAGCCCGGGCCCGGAAGTGCGCACATAGCGCCCAAGAAAAAACACCACCGCGCGCTCATATTGATTGGCGATGCGCAGGCTGAACAGCAGTAGAAAAATTACGAGCGCGACGATCCCGGCGAGAACGGGATGATTCGCGGCGAAAGCGACCAGCAGTTCCATGAAAGGGCTCCTTGCCCGGCGGGCTGAGGCGCGACCAGCGCCCGCCGTTTGGCTTTTTGGCGGCATCGGGAACAACGCCGAGGCGCCATGGTTTTTTGGCGGCCCATCGCGCCCAAGAACCTATATAATCACAGCGCCTCGCAAAAAAGAATCGCTCATGCCCGTTCGCCGTCTCGATCCCATCCTCGTCGACCGCATCGCCGCCGGCGAAGTGGTCGAGCGGCCGAGCTCCGCCGTCAAGGAGCTGATCGAAAACGCGCTCGACGCCGGGGCGAAGCGCATCGACGTCGCCATCGAGGATGGCGGCCGCAGGCTAATCCGGGTGATCGACGACGGACGCGGCATGGACGAGCAAGACCTCTCGCTCGCCATCGAGCGCCACGCCACCTCGAAGATTCCCGACGGCGATCTGACCCACATCGCGACGCTCGGCTTTCGCGGCGAGGCGCTGCCCTCCATCGCCGCCGTATCGAGCCTCTCCATCGACACCCGCGCGCAAGGAGCGCCGCACGGCTTTACGATTCACGTCGAGGCCGGCGAGAAGCGAGCGCTGCGCGCCAGCAACTGGCCGCGCGGAACGCGCGTCGAGGCGCGCGATCTTTTCGCGGCGACGCCGGCGCGGCTCAAATTTCTCAAGACCGACCGCGCGGAGACGACGGCCGTCGCCGATATCGTAAAACGTCTGGCGATGGCCCACGCCGACGTGCGCTTCGGATTTTCGGCCAGCAGCGCTGCGGGCTTCGATTATCCCGCTTGCGAATCGGATGAAGAGGGCCGCGCGCGGCGCGTCGCGCAAGTGCTCGGCGAAGAATTTGTGGCCAACGCGATTCCCATCGACGCGGCGCGCGAGGATTTTCGCCTGACCGGGCTCGCGGGCCTGCCGACCTACAACCGCGCCAACGCGCAAATGCAATATGTCTACGTCAACGGCCGGCCAGTGCGCGACAAGCTGCTCTCCGGCGCGATGCGCGCCGCCTATCTTGATTTTCTGGCGCACGACCGACACCCGGCGCTTGTGCTGTTTCTGGAGGGCGATTGCGCGGCCATCGACGTGAATGTGCATCCGGCCAAGGCCGAAGTGCGCTTTCGCGATCCAGGGATGGTGCGCGGGCTCGTCGTCGGCGCGCTCAAACAGGCGCTCTCCGGCGCGCTGCATCGCGGTTCGGACAGCAATGCGACCATGGCGCTCGGTATGATTTCCGCACGTGGCGGCGCACCAAGCTGGCGCTCGAACGGGGCGCTAAACTGGGACGTGCGACAATCGCCCAGCGCGCCGCGCGGCTTCGCCGAGAGCCCGCAGGCCGGCTTCACCGCTGGGCCGCCCGCCGCCGACACAAGCGCGCAGATCGCGGCCATCGCGCCGCAGGATCTGGACGCGCCACTCGGCGCGGCGCGGGCGCAGCTGCACGAAACCTACATCATCGCGCAGACCCGCACGGGACTGGTGATCGTCGATCAGCACGCCGCGCACGAGCGTCTCGTCTATGAGAAGCTGAAGCGCCAGCGCGAGGCGCGCGGAGTCGCGCGGCAAATTCTGCTGATTCCCCTCGTGGTCGAACTGGACAGCGTGCGCCTCGACGCGCTGGCGCCCGCCATGACGGAACTCGCCGAGCTTGGTCTGGCGATCGAGCCTTTTGGAGCGGGGGCGGTCTTGGTGCGGGAAACGCCGGCGATTTTAGGTGAGATCGACGCCGCGAAACTCGTCGCCGACATCGCCGATCTGCTCGCCGAAGAGGGCGACGCGCGCGCGCTCTCGCGCCGTCTCGACCATGTGCTGGCGACCTGCGCCTGTCATCATTCCGTTCGCGCCGGACGACGCCTCGCGCCGCAGGAAATGAACGCGCTGCTGCGGGAGATGGAGGCGACGCCGGGCGCCGGCCAGTGCAATCACGGGCGCCCGACCTATGTGGAGCTGAAACTCTCCGACATAGAGAGGCTGTTTGGCCGCAAGTGACGCTTGAGGCTATATAGAGCGAAGCAGCCGCTGGCTCGTGTTAAGAAAGCGTGTCATGAAAGATCGGGGAAATGCCACACGGACGCTTCGCGTCTGTGGTTGAGCCAGTGCAAGGCCAATGTATGCGATGGCCGCCCTTAGTCATTCAGTGGGGGACGCTCGCCATACTCTGCCGCGTACGTTTGTAGCAACTGGTCTTCCAACTTGAAATGACTGGCATCCACCACAACCTCTTCTTCTTTCGCGCCCTCATTTCGCTTCACGGTCACACACAGCCGCTCAAACGGGAACCGCTCGGCGAGCCGGGGAATATTGACGATTTTTTTGCCGGTCTGATGCGCCCTCACATCACTATATTCCAAATGCGCGTAGGTCTTCGGATCGACCGTGCGGTAAGCGGCGCTTACGCTCTTTTTCAACTGGGATACGCGGTATAATATATTTGCCGCTGCGCCAATATATAAAACGCCTAAAGGGTCCTCGCTCAGCAGCCGCGACAGACGAAGAAAGTCGCGGTGTTCATCTAGCGCATGAAGCTGATAGACGCCAGGGAAAGGGCCTCCGTGGTCACTACTGATGGCGTCGAACATGCCATCATCGGCCAACATGTATTTGGTGCTCACGATATTTTTCCATCCAACAATTGAACTTTTTAGGCGCGACGCCAAAAGGTCAGTCGTCCGTCTGAGTCAGCGCACCAGCCTTTCGCCCCTTCAGGCGCCGTCGCCGCTCAGCGTGCGCGGCGCGGGCGAAATGACCTTCGCCTGACCGCCGCTGATTTCCAGCACGGTCAGGCCGCGATCATTGGTTCCGTCCGCGCGGAAGCGGAACACGCCGTCGGCGCCGTTGAAGCCCGACGGATTTGTCAGCACGCTCTCCGAAAAGCGCTGCGAGCCCTGTGCGCGCGAGAGCGCGATCGACAGCGACACCGCGTCGTAGGCCAGCGTCGCGATGCGCGTCGGCTCGATGTTGAATCTGGCGCGATAGCGCGACGCAAAAGCGTTGAACCCGCCATTTTCCGGCGCCGAGAACCACGCGCCCTGCAAGGCGGGAAGCTTGTAGGCGCGCGGATCGTTCCAAAGTCCGGTTCCGAGAATCTGCACCCGCTTCAAATCGAGATTGGCGGCGATCAGATCGCGCGATATCGCGTCCATCGCTTCCGGCGTCTCGGGAATGAACAGCGTGTCGATCTGGTCGGCGACGGCGGCGATGTGTTTCACCGACTCGCTCGCCGCGCCGGGCTTGTACCGCTCGATGGTCATGACGCGCAGCCCGTGATTGGCGGCGCTTTGCTGAAATTGCGCCGCCGCGATCGCGCCGTAGCTGTTGTCGGGAATCAGTGCAGCGATAGATTTTTTGTCGCGCTGGGCGGCGAAGGAGATGATCCGCTCGACGTAGTTCTCGACAAGGAACGACAGCAGATAAACGCCGCGCGCCGCCGCGGAGCTATCCGTGGAGAAGGCGATCACCGGACGTCCGGCGCCGCGTGCGACGGCGCCCGCTTCCTTGACGCTGGCCGCGGCGACCGGCCCCAGAATAATTTCCGCACCCTCGCTCACGGCGCTCTGCGCGGCGGCGGCGGCGCCGGCCGGCGTGGAATGGTCATCCTTGACCAGAATGCTGACGTCGTTCGCCCCGGAGTCCGCATAAGCGAGCTGCGCCGCATTGCGCAGCGAGCCGCCGACGAGGGACGGGCCGGACGCCTGCGTGAGAGGGACGATCAGCGCTATTTTGACGGAGCCGGAGCCGATCTGCTCGCTCACCTCGCCAGCCGAGCGAGCGGCGGTCCCCTGCGGGGTCGCCGGCGCGCCGAGGCTCAGGTTGCGGCCGCCGGGACCGCCAACAGGATTGCAGGCCGCCAGCAACGCCGCCGCCGCCAAAATGGTCAAAGCGAAGCCCGGACGCGGCGCGCGCGCCGGCGACAATCGATTTGCCTCGTGCATGAAGATACCGCTCCCGCCCCGCGGCGACGGGCGCAAGGCCTGTCCCGCCGTCCATTAGCTCCTGAATAGGCCCGCCTCAATAGCCCAATGTCAATAGACGTTCAAATTGGCTACGCTGACGCAAAGAGCGACTCCATGTGGCGCCGTCTTGCCGAAGCCCGGGCTGTCGTTCTATAAAAAGAACAATCGACCGCTGAATCGAACGCGGCCGTGCGTGGGACGTGGATGCGAGGATAGCATGTCTGACGAAAGCGCCCGCGCGGCGAACGCCGGTTATACCGCCTTCGGTCTCAGGGCGGAGGCAGAACCTATCGCGCGCGGCCTCCATGTCGTGGCTACACCGATCGGCAATCTGCGGGATATTTCGTTCCGGGCGCTGGCGACGCTGGCCGCCGCCGACGCGGTGATCGCCGAGGACACTCGCGTCACCAGCGTTCTTTTGGCGCATTACGGCATTTCGACGCCGCTCGTCGCCTATCACGAACACAACGCCAAGGTGATGCGGCCGCATCTCATCGCGCGGCTCGAGGCGGGCGCCGCGCTGGCGCTGGTTTCCGACGCCGGCACCCCGCTCGTCTCCGATCCCGGCTTCAAGCTGGTGCAGGAGGCGCTGGAGGCCGGCGTCAAGGTGACTTCTGTTCCCGGCCCGTCGGCCGTGCTGGCCGCGCTGGTGGTCGCCGGCCTGCCGACCGACCGATTCTTTTTCGAAGGGTTTTTGCCGCATAAAGGCGGCCCGAGACGCGCGCGCCTTGCGGAGCTCGCGCGCATACCCGGCACGCTGGTGTTTTTCGAAAGCCCGCGCCGCATCGCCGAGACGCTCCAGGACTGCCTCGCCGCGCTCGGCGACCGCGAGGCCGCCATCGCCCGCGAACTGACCAAGGTCTTCGAGACGGTGCGGCGCGGCTCGACAGCCGAACTGGCGGCCGCGCTGGCGCAAGAAGCCCCCCCCAGGGGCGAGATCGTTCTGCTGATCGCTCCGCCCGAAGCAGGCTCCGAGGCGATCCTTGAGGCCGAGCTCGACGCGGCGATCGGCGAGGCGCTCGCAACCCATTCGGTGAAGGACGCGGCGAGCGTGGTCTCCGCCGCGACCGGGCAGCCGCGCCGACAGGTCTACGCCCGCGCGCTGCAAATTTCGGCGGGCCGGGAGAAGTGAGCCCGCCGGCCTTGCAAAAGCGCCGCGCCGGCCACGACTTCGGCCTGCGCGCGGAAAGCGTCGCGGCGCTGTGGTTGCGATTGAAATTATACAAGATCCTGGCGCGCCGCTATCGCGTCAACGGCGGCGAGATCGACATTATCGCCAGGCGCGGCGACGCAATTGTTTTCGTGGAAGTGAAGGCGCGGGGCGCGATGGACGACGCTATGATCGCCATCACGCCGCAAAAGCAGCGGCGCCTCGCCATAGCGGCGGCGCGCTGGCTGGCGGCGAACCCTTGGGCCGCGCGCTATACGCTGCGCGCCGACGCGGTGTTCGTCGCTCCCCGCCGCCTGCCGCGCCATGTGATCGACGTGATGGAGCTGCGGATTGGGTGACGGGCGACGCAGCTGGACAGAGACACGCAGGCGAGGCAAAAAGCGCCTAACCGACGCTAGGCGCCTTCGCACCGCACAACCCCGACGAGACCCAGGATGAACAAGCCAACCCCGGACATCGAGGCCCTCAAAGGCGCGGCGGCGATCTTCGCCCGCTATCGGCGCGACGATTCACCGAAGCCCAAGCAGTGGAACGAGACGCTCGATCTGCTGCTCGCCCATCGCTCGCACCGCGCCTTCCTGCCGCAGAAACTCCCCGAGGGCGCGCTGGAGACGATCGTCGCGGCCTCGCAATCCGCCTCGACCTCCTCCAATCTCCAGGTCTGGAGCGTCGTCGCTATCGAGGACCAGGAGCGCAAAAACCGCCTCGCCGATCTTGCCGGCGGGCAGCAGCATATCCGGGACTGCGCGGTGTTTCTGATGTGGCTGTCCGATCTCGCCCGGCTGGACAATCTCGCCAAGCTGAACGGCCGCGAGGCGGGCGCGCTGCCTTACGTCGAATTGTTCCTGACCGGCGTCGTCGACGCGGCGCTGGCCGCGCAAAACGCCGTCGTGGCGCTGGAGTCGCTGGGGCTCGGCTCGGTCTATATCGGCGCCATGCGCAATCACCCGGAGGAAGTCGCCAAGGAGCTGAATCTGCCGCCCAATGTCTTCGGGGTGTTCGGCATGGCGATCGGCTTTCCCGACCCCAAGGTCGAAACCGGCGTCAAGCCGCGCCTCGGCCAAGGGGCCGTGCTGCACCGCGAGCAATATTCTTGGGGCGAGGCGCAACTCGACGCGATCAACACGCTGGACGAAAAATTCCGCGACTTTCAGAAGGAGCAGGGCCTGCCCGAACAGGGCTGGATTCGTCAGGTTCTTTCGCGCGTGCGCGGCCCCGACGCGATGAGCGGACGCCACCGGCTGAAAGAAGCGCTCAAAGCGCTGGGCGTGGAGCTAAAGTGAGCGTCGCGGCCGGCGGCGCTCAACTCATCGACGGATTCACCTCGTCGTAACGCGAGCGGGCCCCGTCGCGTATCCCGAAGGAGATGATCAGGCTGAACATCGCCGCCGACATGCACCACAGCGAATACCAGGCCGCGCGGTTGTGCAGGAGCGCATAAACGAAGGTGAGGAACACCGACGCCCCGAACAGCCGCAGCGCCCGATTATCGAAGCAGACCAGCGGAACAACCGTCAGCGCGAGATAAGCGATATCCGCGATCAGGGGCGGACGCTCAAATCCCGGGTCATAGGCCAGCGAATGTTTCACGACGCTGACGTCGATGCCGTCGGCGCCGGCGAGCTGGACCGCGAGGTAAAGCGCCAGCAGGGCGCCGCAGCCGCACATTCCCGCCCACAGGCGCTCGCGCCGCGCGTCGGTTTCGGCGAGCGTCGCGGCGAAAGGCGTCAGCACCGGCCAGACCAGAAAAGCGATCATCGTATAAAGATAGCGGAAAAACTCGTCGCCCTCGAAGGGACGTTCGAGCGACCACCAGACGACGCCCTCCACAAATTGATGCAGGGAAAACACCAGAGGAAACACGGCGAAGCCCAACATTCGCCGGTCGTGCCGCAAGGCCCTGTACACCATGGCCGCGCCCACTCCGCCAAGAGCGCATCCGGCATTGACGCTCGCCGCCAGAGAATAACACATCGCCAATTTGCGCCCTTCACGCGAAACCATTCCGCCTGGGCGATGTCTCCCCGCGCGGACGAGAGATTCAAGCCATCGGCGCGCCAGGACGGATCCGCAACGCTCCGTTAGCGTTAAATTAGCTTCGCCGCCAAGGAAATCAACCGCATCGAGCGCCGGTCCGGCGCGTGGCCTCGTTCTCGCGGCGGGCTGCCGACAAGCGCACTTGCCCGCCGGCGCGAGAGCCCCTACATCCGAGCCTGGACAGGCACGAGAGGCGCGAATGGACGAGGACCAGAGGGCGAGACCGGCGAGCTGGCACGCCACCACCATCGTCATGGTGAAAAAGGACGGCAAGACGGTCATCGCCGGCGATGGACAGGTGAGCCTCGGTCAGACCATCATGAAAGGCAACGCCAAAAAGGTGCGAAGACTCGGCAAGGGCGATGTAATCGCCGGCTTTGCCGGCGCCACCGCTGACGCCTTCACCTTGTTCGAGCGGCTCGAATCCAAGCTCGAACAATATCCCGGCCAACTCACCCGGGCCTGCGTCGAACTCGCCAAGGACTGGCGCATGGACCGCTATCTGCGTCGCCTCGAAGCGATGATGCTGGTCGCGGACAAGGATGTCGGGCTCGTTCTGACAGGCTCCGGCGACGTGCTGGAGCCGGAGGCTGATCAAAGCGGCTCTGTCACCGCGATCGGCTCAGGCGGCAATTATGCGCTCGCCGCCGCGAGGGCCATGCTCGACAGTCCGCACGACGCCGAGACCATCGCCCGCCGCGCGATGAACATCGCCGCCGATATTTGCGTCTACACCAATCATAATGTCGTCGTGGAGACGATTTGATCCCCGTCGCCTTCTGAAGGAACCGAAATATGGCCGATTTCTCGCCGCGCGAGATTGTCTCCGAGCTCGACCGCTACATCGTCGGCCAATCGGCGGCCAAGCGCGCTGTCGCCATCGCGCTGCGCAACCGCTGGCGTCGCCTTCGTCTGGAAGGTCAGATGCGCGAGGAGGTGCTGCCGAAGAACATATTGATGATCGGCCCCACCGGCTGCGGCAAGACCGAGATCGCCCGCAGGCTGGCGCGGCTCGCCGACGCGCCCTTCCTCAAGGTCGAGGCCACGAAATTCACCGAGGTCGGCTATGTCGGCCGCGATGTCGAGCAGATCGTGCGCGATCTCGTCGAGGTGGCGATCAGCCTCGTCAAGGAGCGCCGCCGCAAGGACGTCGAAGCGCGCGCCCAGCTCGCCGCCGAGGATCGCGTGCTCGACGCGCTCGTCGGCCCCGCCGCACAGCCAGCGACGCGCGAAAACTTCCGCAAGAAATACCGCGCCGGCGAACTCGACGACAAGGAAATCGAGATCGAAATCGCCTCTGCCGGACCGACCGGGCCAGTGTTCGAAATGCCCAACATGCCCGGCAGCGTCACCGCCTTTTCGCTTGGCGACATTTTCGGCAAGGCATTTCAGGGCCGCTCGAAAATGCGCCGGCTGCATGTGAAGGACGCCGTCGCGCCGCTCATCGCCGAGGAGAGCGACAAGCTGATCGACCAAGAAGAAAGCGTGCGCGAAGCGATCCACGATGTCGAGAACAACGGCATCGTGTTCATCGACGAGATGGACAAGATTTGCGCGCGCGAGGGGCGCGGCGGCGGCGGCGACGTGTCGCGCGAGGGCGTGCAGCGCGATCTCCTGCCGCTGATCGAGGGCACGACAGTGACGACCAAACATGGCTCGGTGAAGACCGACCATGTGCTGTTCATCGCCTCGGGCGCCTTTCATGTAGCCAAGCCCTCGGACCTTCTGCCGGAGCTTCAGGGCCGACTGCCGATCCGCGTCGAGCTTTCTTCGCTCAACGAAGAGGATTTCCGCCGCATCCTCACCGAGACGGAAGCCTGCCTGACCAAGCAATATGTGGCGCTGCTCGGAACCGAGGGCGTCGAGCTGGAATTCGCGCCGAGCGCGGTGGAGGCCATCGCCAAGGTCGCCGTGGAGGTCAACACTTCAGTCGAAAACATCGGCGCGCGGCGGCTGCAAACGGTGATGGAGCGCGTGCTCGACGACATCAGCTTTACGGCCTCCGACCGCGACGGCGAAAAAATTGTCGTCGACGGCGAATTTGTCGAGAAACACATCGGCGATCTCGCGAGGAACCGCGATTTGAGTCGGTTTATTTTGTAGTAGGTTCAGCCCGCGCGGCGCCGCGCTTCCCTGGCGATATGGCTGAGCCGTCATTGTCCCGAAACACTCGGGCGACACCATTGTCGGTCCCGACAAGCGCCAGAAACTTGCTCATGCGAAATAGATGATCGTCAAGCCATGGAGAGCGAGATGATCAACCAGACTCAGCGCGTGATCATATTTTTGGTCGCCGCGCTCATTAGCCTCGACACTTTTATCGCCATCAGCGAGAAAGCCTCGGCAATCTTGCGGTAAGGGAATGCCGGGTCTCACGGGAGACGAAGGCGCTTCCATTGGCGCGGGCGAATGGAGGCGGCAGGAAACAGTCTTCCCGCCGCTTCGATTTCTCGCCCGCACTTGCGCGGGGCAAAAACCATTGCCATAAGGACCGCCAGCTTCCCTCAACCGGCGTATCCCATGTCCAGCTTCCCCGAGCGCGTCTTTTCCGGCGTGCAGTCCACCGGCAATCTGCATCTTGGCAACTATCTCGGCGCGATCGTCAAATTCGTCGAGCTGCAAAAGAGCTATGATTGCCTCTATTGCGTCGTCGATCTGCACGCCATCACCGTGCCGCAGGATCCGCTGAAACTGCGCGACAACACGCGCGAAATCGCGGCGGCCTTCATCGCCTGCGGCGTCGACCCCAAAAAGAACATCGTCTTCAACCAGAGCCAGGTTCCCGAACACGCCGAACTCGCCTGGGTTTTGAACTGCATCGCGCGCATCGGCTGGCTGAACCGTATGACGCAGTTCAAGGACAAGGCCGGCAAGGACCGCGAGAACGCCTCCATCGGGCTTTACGATTATCCCGTGCTGATGGCGGCGGATATTCTGATCTATCGCGCGACGCATGTGCCGGTCGGCGAGGACCAGAAGCAGCATCTGGAGCTCGCGCGCGACATTGCGCAAAAGTTCAACAACGACTTCGCCGAGTCCATCGTCCGCAATGGTTTTGGCGAGGCGTTTTTCCCGCTGCCCGAACCTTTGATCTCAGGCCCCGCGACGCGCGTGATGAGCCTGCGCGACGGCTCGAAAAAGATGTCGAAGTCGGACGCCTCCGAATATTCGCGCATCAACCTCTCGGACGACGCCGAGCAGATCGCACAAAAAATCCGCAAGGCCAAGACCGACCCCGAGCCCTTGCCCTCCGAGGAAAAGGGGCTCGAAGGGCGCGCCGAGGCGGCTAATCTCGTCGGGATTTTCGCGGCGCTGTCCGGGCGCGGCAAGGCGGGCGTGCTCGCCGAATATGGCGGCGCCAATTTCTCGACCTTCAAGAACGCGCTAGTCGATCTCGCGGTGGAAAAGCTCGCGCCGATCACCACCGAGATGCGCAAGATCACCGCAGACCACGATTATATCGACATGGTGCTGCGCGACGGCGCCCAGCGCGCGCGGGCCTTGGCCAGCGAGAATATGAATGCGGTGAAGGATATCGTGGGGTTTTTGCGGTAGGCGCCGCCTCCTCCCCATCACCCCCGCCGCCACGCAATCAACCCCGCCGTGGACCCATCCAGCGCCGCCGTCGACGCGCCCACGTCCTCGACGATCGGCGCCAGCCGCCCCGCCAGTTCCTTGCCCAGCTCCACGCCCCATTGGTCGAACGGGTTGATATCCCAGATCACTGACTGCACGAACACCTTATGCTCATAGAGCGCGACGAGCCGACCCAGCGTGCGCGGATCGAGTTTTCGATAGAGCAGCGTGCTCGAGGGGCGGTCGCCGGAAAACACCTTATGCGGCGCGAGGCGCTCCACATCGGCCTCTGAACGGCCCTCCTTGCGCAGCAGCGCCTTGGCCTCCTCCAGCGTGCGTCCGTGCATAAGCGCCTCGCTCTGGGCGAGGCAATTGGCGAACAGCAGCGCATGGTGATGGACATCTGCCGCGACCGGCTCGGCTGCGACCAGAAAATCTATCGGCGTGACGTCGGTCCCCTGGTGCAGCAGCTGAAAGAACGCGTGCTGGCCATTGGTGCCGGGCTCGCCGAAAATCACCGGCCCGGTGGCGGTTTCGACGAGCGCGCCGGCGCGCGTCACGGACTTGCCGTTCGACTCCATGTCGAGTTGTTGCAGATAGGCGGGAAAACGCGCCAGGCGCTGGTCATAGGGAATGACCGCATGCGCCGCGCGGCCCAGCACATTGCGGTGCCACACGCCCAAAAGGCCCATCAGCGCGGGGATGTTTTCCTCAAGCGGCGCGTTCCGAAAATGCGTGTCGATGTCGAAGCCGCCCTGCAGAAACTGCATGAAATGATCGGGTCCGACGCCGATCGCCAGCGCGAGGCCGATGGACGACCACAAGGAATAGCGCCCGCCGACCCAATCCCAAAAGCCGAACACGCGCGTCGGATCAATGCCGAATTCGCCGACCTTATCGAGCCGCGTCGAGACCGCGGCGAAATGTTTTGCGACCGCCGCCTCGCCGAGTGCCGCCACGACGCGCGCTCTCGCGCTGGCGGCGTTGGCCATGGTCTCCTGCGTCGTAAAAGTCTTCGACGAGACGATGAACAGCGTGCGCGAAAGATCCAGCGGCTCCAGCGTGTCGGCGAGATCGGCGCCGTCGACATTGGCGACGAAATGCGTGCGCGGCCCGTCGCCGCGATAAGGCGACAACGCCCGCGCCGCCATAGCCGGCCCAAGGTCCGAACCGCCGATGCCGATATTCACAATATCCGTGAAGGTCTCTTCGCCCGCGCCCAAAATCGCGCCGCTCCGTACGGCGCGGGCGAAGGCGAAGACTCGCTCGCGCGTCGCCTCGATGTCGCGCCGCATATCGACGCCTTGCACGACGATCGGCTTGCCCGAAAAATCGCGCAATCCCATATGCATGGCGGCGCGGCCTTCGGTGTTGTTGACGGGCTCGCCGGCGAACAGCGCCGAGCGCCGGCCCTCAAAATCGCGCGCCTTGGCGAGCGCAACAAGCAGAGTGAGCGTCTCGCGGGTGATTTTATGCTTGGAGAAGTCGAACAGAAAGTCGTCGAGCGAGACGGAAAACTCTTTAAATCGCAATGGGTTACGCGAAAATAAATCACGCGTTCGCTCAGCGCTCAGCGCGCGGGCGTGGGCGTCGAGGGCGTTGAAGGCTGAGGCGACGGCGGTCTGCGGCATGTAGGCGCCTTTGCGGGAGTGGGGCTTAAAGGAGGGACGCGATTCGCGCCGCATCACAATAGCAAAAGGACGCCGCCGCCGCGCCAGGCTGAAAACGACGCGCAAAAACGCGCATGCAAGCGCATCTTTTGGGGGGCGCCGCGCATCTGGTCGCAAAAGCGCCGGCTGCCGGCCACGCTTCGCCATCGCATGCTCGGGCAAATTGAATGTGACAGGTTTTTTGCTATATTATGACAGAAGGATGTGAAACTCATATCGGTTCTATGACGTTTTCCCACCGGGAGAGCCACATGAAACCAATTCCCTTGCTCGACGTGCGCCGCGGCGGTCCGGTGGCCCATACGCGCGCCCGCGTCGCGGCGGCGGGGGTCTTGCGCGAGGCCTGTCTTGCGCCTATGCCGCGCTGGAGCCGGCATGTCTGCTTGTCATCGATAGACCACATCGCCAAGAAATGGCTGCGCAGTTCGGTTTCGACCTATAGCGAGGATCTCGAACATGTCGCGCGGATTTTGGGTTTTCCCGGCGCGCTGACGCTTAACATGTCCTATCTTTTCGCCTGCACCACCTCGGCGGCCCCTGGGCCCGGCGGCGCGCCGCTGCTGCGCCGCTCGCTCGACTGGCCCTTCGCCGGGCTCGGCCGCTGCGTCGAAATCGCTTGGCAATCCGGGCCGGCGGGCGAGTTTTACAACGTCACTTGGCCGGGCGCGGTCGGCGTGCTGAGCGCTATGGCGCCGGGGCGCTTTTGCGCGGTCATCAATCAGGCGCCGATGCGCCGCCGCACGCGCGGACTCATCGGCCTTCCCTATGACGCCGCGATCAATCTCGGCAATGCGCTGATGCGCGAGGACGGCTGGCCGCCGGATCATTTGCTGCGCCTCGCCTTCGAAAACTGCGAGAGCTTCGAGGACGCCATCGCGCTGCTCTCGCGCGAGCCGCTGGCGCGGCCGGCGATCTTCACGCTTACGGGCGCGCGGCCGGGCGAAATGGCGGTGATCGAACGCACCGAACGCGAGGCGCTTGTGCTGCGTGGCCCGACGATCGTCGCCAATGACTGGCAGACGCCGCGCGACGGCTGGAACGGCCGCATGGGTTTCGAGAACAACGAGGCGCGCAAGGCCATGATGCGCGGGTTTGCGCCGGGCGGGCCGGTGTTTCGCTGGGCCGTGCCGCCGGTGCTCAACGCGACGACCCGGCTCGTCGTGGAAATGTCGGCGGCGGGAGCGGGAGAGCTTCGCGCAAGGGGCTACGAGGCCGCGTCCTGGAACAGCCTGCCGACGCCGGCGACCAAGGATTTTCACCTGGACGACGCGGCGCCCGCGCTGGCGGCGTAGTTCGTTTGGGGACGGCGCATCAACCGCCCAGAAATCCGCCGCTCTGCCGGAGCCAGAGCTGGGCATAAAGCCCCTCTTTGGCGAGGAGTTCGGCGTGGGTCCCATCTTCCACGATGCGGCCATGGTCCATGACGATCAGCCGGTCCATCCGGGCGATCGTCGAGAGCCGATGGGCGATCGCGATCGTGGTCTTGCCGGTCATCAATGTGGCCATCTCCTGCTGGATCGCTGCTTCGATCTCGCTGTCCAAAGCGCTGGTGGCTTCGTCGAGAATTAGAATCGGCGCGTCCTTGAGGATCACTCTTGCGATGGCGATACGCTGACGTTGGCCGCCGGAAAGCTTGACGCCGCGCTCGCCGACATGCGCCTCGTAGCCTCGGCGGCCGTTCCGGTCCGCGAGCGACAAAATAAACTCATGCGCATGAGCGCGTTTGGCCGCCGCGACCACCTCCGCGTCGCTGGCGCCAGGCTTGCCGTAGCGGATGTTGTCAGCGATGGAGCGATGCAAGAGGGAGCTGTCTTGCGTCACCATGCCGATATGCCGCCGCAGGCTTTCCTGAGTCGTCTCGCCGATGTCCTGGCCGTCGATGGCGATCTTGCCGCTTTCCACATCGTAAAAGCGCAGCAGCAGAGTCACCAGCGTGCTCTTGCCCGCGCCGCTGGGTCCGACGAGGCCGACCTTCTGCCCGGCAGGAATCGCCAGCGAGAGGTTTTCGAGCACCCCTCGCCCTCCCTCGTTCGGCTGTTTGCCGTAATGGAAACTCACTGCGGAGAAACGCACTTCGCCGCCGTCCGGTCTGACTTTCAGCTCCTTGGCGTTCGGAGCGTCGACCACGGAATAGGGACGCGCGATGGTCTCCATGCATTCCTCGACCCGCCCCAAGGTCTCGAAAATGCCGGTGACCTCGCCGCGAATCCAACCCGATTGATTCACCATCTGCCAAACCATCGGCAGGACCATGACGACGACGCCGGGCGAAATCCGCCCCTCCTGCCACAAAGTCAACGCGACGGCCGGCGTCGACGCCAGCAGCAGCACGTTAATAACGACATGGAGCGAGCCCATCAGCCATATCTGATGGAGCACTTCGCGCATGGCCGCGCTGTGCTCCTTGAGCAGATCCAGCTTGATCGAATCTTCCTGGCGTTCCCTGCCGAAGAGTTTGACCGAAGCGATGTTGGCGAAAGTGTCGTTGACATGGCCGACGAGCCGCGTGTGCAGACGGGAGTGAATTAAACCCAGCCTTTTCACCTGCGGCACGAAATGCCACAGCGACCAAATATAGACGGCGAGCCAGATCAGCGGCGGCAGCGCCAGCCAGGGATTGCTGGTGAACATCACGCCGATGCAGGTGCTGACGAAAATTCCGCAATACCAGACGGCGCCGATCACGCTGCGGACGGGTTCGCGCAACGCCGGACCTCCCTCCAGCACCTTGCTGGCGATTCGTCCGGCGAAGTCGTTGTTGAAATAGGCCATGCTGTGGCCGAGCGTATAGCGGGCCAACTGATAGCGGATCAGATTGTTGATGCGCGATGTGTAATGATGATCGTAAAGATACCACAGCGTCACCATGCAGACGCCCCAGCCGATCAACACCGGGACGCCAAAGCTCAGAAGCCAGGGCTGCGCGAGGACGTCTCTCGCCTGTTTAGCCGTGCTGATGTCGTTAACGAGCCGACCGAGGATGACCGGAATCATCGCGGCGAAGCCGGCGACGCCGGCTTCAAGGACAAGCAAAGCGGTCAGCAGCCATCTGATCTGTCGCATGAAGTGCCAGACGAACGCGAGCAAGGTCGCTGGCGGAACAGGATTTTCGGGCAGTCCGTCGATATGGACGATTTCGCGTTGCATAGGCTGTGTCGGCTGGCGAGCCGCAGCTCGCTGGAGCGCAATCCCTGTTTGAATTATGACGGCGCGGGGACGCCGGGGCGACCCCGCGCGAGTAGGGCGAGAACTTGCGGCTGGTTGCGGAAGTCCCCGAACAAGCGCATGGATCGCGTCAACGGAACGGCAGTTCGCAATCGCCAACGAGAATCAAACTGGCGCTACAAAACGAGACTATCCGGGAAATTGCGCATAGCAAAACGACGAGGACGTGACACGCCGCCCGCGCTGGCGGCGTAAAGCTGCGCTATCAATACGCGCGAAACTCCCGCCACGAAAAAAGCCCCGCCGCAGGGGCCGGGCTTTTATGCTGATCGAGAATTAGCGGCGAATCGCCGATCTCGCCGGTTATCTCAATATTTCGCTATTATCGGCGCAGGCTCGGCGCTGTTGAAGTGATAGTTCAAGCCCGCGCGGACTATATGACCATCGAAGCGGGTCGAAGACTGCAAACCGGAGGCATAGAGCTGAGCGCCTGTGATCTGGTCTTGGCCGACCAGCGCCGTATTAACGGCCACGCTGCCGAGATCGTAATAGAGATACTCGGCCTTGGCGCTCCAATGCGGCGCGAACAACCATTCGACGCCGCCGCCGGCTGTGTAGCCGACGCGCGTATCCGAGAACGAGGCTTGACCGAAAGCCGGCCCTACGGCTCCCCACGGATCGTTGGCGCCTTGATAGACGCCAGTTTTGAAGTTGGCGCCGCCGTAAGCGAGACCGCCGGTCGCGTAAGCGAGGAAAGTCGGCGCGATGAGCAAGCCGATCCGGCCCCGCACGGTCCCTAAATAGTCGAGGCTCTTGGAAGCGTTGGTGATCGTATAGAGCGGCACGCCCGAGGCAGGCTCCGTCGCGGCGCCAAACGCGTTGCCGCCGCCGCTGCTCCCGGCTATGCCCTGGATGTCCGCCTCCAGGCCGGCGACAAAGGCGTTCGCGAATTGCAGATTGTAGCCGGCCTGACCGCCGCCGATGAAACCGCTATTGCTCGAAGATATATTGCTGACAGCGCTCGCAGCGCTGGTCGCGCCGAATATTGTGGGGCCATAGAACCCGGCTCCAACGACGTCGTCGAACAAATCCCCACCGGCCGCGTTGAGGCCACTGCTGTTGCCGAAGGTTCCGCCGGCGTTCACGCCGACATAAAAGCCCGTCCAGGCGGGAACCGGAGCCGGCGCGAGATAGATCGGCGGCTCCTTGCGATAGGGAAGATCGGCAGCGAAAGCCGAACCGGCGGCGAGCGCCAGCGCGAGCGCGGAGGCGGATACAAGCGTTTTCATGTTTTGGCACCCTCGGATTGGCAAACGCAACAACGCCGCATCCGGGCAGTAGAGTGGCCCAGAACTGCTTTACGGCGACAAGAATCTCGGACTGTCTGCATGTAGTCCACAACACAACATTCGAATATATTGGTGAATAAAGGGTAAATCGCCGCAAAAAACAAACCGAAGTGATCGCTATCGCCTCGGCGGCCCATTTTAATAGCGGCCGCGGCGACAACGTTGCAGATTGTCTAGAGCGAAACCATTCCAGCCTCGCTTATGCGATCAAACGAAAGCCCGCAGATGAATTCGAAACGGCGGCAGCCTTCGCAAGCACCGGCCTAGTCAGCGCTTGTTCAGAATAGACGCGCTAATCCCCCTGTCGCTGAAATGATTCGGCGAAGGAGGAGGAAAGCGTCTCATGAAGATCTCGTCAAAAATCCTGTTTGCAGCCGCTTTGGCGTTGAGCGGCGCGGTCGCAGCCATCGAAACAGCCGACGCCATGCCGCTCACACAACCCTCGCAAATTGGGGCGACGGCGCCTGTTCAGGACATCGGCTGGCGCTGTGGGCCGGGCTGGCATCTGAATCCGTGGGGCCGCTGCGTGCCGAATCGGCCGTGGCGCCGCTGGCGCCGCTGGTAATCTTGCATCGAGCGAGACCCAGCGTCTCGCGCTGTGCGCTTCGAGCCCGGCTTCGCGGCCGGGTTTTTCTTCGAGAAGCGACGCCTCCCGCTCAGCCGCCGACCACCAGCACATGCACCAGCGGCTTCTTGCCCCAGCTCGTATAGACGGCGCCGCGCACCGCGCGCTCTATGGCGGTGGCCACCGCGTCGAAATCGCGCCGGCGCGCGCGCGGCAGGGCGTCGAAGGTCTTGAACACCGCGTCGTCGACCACATCGCCCATATCGACGTTATTCTTACCCAGCTTCGGCAGGCCGGCGAAAACAATGTCGGGATCGCCGGCAAGATCGCCCTGCTTGGTCACGGCGACAGCAATCGATACGACGCCCGCGAAAGAGAGCTTGACCCTCTCGCGCAGGGCGCCGTCGTTCTCGCTCACCAGAATATCGCCGTCCTTGAACAGGCGCCCCGCGGGAATCTTGCCGATCACCGCCGGCGCGCCGGGCGCGAGGCGGACGACATCGCCATTGCGCGCCGAGACGACTTGTTGCACGCCATGCTCTTTCGCGAATGCGGCGTGTCGGGTCAGATGATGCGCCTCGCCATGCGCTGGCACCGCCGACTGCGGCCGCACCCACTCGTACATGCGCGCCACCTCGCCCCTGCGGGGATGACCCGAACAATGCACGAGGTGATCATGGTCGGTGATCACCTCGACGCCGAGATCGCACAATTTATTGATGACGCGATGCACCTCGCGCATATTGCCGGGGATCGCGCGCGAGGAGAAAATGGCCCGGTCGCCGGAGACCAGCTTGATCGCCGGATGTTCGCCCTCGGCCGCCCGCGACATGGCGGCGCGCGCCTCGCCCTGGCTGCCCGTCGCGATCACCACCACTTTTTCGCGCGGCAGGGCGGCGAGGTGATCGAGCGAATAGAAGCCGGGAATCCCTTCGAGATAGCCGCATTCGCGCGCCACCTCTATCGCCCGGTCGAGCGCGCGGCCAGCCACCACAACGCTGCGGCCGCAGGCTTGCGCGGCCTCGGCGATGGCGCGCAGGCGCGCGATGTTCGAGGCGAAAGTGGTCACCAGCACGCGGCCGCTGGCCTCGCCGATCAGCGTGCGCAGCGTGCGGGCGACGTCGCTTTCCGAAAAGCTGTCGCCTTCGCGCAGAATATTGGTCGAGTCGCAGATCAGCGCCGTGACGCCTTCGTCGCCGAGCGCGCGCAGCCTCGTTTCGTCGATTCGATGACCAACGCCGGGGTCCGGGTCGATCTTCCAATCCCCAGTATGTAAAGCCAGTCCCGCCGGGGTGCGGATGGCCAGCGCGCAAGCTTCCGGAATGGAATGGGCGACGGCGACATATTCGACGCTGAAGGGAGCGAGATCCAGCACCGTCCCCGGCCCGACCCGGGTTATCTCGACGTTCGGCGCGCCGGGCTCGGACAGGCGCCGCGTCTCGATGAGGCCGGCGGCGAAAGGCGTCGCGAAGACACGGCAGCGCAGCTTGGGCCATAGAGCGGCGAGCGCGCCGATGTGGTCTTCATGCGCATGAGTGATCAAAAGCCCCAACAGATCGCGGCCGATTTTCTCGACGAAGGACACGTCGGGCAGCACGAGATCGACGCCGGGAAGATCGGGCCCCGGAAAGGTGAGGCCGCAATCCACCATCACCCATTTGCGTGCGCGGGGAGGACCGAAGCCGTAAAGCGCGGCGTTCATGCCGATTTCGCCGAGGCCGCCCAGCGGCGCAAAGACGAAGTCGCTCGCGTCAATCGTCATGACGGTAAACCTGATTGTTCGAGAAGACCGGGCTCGTCATGAGCCAAGAACACATCGCCCGCGTCGACGACGCGCTCGCCCTCGGCCGTCGCGACGACCAGTCGTCCGTTAGCGTCGATTGTCTGAAACCGCCCCCGCAATTCCTCGCCCGCCGCCAGCACGACGTGAACGGGCTGGCCGAGCCTAGCCGCCGCGCCAAGCCATTTTTCGCGAATGAGCGCGAAGCCCTCGCCGCCCGCCCAAAGATCCCGCGCGGCGGCAAAGGCGTCAGTGAGCGGCTCGAACAGTTGCGCAGCGGTCGGCGCGCCGGCTCCAATGTCGCTGAGTGCGCGCGCGGCGTAGGGCAGTTCCTGCGGCGCGCTGGCGCAATTGACCCCAACGCCAATGATGACGACGCATTGGCTGGGCGACCGCGGATCGCCCGTCGCCACCGGAACGCCTTCGAGCAAAACGCCGGCAAGCTTGCCGTCGTCGAGCAGAAGATCGTTCGGCCATTTCAACGCGACCCGGTCTTTGAGACCGCTCGCCTGTCGAACCGCCTCGATCAGCGCGACGCCGGCGACAAAACCAAGCTGCGGCGCAAGGCTCGGCGCAAAGCCGCCGGAGAGAATTAGACTGGCGTGCAGATTGCCGGGCGTCGAAATCCAACTCCGGCCGAGGCGCCCCCTGCCTCGGCTTTGGCGCCCCGCGACGATCCAGAGCGGGCCGCGCTCGCCCTCCGCGACGAGACGCTTGGCCTCGTCGTTGGTCGAATCCACCTCTTCGAGTAAGAGCAGCCGAACACCGCGCGCGCGCGCTTCGTAGCCCAGCTCCAAGCGCGCGCCCGCTTTCAAAATAGCGATTTCGCGGCGGCGGTCGCCGCGTCCATCAGCGGCGCGGGATAGAGCCAGAAGCACAGCACGAAAATCGTCGAAACCGCCAGCACCGCGCGCAGCGTGAACGGCGAACGATCGAACGCCGGAGCCGGCTCGTCGAAATACATGACCTTGACGATTCGCAGATAGTAATAGGCGGCCACCGCGCTGGCCAGCACGCCGATCACCGCGAGCGGGTAAAGCCCCGCCTGAACCGCCGGCAGCAGCACGTAATATTTAGCGAAGAAGCCGCCGAGCGGCGGCACGCCGGCCAACGAGAACATCAGCATCGAAAGGAAGAACGCCGTCGCGCCGTTGCTGCGCGACAGACCGGCGAGATCGGAGATGTTCTCGACCGGCTTGCCCTCGACGCGCATGGTCAGGATCGCCGCGAAAGCGCCGAGCGTCATGATCGCATAGATGGCGAGATAGAGGACAACGCCTCTGATTGCATCCTCGGTGCCGGCGGCGAGGCCAATCAGCACGAAGCCCATATGGCCGATCGAGGAATAGGCCATCAGCCGCTTGATGTTGGTCTGGCCGATCGCCGCGAAAGAGCCGAGCAACGTTGAGGCGACGGCGAGAAACACGACGATCTGGCGCCACTGGTCGATCACGCCGGGGAAAGCCGTCAGCACGATCCGCGCGGTGACGGCCACCGCCGCCACTTTCGCGGAAGAAGCGAAGAAGGCCGTCACCGGCGTCGGCGCGCCCTCGTAAACGTCGGGGGTCCACATATGGAAGGGCGCCGCCGACATTTTGAACGCCAAACCCGCCAGCACGAAGACGAGACCGAAGATCACCCCGATCGGCGCCGAATGAGAGACGACCGCCGCGATGCCCTCAAAGGAAACCGTCCCCGAAAAACCATAGAGCAGCGATGCGCCATAGAGCATCATGCCCGACGACAGCGCGCCGAGCACGAAATATTTCAGACCCGCTTCCGAGGCGCGGCCATCGTCGCGCGAAAAGGCGGCGACGACATAAAGCGCCAGCGACATCAATTCGAGCCCGAGATAGAGCGCGATGAGATTGTCCGCCGAAATCAGCAGCAGCATGCCGAGCGTCGCCAGCAGAATCAGGATCGGGAATTCGAACTTGTCGAGAGCCGCGCGGCGCAGGAAGTCCGACGACAGCAGAATCGTCACCAGCGACGCGCCAAGCGCCAGCACCTTCACGAAGCGCGAGAAAGCGTCGTCGATATAAGCGCCCTCGAAGATCGTCGCCTCGGATTTCGTTGACAGCAGTATCGCCAGTATCGCCAGCCCCAGCACGCCAATGGCCAGTTCCGTCACCAGCGAAAACGAACGCTCGCCGCGCCAGGCGCCGACAAGGATGAGCGCCAGAACGCCGACGGCGAGGATGATCTCCGGCAGGAAGTGATGCGCGAGCTGCGTAAAAAAAGGCATCTTTACTGATCCGTCATTGACCGGCGGCGGCGAGGTGGACCGCATGAAGCAGCGCCGAATGGGAGTTGAGCAGATTGGCGACGGAGGCCGCGGAAGCCTCAATGACAGGCCCCGGCCGAACGCCATAATAGATCGTCAGCGCCAGCAGAGGAACGAAGATCGCGATTTCGCGCGGCGACAGATCCGCGATGTTGGCGAGACTCGGCTTGTCGAGAACGCCGAAGATCACCCGACGGTAGAGATACAGCGCGTAGGCGGCGGAGAGGATCACGCCCGAGGTCGCAAACAGCGCGACCCAGCTGTTGGCGTTGAAGGCGCCGACCAGCGCGAGGAATTCGCCGACGAAACCCGAAGTGCCGGGAAGGCCGACATTCGCCAGCGTGAAGACCATGAAGGTGAAGGCATAGAGCGGCATGCGCTTGACGAGACCGCCATAGGCGGAGATTTCGCGGGTGTGCATGCGATCGTAGATTACGCCGACGCAAAGGAACAGCGCGCCCGACACGAAGCCGTGCGAGATCATCAGGAACATCGCGCCCTGCACGCCCTGCGTGTTCAGCGTGAACAGGCCCATCGTCACGAAGCCCATATGCGCGACCGACGAATAGGCGATCAGCTTTTTGATGTCTTCCTGCACCAGCGCGACGAGCGAAGTGTAGATGATGGCGATCACCGACAGCGCATAGATCAGCGGCGCGAATTGAACCGAGGCGTCGGGGAACATCGGCAGCGAAAAACGGATGAAGCCGTAGCCGCCCATTTTCAGCAGGATCGCCGCCAGGATCACCGAGCCCGCCGTCGGCGCTTCGACGTGTGCGTCCGGCAACCAGGTGTGCACCGGCCACATCGGCATTTTCACCGCGAAGGACGCAAAGAACGCCAGCCACAGCCATGTCTGCATCTGGGTCGAAAAATGCGTGTTCAGCAGCACCTGGATGTCGGTCGTGCCGGCCTGGTTATACATCGCCAGAATGGCGATCAGCATCAGCAGCGAACCCACCAGCGTGTAAAGGAAGAATTTGAAGCTCGCGTAAACGCGCCGCTTGCCGCCCCAAATGCCGATGATGAGAAACATCGGAATGAGGCCGCCTTCGAAGAATAGATAGAACAGCACCAGATCCAGCGCGCAGAACACGCCGATCATCAACGTCTCCAGCACGAGGAAGGCGATCATATATTCAGCGACGCGCTTGGTTATCGACTCCCAGGAGGCGAGGATCGAGAAGGGCATCAGGAATGTGGTCAGCAGCACAAAGGGGATCGAGAAGCCGTCGACGCCGAGCTTGTAAACGAGCCCGGAGCCGAACCACGCCTTTTCCTCGATCAGCTGGAACGCTGCGTTCGAAGCGTCGAACCGCTGCCAGACGACCAGAGACAGAACGAAGGTCGCGACGGTGGTGAGCAACGCCGCCCAACGAATGTTGCGCAGCGAAGATTCGCTGTCGCCGCGCTGCGTCAGGATGAAAGCCGCGCCGACCAGCGGCAGAAAGGTCAGACCGGAGAGAATTCCAAAACCGAACATTAGCGTATGCCTCCGGCGACGAACCAGCTTACGACCGCCGCGACGCCGATCAACATCGCGAAAGCATAGTGGTAGATGTAACCCGTCTGAAGACGCACGGCGAGCTTCGCGCCATCGACGACGCGAGCGGCCACGCCATCGGGTCCAAGCCCATCGATGATCCGACCGTCTCCGCCCTTCCAGAACAGCCGGCCCAGAGCGAAAGCCGGGCGAACGAACAGGAAGTCGTAGAGCTCGTCGAAATACCATTTATTGAGCAGGAACCGATACAGCCCCGGGAAGGCGCGCGCCAGCGCCTGCGCCGTGCCGGGCCGCAGAATGTAAACATAGAGCGACACGATGAAACCGAGCGCCATCATGATCGACGGACTATACGAAGCCCAGGCCGGGATGTCGTGCATCTCGTGCAATATGTGGTTATGGAGGCCGGTGAACAGCGACTCCTTCCAAAACTCCTCATAGGCGTGACCGGCGAAATAGGGCTCAAACAGGAACCCCGCAGCCACGGCGCCGGCGGCGAGCGCGGCGAGCGGAATCAGCATGACGATCGGAGACTCATGCGGGGCATGGCCATGACCGTGCGCGTGATCGTCGTGGCCATGATCGTCGTGTGCATGAGCGGCGCCATGATCGGCGCGCTTGCCAAAGAAGGTCATGAACACCAGACGCCACGAATAGAATGACGTGAGGCCCGCCGCGACAACCGTCGAAACGAAACCGAACATCGCCGCATGGGAATGCTGTCCGGCGGCGTAGGCCGCCTCGATGATCGCGTCCTTCGAGAAAAACCCCGCGAAGCCAAATTGGGTGTGGGGTATGCCAAAGCCGGTCAGCGCCAGCGTCCCGATCGTCATCATCGCGAAGGTGAAGGGGATGTTCTTGCGCAAACCGCCCATGTTGCGCATGTCCTGCTCGTGATGCATCGCATGAATCACCGAGCCCGCGCCAAGGAACAGCAACGCCTTGAAGAAGGCGTGCGTAAACAGATGGAAAATGCCGAGCGAATAGCCGCCGACGCCCTCGGCGACGAACATGTAGCCCAGCTGCGAACAGGTGGAATAGGCGATCACGCGCTTGATGTCGTTCTGCACGAGGCCGACGGTCGCGGCGAAGAACGCCGTCGTCGCGCCGATAATCGTGACGAAGGTCAGCGCGTCCGGCGCATATTCGAAGATCGGCGACAAACGCGCCACCATGAACACGCCGGCGGTGACCATGGTCGCCGCGTGGATGAGCGCCGACACCGGAGTCGGGCCTTCCATCGCGTCCGGCAGCCATGTGTGCAGCAGGAATTGCGCCGACTTGCCCATCGCGCCGGTGAACAGCAGAAACGCCGCGAGCGTCAGTGCGTCGACGTCGAGCCCGAAAACGTGAATGGACTGACCTTCAAGACCCGGAACGGCGGCGAACACTTCGTCGAACGTCACCGAACGGGTGAGTTTAAAGACCAGGAAAATGCCGAGAGCGAAACCAAAATCACCGACGCGGTTGACCACGAAGGCCTTGATCGCGGCGGCGTTCGCCGACGGCTTTTCATACCAGAAGCCGATGAGAAGATAGGACGCGAGGCCGACGCCCTCCCACCCAAAGAACATCTGCACGAGATTGTCGGCCGTCACCAGCATCAACATGGCGAAGGTGAACAGCGAGAGATAGGCGAAGAAACGCGGGCGATGCGGATCTTCGTGCATATAGCCGATTGAGTATATGTGCACGAGGCTGGAAACGGTATTCACGACCACCAGCATGACCGCGGTCAGCGTATCGACACGCAGCGACCAATCGACCTTCAGCGCGCCCGAGGTGAACCAATTCCCGAGCACGGGCGTGATCGCCTCGCCGTGGCCCAAGCCTATGTCGAAGAACACCATCCACGACATGACCGCGCAAGCGACGAGAAGGCCCGAGGTGACGAGCTCCGACGCGCGCGGGCCGATCTTGCGGCCGAATGCGCCCGCAATTAGAAAGCCGACGAGTGGAAGGAAGACGATTGCCTTGATCATCGCGCGGTCAGCCCTTCAAGCTGTTGATGTCGTCGACCGCGATCGAGCCGCGATTGCGATAGAAAGTGACAAGAATGGCGAGACCAATCGCCGCCTCCGCCGCCGCCACGGTGAGGACGAACAGAGCGAAGACCTGGCCCGTCAAATCGCCGAGCTGCGCGGAAAAGGCGACGAAGTTGAGATTCACGGACAGCAGGATCAACTCCACCGACATCAAGATCACGATGATGTTCTTGCGATTGAGGATGATCCCGGCGATGCCGAAAGTGAACAGGATCGCCGCAACGACGAGATAATGCGTGAGGCCGATGGTCATGGGCTGTTTCCTTACACGCCGGCCCGCGAGGGCACTTTCTTCAACTCGACCACCGTCTTGGCGGTCCGCGCGTTCTGTTCCGCGATATTTTGACGCTTCACATTGGGACGATGGCGCAGTGTGAGGACGATCGCGCCGATCATCGCGGTCAGCAGCACCAGCGCCGACACCTGAAAGAAGATCACATATTTTGTGTAGAGCACCTGCCCCAGCGCCGCAGTGTTGGTGACATGGGCCAGGATCGGCGACGCGGCCGCCTCCTGAGCCGAAGGCGCCGACTTCCAGCCGACGGCCACGAAACCAAGCTCGCCAAGCACCACCGCGCCGACCGCGAGGCCTGCGGGAAGATATCTTTGGAAGCCCTGCTTCAATTCCGCGAAATCGACGTCCAGCATCATCACGACGAAAAGAAACAGCACCGCGACGGCGCCGACATAAACGACGATGAGAATCATCGCCAGGAACTCTGCGCCCTGCAAAAGAAATAGACCGGCGCCGTTGCAGAAAGCCAGGATGAGAAACAGCACCGAATGCACGGGATTACGCGCGCTGATCACCCCGAAGGCCGAGGCGATCAGCACGCCCGAGAAAAGATAGAAGAATACGGCGGCCACGGCTTCGTCCTCTTTGTAAGATCTCGCGCCCGCGAGACTGGGCGCAGGTTTTTTGGTCTTTCGTTCAGCGATAGGGCGCATCGAGCGCGATGTTGCGAGCGATCTCCCGCTCCCAGCGCGCGCCGTTCTCCAGCAGACGGTCCTTGTTATAGTAGAGTTCCTCGCGCGTCTCGACCGCGAATTCCGAATTCGGCCCCTCGACGATCGCGTCGACCGGACAGGCTTCCTGGCAGAAGCCGCAATAGATGCATTTCACCATATCGATGTCATAGCGCGTCGTGCGGCGGGTGCCGTCGTTGCGGCGCGGTCCAGCTTCGATGGTGATCGCCTGCGCAGGACAGATCGCCTCGCAAAGCTTGCAGGCGATGCAGCGCTCTTCCCCGTTGGGATAACGGCGCAACGCATGTTCGCCGCGATAGCGCGGCGACTGGGGATTCTTTTCGTGCGGATAGTTGAGCGTCGACTTCGGCTTGAAGAAGTAGCGCATCCCAAGGAAGAAAGCCGAGATGAACTCGGTGAGGAACAGCGATTTCGCGGCGTGATCCAGTCTCATGATGCCAACCTCAATTCGCCAGCGCGGCAGGGCCGAATTGCACAACCGCGGCGACAATGACGACCATGGCCAGCGAGAGCGGCAAAAAAACCTTCCAGCCCAGGCGCATCAGTTGATCGTAACGGTAGCGGGGCACGAGAGCCTTCACCATCGCGAAGAAGAAGAAGAAGAAGCTGGTCTTGAGCACGAACCAGACGACGCCGGGAATATAGGTGAAAGGCGCCATTTTGACCGGCGGCAGCCAGCCGCCGCAGAACAATATGGCCAGCAGCGCGGACATGGTCACGATCGCCACATATTCCGCCAACATGAACAGAACATAGGGCGTTGCGGAATATTCGACCATGAAGCCGGCGACGAGCTCCGACTCCGCTTCGACAATATCGAACGGCGGGCGGTTCGTCTCGGCCAGCGCGGAGACGAAAAAGATCACGAACATCGGCAGCAGCCGCAGCCAATACCAGCCGAGAATCCCGTATTTGGTGTCCTGGGCCTGCACAATGTCGGTGAGATTGAGCGAACCCGCGCAGAGCAGAACGGTGATGATGACGAAGCCGATAGACACTTCGTAGGAAACCATTTGCGCCGCCGCGCGCAGCGCCGAAAGAAAGGGATATTTGGAGTTCGACGCCCAGCCGCCCATGATCACGCCGTAAACGCCGAGCGAGGACAGCGCGAAGATATAAAGCACGCCGACATTGATGTCCGCGACCACCCAGCCGTCAGAGGACACCGGGATCACCGCCCAGGCGGCGATCGCCAGGGTCGCCATCAGGAACGGCGCGAACAGGAACACGCTCTTGGCGGCCGTGTCGGGGATCACCGGCTCCTTCAGCGCGAATTTGATGAAGTCGGCGAAACTCTGCCACAGACCCCAAGGACCGACGACATTCGGTCCGCGCCGCAATTGCACCGCCGCCCAGATCTTGCGATCCGCCAGAATCACATAGGCGACATAAATGAGCAGCACGACGGCGATCAGGACGCTTTTATAGATCGCGAGAAGCACGGGATTTTCCGTGACGAAGGAAACGAGAGTCTGCAGCCAGCCGTCGGTCACGTCGTTTGCTCCTATTCCGCCGCTTGTTGCAGCCGGCCCTTGGCCAGCGCCGAACACTCGGCCATGACGGCCGAAGCGCGCGCGATCGGATTGGTGAGATAGAAATCGGAGACGCTCGAAACGAAAGCGTCCTTCATCGCGACCGACGAATGTTGCGCCAGCGCGGCCACCGACGCGGCATCGCCGCGCTCGATCGCGTCGAGCCGCTGCAAATGCCGATGCTTCTCGAACATCGCCTTGCGCAATTGCGCCTGCGAGTCGAAAGGCAGGGGATCGCCCAGCGCGCCGGAAAGCGCCCGCAAAATCGCCCAGTCCTCCCGGGCCTCGCCCGGCGGGAAGGCGGCCCGCGACGCAGCTTGCACGCGCCCCTCGGTGTTCACGAACAGCCCGGCCTTCTCGGTATAAGCGGCGCCGGGAAGGATCACATCCGCGCGGTGCGCGCCGCGATCGCCATGCGACCCGATGTAGACGACAAAGGCGCCCGGCGCGATGTCGATTTCGTCGGCGCCGAGATTGAAGATCAGATCCAGCGCGCCGGCTTTGGCGATATCGCGCGCGCGCAATCCGCCGGCGCCGGGAACAAAACCAAGATCCAGCGCGCCGACGCGCGAGGCGGCGGTGTGCAACACGCTCAGGCCGTTCCAGTCGTCGCCGACGCCGCCGTGCTTTTGCGCCGCCTGCGCCGCGAAGGCGAGCACGGCGTCGCCATCGTCGCGCGCCAGCGCCCCCTGGCCGATCAACACGATCCGCTTATGCGCTGGCGCCTGCTCCTGCTGGATGAACTGCAGCAGCGAATCCGGGCCGGCGCCGAGATAGTCGTAATCATAGGTCAGATCGGCTTTCTCGCCGATGAGCGCGATCTTGAATCCGCCCTTCAGCCAGCGCTTGCGAATGCGCGCGTTGAGCACCGGCGCTTCCTTGCGCGGATTTGAGCCGACGATCAGCAAAGCGTCGGCGTCGTCGATGCCGGCGATGGTCGCATTGAACAGATAGGAGGCGCGTCCAAAAGCCGGATCGAGCTTGGCGCCGTCCTGACGGCAGTCGAGGTGAACGACGCCCAGCTTCTCCGCCAGGGATTTTAGCGCGAAGGTCTCCTCCAGCGCCGCGAGGTCGCCGACGAGCGCGCCAATCTTCGTCGCCGGCGCCGATTTTGTCTTGGCGGCGACAAGATTCAGCGCCTCCTGCCAGGACGCCGGGCGCAGTCGACCGTTCTCGCGAATATAGGGCCGATCCAACCGCTGCCGGGCGAGGCCGTCCACGACCTGCCGGGTCTTGTCGGAAATCCACTCCTCGTTCACCGCGTCGTTTATGCGCGGCAGGATGCGGATCACCTCGCGCCCACGCGCGTCGACCCTGATCGCCGAGCCGAGCGCGTCCTGCACGTCGATGCTCTCGGTTTTCTGATATTCCCACGGTCTTGCGCGAAAATTCTGCGGCTTGGGCAGCAGCGCGCCGACCGGGCAGAGGTCCGTGATATTGCCCTGCAGTTCCGAGGTCATGGCGCTCTGGAGATAGGTGGTGATCTCCATGTCCTCGCCGCGGCCGATCGCGCCCATTTCGCCGGTGCCGGCGACTTCCGCGGTGAAGCGCACGCAGCGCGTGCAATGGATGCAGCGGGTCATCTCGGTCTTGACCAGCGGACCGATATATTTGTCCTCTACCGCGCGCTTGTTTTCAACATAGCGCGAGGAATCGCCGCCAAAGGCCAGCGCCTGATCCTGCAAATCGCATTCCCCGCCCTGGTCGCAAATTGGGCAATCCAGGGGATGATTGACCAGCAGGAACTCCATCACGCCTTCGCGCGCTTTCTTCACCATCGGCGATTTGGTGAGAACTTCGGGCGGCGCGCCGTTCGGGCCGAGCCGCAGATCCTTGACGGCGACGGCGCACGAGGCCTGCGGCTTGGGCGGGCCGCCCTTGACCTCGACAAGACACATGCGGCAATTGCCCGCGATCGACAGCCGCTCATGGTAGCAAAAGCGCGGCACTTCGGCGCCGGCCTCTTCGCAGGCCTGGAGCAGGGTGAACTCGGGCGGGACATCCACTTCCACGCCATCGACGAGAATCTTGGTCACTTCGCCTTCTCCAAATCGACGCTTTTGTCCAATGCCGTCATCCCTCTCACTCCGCCGCCACGCGAACGGGATCGGGATGCGGATTGGCCGCATACTGGTCGATGCGCTGTTCGATCACGTCGCGGAAATGGGTGATGAGGCCCTGCACCGGCCAGGCCGCGGCGTCGCCGAGCGCGCAGATCGTATGGCCTTCGATCTTCTTCGAAACGTCGAGCAGCAAATCGATCTCGCGCTTGTGGGCCCTGCCTTCGACCATGCGCTCCAGCACGCGCCACATCCAGCCCGTGCCCTCGCGGCACGGCGTGCACTGGCCGCAGCTCTCGTGCTTGTAAAAATAGGAAAGACGCGCGATGGCGCGGATGATGTCGGTCGACTTGTCCATGACGATCACCGCCGCCGTGCCGAGCCCCGACCCCAGTTTCGACAGGCTGTCGAAATCCATCGGACAGTCGATGATCTGATGCGCCGGCACGCAGCGAACCGACGAGCCGCCGGGAATGACCGCGAGAAGATTGTCCCAGCCGCCGCGAACGCCGCCACAGTGCGCCTCGATCAGCTCGCGGAAGGAAATCGACATCGCTTCTTCGACATTGCAGGGCCGGTTCACATGGCCCGAAATGCTGAACAGCTTGGTGCCGGTGTTGTTCGGTCGGCCGATACCGGCGAACCACGACGCCCCGCGGCGCAGTATCGTCGGCGCGACCGCTATGGACTCGACATTATTGACCGTCGTCGGGCAGCCATAAAGGCCGACATTGGCGGGGAACGGCGGCTTTAGCCGCGGCATTCCCTTCTTTCCTTCAAGACTCTCCAGCAGCGCCGTCTCCTCGCCGCAGATGTAGGCGCCGGCGCCGTGATGGACGTAAAGATCGAAGGGATAGCCGTGGATATTGTTCTTGCCGATGAGATTGGCCTCATAGGCCTCGTCCACCGCGCGCTGCAACGCCTCGCGCTCGGCGATGAACTCGCCGCGCACATAGATGTAGCAGGCGTGCGCGCCCATCGCGAAGGAGGCGACCAGAGCGCCTTCGACCAGCGTATGCGGGTCGTTGCGCATGATCTCGCGATCCTTGCAGGTGCCGGGCTCGGACTCATCGGCATTGATAACGAGATAATGCGGCCGCGCCGGATCGACCTCCTTGGGCATGAAGGACCACTTCAAACCGGTCGAAAAGCCCGCGCCGCCGCGCCCGCGCAGTCCTGACGCCTTCACCTCGTCGATGATCTTGTCGCGGCCCTTGCCCAACAGCCCCTTGGTGTCAGCCCACTGGCCGCGCTTCCTCGCGCCCGCCAGCGACCGGTCGCCAAGGCCGTAGAGATTGGTGAAGATGCGGTCTGCGTCGGAGAGCATATTTCGTCCCGTCACTCTTGGATCTTGGTTACTTCGCGCCGTCGCCGTAGAGCGAAATCAGGCTTGTCAACTTGCCTTCCGGCTCCGAACTCGCGCGCCCCGTTTGCGAGCCGGTTTTGACGGGGCGGCCGGAGGCGAGATCGTCAAGCAGCTTCTCGAAGTTTTCCGGCGTCAGATCTTCGTAAAAGTCGTCGTTGATCTGCACCATCGGCGCATTGCAACAGGCGCCGAGGCACTCGACTTCGAGCCAGGAGAACAACCCGTCCGCCGAAACCTTGCGTTGCGGACCGACGCGGCGCTCCAGCACCTTGATGATCTCGTCGGAGCCGCGCAGCATGCAGGGCGTCGTGCCGCAAAGCTGCACGTAATATTTTCCCACTGGCTCGAGATTGAACATCGAGTAAAAGGTGGCGATCTCCAGCACGCGGATGGCTGGCATCCCGAGCGTCTCCGCGACCTTCTCGATCGCCGCGCGCGGAAGCCAATAGTCGTTTTGCTTTTGCGCCTGCCACAGCGCGGGAACGACGGCCGAGGCCTGGCGGCCATCGGGATATTTGGCGATCTGCTTTTCCAGCCACGCCTTGTTTTGCTGCGTGAACTCGAAGCTTTCGGGCTGTTTCTCGGCGAGACGACGGACGGACATTAGCGATCGACCTCCCCGAAGACGATATCGAGCGAACTGAAAATCGCCGTCACATCGGCGAACATATGGCCGCGACACAGGGTGTCCAGAGACTGCAAATGCGCGAAGCCTGGCGCGCGAATTTTGCAGCGATAGGGCTTGTCCGTGCCGTCCGACACGAGATAGACGCCGAATTCGCCCTTGGGCGCTTCGACGGCGGCGTAGACCTCGCCGGCCGGCACGCGGAACCCTTCGGTAAACAGTTTGAAGTGATGGATCAACGCTTCCATCGAACGCTTCATCTCCGCGCGAGGAGGGGGAGAAATCTTCGTGTTGACCACAGACACCGGGCCGCGATTTACTTCCATCAGCAGCTTGTTCACGCATTGGCGAATGATCGAGGTCGACTGGCGCATCTCCTCCATGCGGACGACGACGCGATCATAACAGTCGCCGTGCTTGCCGACGGGGATGTCGAACTCCATCTCTTCGTAGCACTCGTAGGGCTGCGCCTTGCGCAAGTCCCAGGCGGCGCCGGAGCCGCGCACCATGACGCCGGAAAAACCGAATTTCCAAGCGTCTTCGAGCGAAACAACGCCGATGTCGACATTGCGCTGCTTAAAGATTCGGTTCTCGATGACCAGCGCGTCGAGATCGTCCAGAATCTTTAGGAAGGGGTCGCAGAAAGCGCCGATGTCCTCGATCAGTTTGTCCGGCAACTCACGCGCCACGCCGCCGGGACGAAAATAATTGGCGTGCGCGCGCGCGCCGCTCGCGCGTTCATAGAAACCCATCAACTTTTCGCGCTCTTCATAGCCCCAAAGCTGCGGGGTCAGCGCGCCGACGTCCGCCGTCTGGGCGCAGACGCCGAGCAGATGCGACAACAGACGACCGATTTCGGCGTAGAGCACGCGGATGAGCTGGCCGCGGCGAGGAACCTCGACTCCAAGCAGCCGCTCGATGGCGAGGCAGAAGGCGTGCTCCTGATTCATCGGCGACCAATAATCGAGCCGATCGAAATAAGGCACGTTCTGCAAATAGGTGCGCGCCTCCATCAGCTTCTCGGTGCCGCGGTGCAGGAAGCCGATATGCGGATCGGCGCGTTCGACGACTTCGCCGTCGAGCTCGAGAATAAGGCGCAACACGCCATGCGCCGCCGGATGCTGCGGGCCGAAGTTGAGGGAGAAGTTGCGTAAGCGTTGGTCGGTCATTTATGCGTCCTTAGCCCGCAGCGGGCGCCCGATCGGTCAGCACTGGCCTGGTCACTGCCCCTTGGCTTTCTCGTCGCCGGGCAATTCATAAGCGGTTCCCTCCCAGGGCGAGAGGAAATCGAACTGCCGATACTCCTGCGTCAACTTCACGGGATCATAAACCACGCGCTTTTGCTCGTCGTCGTAGCGAACCTCGACGAAGCCGGTCATCGGGAAATCCTTGCGCAGCGGATGCCCGTCGAAGCCATAATCGGTCAGGATGCGCCGCAGATCGGGATGTCCGGAAAACACCACGCCAAAGAGATCATAGGTCTCGCGCTCGTACCAATCGGCGCCGGGATAGAGCGCGGTCAGCGAGGCGACCGGCGTGTCTTCATCGGTCATCGTCTTCAGGCGGATGCGCATATTGTGCTTCGGGCTTTGCAAATGCGTCACGATGTCGAAGCGCGCCTCTCGCTCGGGATAATCCACCGCCGTCACATCGATGATATTGATAAACAGATAGTCGGGCTCATCGCGCAACAGTTTGACGACGTCCAACCAACGTTCGCGGGCGATGGTCAGCGTCAGCTCGCCGAAGGCGACCTTGACCCCGGTCACGGCGCCCGGAAGAGCGGCGGCGATCTTCACGCCAAGATCCTGGAGTTGAGCAACCATTCGCGATTTCCCTCAAGCGCCTATCGGCCAGGCCGCGCCCGGCGGATGTCGCCCCATTGGCTCCGACCAACAGCGGCGGCCCTGTCCTTAGCGTTCTATCGTGCCCGTGCGCCGAATCTTCTTTTGCAGCAGCAGCACGCCATAGAGCAATGCTTCGGCCGACGGCGGACAGCCCGGCACGTAGACGTCGACCGGGATGATTCGGTCGCAGCCGCGCACCACCGAATAGGAATAATGATAGTAGCCGCCGCCATTGGCGCAGGAGCCCATGGAGATCACGTAACGCGGCTCCGGCATCTGGTCGTAGACCTTGCGCAGCGCCGGCGCCATTTTGTTAGTGAGCGTGCCGGCGATGATGATGACGTCGGACTGGCGCGGACTGCCGCGCGGCGCGAAGCCAAAGCGCTCCATGTCGTAGCGCGGCATCGCCGCTTGAATCATTTCGACGGCGCAACAGGCGAGACCGAAGGTCATCCACATCAACGAGCCGGTGCGCGCCCAGGTGATGATTTCATCCGTCGCGGTGACCAGAAAACCCTTGTCGGCCAGTTCATCGTTGAGATTGACGAAAAACGGATCGGTCGAACCCACCGGTTTGCCGGTGCGCGGATCGATGAGGCCCGTTCCCTGTGGCGCTATGAGCGTCGAACCCTGATTGCCGATCAATCCCATTCAAGCGCTCCTTTGCGCCATTCATAGACGAAGCCGATCGTCAGCACGCCCAGAAACACCATCATCGACCAAAATCCAAACGTCCCGGCTTCCTTGAAGGCGACCGCCCAAGGGAACAAATAGGCGACTTCGAGGTCGAAGACGATGAACAACAGCGAGACGAGGTAGAAACGCACGTCGAATTTCATGCGCGCATCGTTGAACGGGTTGAAGCCGCACTCGTAGGCCGAGAGCTTTTCCGGATCTGGCGCTTTGAAAGCCACAAGAAAGGGCACGACCAGCAGAAAACCGGCGATAATCGCCGACAGCGCCCCGAAAATCACCAGGGGCAGATATTGTTCAAGCAGCAGCGGCATTTCGCGGGTCCGATAAATTGGCGCGCATCCGATAGGTTTTGCGCAGAGGCCGGGAGCCTTGAGGGCGCAAGAGGCTGGAACAGGCTCCTCCCCGACCAGCTGGCCGTGCGTTCCGTAACAAAGCGTTCCGGCCAAAGCAAGAGACAAGCGCGGCTTTCTCGCCACAAATGACGCAAGCGCAGCAAAGACGGGGCTCGCGCTTAAAGATTCGGCGCCAGGGCTCAGCCGGCCAGCGCCGACAATCGGGCGGCGGCGCGCATTTCGTCCAGGCGGCGCGCCCGTCTCGCCATCGCCTCCGCGTCGGCGCCCCAGACGCGCATCTGATGATCCTCGTCGACGTGAGCGGCCGTAAAGCCCGCCTCGACGTCGATTTCGCGCAAGCTCGTCGCCAGCGCGACGATGCAGGAGCCGGTCAGCGTCGTCATCGCGTGCAGCGCGGCGAGCCGAAACGGCGCCGCCGCGCCCGCGCCGACATGCGTCCGAACCCGCGCCGCGATCGCCGCCAGCGCCTCGGGGGCTTGCGGGTGAAAGGTCACGCCCTCGCAAAGGATCAACCGCGCGCCGCATTTTTCGCGCGCGAATTGCACGAGGGGATCCCATGCCTCCGCCTGCGCGCAGACAAGACTGTCCGGCCCGCCGGCGCGGTAGCAGATCAGATCGGAGCCGGCGTATTTGACGACATCCGCCTCGACCTCGGCCATCTGCGACGCTACGCCGTCGATGGCGGAATTGGCCAGCCGCGTCAAAGGCATGAGGTTTGGATCGAGCGACTCCCCTTGGGCGTCCCACTCGGCGGCGAGCGCTTGCGCAAGAGCCTGCGTCGGCAAGACCAGGACGCCCCGCGCCGGCGTGCGCACAGGCTTGCCGTCGAGCAGCACGGCGAAGCCCCCGACGGCGGGCGCGGCTTCCGCCTTTTTATAGAAGCGCTTGGGCAGCACAGGCCGCCCGCCCCGCGCCGCCGAGCGCATCGGGTCACGCTCGCCGCCCTCGATGAAGAGGGCGGAGGCGAGATCGTCGTTTCTGGTCGACATGCGAAAAGACCTCGCTCTACTCCTCCGGCGCATCCTCGATCGGATCGCGCTGCTTCTCATCAAACCCGAAAAAATCCCAGGTCGCGCGCATATGCGGGGGCAGCGGCGCGGTCACGTCGATCACCCCGCCCTTTGGATGCGGCAATATCAGCCGGCGGGCGAGCAGGTGCAGCTTGCGCTCCACGCCCTCCGGAATCGCCCGCAGCGGATCGCGGCGGCGTACTTCGTCCTCCGGACGATGGCCGTATTTCGGGTCCCCGACGATCGGGTGGCCGATGGCTTCGGCATGGGCGCGCAGCTGATGGGTGCGCCCCGTGAGCGGCTTCATCGACAGCCAGGCGCAGCGCGGGGCGGCCTTGTCGACTATCGCGTAATAGGTCAGCGAATGCTGCGCGTCGGCCTCGCCGTGGCGGGCGACCCGCATTTTCTCCAAATCGCGGACCGCGCCCGCTCCCGGTTTGCGCGCCACACGCTCGTCGCCCATGCCCGAACCCTTGGCGAGATAGAGCGAAATCCGCCCCTGCGCGGGCTTGGGGACGCCTTCGACCAGCGCCCAATAGATTTTTTGCGCCTGCCGCGAGCGAAAGGCCTCGCCAAGCTCGGCGGCGGCGCGGCGGTTTTTGGCGACCAGCAGCACGCCGGAGGTATCGCGGTCGAGCCGGTGCACGAGAACCGGACGGCGGTCGCCCTCGGCCAGCGACGCCAGCATTCCGTCGATGTGCCGCGTCGTGCCCGAGCCGCCCTGCACGGCGAGGCCGTAGGGCTTGTTGAGCACCATCACATCCTTGTCCTCGAACAAGATCATTTGCGCGATGTCGCGGGCGTCGTCCGGATTTGCGCGCCGGATCGCCGGCGCCGGCTGGGCGTCCAGATTGAGTGGGGGAATGCGAATGGTCTGGCCCTGTTCAAGCCTCGTGGATGTTTCGACCCTCTTGCCGTCGACGCGGACCTCGCCCTTGCGGCAGATTTTGGCCAGATGCGACAGCGACAGCGCGGGAAAGCGGCGCTTGAACCAGCGGTCGAGCCGCATGCCAGCCTCGTCCTCGGTGACGAGCGCGGCTGAAACGCCGCCAGGTTTTTGCGCGGTCTCCGTCACGACGAAGACCTGGCGAAGCCGCCTTTGCGGGCGAGCGAGGGCGCCGCCGAGGCGGGCGCCGGAAAAACTCGGGTTGATGAGCGCATGAACGCTTGTAACAAAGACGCGGCCCCGCGTCACCCGCTCCGAAAGCGCGCGTCTACTCGCTGCGCTTGTCGGTCAAGGTTTGCAGGAAGGCGACCAGCGCATCGATCTCGTGCTCGCTCAGGCGCGGCCGCTGGCCGAGCCGGCGGTCGTAGGGGACTTCCTTCACATTGACATTGCCGTGGTATTTCGCCGGCAGGTCGTTGAATTTCGCGACGACTCCGTCCACGCCCTTGGGATACCAGCGCTCGGGATTAGTGTCCCGCGTCGCGTAAAAGGCCACGGCGTCGCGAAGGCTGGCGAAGACGCCGTTATGCATGTAAGGCCCCGTCAGGGCGATGTTGCGCAGGGTCGGGACCTTGAAGGCGCCGCAGACGCTCTCGACGTCGAAACCCTTGGGCGCGAAACCCGCCAGACCCTCGCGGCGGCACAGACCCAGATCGAACTGATCGGCTTTGGCGTTGGCGGGAATCGCGGCGTTGCGCGGCGCGCCGAGCGTGTCGTAAGTGAAATCCGTGAACAGCCAGTCCTTGGGATCATGCGAGCGCAGCTTGCCCACGTGACAGGCGATGCAATTGCCCTTCTTCGCATCCTTGAACAGCGCGAAGCCCTCGGCCTCCAGCGGCGAAAACTGCGCCTCCCCGCGCAAAACCGCGTCGAAAGTCGAGGCGAAGGGGTAAAAGACCTCCGTTCCCTCATAGGCCGCGACGGCCTGCATGAACTTGCCGAAAGCGGCATTGGGATCGTCGAAGACATTCTCGCCGAAAACCGCGCGCGCGAGATCGGCATAGGCGCCCTCGCGCACCTTGGCGACGACTGCAGCCCTGGACGGATTGTTCATCTCCGCCGGATTGAGCAGCGGCCCGCTGGCCTGAGCCGCGAGATCGACCGCCCGGCCGTCGCGGAATTGGCCGCCCACCGCCTCCTTTTCGACTTTGCCGGTCTCCTTGTCCTTCTTGTCCACGAAGGAGAAAGGCGGGCTAAAGGAGGCGTAGGCCAGCGAGGGCGGCTTACGAACGCCGAACGAGCCCGCCGGCGCGCCGCGCGCGATCCCAGGAATGGGCGATCCATTCACGCCGGAAAACGCCTTGGCCGGATCGTGGCAGGAGGCGCACGCGACGCCGCGAGGCTCCGACAAAGACGTGTCGGTGAAGATGCGGGCGCCGAGTTGCTCCAGCGGCGTAAGAGGCGCGCCGGTCTCCGCCCGCGCGCCAGCGGACAATAGCAGGGCGAAGACGCAAGCTCCCGCCGCCCCGACAGGAAACCGGCGCGCCAAGTGAACAAACCAGGGCGTAAAAATCATCAAAGCCTTTATCCGACGATGGAGACCGAGCAGCAGGCGTCACCTATAGGAAGCCGGGCGCACCCCCGTCAAATTCAATGATTTGGAGGACTTCCAAAGAGGGCGAGACGTTTGGCGATTATTGAGCTACAGTTACGTGCGCCGCTGATTACAATCTCAACAAATGATAAAGGCCGAATAACTCCACATCTACGGGGACATATACAACATATACACTCGGCATCGCCTTTCCGCGCTCACAATAGGCAAACTACCTTCGACTTATATTATAGATATAGAAATCACCTACAAGTGTCGCAGGCACACGCCCCTTTTTTGTTCCTATTTTATAGTGAACGGAAACAACGGAAACGTCCCAGCATTACAACCCCCAGAAGCTCCAGTTTGCTCAATTACTAAAGTTCCGTTATTTGAATCCACAGACGACAGAGTAGCAATCCCGACTGCTAACGGACTTTTATTAATCGGAGAAGAACGAAAATTCGACCAAAAATAATCCCCACTATTCAAATACGTTGTCATATCCGAGAAATACCCGTCACCTCTGGTAATACCTGTCACATTACAATTCGCCGCTACAGTTCCATATTCAATTTGACTTGGCAACACCGCCGCAGACTTATTATCTACGACTATATAACCGCTGAGCGTTGGATCTGGATTGGTATTAGCTACCCACGCTCCACTTGACCTATTTACCAACAAATTATTTTGCTGTAACGTACTTACTAAGTAAGAATTGCCAGAACCGCAATTTGCGTCAGACCTAATGGATCCCACACCTTGAACAATAAAAATTGTCCCAGTTCTGAGAGCGGTCAACAATGTACCGGGCATGATGTACCTATTATAATCTCCATAAGTGTTGAGCTGATTCGAACAATAGGTAAATGTCATCATATCGTTCGAATACCTTGGCCCAGATCCAGTATATCCGCTCCCAATTTCCAGTGAAATTAATCCTATCGGCGGCAGTATCATTTGCCACTTCTGATTCAGATTATCAGTAAACGTTTTTGCTACCTGCGTCATAGGATAGCGCAGAAAACGAAAATCATACACGTCATTTTGTAATACACGCGAACCCCACGAACTTGTAGACGTTAAATATGACCCAACGAATCCTTGCACCCTAAAATCGGAGGTAACCGAACCAGTAGTACTGCTTCTTAATGATAACCCACCTGTATAATTAATACCTATCATCGTGGCGGTTGACGGATTACTAAGTATATGCATAATAGAACTGCCGCCGTTTATAGTAATTTGTCCGCTACCAGACATTAAATTAGTCACCCTTGAATTACTTTGTATCGTAATACCATCCATAATTACGTTCATATTGCCGTCTAGATATGATCCTGGAATTTCACCATGAAAAGCATCTGCAAAAGAAACCTTTCCACCGTGAAATATTACCGAACCCTGCACTGCACCACCAAATGAAACGTGGCCAAACCTAACACATCCTTCACAATAAAACTGATCGATCAATAGAGGTCCGTTAAGCGCCATATCGGAAAAATACAATAACTGGTATATCTCGCCACATGAAACGTTCGAAATTGGGCCACCCCAAGTCCCTGATCCTACTGAAAACGAGTTATTACCAGCAAACACAGTATTGATACCCTGACAGGTAACATCGCTAAACTTTACGTTTCTACTTTGTGAATTGGTAATACTTGCACCATAAGCCCCATACTTCAACGTGCCTCTTTCGAACTTGGTAAAATCTCCCTGGTTATCTGTAGCAAGACCTAATGCGAAGTCTACCGCAAATCCCTCTATCGAAACATCCTCAAATAACGTATCCGAAGTATACACACCAGTATATTGCCCAGATCCCAAACCAGTCCACGCAGGGTTCGCTAAATCTGGATAATGGTTGACTTTTTTGCCATCAGACCTGGCATCTATAGTTATACCCGCATATGGCGCATTTGGCAAAAGACCGCCGCTAGTAATACTAGCTATAAGGTCCGGAGCGACAAAGTCATAAGGGTCGCTTGAAAGCATATTATTATTTACTTGCCCATATCGTGCGTAGACACTATTTTGACCGATGACCGTTAAACCTTTCAAACAATCTTTTCTGCCGCCCTGTATATTTATAGCATACCTGTCGGTTTTAGGAAAAAGCAAAGTTAATCCAAGCCCTGGACCGTACGAATCCCTCTCACCTGCTTTTATACATAAATGATAATAGGTATTACCCCTGCCCATTTGAATCGAATCATTTACTAGATATGTGCCCACTTTAGTAAAAACAAAATCCGTTTCTCCTGTTTGCATACCCCAATCTAATGCCGCCTGAATTGCTGGCGCATTATCAGTGCCAGTCATAAATTCAGGATAAATTACGATTGGCATGTTAGTTACGTTAGGTACCGAGTTTGAAAATTTTATATTTGAACCAGATACCGATACCAGGGTAGTCCCTGCTGGAATAATCGGTAAAGACGAAGCCTGTCGGGAATGCCAGTTTATTGTCGCAGCATACCAACCTATATATGCTGAACTAACACCGCCTGATACTAAATTACATACGTTAGTACCGCGACAAGTAACCGTAACATTTACACCATAATCAATAAAATTGCCATCATTTACTAACCCCCAAGCATCAATCGGTGCTGGATGTGGCATTTTAGCAAGCCAACATTTTCCATCGCCTGAGGGTACTTGCGCTCCACCATCACCCGCGCCGCCATTAAAGGAACAAGCAGAAGATGATGATGTATAAACTATAGTTGGACCATCTCCAGCAGTTGTATGCCCAAGTCTTTGAACTTGTAAAGCAACTGTTGAAGGTATAGCTGATAGAACGCTATTGTTTATTGCTGTTAAAGATGGAGCTAACGTCGTGCCATCTAGTTGAATAGCACCACCTAAATTAGAATTTCCTGCCTTACCCGCAGCATAGGACTCAGTATATGAAATTACAAATAGCATAACGAACAAAATTATTTTTATAGTCAACTTTGCCTCCTTGGGGGAATTCGAGGTAGCCGCCATTTAACCATGGAACTCCGGAACCAGCAATCGGAACAAAAAAAGAACTTGGCGGGCGGAACAAAACGTGCACAATAGCGATTGCGCGGTATTTCCGAATTAAAGCCGCGCGCCGCCGTTGCGCCGGCCGGTTAACCCGTGTCAGAAGGAATTTCGCCGTGAGCCAAGCCAATCTCCGCCTCGTGGAAGGATCGTCCGTGGACAAAACCAAGGCGTTGGACGCCGCCCTGTCGCAGATCGAACGCGCCTTCGGCAAGGGTTCGATCATGCGGCTCGGCAAGAACCAGAAAGCGGTGGAGATCGAAACCGTTTCCACCGGCTCGCTCGGGCTCGACATCGCGCTTGGCGTCGGCGGCCTGCCGCGCGGAAGAGTCGTCGAGATTTACGGCCCGGAATCCTCGGGGAAGACCACCCTCACGCTGCATGTGATCGCCGAGGCGCAGAAGGCCGGCGGCGTCTGCGCCTTCGTCGACGCCGAACATGCGCTCGACCCGATCTACGCCCGCAAGCTCGGCGTGCAGCTCGACGACCTGCTGATCTCCCAGCCCGACACCGGCGAACAGGCGCTGGAGATCACCGATACGCTGGTGCGCTCCGGCGCGATCGACGTGCTGGTGGTCGATTCGGTGGCGGCTCTGACGCCGCGCGCGGAAATCGAGGGCGAGATGGGCGACGTGCAGCCGGGCCTGCAGGCGCGGCTGATGAGCCAGGCGCTGCGAAAGCTCACCGCCTCTATCTCCCGCTCCAACACGCTGGTTATTTTCATCAACCAGATCCGCATGAAGATCGGCGTGATGTACGGCTCGCCGGAAACGACGACCGGCGGCAACGCGCTGAAATTCTATGCCTCGGTGCGCCTCGATATCCGCCGGATCGGCGCGATCAAGGACCGCGAGGAGGTGACCGGCAACCAGACCCGCGTCAAGGTCGTCAAAAACAAGGTCGCGCCGCCGTTCAAACAGGTCGAGTTCGACATCATGTACGGCGAAGGCATTTCCAAGCTCGGCGAATTGATCGATCTTGGCGTCAAGGCGGGCGTTGTCGAAAAATCCGGCTCCTGGTTCTCCTACGACAGCCAGAGGCTCGGCCAAGGCCGCGAAAACGCCAAAGGCTTCCTGAAGGCGAACCCCGAGGCCGCCGCTCGCATCGAACAAGCGATTCGCGAGAACGCAGGAATCATCGCGGAGCGGATTCTCGACGCCGGCGACGACGACAGCGCAGAGAGCGAGGCCTAACAGGCCATCGAACTTTGCGACGAAAAGCGCCTCCGCTTCGGCGACGGCGCGGCCTGCCAGGCCGCGTCGGCCGGTTAATTTATATGTATCAATTATTTACGCCAGAGCGCCGCGCGCCGCCGCGCCTGCCGGGCCGCCGCCGGCTCCTCACGGGCCTTCCCCATTGCCCAAATCTCGCCTAACTGGCATATCGCAAGGAAATAGCGACCGGCGGCGCGCGCGATGACGCCGCCCCAAGCGACAAACGCGAAGATCCGAGCGTCAAGAGCCACAGCGAGCTGACAAGACCATGAGCGGCGTCAATCAAATCCGGACGGCATTCCTCGATTATTTTGCGCGCCACGATCATGAGCTTGTGCCCTCGTCGTCGCTCGTCCCGCACAACGACCCGACGCTGATGTTCACCAATGCGGGGATGGTGCAGTTCAAAAACGCCTTCACCGGCGTCGAGAAGCGCCGGCGCCCGCGGGCGACCAGCGCACAAAAATGCGTGCGCGCCGGCGGCAAGCACAATGATCTCGACAATGTCGGCTACACCGCGCGCCATCACACATTCTTCGAGATGCTCGGCAATTTTTCCTTCGGCGACTACTTCAAGGAAGACGCCATCGAACTCGCCTGGAATCTGATCACCCGCGAACTTCACCTGCCGACCGATCGCCTGCTGGTCACCGTCTATCACGACGATGACGCGGCTTTCGACTTGTGGAAGAAAATCGCCGGATTTCCCGATTCGCGCATCCTTCGCATCAACAGTTCCGACAATTTCTGGAGCATGGGCGACCTTGGCCCCTGCGGGCCCTCTTCGGAAATTTTCTATGACCAGGGCGAGGCGCTGGCGGGCGGGCCGCCCGGCAGCCCGGAGCAGGATGGCGACCGCTTTCTGGAGTTCTGGAATCTCGTCTTCATGCAATATGAGCAGGTGGCGCCGGGCGAACGCGTGCCGCTGCCGCGCCCCTCGATCGACACCGGCATGGGGCTTGAGCGCATCGCGGCGCTTTTGCAGGGGGTCGCCTCCAATTACGAGACCGACCTGTTTCGCGGCCTGACCGGCGCCGTCGCCGATCTGACCAATGTCGGCGCCGACGGACCGCAGGCGGCAAGCCACCGCGTCATCGCCGACCATTTGCGCGCCTGCTCCTTCTTGATCGCCGATGGCGTGACGCCCTCCAACGAGGGGCGCGGCTACGTGCTGCGCAGGATCATGCGCCGCGCCATGCGCCACGCGCAATTGCTGGGCGCCGCCGATCCCTTGATGTGGCGTCTCGTCCCGACATTGGTGGCGCAAATGGGCTCCGCCTATCCGGAACTGCATCGGGCCGAGGCGTTGATCGGCGACACGCTGCTGACCGAGGAAACCCGCTTTCGCGTAACGCTGGCGCGCGGCCTCGCCATCCTCGACGAGGAAACCGCTGGCCTTTCCGCTGGCGGGCGGCTTTCCGGCGAAACGGCCTTCAAGCTTTACGACACTTTCGGCTTCCCCCTCGATTTGACCGAAGACGCGCTGCGTCCGCGCGACATTGGCGTCGACAAGGCGGCTTTCGCCAGCGCGATGGAGCGTCAACGCGCCGAGGCTCGCAAGGCCTGGGTCGGCAGCGGCGAGACCGCGACTGAAGCGGTCTGGTATGCGCTGAAGGAGCGCGTCGGCGCGACGGAGTTTCTTGGCTACGACACCGAAAAGAGCGAAGGCGTCGTGACCGCCCTGCTGCACGATGGCGCGCAGACGGATTGGCTGAGAGCGGGCCAGCGCGGCGCGGTGATCGTCAATCAGACGCCGTTTTACGGCGAGTCCGGCGGCCAGGTCGGCGATGTCGGCGAATTGCGCGCGAAGGGCGCGCGTTTTCGCGTCGAGGCCACGCAAAAGAAGCTCGGCGACATCATCGTGCATGAAGGCGTGGTCGTCGAAGGCGAGATCGCCTTGGGGCAGACGCTGGAGCTCGACGTCGATCATGCGCGCCGGCTGGCGACGCGCGCCAATCACTCAGCGACGCATATTTTGCACGAGGCGCTGCGCCAGGTCGTCGGCGATCACGTCCAGCAAAAGGGCTCGTTGGTCGCGCCGGATCGACTGCGCTTCGATTTTACCCATCCCAAGCCGATGAGCGAAGAAGAGCTGTCCGAAGTCGAGCGCCTCAGCAACGAGATCGTGCAAGGCAATGCGGCGGTCGAGACGCGCCTCATGGCGCAGGAGGAAGCGATCGCCACCGGCGCCCGCGCGCTGTTTGGCGAGAAATATGGCGATGAAGTCCGCGTCGTCTCGATGGGGCGCGCCAAGGCGCCTGAAGCGCGGGCCTTTTCGGTCGAACTTTGCGGCGGCACGCATGTCGCGCGGACCGGAGACATCGGGCTCATCAGCATTATCTCGGAGAGCGCCGTGGCCTCCGGCGTGCGGCGGATCGAGGCGCGCACGGCGGAAGGCGCGCGAACCCAACTCGTCGCACAGTCCAGAGCCTTGCGCGAAATCGCGGCGCTGGTCCGTGCGCCGCTGGAGGAAGCGCCGGCGCGGCTCGCGACGCTGATCGACGAACGCAAACGGCTGGAGCGGGAGCTCTCGGACGCCAAGCGCAAACTCGCGATGGGCGGCGGGGACGGCGACGCAAGCCAGCCGGTTATCGACGTGGCGGGCGTTAAATTATTCTCTCGCGCCGTCAGCGGCGTCGAGGCGAAGGATCTCAAGGGCCTCGTCGACGACGCCAAAAAACTTATCGGCTCCGGCGTCGTCGCCATCGCCAACGCTTCGGCGGACGGCAAGGCGGGCGTCGTGGTCGGCGTCACCGACGACCTTACGGCGAAATTCAACGCTGTCGATCTCGTCCGCGTCGCCAGCGCCAAATTGGGCGGCAAGGGCGGCGGCGGAAGGCCGGACCTCGCGCAGGCGGGTGGGCCCGACGCTCAAGCGATCGACGCCGCGCTGGCGGCGATAGAGGCGGCGTTGCGGGCCAAAGCCAGCCCCTGATTTGCGGGCGAGGGCGCCACAAATGAGCGCCAGGCCGAAAAAGCCGCCAGGGCGCCCCGCAGGCGTCGTCACTATTGGACATAATCCAATCCCGATGCGAGCATAGCGCGCGGGTCGCCGCGAAGCCGAAGGAGGGGCAATTGTATCAAAAAATTCTCACGCCGATTGATCTGAGCGAGCCGGCCATGACCCAAAAAGGGATCACGGCGAGCATCGAACTCGCCAAAATCGCCAAGGCGCAAATCCGTCTCGTCTATGTGCAAGCGCTGACGCCGCTGGCCTTTATGGATTACGTGCCGGCGGATTTCGACCAGCGGCTGCGCGAGAACACCGAGGAAGAACTCGCCAAGACAGCGGCGGAAGTCGACTATCCAAAAGAGCTGGTGTCGACGGCGTTGCGTTTCGGAGCGGTTTATCCCGAGGTGCTGGCGGAAGCGGAGTCTTGGGGAGCGGATTTGATCGTCGTCGGGTCGCACCGGCCCAGCATGTCGACCTATCTGCTCGGCTCCAACGCCAAGACCATCGTGCGTCACGCCAAATGCTCGGTCCTGGTGGCGCGCGATTAGTGGTTCGCGTCAGCCGAATTGAAAGCTTTCAACAGCGAGCCTGAAGGCTCGCGGTCCGATGGCGCGCCTTGGACCGCGAGTCTTTTAGGCTCGATTTCTCGGTTCAAAGGAGCCAGCCGCCGCGCCCGTTACAAAATCTGCGCCATTTCGTCGAAGGCGAGCCTTGGCCCGCGCGGATAAAGCTTGGCGGGCTCGCCATAGCCGATGTTGAGCAAAAAATTCGACTTTATCAGTGCGCCTGGAAAGAACTCGGCGTCCACCGCGTCCTTGTTGAAACCGCTCATCGGCCCCGTGTCGAGGCCGAGCGCCCGCAAGGCGAGAATGAAATAGCCCGCCTGTAAAGTGGCGTTGCGGAACGCCGTCTCCTCGATCAAGGGCGGATTGCCGACGAACCAGGCGCGCGCGTCGGCCGCCGGAAACAAGCGCGGCAGATTTTCAAAGAAGGCGAGGTCATAGGCGAGTATGGCGGTCGCCGGCGCCGCCAGAGTCTTTTCGACATTGCCCGGCGCAAGAGCGGGCGCGAGCCGCGCCTTGGCCTCCTTCGAGCGCACAAAGACGATGCGTTGCGGCGAGCAATTGGCGCTGGTCGGCCCCCATCTCGAAAGATCCACCGCCTCGCGCAGCAGCGCGTCGGGAACCTCCTTGTCGCGCCAACCATTATGCGTGCGCGCCCCGGTGAAGAGCTGGGCCAGCGTCTCCTTCGGCAACGGAACGTTCGCGCTCACGACTCACTCCCCTAAACGTCGCCTCAGATATCGCGTCCCTCGACGTCGAGGCGCAGGCGTTCCTCGCTTTTTTGCAGCGCCTCCTGCTGCGGGTCGAGGGCCAGCGCGCGCCGATAGGCCTCCAGCGCGGATTTTTTGTCGCCGGCTTGCTCTAGCAGCGCGCCAAGCAGGGCCAGCGCGTCGAAGCGCCTTGGCTCCAGCCGCAACGCGGCTTCGAGATCCTCGCGCGCCCCGGCGTCGTCGCCGCGCGCAGCTTTGGCGCGGGCGCGTCGGACAAATCCCTCCGACCAGCGCGGGTCTAACGCGATCACATGGTCAAGCAGGGCCTGCGCCGCCAGCTGCGCGCCACCGATCTCAGCCGCCGCCGCGCGGGCGGTCAGCAAAGCCACGGTGTCGGAGCGGGAGGCGGCGAAGAGACCGAGAACTTTTGCGGCGATAGCCTGCGCTTCCGGCTCGTCGGCCGCATTTTTAAGCCGCGCCAACAGTTCGTCCAAATCGGCGGCGCGCGCCTGGTCCGGCGTTTTGGGCGGCGGCGGAGCCGCCTTCGGCGCGAGCGGCGCGATCTCGTCGTCATCGCCAAGTCGCCGGGCGCCACGCGGCTGGAACACTTTAGCCCCGGGAGGCATCGGAATGCGGCCAACGCCGGGTATCTCGATGAAACTCTCACCGCCGTCCTCATGCAAAATGATTGGCGGATCCTCGTTCGGCGCCGCCGCAGCGGATCCGCAGGCCGCAAAGAGCGCGGTCGCCGCGAAGAGCCTCTTTCGCAAAACCTCATGCATGGGCCGAAGTCTAGACCTCCGCTGCGCGCACGCGCAAGCCGTTACGACAAAATCATGCGCTGCAGACCGGGCGATCGCATTTGCGCGCATTGGCAAGGATTCTTCGCAGCGACGCCTTCCCCGGCCAGCCCAGCAGGCCGACGCCGGCGATGGCGAAGGACGGCGTCATTTCCATTCCGAGGCTGGCGGCGAGTTTCGCCTGCCGCGTCAACACCGCCGTCACGGCCGGACTGTCGCCGCTCTCCTCGATCTTCTTCGGATCGAGGCCCATTTCGCGCGCGACGGCCAACGCCGACGCGCCGTCGCTTTGGCCGCGCCTTGCGAACATTCTGGCGTGAAAATCGTTGGCGACGCGCGGCCCATGCAGCCGCAGCACCGCCTGTTGGGCCTTGGCCGCCTGTACCGAGCCGATCGACAAAATGGCGTTGTCGATCAGGCCAAGGCACAAATGTTCGTCTTCCGCGAGAAGCTCATCAATGTCGCGCGCCGCCTTGCGGCAGAAGCCGCAGTTATAGTCGAAGAACTCGTATAGAATGACGTCGGCCGATTTAGCCCCTCGCCAGAGAATGCCCGGCAGGGTCGCGGGGTCCAGTTCGCCGGGGATGCGAAAATTCCTTATCGCCGCGCCGTCGTCGGCTTGCAGCGGATATTCCTGCTCCTCCTGCCCACGCGCCGACCCGGCGATCGAGCAGAGGGCGCCGATCAGCGTTAGAGCCTGTCTCCGGGTCCGCACGCGCTTCTCCACTTGTGCTCTGAGCTATTTCTCTTCGCTATGCTCTTCGAGTTCGAGCCACATGGCGTTGAGGATCGCGAAGGCGCAGGCGAGGCCGAGCCCCAAAATCCAGGAAAAGTACCACATTGATGCGCTCCTTGGTTCAGTAGTGATAGTCGTCGCCGCGCTCGATCCCGGCTTCGGTGACCGGCCCGCGCAGAACATGGAACACCCAACTTGTATAAGCGAGCACGAGGGGGAGAAAGAAGAGGGTCGCGACAAGCATGAGCGCCAAAGTCGTCTGGCTGGACGAGGCGTCCCAAACGGTCAGACTATGATCGGGATGGCTCGACGAGGGAAGCAGGAACGGAAACAGGCTGAAGCCCGCCGTTGCGATCACCCCGGCGACCGCCGCGCTGCTCGAAATAAGCGCAAGTCTGGCGGCGCCCGTGGCGAGCGCGATAGCCGCTCCAAAGGCGCCCAAATAGGCAAAGAGCGGCGCCGCAAGACTCAATGGCGCGCGGCGATAGTTGTTGAGCCACCCGCCGGCTTCTCTCGTCACGCTTTTCCAAAGCGGATTGGACGGCCCCGCCGGGTCGATGTCTCCCCGCACAACGAAGCCGTCCATGTGCAGCGCCACCCAGGTGCCGGCGATCGACAAAAGCAGGGCGAGGATCAGCGCCGCGCAAGCGCCGAAAAGCGCCGCCCGCCGCGCCACTTCGCCCTCGCTCTTCGACGCGAGATAGCTCGCGCCCTGCATGGTGAGCATGGCGATGCTTACGGCGCCGCAGAGCAAAGCGAAGGGATTGAGAAGGCCAAGCAAATCACCCTCGTAATCGAGCTGCAGACCTTTATCGAAGTGGAATGGCGTTCCAAGCAGGAGATTGCCGAAGGCTACCCCGAACACCAGGGATGGAACGACGCCGGAAATGAAAAACGCGATGTCCCAGCTTCTCCGCCAAGGCGCCGAGTCGATCTTGCCGCGAAAGGTCAAGGCCACGGGACGCAGGATGAGCCCGATGAGCACCAGCATCATCGCGAGATAAAAGCCTGAGAACGAGGCGGCGTAAAGCAGCGGCCAGGCCGCGAAAACGGCGCCGCCGCCAAGAATGAACCAGACCTGATTGCCTTCCCACACCGGGCCGATCGTATTGATGAGGACGCGGCGCTGGGTTTCGTTTCTCGGAACGAAAGGATGCAGCATGGCGACGCCGAGATCAAAGCCGTCCATGATGGCGAAGCCAATGAGCAGCACGCCGAGCAGCGCCCACCAGATGAGACGCAATGTTCCGTAATCGAAGATCATGGCGATGCTTCCTCAGTTAGCCGCCGCCTGGACGGCTTGCGCGGATGACTCCTTCCGCGTCTCGTGCGGACCGATGCGGACATATTTGACGATGAGCACGAGATCGATCAGCGCCAGCGCGCTGTAAAACAACACGAAGCCCAGCAGGCTGAACAACACATTGCTCGCCGGAACCTTCGACACGCCGAGGAACGTAGGCAATACGCCGTCGATGATCCAGGGCTGGCGTCCATATTCCGCGACGATCCAGCCGAGTTCCCCTGCTATCCACGGCAGCGGCAGGCTGTACATCGCCAACTTGCGGAACCAGGGCTGTATGCGGCCGCGTTTGCTCACCAGATAAAAATAGGCGCCGAACAAGGCGATGAAATAGAACCCAAGCGCGACCATGATCCGGAACGACCAGAACAGCACGGCGACATCGGGGATCGTCGACAGCGCAGCTTCGTGAATCTGCGCGTCGGTCGCATTTTCGATGTCCGGCCGGATGCGCTTCAGAAGGAACGCATAACCGAGGTCGCGCATAGACGCTTCAAGATCCACTGGAACCTCGGCGGTTGGCCCTCCACCTTCCTTCTCAAGCCAAGCGTAAGCGGGCAGACCGCCGCGAATGCGCTGCTCGGCGTTCGCCACGAGAGGCTTGATGCCTTCGACCGGCTTGTCGATTGAACGTGTTGCGATCAGTCCGAGCACCCAGGGGATCTCGACTGCGTATTTCGTCGTCTCGGCGGCGAGATCCGGCACGCCGAACACCGTGAACGACGCCGGCGGCGGCTCGGTCTCCCACATGGCCTCGATCGCCGCGATTTTCATCTTTTGATTGAAACCGGCCGTATATCCGCTCTCGTCGCCCAGAACCACGACCGAGAGCGCCGAGGCGAGGCCAAAACTCGCGGCCACAGAGATGGATCGCCGCGCGACACCGACATGGCGCCCGCGCAGCATGTAATAGGCGCCAATGGACATCACGAACATGGCGCCCGTCACATAGCCGGCGCTCACCGTGTGGACGAATTTCGATTGCGCCACCGGATTGAACAAAACTTCAGCAAAGGAGGTCAGCTCCATCCGCATGGTTTGGGGATTGAAACGAGAACCGACCGGATTTTGCATCCAACTGTTGGCGACGAGAATCCACAGCGCCGAAAAATTGCTCCCCAACGCCACCAGCCAAGTTACAACGAGATGCTGCACTTTGCTCAACCGCTTCCAGCCGAAGAAGAACAGGCCGACGAACGTCGCCTCCAAGAAGAAGGCCATCAGCCCTTCAATCGCCAAAGGAGCGCCAAAGATGTCCCCGACATAATGCGAATAATGCGCCCAATTGGTTCCAAACTGGAACTCCATCGTCACGCCGGTGGCGACGCCCATCGCGAAATTGATCCCGAACAACGTTCCCCAAAATTTGGTCGCGTCGCGCCAGACCGTTCGGCCTGTCATCACATAGACGCTCTCCATGATCGCCAGCAGCAGCGACAGACCGAGCGTCAGGGGCACGAACAGAAAGTGATAAAGCGCCGTCAATGCGAATTGCAGACGCGATAACGTCACGACATCGATATCGAACATTGCGCTCTCCTGAAAGCTTTACGGATGTGAAGCCGAGTGATTGTCCGTGAGAAAGGAAGCCATCTGCGACGGCGTGACGACGGATTTGTGAGACCCGCTGAAAAACGCAAAATAGAGGAGGGTCAGCGCCACCACTTTAAAGGCGAGCGCCGCCCCGATATCCCGCGATAGTGATCGTTTGGCCATGCTCCGATCCCCATATCCGCTCGATACGTAAAACTTTTTCCGACTCGAATGAAGACAACCTCCTTCTCGAGTGGAGGCGGAAGCATTCTTCATTAAAATCCCAGCGACGCAAGCCCATTACCTGTTCACATTTCGAACATACCTGCGAGATCGCCCGCGCAAATGCCCCGCTTCGCAGACAACCAAAGAGTTGCTCGCGAATCGATCTTATCAAGCTCAAAGCCATCGCAAGCAACGACTCATCGCGATGACGACAAAGCGGGTCAACGCCCGCGTTCACAACGGGTTTCGCCGACGCCGTCAAACCGCCTCGACGACGCGAGAAAGCCGCTCCGCGACTTCATCGGCTATTGCGGCAAGCGCAGGATTGCCAATTCCCCGCATCGCGACGCGAGGATCAATGGCGGCGACGTCTATCTCGCCATCGGCCTTTTCCTGCACGACGACATTGCAGGGCAGCATCACGCCAATCTTGTCTTCGACGCAAAGCGCCTTATGCGCGAAGCCTGGATTGCAGGCGCCGAGAATGCGATAGCGTTTCATCTCGACGCCCAATTTTTGCTTCAGCGTGTTGGCCACGTCGATCTCGGTGAGAACCCCAAAGCCTTCATCCTTCAATTTCTCCACCACTTTCGATACAACGGCGTCGAAGTCGCCTTTTGTCGTCTTCGCGATGCAGAAGCTCATGACGGGCGTCCTTTCAAATTGCGGTTAGGCATTTGTGCCGGAGCGTAGACGAACGATTCCGAGCGCCTTCATGATGACGCGCTCATACACCGGCTCGCTGTGGCCTTTGCGCACCTTGCGCAGAAAGTACTTCTCGTAGGCTGCTTTCGCCAGATGCACCCAATAGCCTTGGGCCGACCAGTTGACGTTTCGCGGCGGGATTTGCGGCTGAGCGATAAAGACGATGCCGTCATCGCCGAAATCCGCGAGACAGACCGCGTTCCAGGTTCCCTCGTGCGTCGCCTCCTTGCCGGCGATCAGATCGCGGATGTTATGCGCGGCCGCCGTGCACATCGATTCGATCATATAGCCGGTCTTGGGCATGCCGACCGGGACCGGCGTCGGCTCGAAAGGCGGAAGCGCGACGCAAACGCCGACGGAGAAGATGTTGGGGAATTTCGCGTTCCGCTGCTTTCTGTCGACGATCACAAAGCCGCGCGGATTGGTAAGTCCCTCGATCCATTTGCCGTCCTCGCCTTTTAGGCAGTCGACGCCCCGGAAGGCGGGAAGCAGCATTGTGAACTTCGAAGCGATTTTATGCGTCTTCTTTTGCGTTCCGTCTTCATTGAATTCCGTCGCCTCGACCGAATCTGCGTTAATGCGGTCGATTTTTGCATTGGTGACCCATTTGATGTCGCGGCTGCGCATCACCGACTCCAGCATGCCCTTGGTGTCGCCGACGCCGCCGAGGCCGAGATGGCCGATATAGGGTTCGGAAGTCACAAAAGTGATCGGCACGCGGTCGCGGATCTTGCGCTTGCGCAGGTCGGCGACCACCGTCAGCGCATATTCATAGGCCGGGCCAAAGCAGGATGCGCCCTGCACGGCGCCGATCACCATCGGGCCGGGGTTTTTGCAAAATTCCTTCCAGTTCTCGCCGGCGATTCCCGCGTGCTCGACGTGGCAGACGGATTGCGTATGACCGTCCGGCCCCAGTCCTTCAACTTCATCGAAGGCGAGATGCGGACCCGTTGCGATCACCAGATAATCGTAAGACAATGTCGAGCCGTCGTTCAGCTCGACCATGTTTTGCTCCGGCTTCACGCGCTTCGCGCCGACGGACGTGAAGCCGATCTTGAGCCTTTTGAACACTTCGGGAAGACTGACCGTCACGTCGCCGGGCTTGCGCCAATTAACGGCGACCCAGGGGTTCGACGGCACGAACTGAAAATAGTCCGTTCGCGAAACAACGGTGATCTCGGCCTTTTTGCCAAGCAGCTCCTTCAGCTCGAAAGCCATCGGCACCCCGCCGATGCCGGCCCCCAACACAACGATCTTAGCCATGACGTTTCTCTCTCTTGCGCGAATTCCTTGACGCAGGGCGCTGGTCCGCGGCGTTTTGGTTAGGTTGCGAAAAAGACGATCACTTGCGCGAGCAAGTGCTCACCCCGAGGAGGCTGTATAGCGGGCAAACTCCGACAAACGCCGCAAGCAGAGGCACGACGCCAATCCACCCCGCCCAATTCCAGCCGGTGTCGGGCAATCCCAATTTGAGAGCGTAGGCGATCAGCACGAGGCCGATGGCGATCCGAACGGCGCGATCAACCGCTCCGACATTCTTGCCCATAATCGTACTCCTTAACGAAGACGAGCGGCGCGCAGAGCGCCGCCGCCAGAGATGGGTTCGGCGTTCAAAATCCCGCGCCGGATTTTGCTCCAAGCTTTTTCAACACGAGCGCAAGCGGACAAAATCCCGTGAAGGCGGCTTGGAAGAGATTTAGCCCGACGAAGCCGGCAAGCAGCAGCCACCATGGGCTAAACAGGAAGGCGAGCGACAGACTAACGAGGATCATGGCGCCCGCAAAAGCCATTACGATGCGATCGATGCTCATGCTGCGCCTCCAGGCGATTTGAGGGAGTTGATGGAACACGCCGCCTTCGCCCCGCCCTGGCGCCCTGTCGTTTTCTTTTTCGGGGCGCAGTCGTCGGCGCAATAGAGCTCGTAGAGAAGGCCGATCATCCGCGACACATTCGGGTTGGCGAGGGAATAATAGATCGCCTGCGATTGACGCCGCGTCTTGACGAGCTCGTCTCCGCGCAACCGTGCAAGATGTTGCGAGAGCGACGATTGCGCGAGACCAATCGCCTGTTGGAGCGCCGAGACTGACGCTTCGCCCTGATGCAGTTCGCAGAGGATCATTAGCCGATGGCGGTTAGCCAGAGCCTTCAGAAAACTTTCAGCCTGTTCGGCTTTGGGAGCGAGCCTTTGCATATTCATGCTTGCTAATTAATATATTTCGCATATATATGTCAAGGCCATTCCAAGGGAGAATCGACGCCAATGAGTTTTTCCTTTCAATCGCGCATCTGCGGCTCTGTTTTCGCTGCGATGAGCGTGTTCGCTCCAGGCCATTTGAAGGCGGCGGAAATCGTCTTGCACGCTGCGCCGTTTGACGATCTCAAGGCGGTGATCGCGACGGTGGAGCCCGTTCATCAGCTGGTCGCGCGGGCGCGCATCGGCGGCACGGTCACGGAGCTCAAAATCAAGGAGGGCAATGTTGTGGCGGCGGGCGCGGAAATCGCGTCCGTGGCCGATCAGAAGCTCTACATACAAATGCAGGCGCTTGATCAGCGCATTCGTTCGCAGCAGGCGCAACGGGATAAGGCGAAGGCCGATTTCGATCGCGCGCGGGACTTGCTGGAGCGCGGCGTTACGACCAAAGTTATCTTCGACCAGGCGAAGACCGCGCTCGATGTCGCGGAACGCAATTTCGCGGCCATGAAATCGGACCGCGGTGTGATCGAACAGCAAGCCGCCGAAGGCGTCGTTCTGGCGTCGGGGCCGGGGAGGATTCTGGCGATACCTGTTTCCATCGGCCGCGTCGTCATGCCGGGAGAGACAATCGCCACGATCGCCGAGGACAATTACATTCTTCGGATGCAGCTGCCGGAGCGGCACGCGCGGTTCATGCGCGCCGGAGATCGGGTTCGGATCGGCGAGCGTGGATCGCGCGACGAGACGAACGCAATGCGCAAAGAGGGAGTCGTACGCATCGTTTATCCGGAGATTCAGGGAGGGCGCGTGATCGCCGACGTCGATGTCGAGGGCCTTGGCAATTACTTCGTCGGAGAGCGCACGCGCGTTTACGTGACGACCGGACAACGCGACGCGATTGTCGCGCCGCATGAGGCCGTCTACCGTCGCGCCGGCGTCGATTATGTTCGTTTGAGAACTGGCGCCGAGATTGTTGTGCAGACGGGCGAGCGGCGCGCGGAAGGCGTCGAGATCCTCTCCGGTTTGCATGATGGCGATGTGGTGGTGACGCCATGAAGCTTGGCGTCTCCGGGGTTCTCACGCGCGCCTCTATCGGCTCGCCGCTCACGCCGCTGCTGCTGCTGGCCGCCCTGCTTGTCGGCCTGATCGCTCTTCAAGCCCTGCCGCGCGAGGAGGAGCCGCAGATTTCCGTTCCGATGGTCGACATTGTCGTATCGACGAACGGCTATAAGGCCGAGGACGCCATCGAACTCGTGACGCGGCCGCTGGAAGACATCATCAAAGGCGTTAACGGAGTCGAGCACGTCTATTCGCAAACGCAAGACGACAACGTCGTCGTAACGGCGCGCTTCTTCGTCGGCACGCCGCAGGACAACGCCGTGCTGCGCGTTCACGACAAGATTCGCGCAAATATCACTGGCCTGCCCAAGGGCATTCACGAGCCGCTGATCATCGGACGCGGCATCGACGATGTGGCCATCGTCGTCCTCACGCTGGCGGCGAAGCCGGAGCGCGCGGAGCTTTGGACCGACAACGGACTTTACCAAGTGGCCGAGGAGCTGCAGCATGAACTGACCAAGGTCGATAATGTCGGCGGCAGTTATATCGTCGGCGGCGCCGCGAATCAGATCAGGGTCGAACCCGATCCCGCGCGCCTGTCGCTCTACGGCATTACGCTGAACCAGCTCATCGATAAGCTGACCAACGCCAATCGGTCCTTTCTCGTCGGCGCGTTCCGCGAAAACGACCATTCCTTGCCAGTTCTGGCCGGGCAGACTCTGCAAGGGGTTCCGGATATTGGTTTATTGTTGCTCACCTCGCGCGACGGGCGTCCGGTCTATGTGAAGGACGTGGCCGACGTGCGCGTCGGCGCCGCGGAGCCGGAGCATCACGGCTGGACGATGACCCGCAATGCCTCCGGCGCGCTCGATAAACGCCCTGCGGTGAGCATCGCGATAGCCAAGCGCAAGGGCGCAAACGCCGTTGTGATGGCGAACGAAATCCTCGATCGCCTTGAAACGGCTAAAGGCCGCATCGTGCCGGACGATCTCGAAATCTCCGTCACGCGCAACTACGGCGAGACGGCGACCGAAAAGGCCAATGAGCTGCTGTTTCATCTCGCGCTCGCCACTGTTTCCATCGTCGGCCTCATCGTCCTGATGGTCGGCTGGAGCGAGGGCGTCGTCGTCTTCGTCATCATCCCGACGACGATTCTGCTGACGATGTTCGCCTCGTGGATGATGGGCTACACGATCAACCGCGTCAGCCTGTTCGCGCTCATTTTCTCGATCGGCATTCTCGTAGACGACGCCATCGTCGTCGTCGAAAACATCGTTCGCCATTGGCATTTGCGCGGCGACCGCGGTCTGACCGAGACCGCAGTGGAAGCCGTCGCCGAGGTCGGCAATCCGACCATCGTCGCGACGCTCACCATCGTCGTCGCTTTGCTGCCGATGCTGTTCGTATCCGGTTTGATGGGGCCGTATATGAGTCCCATTCCAGCCAACGCGTCTCTGGCGATGGTGTTCTCCTTCTTCGTCGCCATGACGATCACTCCGTGGCTGTTGATGAAGATCGCGCGCAGCCGCTTCGAGGACGGAGACGCTCGCGAGAGCGGCGAGCACGACATTGGCGCGATGGGCCGGTTCTATTCGGGCGTCGCGTCGCGGCTGCTTGCCGGGCGAGAGGGGTCAAAGCGCTTCTTGCTCTATGTCGGCCTCGCGACGCTCGCCTCCTGCATGCTCTTCGCAACCAAGAGCGTGCGGGTGAAGCTCCTTCCCTTCGACAATAAATCGGAGATCGCCGTCGTGGTCGATCTTCCGCGCGGCGCCTCGCTGGAGGAGACCGACAGACTGCTTACGGCGGCGGCGGAACGGCTCAAGGACTTGCCTGAACTCGTGTCGATCCAGACTTATGCGGGAACCGCCGCGCCGTTTAACTTCAACGGACTCGTGCGCCATTATTATCTGCGCAGCGCGCCTGAAATGGGCGATCTGTCGATCAATCTTCTGCCCAAGGACGAGCGCAAGCGGGCCAGTCACGCGATCGCGCTCGACATCCGCAAGCGGCTGGAGGGCTTGCAAAAGCCCGAACACACGGCGATCAAGGTCGTCGAGGTTCCGCCGGGGCCGCCCGTGCTCTCGACATTGCTCGCCGAGATCTACGGACCGGACGCTGACGCGCGCCGCGCGATCGCAACAAAGGTGCGGCAAGCCTTCTCCTCGGTCGATTTCGTCGTCGATACGGACGACAGTTTCGGCGTTCGCGGCGAGCGTTTGCGTTATTCGATCGATCAGGAGGCGCTCGAATATCACGGCGTTGAGGAACAAGCGGTTTACGACACGATCGCCGCGCTGGTCGGAGGCGTGAAGATCGGTTTCTCGCAACGCGGCGGCGGCGCCAAACCGATCGACATCAGCGTGGCGCTGCCGCGTTCGGCCATGGCGCCGGGAGAGCGCATCCTTTCGACGCCCCTGCCCGCCGGCGGCACCGTGCGACAGGGCGCCAATGTCGAGCTCGGTGACGTCGTCAAAGTCACGCGCGAACTCGGCTCCTATCCGATCTTTCGTCATAACGGCCGCTTCGCCGAAATGGTCAGCGCCGAGGTCGCGGGACGATTCGAGGCGCCGATCTACGGCATGTTCGCGGTCGAAGACGCCGTCCCGAAACAGGACTGGGGATCGGCCGGCCCGCCGACGATCAAATATCACGGTCAGCCGCTCGACGATTCCAAGCCGACGCTGCTTTGGGACGGCGAATGGGAAGTGACCTATGTCACCTTCCGCGACATGGGCGCCGCCTTCATGGTCGCTTTGCTCGGAATTTATCTCTTGGTTGTGGCGCAATTCGGCTCGTTCAAATTGCCGCTGGTGATCCTCGCGCCCGTGCCCTTGACGCTGATCGGCATCATGCTGGGGCATCTATTGTTCAACGCCGCCTTCACGGCCACCTCGATGATCGGCTTCATCGCGCTCGCCGGCATTGTCGTGCGCAATTCGATCCTGCTGGTCGACTTTATCCGCCATTTGCGCGCGAAGGGATTGCCGCTGCGCGCCGCATTGGTCGAAGCCGGAGCAGTGCGCTTCAAACCGATCTTTCTCACGGCGGCGGCCGCGATGATCGGCGCCGCCTTCATTCTCACCGATCCGATCTTTCAGGGATTGGCGATCTCGCTAGTGTTTGGCCTCGCTTCTTCGACGGCGCTGACGCTGCTGGTGATTCCGGCGATTTACGTCGTGCTGCGCGACGACGAGGAGACGCCCAAGACGCAAAGCAAGGAGATGAAGACATGGTTCAAGATTGGCCGGAGCTAACTAAGCTGCTCACCGCGGACGTGCGACAGCTGCGCGTCGGCGCCCCGGATGTAATGAAGGCTTTCGGCGCGCTCGCCATGGCGGCGGGCGCGGGAAAGGCGCTCGACGCCAAAACCAAGGAACTGATCGCGCTCGCCATCGGCGTTTCGACGCGCTGCGACGATTGCATCGCCTTTCACGCCAAGGCCGCCGTCGATCATGGCGCGACGCGCGACGAAGTGATGGAGACGCTGGGCATGGCGATCTACATGGGCGCCGGGCCTTCGGCGATGTATGCGAGCCACGCGCTCGCGGCGTTCAATCAATTCGCCGCCGCGAAGGCGGGTTGAGATCGAAACATAAGAGGAGCGACAAATGTCTCTGAGCAGTCTTCTAGCCCGGTTGAGCGGCGGCGGCGTTCCGACCATCGATCACGACGCCTTTGCGCAGGCGGTCGCGTCGAAGTCCCGTGTCATTGTCGATGTGCGCGAGCCGCACGAATATCTGGCGGGACATATTCCCGGCGCGATCAATCTCCCGCTCTCGCGTTTTTCGCCCCAGCACTTGCCGAGCGGAAAACCGATCGTGCTGGTCTGCCAAGCGGGCCGGCGCTCGGCCAGAGCTTTGCAACAGGCGCTCGGCGAGGGCCGCAAGGACATTTGTCACTATGCTCCGGGCACAGGCGGCTGGAGAAGCAGAGGCGGAGCCGTTGTCGCGTGATCCCGTTAACGCTCTGGCGGCGCGCCGCGAATGAGCGCGCTCGCCGTGCTTGCCGGAGCGACGATCGGCCTCGTTCAGGGACTGATCGGCGGCGGCGGCTCCGTTCTCGGCGTGCCCGCGCTGATTTACGTCGTCAGCGTCGGCGACCCCCATGTCGCCATCGGCACGAGCGCGCTGGCCGTGGCGATTTCCGCGCTCGCCAGTCTGCTGGCCTATGTGCGCTCCGGCCACGTCAAATGGCGTTGCGGCCTGGCTTTCACCTTCGCCGGCGTTCTCGGCGCGGCGGCGGGGTCGTCGCTCGGCAAGAGCTTTCCGGGGGAGAGGCTCGTCAGCCTGTTCGGCGCTCTGATGATCGTCGTGGCGCTGGCGATGGCGATTGGCCGTCCCGTAGGCGGTGACGCCAACGTGCGGCTCGACGCGAAATCCGCCCGGCGGCTCGCGCCGTGGCTGCTGCTTTATGGCGTCGGCGTCGGCTTTACGTCGGGGTTTTTCGGCATAGGCGGCGGCTTTCTGGCCGTTCCCGGCCTTCTGATGGCGGCCGATATGCCGCTGGTTTTCGCGATTGGCACGTCGCTTATTTCCGTCGCCGCTTTCGGAATGGCGACTGCGCTCAATTACGCGGTCTCCGGCTTCGTCGACTGGGGCGTGACCGCGCTGTTCTTGGCGGGCGGGGTCATCGGGGGAACAGCGGGAACGCGGCTCGCCCGCGCCCTCTCCTCTCGCCGCCATGCATTGTCGCGCATCTTCGCGGTCATCGTCGCCTTGGTCGGGGCGTTTCTGGTCTTCGAGGCGAAAGGTTAGCGGGGAGCCCCGTCAAACCGCTTTGTGCTAAGGGCCGACCTTCCCTATATAGAGTCCAGCGCGGGCGCGGCCCGCCGCGATCCAGGGTTGAAAAATGTCGTCGTCAAAAGCGTCAATGCGCCAATTCTTCACGATTTTCGCGCTCGTCGGACTGCTCGCCTTCGTCCCCGGACTGGCCGAGGCGAAAATGGGCGGCCTCATGGGCGGAGGCGCGGGAAGCCGCGGATCGCGCACTTTTTCGGCCCCGCCGCCGACCAACACGGCCCCAACGACCGCCGCGCCGATTCAGCGCACCATCACGCCGACGCCCGGCGCGCAGCAGCCCGGGTTGAACCCTGGCCTGCAGGGGCCGGGCTTTGGCCGCGGGTTGATGGGCGGTCTCGCGGGCGGGCTACTGGGCGCCGGGCTCTTTGGCCTTTTGACCGGACACGGGTTTTTCGGCGGCATCGGAGGCTTTTTCTCCATCATCGGATTCTTGTTTCAAATCGCGCTGTTAGCGGCGCTGGTGCGGTTCGCCTTCATGTGGTGGCAAAACCGCAATGCCGCGCCCGCAGCGGCAGGCGGACGGCCGCGCCCGACCATGGCGGCCTTTACCGGCGGAGCCGGCTTTGGCGCGGGCGCCGCGCCGCAAAGGCCAAAACCTCAGCCATTACAACTGTCTGCGGCGGATTTTCCGGCCTTCGAGCGTTTGCTCGGACAAACCCAGGACGCCTATAGCCGCGAGGACTCCGCCGCGCTGAGCCGGCTCACGACGCCGGAAATGGCCAATTATTTCAACGAGGAGCTGGACCAGCGGCGGCGACAGGGCCTCGTTAACCGCATCTCCGGCGTAAAGCTTTTGCAGGGCGACCTAGCTGAAGCTTGGCAGGAAGGCCGCGACGAATACGCCACCGTCGCGATGCGCTTCGCGCTGATCGACATAACGCAGGACCGCGCCAACGGCAGGATCGTTTCGGGCGACCCCACGCAACCCACGCAATCGACAGAGGTTTGGACCTTCCGCCGCCCGGCGGGGGCCGGTCCCGACGCTTGGAGACTCTCGGCGATTCAGCCGGCGGCGTGACCGCCCCCGCCGCGCATTTTCGCGCATTTGACCTTCGATTCGATGCGCGCCCGCGCATTTTCGCGCATGCGCGGGCGCCGCTTTTGGACTTGCTCGACGAATATTTGACGTATATAGATATCTTTATATCTTGCTCCGAGAACCGAATGATCGTCCCGCACACCCTTCCTCTCGATCCCGTGCTCGCCGCGCTCAATGCGGCGGGCGAGGAGACGCGCCTGCGCCTCCTCGCGCTGCTCGCCGAATCGGAACTGACTGTTAGCGAGGCCGTGGCGATTCTCGGCCAGTCGCAGCCGCGCGTCTCGCGCCACTTGAAACTTCTTGTCGAAGCCGGCGTCGTCGAGCGGCGCCGCGAGGGCGCCTGGGCGTTTTTCCGTCTCGCCTCCGCCGGCGCGGCGGGCAGTCTCGCCAGAGGCGTCGTCGACTGGCTCGACGCAGCCGACCCGGTGCTGGCCGGCGACCGCGCGCGGCTCGCCGAGGTCCGTCAGGCGCGGGCCGAAAACGCCGCCCGTTATTTCGCCGCCCACGCCGACGAATGGAACGACATTCGCTCGCGCCATATTCCCGAAGCGCAGGTCGAAGGCGCCATTCGCGAGGCGCTCGGCACAGGGCCGATCCGGCAGCTGCTCGATCTTGGCGCCGGCGCCGGGCGCATGCTCGAACTTTTCGCGCCGCAAGCCGAGCGCGCCGTCGGCGTCGATCTCTCCTCGGCGATGCTGGCTGTCGCGCGCGGACGGCTGGAGGAGAGCGGCGCACGCAATGTGCAACTGCGCCAGGGCGATATTTACGCGCTGCCAGTCGAACGCAATTCCTGCGATGTCGCGATCATGCATCAGGTTCTGCACTATCTGGACGATCCCGGCCGCGCGTTGCGCGAAGCGGCGCGGGCGCTGGCGCCGGGCGGACGGCTGATCGTCGTCGATTTCGCGCCGCATAACGAAGAAGCGTTGCGCGAAAAACACGCCCATCGTCGGCTTGGCTTTTCGGCGCAGGAAATCTCCGATCTTTTGACGCAGGCGGGGCTCACGGTCCTGTCGCACCGCGACCTCGCGCCCGGCGCCGGCGACGCGGCGAAACTCACCGTGTCGCTGTGGCTCGCCCGCGATCCGCGCATTGTCGCCGACCCCATTCCCTCCACCAGCTTCGAGACCGTCTGATGACGATAGAGATGCGCCACCCGCTTTCCCCGAAGGGCGAATTCGTCATCAGTTACGAATTCTTCCCGCCCAAGACGCCGCAGATGGAAATCCAGCTGTGGGAGAGCATAAAGCGCCTCGCGCCGCTGCACCCGAAATTCGTCTCGGTGACCTACGGCGCCGGCGGCTCCACGCGCGAACGCACGCACGCCATCGTCGCACGCATCGCCCGCGAAACCGATATGAAGCCGGCGGCGCATCTCACTTGCGTCTCGGCGACGCGCGAAGAAGTCGACAATGTGATCCGCGCCTATCGCGACATTGGCGTGCGCCACATCGTCGCCTTGCGTGGAGATCCGCCGAGCGGCGTCGGGTCGCACTTCATGCCGCATCCGCTTGGCTATCCTTCGTCAAGCCATCTCGTGCGCGGCATTCGGGCGATCGGCGATTTCGAGATTTCGGTCTCGACCTATCCCGAGGGCCATCCAGAAAGCTCTTCCATCAACCAAGACATCGACGCGTTAAAATCGAAGATCGACGCCGGCGCGACGCGGGCGATCACGCAATTCTTCTTCGACAACGATATTTATCTGCGCTTTCTGGAAAAGGCGCGAGCCCGTGGAATCACCATTCCGATCGTGCCGGGCATCATGCCGATACGCAATTTCAAGCAGGTCGCTGGCTTCGCCGCCAAGGCCGGCGCCAGCGTGCCGCAATGGCTCGCCGACCGTTTCGACGGGCTGGAGAACGATCCCGAAACCCACGCGCTCGTAGCGGCGACAACCACCGCCGAGCAGGTGATGGATCTCGTCAGATCCGGCGTGAACGAATTTCACTTCTATACAAACAACCGCGCCGATCTTGTGTTCGGCATATGCCATTTGCTGGGCGTGCGCCCCGCTCGCCAGAATGCGTAGCGGCCAGCGCCCGAAAAATGGAAGGCGTTCGAGAGCGAGCCTGAAGGCTCGCGGTTCAAGGCGCGCTTTAGGATCGCGAGCCTTCAGGCTCGCTCTTCGGCTCCCCCGAAAGAGAAAGCGACAGCATGACTTTCGATAAAGACCACGGCCCCAGAATTCTCGAAACGCTCGACAGGCTGGCGCGCGAAAAAATTCTGATCCTCGACGGCGCCATGGGCACGATGATCCAGCGCCATCAGTTCACGGAAGGCGATTTTCGTGGCGAGCGGTTCGCTAACCACGCAAAAGACCTGCGCGGAAATAACGATCTGCTGACGCTGACGCAGCCCCAGGCGATCAAGGATATTCATCTCCAATATTTGGAGGCCGGCGCCGACCTTATCGAAACCAACACTTTCTCGTCGACGACCATCGCCCAGGCCGATTACGGGCTGGAAAGCTTGGCTTACGAGCTCAATTACGAGGGCGCGCGGCTCGCGCGAGAGGCTTGCGACGAGGTCGAAAGAAAGACAGGCGTGAAGCGCTTCGTCGCAGGGTCGATCGGGCCGACCAACCGCACAGCCTCGATCTCGCCGGACGTCTCCAACCCCGGCTTTCGCGCCGTCAGTTTCGAAGATTTGCGCATCGCCTATCGCGAGGCGGCGCTCGGTCTGATCAAGGGCGGCGCCGACATTCTCCTCGTCGAGACGATCTTCGACACGTTGAACGCCAAGGCGGCGCTCTACGCGCTGGAAGACGCCTTCGACGAAGTGGGAACGGTGTTCCCGATCATGATTTCGGGGACCATCACCGATCTTTCCGGACGCACGCTGTCAGGCCAGACGCCGCAGGCTTTTTGGAACTCGCTCGCCCACGCCAAGCCGTTTTCGATCGGCTTCAACTGCGCGCTTGGCGCGCGCGAGATGCGCCAGCACATCGCCGAAATCGGCCGCGTGGCGAACACGCGCGTCTGCGCCTTCCCCAACGCCGGCCTGCCCAATGAATTCGGCCTCTACGACGAGAGCCCGGAATATATGGCGGAGCTCACCGGCGAATTCGCGCGCGCCGGACTCGTCAATATTTTAGGGGGCTGCTGCGGCACCACGCCGCCGCATATCAAGGCCATCGCCGAGTCGGCGAAGGGCGTCTCGCCGCGCGCCATTCCGCAAATCGAACCGCTGCTGCGCCTATCGGGGTTAGAACCCTTCACGCTGACCAAGGACATTCCCTTCGTCAATGTCGGCGAGCGCACCAATGTCACGGGTTCGGCGAAATTCCGCAAGCTGATCACGTCGGGCGATTACGCCGCGGCGCTCGAAGTCGCGCGCGATCAGGTGGCCAATGGCGCGCAGGTGATCGACGTCAATATGGACGAAGGCCTGCTCGATTCGAAACGCGCAATGGTCGAGTTTCTCAATCTCGTCGCCGCCGAGCCCGACATCGCGCGCGTGCCGATCATGGTCGACAGCTCGAAGTTCGAGGTGATCGAAGCGGGGCTCAAATGCCTCCAGGGCAAAGGCGTCGTCAATTCGATCTCGATGAAGGAAGGCGAGGACAAGTTTCGCGACGAAGCGCGCAAGGTCAAGCGCTACGGCGCCGCCGTCGTGGTGATGGCCTTCGACGAACAGGGCCAGGCCGATACATTCGAGCGCAAACTCTCGATCGCCAAGCGCGCCTATAAGATTCTCGTCGAGGAAGTGGGATTTCCGCCGCAGGACATCATCTTCGATCCCAATATTTTCGCGGTCGCCACCGGCATCGAAGAGCATGAAAATTACGGCGTCGATTTTATCGAGGCCGCGCGCGCCATCAAGACCGAAATGCCGCTCACTCACGTCTCGGGCGGCGTCTCCAATCTTTCTTTCTCGTTTCGCGGCAATGAGTCGGTGCGCGAGGCGATGCACTCGGTGTTTCTCTATCACGCGATCGCCGCGGGAATGGACATGGGCATCGTCAACGCCGGCCAGCTCGCGGTCTACGAAAAGATCGACCCGGAGCTGCGCGAGGCTTGCGAGGACGTGGTCCTCAACCGCCGCAAGGACGCGACCGAGCGACTCGTGACGCTCGCAGAGAGGTTCAAGGGCGCCGGCGCCAAGACGCAAGAGAAGGACGCCGCCTGGCGCGAATCCAGCGTCGACAAGCGGCTCGAATATGCGCTGGTCAACGGCGTCGCCGACTATATCGACGTCGACGTGGAGGAAGCGCGCCTGCGCTCCAGCCGTCCCCTCGATGTGATCGAGGGCCCGCTGATGGCCGGCATGAATGTCGTCGGCGATCTCTTCGGCCAGGGCAAGATGTTCCTGCCGCAGGTGGTCAAATCCGCGCGCGTGATGAAACAGGCGGTGGCGCATCTGCTGCCGTTCATGGAGCAGGACAAGAGTGAGCGCTCCAGCGCCGGCAAAGTGCTGCTGGCGACTGTCAAGGGCGATGTCCACGACATCGGCAAGAACATCGTCGGCGTGGTGCTAGGCTGCAATAATTTCGAGGTGATCGACCTCGGCGTGATGACGCCGGCGGCGAAGATCCTCGAGATCGCCAAGCGCGAAAACGTCGACATCATAGGCCTTTCCGGTCTGATCACGCCTTCGCTCGACGAGATGTGCTTCATTGCCGCTGAACTGGAGCGCGAGGGTTTTGACACGCCGCTGCTCATAGGCGGCGCGACGACGAGCCGCGTGCATACGGCGGTGAAAATCAGCCCCAATTACCGAGCCGGCCAGGCGGTCTATGTGACCGACGCTAGCCGCGCGGTCGGCATCGCGCAGTCTCTGCTCTCGGATAAGACGCGCAAGGATTATATCGCGCAAACCCGCAAGGAATATGAGCGCGTCGCCGACGCCCACGCCAAGGCGCAGCTGGACAAGCAGCGCGTTCCGCTCGCCAAGGCGCGCGCGAACGCGCTGAAGACCGATTGGGACGCCTTTACGCCAGCGAAACCCGGCTTCACCGGCGCGCGCGGCTTTGCGACTTATGATGTCGCTGAGCTGGTTCCCTATATCGACTGGACGCCGTTCTTCCAGACCTGGGAATTCAAGGGCCGCTATCCCGCGCTGTTCGACGATCCCGAGCGCGGCCCGGCGGCGAAGACGCTGTTCGAAGACGCGCAGGCGATGCTGAAGCGCATTGTCGAAGAGCGCTGGTTCACGCCGAAAGCAGTGATCGGCTTTTGGCCAGCGAACGCGATCGGCGACGACATCGCGGTTTTTGCCGGCGAGTCGCGCGAGGAGAAGCTGGCGACGCTGTTCACCTTGCGGCAGCAGCTGGCGCGCCGGGACGGCAAGCCCAATGTCGCGCTCGCCGATTTCGTCGCGCCCAAGGACAGCGGCAAGGCCGATTACATTGGCGCCTTCGTCGTCACGGCGGGAGCGGAGGAGGAGAAGATTGCTGCGCGCTATGCGCAGGCCAACGACGATTACGGTTCGATCATGGTGAAGGCGCTGGCCGACCGGCTCGCCGAAGCCTTCGCGGAACGCATGCACGAGCGCGTGCGGCGCGAGTTCTGGGGCTATGCGAGCGGGGAGAATTTTTCGCCCGGCGAGCTGCTCAGCGAACCCTATCGTGGTATTCGTCCGGCGCCCGGCTATCCCGCGCAGCCCGACCATACCGAAAAGGCGACGCTGTTCAAACTGCTTGACGCGGAAAAGCGCACCGGCGTGCGGCTGACGGAAAGTTTCGCGATGACTCCGGCGTCGACTGTCTGCGGTCTCTATCTCGCACATGAACAGGCGCATTATTTTGGCGTCGCCAAGGTCGAGCGCGATCAGGTCGAGGATTACGCGCGGCGCAAGGGCATGCCGATCGCGGAGGTCGAGCGTTGGCTCGGGCCGATTCTCAATTACGAACCCGTGAAGGAAGCGGCGCAGTAAGGAGCGGTCACGCGCCCTTGCCCTCTTCCGGCGTCACCCTCAGAGAGGTGATGCGGTTGCGGATCTTGCGCAGCACTTCGAAGCGGAAGCCGTGGAAACGGAACACCTGACCGGCTTCGGGAATGGCGCCGGCTTCGTGGATGACGAGGCCGGCGATCGTCGTCGCCTCCTCGTCGGGAAGATGCCAATCCATCGCGCGGTTGAGATCGCGCAGCGGCACCGCGCCGTCGACCAGAACCGAGCCGTCCTTCTGCGCGCGCACGCCCTGCACGGCGCTGTCGTGCTCGTCGCGAATGTCGCCGACGATCTCCTCCAGAATATCCTCCAGCGTGACGAGGCCCATGACCTCGCCATATTCGTCGACGACGAAGGCCAGATGCGTCTTGCGCTTGAGAAACGCCTCCAGTTGATCCTTGAGCGTCGTAGCCTCCGGCGCGAACCACGGCGCCAGCATGATTTCGTCGATGCGCAGCTTCGCGGCGTCGCCGCCCGCGGCGTCCAGCGCGCGCAAAAGATCCTTCGAGTGCAGCACGCCGATGAAATTGTCGGGACGCTCGCGCCACAGCGGCATTCGCGTGTAGGGCGACGCCAGCACTTCGCGGATGATGTCGCCTGGCGGCAGGTCGGCGTCGACAGCCCTGATCTTGGTGCGGTGAACCATCACGTCCGACACGTGCATGACCTGTAGGTCGAGCACGCCGCCGAACATATCGCGGGCGCTGCGCTCGACATTTCCTTCTTCGTGCATGATGTCAACGGCGCTCATCAGCTCGTCGTAAGGCGAGAGCACTTTCCGGCCGTGACCGAGCTCGACGCCGGCCATTTTGAGCACCCAGCGCACGAAAAACTCGACGCCGGCGAGCAGCGGACCGAAAATCGAAACGAACAGATGCACGCTGCGCGCAACGTGAAGCGAAATCCGGTCGGGCTGGTTGATCGCCAGCGTCTTGGGCAGCACTTCCGCGAAAATCAGCAGCAGTACGGTCATGATGAATGTCGAATAGACGGCGCCGTGCTCGCCGAACAGTATGACCAGCACGCTGGTCGCGAAGGCGGAGCCGCCGATATTGACCAGCGTGCCGCCGAACAAGAGCGCGGCGATCATCCTGTTGCGATGGCGCAACAGATGCGAGACGGTCGTAGCGCGTTTGTCGCCGTCCTTGTCGAGCGCGTGCATATGCGCCGCCGAGGCCGCCGTCAGAGCGGTCTCGGACCCCGAGAAAAACGCCGACAGCAGCACGCAGGCGAGCACGATGAGCAACGCCGTTCCAATATCGAAGGTAGTCAATCCGGCCTCCACGAGATGGATGGGCGAAGCGCGCTCATGTTTTTGGCTGAATCTCGCTTTGCAGAAACTGACGCACGTCGACAGCGTCAATGGATTTGGCGACGAAGGCCGCGCCGATCCCGCGCAGCAGCACGAAGGTCAGCGCGCCGCGCTCGACCTTCTTGTCCTGATACATCGCGTCCAGAATAGCGTCGGCGCTGAAGTTCGCGTCGGGAATGTCGCTTATGCGCGTCGGCAGGCCGAGGCTCGACAAATGCCGCTCTGCGCGCAGCGCGTCTTGCCCGTCGCAGAGGCCAAGGCGCTGAGAGAATCGCAGCGCCAGCGCAAGGCCGATGGACACTCCTTCGCCATGCACGAGGCGGGCGCTATCGTAGTCGACGAGGCGCTCGAAGGCGTGGCCGAAGGTGTGGCCGAGGTTGAGCAGGGCGCGGTCGCCCTGTTCCGTCTCGTCTCTCGCGACAATGCAGGCCTTGGTTTCGCAGCTCACCGCGACGGCGCAGATCTGCTCTGGCTTGCTGTGAAACACCGCGTCGCCGTCGGCCTCCAACCATTCGAAAAAACGACGATCGCCGATCAGCCCATATTTGACGATCTCGGCGTAGCCGGCGCGAAATTCGCGCTGCGGCAAGGTCGCCAGCGTATCGACATCGGCGAGCACCAGCGACGGCTGATAGAAGGCGCCGATCAGATTCTTGCCCTGCGGCGAATTGATCCCGGTCTTGCCGCCGACAGAACTGTCGACCTGCGCCAGCAGCGAGGTTGGAATCTGCACGAAGCGCGCGCCGCGCCGCAGACTGGCCGCGACAAAGCCAGAAAGATCGCCGACGACGCCGCCGCCGAGCGCCACGACAACGTCGCGCCGTTCGATCTTGGCGGCGATCGCTTCCTCGCAAACGCGGCCGAAGACTTTGAGCGATTTCGAGCCCTCGCCCGGCTCCACGACAATCGTCGTGAATCGCACGCCCGCCGCCTTCAGGCTCTCTTCGAGCGCCGGCAGATGGAGGCGCGCCACGTTGGCGTCGGTGACGATGGCGCAAGCGGCGCCGGGCGCGACGGCGGCGATTTTTTCGCCGGCCCGCGCCAAAAGGCCCGCGCCGATCAGAATGTCGTAGGAACGCTCGCCCAGTTCCACCCGCACGCTCTCCGGATGTGGCGGAGCGTCGGGCGATTGGTTCTGGCGCGGCGGGAAATGAGTCATGATCGTCTTAGCATCCTTGGTGGAGCGGCGGGCGCTCAAGGCGAGGGTCGGCAGGCGCTCGGCGAGGGCGTCGAGCGTCTCGTCAACCATCGCATCCTGCGGCATGTCGCGCGAGAACACTCTTATGTCGGCATGCGCGTAGATGGGATAGCGTTCTTCCATCAGGCGGCGCAAGGTCGTCGCCGGATCGGCGGTCTGCAACAGGGGCCGGTCGGCCTTGCGCCGCACCCGCTTGAGCAGGGTTTCGTGATCGGCGTCGAACCAGATGGAGACGCCGCGCTCGGCGATGCGCTGGCGCGTGCGCGGATCGAGAAAGGCGCCGCCGCCGGTCGCCAGCACCGCCGGCCCGCTGTTGAGCAGACGAGACAGCACCCGACGCTCGCCGTCGCGGAAATAGCCCTCGCCGTATTTTGCAAAAATCTCGGGGATCGACATGCGGGCGGCGGCGACGATCTCGGCGTCGGCGTCCATGAATTTGAGCCCCAGCCGCGCCGCCAGCCGCTGGCCTATGGCGGTCTTGCCGGAACCCATCATGCCGACCAGCACGATGCAGTGGTCCTTAAGCGCGGCGCGGATCGCCGCGAGGCGCGGGTCGGGCGGCGCCCCCTGGATCGCATCGGCGCCATGGCTTTTCATCATACGCCTCAATCTATACCGGGCTTGCGGGAATTTCAGCTGAAAATCACCGCCGCGCGGCGGTCAAGCGGGAAGCTCCCGCGCCAAAAATGCGGCCATGAACGCGGGAATGCGCGGGTCCGACAGCTCTCCGCGGCTGCGCACCATATGCGCGCCCGCCAGTTCCGGCTTGGTCTCGGCGGCGATATGGCGCTCGACCCGCGCCAGCAGGGCCTGCGCGGGCTCGGGCCAGTCTATGATATTCATGCAGGCGACGCGTTGTCCTTCGAAGACAATGCGCCAAGTTTGCGCAAACATCCGACTCGTGATGCGGATGCCTGTTTCCTCGACAAGCTCTCGAACGATGCTGCCGCCAAGATCGACTGTCTCGCCGCAAATGTCGGCGCGATCGGGCGTTCCACAGGGAAAATACAACTGCCCGGCGCAGGAGTGCCCTGGCCCCATTTCGCCCAGCAAAAAGGCGCCGTCGGCGGAGCGCAGCGCCGGCATGGAGAAGCAATTATAGACGTCGCGGTCGGGAAAACCGAAATCGCGCCAGGCGAGAAAGCGCGAAAAGCCCGTCTCGAAAAAATCCGCTTCGAGGGCGGTCAGGCCAGCCGCGTCGAAATTTGTCTCGACCCGGCTGGCGAGCAGCACGCGCCCGTCAAACAGAGTCGGATTGACTTTTGTCTGCTCGCGCCAGTGAGCAGCGATGTCGCCCCTGACGTCGCGATCGAACGCCCAGTCGTGCGCCACGACCCGGCAGGCCAGCCGATCCACTCGCAAAACTCGCGCATCGCCCGTCAAAGCGTCAGCTCTCCGTGAGCGACCTCCACCGCCTGGCCGCCAAGATGGATATTGGCGAGGGCGCCGCCCGCGACGCTCATGCGCAGGGTCAGCCTTGAGGGGCGTTTGATCTTGTGCCCTTGTTCGATGAAAATCTGGTGTTCGCCATCCTTCGGGCGCTCGAACTCGCAAGCAGCTCCGGCGAAGGCCGCAGCCGCGGCGCCGCTCGCCGGATCCTCCAGTCCGCCAGGGCCAAACAGCCGCGCGTGAATCGCGCTGTCCGGCGCGATCGTGTCGGCTGTATAGAGATAAAGGCCGGCGGCGGCGCCAAGAACCTGTTCGAATAGCCCGGGCGTCCGGCTGGCGCGTTCAAGCGCGGCGCGCGAGCTGATGGGAACGAAGACGAAGGGCGCGAAGGCGCTATAGATGCGCGGCGCATGGGCGGCGAAGCCAATATCTTGCGGCGTCAGCGCCAATGCCGCCGCGAGCAGCTCCGCGCCGGCGGGCTCGCCCTCGTGCTTCGGCGCGCGGTTCAATGCGAATTGCGCATAGCAGACGCCGCTTTTGCTGCGGATCGCCTCGCAGGAAAAAATCTCGTCGGCGATCTCCAGCACGACCACCACCTCGCGCCGCGCCAATATTTCGCTGGCCCTGGTTCGCGCGAGCAAAATAGCGACGCCGATAGCCGCCTGCGCGCTAAAGGGGCGTTCTTCTCCGCAAGGGGTGAAAACACGTATGCGCGCGCTGTTCACGGGATCGCGCGGCGCGCATAGAAACGCCGCCGCCGGGAGATTGAACTCCCGCGCAAGCGCGCCCATGTCGCTTTGCGCGAGGTCGTCGCCGTCCTCGAAGACCACCAAGGGCTTGCCGCTGAATTTGCTGTGCGTGAAAACGCCGAGCGTGTGGAAGCGCTTGTGTTCGCTCACCAGATTTCCAAGTCGCCCTGCATTTCGAGAATGGTTACGCTGTCTCGGTATTCGATGAGTTCGACGATCAGTCCGTCTTCGAATTTGGCGAATTCCGCCAGTTCGACCAACCCCCGCCGGCCAGTGCCGCGATGACGCCATTCGACGGTGCGGCGAAAGGCGACTCGTCCGCCGTCGACGAGAATGTCGGAGAGCGAACTATTCGACTGCTCGAAATCGACATTGATCGCGCGGACGATATTTATCACCGCCTCGACGCCCACGTGCCGGCCCGCATAGGGGATGCGCGCTCTGTGGCCGACGAATTCGCATACGATGTTCGGCGAATAATATTTGCGCATCAGCCCGAGGTCCGGCCCCTGCGACGGCGGGAAATTAGCCAGCTCATTGACATGCGCGACGATTTCCGCGCGGCTCAATCCCGGCGTGCGCGGACGCATCATTTCCTCGAAACTCGCGAGAATGTCGCATCCAATCGTCGACGGCCCCGGATAATCGAGAAATTCGTGAAGCTCGACGATCACATCGCCGCGCCACCTCAAGAAATAGGCCATGTCTACGGCGTAGACGCTGCCCGTCCCGACATGGCGCCAGCGGGTGCGCCAGCGCAGCGCCGCATTGCCGTTCTCGACCAATATGTCGATGATTTCGCCGTCGAGCGCCTCATAGTTCTCGTCCGTGCGCCGCATATTTCCGAGAAAAGCCTCTTTGCCCCGCAAAACCCCCGGGTTGAACAGGCCGACTTGTGTGCAATTATAATGCACAACCACGTCATAGGCGAAATGCCGCAACATTTGGTCGAACTGACCGGTCAGACGACAGCGCGTGATCTCTTCCAACCGGCGGCGTATTTCGCCGTTGGTGAGTTGGGTCGGTGGTTGCGCCTTTCCGTCCATGACGGCATCCTCATGGCGCTCCAGCGCCCAAAGGGCGCCGGCGTCCAGTCATAAACTGCACATGCTCTGACTTCGACAATTGCCAAAAACCGAAGCGTTTGGACCGTATTATGCGCTAATTGCGATCTTTGTCGACCAGCTTATTCTTGCCAATCCACGGCATCATGCCCCGCAGTCTCGCCCCGACCTCTTCGATCGGATGGGCGTTGTTGCGGGCGCGCGTCGCCTTGAACGATGTCTGATTAACCTTGTTTTCGAGCATCCAGTCGCGGGTGAATTTGCCCGATTGAATATCCTCGAGCACGCGCTTCATCTCGGCCTTCGTGTCAGGAGTGATGATGCGCGGGCCGGTGACATATTCGCCATATTCGGCGGTGTTGGACACCGAATAATTCATATTAGCGATGCCGCCCTCATAAATGAGATCGACGATCAGCTTAACCTCGTGCAAACATTCGAAATAGGCCATCTCCGGCGCGTAACCGGCCTCGGTCAGCGTCTCGAAGCCGGCGCGAATAAGTTCGACCAGGCCGCCGCAGAGCACGACCTGCTCGCCGAACAGATCGGTCTCGCATTCCTCGCGGAAGGTGGTCTCGATAATGCCGGCGCGGCCGCCGCCGATGGCGCTGGCGTACGAGAGACCCAGCTCATGGGCGTTGCCCGACGCGTTTTGATGAACGGCGATCAGGCAGGGGACGCCGCCGCCCTTGAGGTATTCGCCGCGCACCGTGTGGCCGGGGCCCTTGGGCGCGACCATCGCCACGTCGAGATCCTTGCGCGGCTCGATCAGGTTGAAGTGAATGTTGAGGCCGTGGGCGAACAGCAAGGCCGCGCCCTGCTTGAGATTGGGGGCAAGGTCATTCGCGTAGATTTCGCCCTGCAATTCGTCGGGCGTCAGCATCATGACGACATCGGCCCATTTGGCGGCCTCGGCCACTTCCATCACCGTTAGCCCGGCGCCTTCGGCCTTGGCCGCGGATGTGGAGCCCTTGCGCAGCGCCACCGCCACGTTCGGAACGCCGCTTTCCTTTAGATTCAATGCGTGGGCAAAGCCCTGGCTGCCATAGCCGATAATGGCGACGTTCTTGCCCTTGATCAGATTAATATCGGCATCACGATCGTAATAGACGCGCATGTCTTCTCGTTCCCTCGGCTGACGGCTGCTCGCCGTCCTATTTGAATGAATTCGGGGCTTCTTCTACGCGCCGTCGCCGCGAAGGTCAAAAGGCTCTTCAGGTTAGGGGCTGGACTCAGATCGGCTCCGGCCCCCGCGAAATCGCCGCGACGCCGGTGCGCGACACTTCGACGAGGCCGATGGGGCGCATAAGATCGACGAATTCGTCGATCTTCTCAGGCTTTCCGGTCAGTTCGAAGATGAAGCTCTCGGTCGTCGCGTCGACGACGCGGGCGCGAAACGCCTCGGCCAGCTGCAGCGCGTCGTTGCGGTTGTCGCCGCGGCCGCGCACCTTGACCATGGCCAGCTCGCGCTCCAGCCCCCGCCCGGTCAGCGTGAGATCGTTGACCTGGCGCACCGGCACGAGACGCTCCAGCTGATGCCGGATCTGTTCAATCGTCTCGGGCGCGCCGGAGGTTTTGATCGTGATGCGCGAGAGATGCTCGGCGTGGGCGACCTCGGCGACCGTCAGGCTTTCGATATTATAGCCGCGCCCCGAAAACAGCCCCACGACGCGCGCCAGCACGCCCGGCTCATTGTCCACCAGCACCGAGAGCGTGTGCGACTCGACATTGGGGTTCGTCGTCGCCGAGGAGTAGGGAGAAGGCGGTGAGGCGGGAGCGTTCATGTGGGGTCCTGTGGGCGGTTGGAATTGGGCAGGCGGCAGATCGGCAGTCGGCAATTGTGAATAGACCACGACTGCCGACTGCCCTCCGCCAACTGCCTCAAACGAGCATCTTGCCCTTTTCGTCTATGATCGCGCCAAGCTCCACGCCGGCGTCGTCGGAAAGATCGGCGAGCAGCATGTCGTTATGCGCCTTGCCCGAGGGAATCATCGGGAAACAGTTTTCGCTTTTCTCGACGAGACAGTCGAACAGCACGGGACCGTCGTAATCCAGCATCTCGCCGATCGCCCGGTCGAGATCAGCGGGGTCGTAGCAACGAATCCCTTTGGCGCCGAACGCCTCGGCGAGCTTGACGAAATCCGGCAGCGCCTCGGAGTAGCTGTGCGAATAGCGCCCACCATGCAGCAATTCCTGCCACTGGCGCACCATGCCCATATATTCGTTGTTCAATATGAACACTTTTACGGGCAGCCGATATTGAATGGCGGTCGAAAGCTCCTGAATGCACATCAGGATCGACGCCTCGCCGGCGATATCGATGACGAGCGACTTTGGATGGGCCAGCTGCGCGCCTATGGCGGCGGGGAGGCCATAGCCCATCGTGCCGAGCCCGCCCGAGGTCATCCAGCGATTGGGTTCGTCGAAATGATAATGCTGGGCGGCCCACATCTGATGCTGGCCGACCTCCGTCGTGATGTAGACGTCCTTGTCCTTGGTCAGCTCGTAGAGCCGCTGCACCGCATATTGCGGCTTGATGGTCGTCTTGGAGTTGCGATAGGCCAGCGATTTTCTTTCGCGCCATTGGTCGATCTGGCGGCGCCAAGCGTCGAGCGGCTGCTTTTCGGCGTGCATCGCCTCGGAGCGCCACACGCGCACCATCGCCTCCAGCACATGGCCGCAGTCGCCGACGATGGGAAGATCGACCTTCACATTCTTGTTGATCGAGGAGCGATCAATGTCGATGTGGATTTTTTTCGATCCCGGCGAAAAGGCGTCGAGGCGTCCGGTGATGCGGTCGTCGAATCGCGCGCCGACGGCGACCATCAGATCGCAGTCGTGCATGGCGTTATTGGCCTCGAACGTGCCGTGCATGCCGAGCATGCCGAGCCAATTGGCGCCGGAGGCCGGATAGGCGCCGAGGCCCATCAGGGTCGAGGTGATGGGAAAGCCGGTGAGCGCGACGAGTTCGCGCAGCATCGACGCGGCCACCGGGCCGGAATTGATCACGCCGCCGCCGGTATAGAACACCGGTCGCTTGGCGGCGGCCATCATCGCCACCGCCTCGCGGATCAGGCTCACGTCGCCGTCGATCTGCGGATGATAGGTCTTGTGATGCACATTATGCGGCGGCGCGTAGAGGCCGCGCGCGAATTGCACGTCCTTGGGTATGTCGACCACCACCGGGCCGGGCCGCCCGTTCAACGCCACGTAAAAGGCCTCGTGCAGCACGCGGCAGAGATCGTCGACGCTCTTGACGAGGTAATTATGCTTGGTGCAGTGGCGGGTGATGCCGACCGTGTCGCATTCCTGAAAGGCGTCGGAGCCGATGAGATGCGTCGGCACCTGTCCGGTGATGCAGACCAGCGGAATGCTGTCCATCAGCGCGTCGGTGAGGCCGGTGATGGTGTTGGTGGCGCCGGGACCGGAGGTGACGAGCAGCGCCCCGACCTTGCCGGAGGAGCGGGCGTAGCCCTCGGCGGCGTGGGCGGCGCCCTGCTCGTGCCGCACCAGGATGTGGCGCACGCTCTCCTGCTGGAACAGCACGTCGTAGATCGGAAGGACGGCGCCGCCGGGATAACCAAAGAGAATGTCGACGCCATGATCCTTCAGGGCCTCGACCACCATTTCAGCGCCGGTCATCTCTTTCGACATCGTATTAAACTTTCGGTTTCGCGCCGCGCCCGCGGGTTCCTTTTAGGGCTTGGGTTGGTTTGGGCAACAAAAAAGGCCCACAAGGGGCCTTTGGTCAAGCGCCAGTCGCGGAAAACGGGCTATGCCCGGTCCGGCGCTGGCGCGAAAAATACGAGGAGCCGCTTAGTCAAGAGGTTCGCCCTTGGGGTTTTGGAAGGTGGAAGACTAGGCGAGGGCGACGCGAAGGTCAAGCGGGGGCGGAAACCCGCGCCGCCACCCGCGTTAGCGCCTAAACGCCGCGCCCTACTCCCCGCCATCAATCCTCTTCCCGATAATCGCGATCGCCCGCTCATAGACTGTCGCCGCGTTCCAGGCTTCGATCGCCGCGAAATTGGGCTCGCCCGGCTGGTAACCCGCGCCCGCCTGCCAGCCGTGGGCGTGGAGGAAATTCGCCGTCGCGTTCAGCGCGCCGCTTGGGGTCTCCAGACTTCCGCCCGCGCCATATTCGAGGATGTTCTTGGGCAGGAACTGCGTCTGGCCGATTTCGCCGTGCATCGAGCCGCGCGTATTCGCGGTGAGAACGCCGCGGTCGACCAGCGTCAGCGCCGCGTAAAGCTGGTCGGTGAAATAGGCCGTGCGGCGGCAATCATAGGCGAGAGTGGCTATGGCCGACAGCGCGTTCTGATTGCCTGATACGGCGCCAAAACCCGTCTCCATGCCCCAAATGGCCAGCAGCGGTCCCGGCGGGACGCCATAGCGTTGCTGGATCGAGGCGAACAGCGCCGCGTGGGTCTGCTTGAGCGTGCGTCCCCGAGAGGCGATCACCGAGCCGCCGCGCTTCGCCATGAACTGGTCGAGCGACAGGTGGAAGCTTTTCTGGCCGCGGTCGGCGGAGATCGTCGCGCTGTTATAATTCGTCGACATCAGCGCCGCGATGCCGGAGCCGCCGACGCGTCCCCTCGCCTCCTCGGCGAATTGCCGCTTCCAATTCTCGAAGCCGGCCGGCCCGCTACCGCATTGCGCGGCCTCCGCCTTGCCGATCATCAACGTCAGCGCGGTCAAGGCCGCCGCGGCGATTGTCCTGAACTGCCCGCCTTTAATCATAGAAAGCACCTTTCCAAACCTTTGGGTCGGACCAAACACCCGCTCTCCCGCGCCGCGATGTCCAAGCCCTTCATAGCGAAATATGGCCGCGCCGTCGACGCGTTTGCAAAATCCATTCACCAAGTCTGGACGACCAAAGATCTACGCCGCCTCGGCCAGCGCCGCCTCGAACGCCTGCATGTCGATCAGCGGCGTGTGCGACGACAGGTCGAACTCGGGCTCCGCCAGCAGCGGCGCCTCGGCGCGGGCCTGCTCCAGCGCCGCCTCCATTTCGAAGCGGCGCAGCAGCGCCATCAAGCGGTCGAGTTCTCCGCCGTTCAGCTCCTCGCAGGCGGTCAGCACCCGTTCGATCATGATCAGCGACAGCTGCGCCTCGCCCCTTTCCGCGTCGAGGCCGTCGAATTCGCGCTGCGCCTCCAGCGCCGCCCGGAAGGCCGGCAGGAATTTGGCCGGCAGACCCGCCTTGGCGTAGAGCGCGGCGAAACCGGCGCCGCGAAAATCGCGTAGCTGGCCAGCGACGCGATCTTCGCGCAAGCCGGACAGCTCGGCGAGCGCCGCCTCGAACAGATCGCGACGGCCGGACAGCAGCGCGCGCAGCACGAGGCTCGGGGTCAGCTGGCCCGAGACGCGCAAATGCGCGGCGAGTTCGCGCAGACCGGCTCGCCCGTCGCGCGCCGCCGTCTCGGCGACGATAATCACATTGGCCTTATCGCGCGCCTCGCGCGACAGGCGCTCGGCGCGCTCGGGCGACAGCCAGGCGCAATCGACCACGAAGGCGGTGAGGCTCGCCGCGGCCGCCGCGACCAATTGGCTGCGGATCGTCGCCGGCAGCCAGGGGCGCGAGAGCAGCGCCTCGCGCATTTCGCCGTCGTCGCCGAAACGCTCGATCATCCGCCGCATCGAGAATTCGGCGAGTTCCGCGCCGGGATTGACGGCGAGCGAAATCGCCGCCTCGCGCGCGCCGACCTCGGCGAGCGCCGCCGCGACGCTGACCGGGACGCGGGCGCGCAAGGCGATGGCGCTCTGGGCGTAGGCGTCGCCGATCGCCGCGCAATCGACCAATTCCGCCTCGGAGAGCAAGGGCGAGCGCGACAGCACCGGCGCGGCGATGTCGGACTGATCATTGGCGAGCGCGGAAATCAGCGAATGCGGCGCATCCGTAGCGCTGGCGAAATTATCGGCGAGCGCGCGGCGCACCAGGGGCGAGGGATCATCGAGCAGCGACATCAGCGCGATTTCCGCGTCGCGGCGGGCGCGCTCGTCCATCTCCGCATAGAGATAGGCGCGGGCCAGCGCGCCGGCGCCTTCGGAACGCTGCGCGGCCGAGGCGGTCCGGGCCCATTGCAAGAAGTTACGGACAATCATGGGCGACTGCATCCTTTTGACGCCGACCGCGGAAATCCCGCTTCACTAATCAGAGTGTGACGATTTATGGTAAATTCCGCCTTAATGACGCGTCCAAGCCGCTGAGAGAAAGCAAAAAGCCCGCCCGTGCGCTCCTGTCTGATCCTGCCCGACGACCCACGGCTAGAAGCGCAGGCGTGGCTTGACTGCGGCGCTTCGGCTTTGCTGCTTGATTTGCGCGAGCCGCGCTCGGGCGCGCTGTCGTTTTTGCGCGAGGCCCGCAAAATAAGTCCGCGCCCCGGAATTTACGCGCGGCTCGGGCCGGTCGAGCATGCGGCCGTCGACCACGCGCTCGAAACGATGCTCGAGGCCCCGCCGGACGGTTTTTTTCTGGACGGGGCCGAGGGCGGCGCCAGCGTGCAGCATCTTGCCGCCAAGCTCGCAGTGTTCGAGGCGCGGGCCGGGCTGGCGGCCGGCGCCATGACCATCGTCGCCTGCGCGGCGCAGACCCCCGCCGCGATTTTCGCGCTTCACCGGTATAAAGACTGCTCACCACGGCTGAAGGCGCTAACCTGGGGCGGCGGCGCCCTGGCGCGAACGCTCGGACTGGACGGCTGGCCGGGCGTCGTCCCGGCGCCGCTCGCCGCCGCGCGCGGCTTGCTGGTTTTGGGCGCGGCGGCGGCGGGCCTGCCCGCCCTCGACGCGCCCAGCCCTCGCCCGAACGAGGCCGCCGACTTGCGGGAGGAGTGCCTCGTGGCGCGCGCGGACGGGTTTAAGGGCAAACTGGCGACCAGGCGAGAAGAAATCGCCATCATCGAAGAAATCTTCGCGGCGCATCCATGATCGCCCGTCAGCGTCGACAAATCGCCCCATTCGGCGCCATATGTGCGGATATGCCGAGAGCTGTCCCAAGAGTCTTCCCGACGCTGCTGCTGATCGCGCTCCTTGGCGCGGCGCCCGCTCTGGCGCAAACGCAGCCGAAAGGCGGCCATGCGCCAAAGTCCGCGCCCGAGACGGCGCCGACCGGCGCCGTGCGGCTCCTCGCCTATTTGGGGCCGAACGACTCCCAAGGCGTCAAGGCCGGCATCGTCTGGCGCGTCTTCGAGGACCGTCCCGAAGCCAATGGCGTTCACAACTTGATCGCCGAGTCGCATGAGGCGGCTCCGACGATCGGCCTCCCGGACGGAAGTTACATCGTTCACGCGGCCTTCGGCCTCGCCGGCGCCACCCGCCGGATCGTCATCGACGGACACACCATCAACGAGCGGGTGACGCTGAATGCCGGCGGGTTGAAGCTCGTCGACAAACTCGGCGACGCGGCTATTCCGCCGCAGCGCCTCTCCATCTCGATCTACGTGCCGGAGCGCGGCAATTCGGAAGCCAAGCTGGTGCTCGCCAACGCGCGCGGCGGCGACACGATCTGTCTGCCGGAAGGGGCCTATCACATCGTCTCGACCTTGCTCGACACGACGCAGGGGGCGCAGGGCGACAATAACGCCACTAACTCCGTCGTGACCGCCGATCTGCGCGTTCCCGCCGGCAAGCTGATCGAGTCGACGCTGCGCCACCGCGCCGCCACCATCACGCTAAAACTGGTCAATGCGGCGGGTGGCGAGGCGCTGGCAAACACGTCCTTCTCCGTGCTGACGCCGGGCGGCGACGTGATCCGCGAACTGATCGGCGCCTTTCCCTCGCTCGTGCTGGCGGAAGGCGAATATGTGGCGATCGCCCGCCACGACGGAAAAACCTATCAGAACATTTTTAAGGTGCAGTCGACCAAGGACGCCGATGTGGAAATCCTCGCCAAGGGGACAACGCAATCCGAAGCCCCGCCGTCCGACGCGCCTATGGTGTCGGAGTGAGCGGCGGACGAGGGCTGTCGGACCACATCCATATGAATCGAATGCGCCCGCCATAGGCGAGCCTGAAGCTCGCTCTTGAAAGCTTTCAGTCAAGTTGGCGCGGCCCAACTATGGCGGATCAACTAGGCCGCCCCCCAGCGCCGCCGCTCCCTCGAGCACCGACGCCCCACCCGTCATCACGCGTTTTGCGAGGCCCGGCGCGGCGATCGCGAGATTGTCGGAAAAAAAACGCGATAGCGCGACGCGTTTGGCCTCGCCGGGCGCCGCGCCTTTGGCGAGCAAGGTTCCACCGCGCGCCAGCGCGAACAGCCGCAGATAGGGGGTCGCGCCGGCGAGCGCCATCCGCGGCTCGGCGCTCTCCATATAGCGGCTTGCGGTCTCGAAGGCCGCGACCGCTTCGCGCAAGGCGCCGGCGTCCGCCCCGTTTTCCGCGATGGCGCGCATGTCGTCGATCTCGCGGGCTAGCGTGGCGCCGCCGGAGAGTTTCAGCTTGCGCGTCACGAGGTCGATCGCCTGAACGCCGTTCGTGCCCTCGTAGATCGCGGCGATGCGCACGTCGCGCAGCAGCTGCGACGCCCCGGCCTCCTCGATAAAGCCCATGCCGCCGAAAATCTGCACGCCCAGGGAGGCCACCTCATTGCCGATGTCGGTCGAAAAGGCCTTGGCGACCGGCGTCAGCAAGCCGGCGCGTTCATGCGCCTGCAACGCCCGCGCGGGATCCGCGACACGTCTCGCCTCATCGAGTGAGACCGCCGTTTCGTAGCAGATCGCGCGCGCGGCGTGGGTTAAGGCGGTCATCGTCAACGCCATGCGCGCCACATCGGGATGTTCGATGATCGGCGCCGCCGCTTCACCCTTGAGGCCGCGTCCCTGCCGGCGTTCGCGCGCATAGGCGAGCGCCTGCTGCGTCGCCCGCTCGGCCAGCGCGACGCCCTGGAGGCCGACGGCCAGCCTTGCGTTGTTCATCATTGTGAACATGCAGGCCAGGCCCTTGTTCTGCTCGCCGACGAGAAAAGCGGTCGCGCCGCCGGCGTCGCCATAGACCATGGTGCAGGTGGGCGAGCCGTGGACGCCGAGCTTGTGTTCGATCCCGGCGCAGCGCAGATCATTGCGGCGCGTGAAGCCGCCCGAAGCGTCGGGCAGAAATTTGGGGGCCAGAAACAGCGAAATGCCGCGCGTGCCAGGCGGCGCGCCGGGCAATCGCGCCAGCACGAGATGCACGATATTGCTCGATAGATCATGCTCGCCATAGGTGATGAAGATTTTTTGCCCGGTTAGCCGATAGGAGCCGTCCGAGTTGCGCTCCGCCCTCGTGCGCAGCAGGGAAAGATCCGACCCCGCCTGCGGCTCGGTCAGATTCATCGTGGCGGTCCACTCGCCCGAAATGAGCCTGCGCAGATAGGTCGCTTTCAACGCGTCGCTGGCGTGGGCTTCGATCGCTTCGATCGCCCCCTGGCCGAGCAGGGGACAAAGCGCGAATGCCATGTTTGCGCCGTTCCAGATCTCCATGCAGGCGGCGTTGAGCAGCGCCGGCAGGCCGAGACCGCCGTGTTCGGGAGCGGCCGCGAGCGCATTCCAGCCGCCGGCGGTCCATTGCGCGTAAGCGTCGCGCCAGCCGGGCGGAGTCGTGACGGCGCCCTCGAAAAAGCGCGCGCCGACCCGATCGCCGATCTTATCGAGCGGGAGCAATTGTTCCCGCGCGAATTTCTCCGCCTCGGTCAATGTTGCTTCCGCGACGCCCTCGCCAAGATCGGCGTAAAGCCCGTTTGCGCCCAGCGCGCCATCGCCGGCGGCCAGCCGAAGCGAAAACAGAATGTCGTCGAGCGGCGCGCGGTAGGACATCGAGGCTCCTCTATCGAATCATCGTTCTTTGAAGTGTAGCGCGTCGGCGCGCCGCGATCAGCCCGCCGACAAACTGTCGCGAAATCGACTCAATCGAAGCCTAAACGGTCTCGTTTGATCTGGTCGCCGCAGTTATGGGCGGCGGCTTTCGTCACTTGCGCCGAGGACAAAACCGAGAGAAAAATCTTTACCCCGCAAAGACACACGATGGCAGGTTTTTCTGAGCTTCAAGCATATTTGTCGCGAACCGGCGCGCGCGCCTCTGCTTGACAAGCCGGCCGAAAAAGAATCCCATGATTACGTGTGGAGTCTGGCTCCCGCCTCGTGTTGGCCGATAATAGTCACACAAGAAAAATAAACACCCGACGGTAGTAAGAGGAACCCCAACGATGAAAATAAGCGCCTTTGTGACGGCTATCGCGATCCTCGCCGGCGTCGCCGGTCCGAGCCTCGCTCTGGATCACAGCGTCCGCACCAACAGCCTTGTTCAGCGCATCAGCTGCGACATCAAGGACGACGACAAGCAGGCTCGCTGCATGCAGAACTGCGACGACGCCTATATCAAGGCGAGCCAAGCCTATATCACCGGCAAAAACAGCGACGAAGTCAAGAAAGAGTCCGCGGAAAGCAGGAAGGCCTGCGAAAAGGCCTGCGGCTGCTGATTTCGCCTCGCCCGACGCGGCGAGGGGTTCGGATCGACGATCATGCTGGGGCCGCCTTCGGGCGGCCTTTTGCATGGAGGGGCGTCGACAGCTTACGCGGCCTTGGCCTTCGCCTTGGCCATCAGCTCGACAAAGCGCGCGAAGAGATAGTGGCTGTCCTGCGGGCCGGGCGAGGCTTCAGGATGGTGCTGCACAGAAAAGGCCGGCCGGTCGGTCAGCGCGATGCCGCAATTGGAGCCGTCGAACAGCGAGCGGTGCGTCTCCGTGGCGTTGCCCGGCAGGCTGTCGCGATCGACCGCGAAACCGTGATTCATCGAGACGATCTCGACCTTGCCAGTCGTGAAATCCTTGACCGGGTGATTGGCGCCGTGATGCCCTTGCGGCATTTTTTTCGTTTTTGCGCCGACCGCCAACGCCATCATCTGATGCCCAAGGCAAATGCCGAATGTTGGGATCTTGCTGTCCAGCAGATCGCGGATCACCGGCACGGCGTATTTGCCCGTTTCGGCGGGGTCGCCGGGGCCGTTGGACAAGAATACGCCATCGGGACGCAGCGCCAGGATTTCCCGCGTCGAAGCCGTCGCCGGCGCGACCACGACCTCGCAGCCGGCGTCCGCCAGCAGCCGAAGAATATTGCGCTTGACGCCATAGTCGATGGCCACCACGCGAAATTTCGCCGCGCCGCTGCGCGCGCCATAACCGTCGCCGAGACGCCAACTGGTCTCGCGCCAGTCGAAATTTTGCGTCGTGCCGACCGTCGGGACCAGATCCATTCCGTCAATGCCGGGCCAGGCGGCGGCCTTCGCGCGCAAGGCGTCGATGTCGAACTCTCCATCGGCGGCATGGGCGATCGCCGCGTTGGGCATGCCCTTGTCGCGGATGAGCGTCGTCAGCGCGCGGGTGTCGACGCCATGGAGCCCGATAATCCCGCGCGCCGCGAGCCAATCGGCAAGATGTTTTTGCGCGCGGTGGTTGGACGGGGCGGTGATCGGCGCGGCGAAAATTGCGCCGATCGCGCCGGCGCTCTTGGCCAGATCGACGGTCTCGACGTCTTCGTCGTTGGTCCCGACATTGCCGATATGCGGGAAGGTGAAGGTGATTATTTGCGCGGCATAGGAAGGGTCGGTGAGGATTTCCTGATAGCCGGTCATGGCGGTGTTGAAACAGACCTCGCCGACAGCCTCGCCCTCCGCGCCGACGCCAAACCCTTTTATGACCTCGCCCGACGCTAAAACCAGCACGCCCGTGTGAACCGGAGCCGTCCAACCCGTCGCTTTGTCTTGATCCACGCTCATGTCCGCTCTATTCCGAAGGGGCGGCCCGCGAGAGCCGCTGCGCCCCATGTAATATATTTGTCCGCGAAGTGGAAACCAAATGCGCGAGAAGATCACGGCCGACCTCAAGACAGCGATGAAAAGCGGGGACCGCGCGCGGGTCGACGCCTTACGGCTTATCAACGCGGCGCTCAAGGACAAAGACATAGAGGCGCGCGGCGCCGGCAAAACCTTGTCGGAGGACGAGGCGCTGGCGCTGCTGCAAAAAATGATCAAGAGCCGGCAGGAGTCGCTCGACATCTACGAAAAGAACAACCGCCCCGACCTCGCCGACAAGGAGCGCTTCGAGATCGCGGTGATCTCCGGCTATCTGCCGAGCCAGCTTGGCGAGGCCGAGGTCGCCGAAGCGGTCAAGGCGGCGGTCGCCGAACTCGGCGCAACCTCGATCAAGGACATGGGCAAGGTCGTCGCGGCGCTGAAAGCCAAATACGCCGGCCGCATGGATTTCGGCAAGGCGAGCGCCTTGGTGAAGGCGTCGCTGTCGGGCTGAGGGGAGTAGGACGGGTTGGGCTTCCGGTTTTGACCCAACCAGGACTCTTGCGATTGGCTGCTCGATAACTCAGGCTATATTGCGCGCATGAAACAGGTCCTAGTGGTCAACGGCGCCCTTGCGCTGCCGCCTGGCAAAATGGCGGCGCAGGCGGCTCACGCTTCGATTGCCGCCTTCTTGAACGCTGATAATGCGAACAGGACGAAATGGCTCGACGTTGGAATGCCGAAGATTGTCTTGGATGGCGAAAACGAGGGGCGGATAAACCTTTTGCTTCGCCAAGCACACGAGGCGGGCGTCCCCGCGTATCTCGTGAGAGACGCCGGGAGAACTGTTATTCCCGAGGGGACTGTGACCTGTCTTGGAATCGGTCCAGCACCCACTGAAGAGATCGACGCATTGACCGGCGCGCTGGCTTTGTTAAAGTAGCCACCGGCTCGCGGATGACTGATTTTGGAGCTCTGCAAAAATTGAAACCGAACCGCCGCCGGGCCGAGCGTTCGCTTTATCCGCGCTTTTTCGGGCTGGTAAGGCGCGGTCGTGGGCTTAGCGCGGGATAATCGCCAATTTTAAGCGCGCCAGGCCGCCAATTCCCCCGCCGCCCAACTTTGGCCGAAAGCGCGGCTATGCTATTGGGGGCTTCGCGCCTGCGAACTACCGCGCCACTCCTTATAAAAAGACGACGCTCCCCATGACCCCCCGCTTCGCTCACCGCCTCGCCGTCGCGTTTCTGCTCGCTAGCGCGTACGCCGCCTTCGCCGCCGAACCTCGCATCGAGATCGCGCAGATCTACAATCGCCAGCCGGTCGACGAGCCCGACGACGCCCAGCCCGAACGCGACGCCGGGCTTGCGCCGCGCATCGACCGGCTGGAGCGCCAGTTGCGCAATGTGACGGGAACGATCGAGGAACTTCAGCACAGCGTGCGGGTGCTGGAGGAGCAGTTGCGGGCCGCTCGTCAAGACGGCGCTCATGCCGGAGCCCCGCCCCCGCCCCCGGCCGCGCCGCCCGCCGTCACGGACCATCGCGGCGACGCTTTGGATTCCGCCTATCCTAACGGCGCCGGCGCGCCGCGTCCGCTCGGCCAGACGACGCCCTCCGCGCCGCTGACGCCCCCCTCGCGCGCCGTCGCCGCCGCGCCCGCGCGCGAACCCGGCGCGCCGCTCGATTTAACGCCCCCGGGTCTGAAGGGGGCGCAGCCCGCCGTGATCCCCACGCCCGAAGGCGCGCCGCCTCAGCCGACCGTCGAGGACGAATATGATCAAGCTGTCGCCCTGATGCGCACTGGCCAATATGAGAGCGCGGAAAAGAGCCTGACGGTGTTTCTCGCCAAATACTCCAAGAGCAAATATGCGCCTGCGGCGACACAAGCTCTTGGCGAGAGTTTTTTCCAGCGTGGGCGCCATCGCGAGGCGGCCGAAAAATTTCTGGAGATCTCGACCAAATACCCGCAGTCGAAGCAGGCGCCCGACGCCATGTTGCGTTTGGGACAATCGCTGCAGGCGCTCGGCGCGCGCGAACAGGCCTGCGCCTCTTTCGCCGAGATCGGCGTCAAATATCCCGGCTCTTCGGCGCGTATCAGAGACGCCGCGCAACGCGAGAGCAAAAAGCTGCAATGCTGAGCGGCGCTGCGGCGCAAAGCGACCTGCTGGCGCCGCTCGCCTGCGAAGCCGCGCTGCTGCTCGCCGTGTCCGGCGGGCCGGATTCAGTGGCCTTGATGCTGCTGGCCGCGCGCTGGCCGCCGCGCGCGGCAGGCGTCAAAATCTCCGTCGCGACCGTAGACCATGGACTGCGCGAGAATTCCCGCGAGGAGGCGTTGCGCGTCGCGCAATGGGCTCGCGCGCTGGGTTTCGATCACCATCTCTTGACCTGGCAAGGGCTTAAGCCGGCGACGCGGGTGCAGGAATCGGCGCGCGCGGCCCGTTATGCGCTTTTGTGCGCGTGCGCGCGCGAACTCGCGCCGGAATGCGCTGTCGTGACCGCGCATCACGCTGACGATCAGGCCGAAACGATTCTATTTCGCTTAACGCGAGGCAGCGGCGTCGCCGGACTTTCCGGCATGGCGAGCGCCTCGACGCGCGACGGCGTGAGACTACTGCGGCCGCTGCTGGGCGTCCCAAAAGCGGCGCTGGAAGCGATTTGCGTCGCGGCGGGTCATCCCTTTCTGCGCGATCCCGCCAATGAAAACACGCGCTTCGCAAGGGCGAGGTTGCGCGCCCTGAGCGCGACGCTCGAAGCTCAGGGGCTGGGCGCCGGCGCGCTGCTGCGGCTCGGCAAACGCGCGGCGCAGGCGGAAGCCGCGCTGAACTGGCGCCTTTCTCACGCGAGCGGGGCCGCCGTTCTCAGCCGCGACGCGGTTGAGACGAAACTCGACGCGGCGGCGCTGCGTGATTTGCCGCGCGAAATTTTGCAGCGGCTGCTCGGCGCGGAAATCCAACGCCGCGGCGCCCCGCCGCCGCGCTTGGATCGGCTCGAACGCGCCGCCGAAATTGTGGCCCAAGCTCTCGCTGAAGGAGCGCAAAAGAGAATCACTCTGGCCGGCCTCTCGATCCGCGTCGCCGATCGCCAAGTGACGTTAATGGCCGCGCCGCCGCGCGCTGAAGGCTGCACGAAACCTGAGACGGAACTGCCAGCAAACGAAGAAGATGCGTAAATTCAAGGCGGTATAGCACATTAGGGGCGATCGGCTTCTTTGCATCGAGATGCGGAGTGCTCACTTGGCAAGCGCCGCTCGCGCGCCTAAGTTACATTAAACGGAACGTTCCCGGGGATGGTCCCGCGCGCGAGCGTCTCCAATCACAGGCGCGATATGAACGCACACTTCAGGAACCTCGCCCTATGGGCAATCATCGGCCTGCTGGTCGTGGCGCTCGTCATGCTGTTTCAGCAGCCAGGGCAGCGCACGCCGATACGCGACATCTCCTTCAGCGAACTGCTCACCCAGATCGATCAGGGCCGCGTGCACGACGTGACGATCGCAGGCAATGAAATCACCGGCCATTTCTCGGATAACCGTCCTTTCCAGACCTATTCGCCCAACGATCCTTCGCTGGTGCAACGGTTGCAAAGCAAGAACGTGCAAATCAGCGCCAAGCCGCTCAATGACGGCAACGGCTGGATGATGACGCTGCTGCTTAACGGCCTGCCGTTGATCGCCTTCCTCGGCGTGTGGATTTTTCTTTCGCGCCAGATGCAGGGGGGCGCGGGGCGGGCTATGGGGTTTGGCAAATCGAAGGCCAAGCTGCTCACCGAGTCTCAGGGTCGGGTGACGTTTGAGGATGTCGCCGGCGTCGACGAGGCCAAGGAAG
>Ga0265328_10000025_pt1 | contig 118295 bp, 118 predicted proteins | sample 41624metaG_FD_202086 | JGI IMG/M metagenome (GOLD analysis project Ga0265328, IMG submission 202086) | Rhizosphere microbial communities from Carex aquatilis grown in University of Washington, Seatle, WA, United States - 4-16-24 metaG | ecosystem: Host-associated > Plants > Roots >...
TGCAAGGCGAGGCGCGGCGCGGCGAAACCTACGAGCTCGGCGGGCCGGAAGTGCGGAGTTTCGAGCAACTGGTGCGCTACGTGCTGGAGGTCGTCGACCGCGACCGCGGCGTGGCGAAGCTCTCCTTCGCGACGGGCAAGCTCGTCGCCGCCGTGACGCAATTCCTTTCCACGGTTTCGCTCGGCTTGTTCCCGAAGCTGCTGACGATGACCGGCGATCAGGTGGAGCTCTTGAAGCACGACAACGTCGTCTCCGAGGCGGCGAAGGCGGAAGGCCGCACGTTGGAGGGGCTGGGGATCAGGCCGACCGCCATCGAAGCCGTCGCGCCGAGCTATCTCTACCGCTACCGCAAGACCGGGCAGTATCAGGAGCAGCGCAGCTGAGACGGGGGCGGGCGCCAGCGCGCGAAGCGCCGCCCCCTCCGCCCCGCGGCAAAAAAAAGCCCGGCTCTGTAGCCGGGACTAGTAAGTCAGGGCCCATCGACAGGCGGGAGGAACCTTGAAGCCGTGACAAATATGAGACTAAGCGATTCGGGACGAAATATCTCGCACATAATTTTGCATGATTGTCCACAAATTGCCGTCAATCGGGGATTCTACGCCGATTTCATCGCATGGGCGCGTCCGCGCTCCGGGGCGAATATCTTATGTTTCAATGGGATGCGCGAATTTCCAGCGTCCCGACCCGCAGCGTGACGAAAATGCCACAGCGCGCGGAAAATTTTTCCCGGCGCACGAAATCAAGGGGTTAGAACGATGGAGCCGGCGGTTCTGCGCGCTTCCAGCGCCTCGTGCACCCGTGACGCTTCCGCCAGAGGCCGCGTTTCGATCTCGCCGAAGCAGATGTCGCCGTGTTTGATCGCCGCGACGACCTCCTCGGTCATGGCCTCGTAGACCTTGCGGTCGGCGGTGTGCGCGAACAGCGACGGCCGCGTCGCATAGAGCGAGCCCTTCTGCGTCAGCAGGCCGAGATCGAAGGCGGCGACCGGGCCGGAGGCCGAGCCGAAGCTGACGAACATGCCGAAAGGCGCGAGGCAGTCTAGCGAGGCCGGAAAGGTCGCGGCGCCGACCCCGTCATAGACCACGTCGCACAGGCGCCCCTTGGTGAATTCGCGCACCTTGGCGACGAAATCCTCCTCGCGGTAGAGGATCGCGCGCCGCGCGCCGGCGGCCAGCGCGATCTCGGCCTTTTCCGGGCTGCCGACCGTGGCGATCACCTTGGCGCCGAGCGCGCTCGCCCATTGGCACAGCAGCTGGCCGACGCCGCCGGCCCCGGCGTGCACGAGCACGCGATGGCCTTTCTTCACCCGAAAAGTGCGGCGCAGCAGATATTGAGCGGTGAGGCCCTTCAGCATCATCGCGGCGCCGACCGAATAGGGAATCGACTTCGGCAGATGGACGACGGCGCTCGCCTCGATGTTGCGCGCCGCGCTGTAGCCGCCCAGACTGCCGACATAGGCGACGCGGTCGCCGGGCTCGAAATCCTCGACGCCGTCGCCGACGGCGATCACTTCGCCCGCGCCCTCGTGTCCGGGGATGAAGGGCAAGGGGGCGGGATAGGCGCCCGTGCGGCGGTAGACGTCGATGTAATTGACGCCGATGGCGTGGTGGCGCAGCTGGATTTCGCCCGGACCCGGCGGCGCCAGCTCCACCTCCTCATAGGCGAGGACGTCCGGCGCGCCCGGAGCATGCACGCGGATCGCCATCACCTTCGCCATCGATCTTCTCCCAAATTCCGCTTCCGCGAGCGCGCGGCGGCGCGCCGCATTCGCAAGGCGCGGCTTTGCGGTCTATATAGGCGGACGAGGAGCCCATGACCATGACGCAAAACGCCGCCGATGACGGACGACAAACGTTGAAGACGCAGATTCTCGTCGCGGGGGCGGGCTCCACCGGGGTGGCCGCCGCGCTCGCCTTCGCCAGGGCCGGCCATCGCGTCACCCTCGCCGGACGTTTCCCGCCGCCGCTGCCGGGGCGCACAGTGGCGCTGTTCGAGGCGTCGCTGCGCTTTCTCGAGGCGGTCGGCGTGCTGGAGCGCGTCGAGGCGAAGGCCTGTCCGATCGCCTCGATCCGGATGATCGACGACACCGGGCAATTTCTGCCGACGCCGGATTTAAAGCTCTCGGCGCGGGAGATCGGCCTGCCGGCGCTGGGAATCAACGTATCCAACGACGAACTCGTCGAGATTCTGCTCGGCGCCGCGCGCGAATTCGCCGCCTTCGACATCGTCGAGGCGGACATCGTCGATTACGTCTTCGACGGCGACGGCGCGCTGGCCAAGCTCGCCGACGGCCGCAGCGTCGAGGCGGATTTCGTCATCGCCGCCGATGGGCGCGCCAGCCGCGCCCGCGCCGTCGCCGGCATAGACACGCAGGAATGGACCTATCCGCAGGTGGCGCTCACCGCGCTGCTCTCCCATGAAAAGCCGCACGAAAACGTCTCTGTCGAGTTCCACACGCGCTCCGGCCCGTTCACGCTGGTGCCCTTGCAGGGCCGAAGGGCGTCCGAAGAGGACGCCCGTCTAAAGACGGGCTATGAGGGCGCGCCGAACCGCTCAAGCCTCGTCTGGCTGATGAGCGTCGCAGACGCCAGCCGCCGTCTCGCCAAGCCGCGCGAGGAGCTGGAGTTCGAATTGGAGGACCGCGCCCATGGGCGCTACGGCGCGATGAAGATCGAGAGCGACATCGGCCAGTTCCGCATGGGCGGCATGCGCGTCTCGAGCCACGCCAAGGGCCGCGTCGCGCTGGTCGGCGAGACCTGCCACGTGTTTCCGCCGATCGGCGCGCAGGGGCTGAACCTCAGCCTGCGCGACGTGGCCGATCTCGAGGATTGCCTGGCCAGCGTCGACTTCGCCAATGGGCGCGAACTCGCCTCGGCCCTGGCGAAATACGACCGTCACCGCCGCGCCGACATCGGCTTCCGCACGCTCGGCGTCGACCTGTTGAACCGCTCGCTGATCGTCCCCTATCTGCCGGTCGATCTGTTGCGCGGCGCGGGTTTTGCTGTCGTCAACGCGCTGGCCCCGCTGCGCCGGGCGCTGATCCGCGAAGGCGTCGCCCCGCATCTGCTGCTGCCGCGGCTGATGCGCGAGAAGACGCCGGCCGGCGGAAGGGCCGCGCGCGGGCGGTGAGGCGGGCGGTTTTCGCTTCGGCAAGCATGAAATTTCGGCTATGATCCCCATATGAGCGCGCTGCCCAAAGTCTCGCATGCCATGACCGTCGAAGAATTCCTCCTTTGGGAGGAGCCGTCGCCCGGTCGCTGGCAGTTGGTCGACGGCGAACCGGTCGGCATGGCCCCGACGACGAGGACGCACGGGGCGATCCAGAGCGAACTGTGCATATTGATAGGAGTCGCGCTCGAAAAGAGCGGCAAACCTTGCTCGGTCATCACCACGCCCGGCGTCATACCTCACGTTCGCTCGAAGACGAATGTGCGCATCCCGGATCTCGGCGTCGTTTGCGGCGGTTACCAAACCGAGCAAGCCGTTCTTTCCGAGCCGGTGCTGTTGATCGAAATCCTCTCGCCGAGCAACGAATCCCGGACCCGCGCCAATGTCTGGAGCTACACGACGATTCCGAGCGTCAAGGAAATTGCGCTGTTCCACACGGCGAGCGTAGGCGCCGAAGTGTGGCGGCGGGGGGCGGACGGCAATTGGCCGACGGAGCCGGAGACGATCGAGGCGGGCGCGGTGCGATTGGAGAGCGTCGGCGTCGAATTCCCGCTCGCGGCGGCCTATCGCACGACGCTGTTGAGCTTGGCTCAAGGAGCGAGTGCTTGATCACGGCTTCGGCCGTCGACGTCGCATCTCCGCATCATAAACAGGGACAGACAATTTAGATGTTCGAATTAAGCACCCTTACGGACTATTCAGACGAATCATTGCTGACCGAGATGCGTCGTGTCGTGTCTGAATTTAAGGGGTCCCGTCTAACGCGACAGGAATTCAACAGTCTATCCCGCGTTCATTCCTCTACGATCACCAAACGATTTGGTTCATGGACAGAGGCATTGGACAGAGCAGAAATAAGCGGAGACATCGCGCCACGCGCGCGACGAGTGACGCGCGAAAGGCTGCTTGAAGAGATTCGAACATACCAGAAGGAATTTGGCGAATCGCCGAAACTAGAAGACATTGCAGAGCGTCTTGACGTGAATCAAAGTTTTATTCCCCGCAAATTTGGAAAATGGCCTGATTTATTAAAAGAGGTCGGGTTGCAGCCCGTTCCCTATGGAAAACGTTACACTGATGAAGAATGTTTTGAAAATATCGTGAATCTATGGACGCATTGCGGGCGCCAACCCAACTTCCGTGAATTGAATTGTGCGCCCTCGCGCGTTGGTTCCAAGGCTTACGTGCTTCGATGGGGCGGTTGGAGATCGGCGCTTGAAGCGTTCATAATCTACGTCAACCAATCGCCGCCGGTCTTGCAGAGCACCGCAGAGGCGAGTGCCGAACCGCGCCAGCCTTCCGCAAAATCGTCGAGCGCACCTGTCATCAGCGAACCAAGATCGTTGAGCTTGGGCTTGAGGTATAAGGTTTTGTGCCGCGACCGCTTCCGTTGCCAAATTTGCGGGCGCTCCCCCGCCAAGGAGATTGGCGTCGAATTGCATGTGGATCACATCATTCCGTGGTCGAAGGGGGGACAAAACACGGAGGAAAATCTCCGCGTCCTGTGTTTCGATTGCAACCTCGGAAAAGGCGCAAAATACGAAGCCGGTGATTGATTTTAACTTCCCCGAGCCTCGCGCGCGGTCCAATCGTGGGGAGCATTGAAAAGCAAGCGGCTTCAGCCTTGCGGCTTCCACCCCCGGCGCACCTCGCGGTGAATTAGAGCGCATAGACGAATGCTTTGAGCCATAATTCGGTGTTTTTAGATGCTTCCACGACCGTTTGTGCTAAATTTCCATCATGATCGACCTCTCCCAAGAAACCGAAGCAATCCTCCAGGCCAAAGCCGCGCAAACGGGACGGACGCCTGACGAAATTTTGCGTGAAGCGCTTACCCGCACCGGCGACGTGTTGCCTTGGCGGAGCTCCGTTGCGCCGCCGCCCGTAAATCCGAGCGAGGCCGAACTGATCGCCGCGATGGAAGCCATCGCCGTTCGCTGCGCGGCGCGGCCTGCGGCCGACCCGAGGTCCATCGACGAAATCGTCGGCTATGATGATTTCGGCTTGCCGCGATGATCGTCATCGACACGTCGGCGTTGATTGCGATTCTCAATCACGAACCGGAGCGGGAAGCCTTTTTTCGAGTCATCGCCGCCGCAGATCGCCGGCTTGGCAGCGCCGTCACCTATCAGGAAGCCGGTCACGTACTTTTCGCCAAACACGGCGTCAACGGACTTTACGACCTCGAAGATTTTCTCGCGCTCATCAAGGCGGAGATCGTCCCGCACGACGCGCGGCTCGCCGCGCTGGCGCTTGAGGCCTTTCGCCGTTATGGCAAGGGCATCGATCCCAAGGCGCGCCTCAATTTTTGCGACTGCGCGGTCTATGCGCTCGCCAAAGCGATGCAATCGCCTCTGCTTTTCAAGGGCGAAGATTTCGCGGCGACCGACATTGGGCGTTGCCTCTAAAGCAGCCCCGGCCGGCCACACCCCCTGTTCCCTTTGCCGCGCGACTCCTGTAAGGGATGCCGCATCGCACTATTTTCCGCCCGCCGCCCCCCGTCCGCGCCCCGAAGGAGCCGGAAAGCGCCGCGGTCACGCCAAAGGCTAAGTCCCCGACATGAAGCTGCGCAACATCGCCATCATCGCCCACGTCGACCATGGCAAGACCACGCTCGTCGATCGTCTGCTGCAGCAGTCCGGCGCCTTCCGCGAAAACCAGCGCGTCGCCGAGCGCGTGATGGACAGCAACGATCTCGAAAAAGAGCGCGGCATCACCATCATGGCCAAGGCGACGTCCATCGCTTGGAAAGACGTGCGCATAAACATCGTCGACACGCCCGGCCACGCGGATTTCGGCGGCGAGGTGGAGCGCATCCTGTCGATGGTCGACGGCGCCATCGTGCTGGTCGACGCCGCCGAAGGCCCCATGCCGCAGACCAAATTCGTCGTCGGCAAGGCGCTGAAGATCGGGCTGAAGCCGATCGTCTGCATCAACAAGGTCGACAAGCCCGACGCGCGCATCACCGAAGTCGTCAACGAGGTCTTCGACCTCTTCGCCGCGCTCGACGCGACCGACGAACAGCTCGACTTTCCGATCATCTACGGCTCGGCCAAGCAGGGCTGGATGGCCGAGGAGCCGGACGGTCCGAAGGACGGCATGGCGCCGCTGTTCGATCTCGTGGTCAAGCACGTCCAGCAGCCCAAGATCGAGGACGGCGGCTTCCGCCTGCTCGGCACGCTGCTGGAGGCCAATCCCTATCTCGGCCGCATCGTCACCGGCCGCGTCTTCGCCGGCAGCGTCAAGCCGAACCAAGCGGTGAAGGTGCTGGACCGCGAGGGCAAGGTCGTCGAGCAGGGCCGCGTCTCGAAGATTTTGGCGTTTCGCGGCATTGAGCGCCAGCCGATCGACGAGGCCGAGGCCGGCGACATCGTCGCCATCGCGGGCCTCGAAAAATTCAACGTCGCCGACACGCTCTGCGCGCTGGAAGTGACCGAGCCCTTGCAGGCGCAGCCGATCGATCCGCCGACGCTGTCGATGACCTTCCTGGTCAACGACTCGCCGCTCGCCGGCACGGAAGGCGACAAGGTCACCAGCCGCATGATCCGCGCCCGCCTCTATAAGGAGGCCGAGGGGAATGTCGCGCTGCGCGTCGAGGACACGCCCGGCGCCGACGCCTACATCGTCTCCGGCCGCGGCGAATTGCAGCTCGGCATTTTGATCGAGACGATGCGCCGCGAGGGCTTCGAGCTCGGCGTCTCGCGTCCGCAGGTCGTGTTCAAGCGCGGCGAAGGCGACGAGATTCTGGAGCCGATCGAGGAAGTCGTCATCGACGTCGACGAGGAGCATTCCGGCGTCGTCGTGCAGAAGATGAACGAGCGCAAGGCCGAGATGATCGAGATGCGCCCCTCCGGCGGCAACCGCCTGCGCCTCGTGTTCCACGCGCCGACGCGCGGGCTGATCGGCTATCAGGGCGAGCTTTTGACCGACACGCGCGGCACGGCGATCATGAACCGGCTGTTCCACGATTACGCCCCGCACCGCGGCGAGATTCAGGGGCGCCGCAACGGCGTGCTGATCTCCAACGATCAGGGCGAGGCAGTCGCTTACGCCATGTGGAAGCTGGAGGATCGCGGCCCGATGATGATCGAGCCGGGCTGCAAGGTCTATCGCGGCATGATCGTCGGCGAGCACACGCGCGACAACGACCTCGAGATCAACGTGCTGAAAGGCAAGCAGCTCACCAACATCCGCACCCAGTCGAAGGACGAGGCGGTGCGCCTGACGCCGCCGATCCAGATGACGCTGGAAAAGGCGCTGGCCTATATCGAGGACGACGAGCGCGTCGAAGTGACGCCGAAATCGATCCGCCTGCGCAAGGTCTATCTCGATCCGAACGACCGCAAGCGGTTCGGCAAGAGCAAGGCCGCGCTGGTGGCGTGAGGGCAAGAGCAGAAGGGTTGGAGTCCGCGAACTTGAATCGCCTGACGTCGAATGTCGCGCGGCTTCGCATGGAGTTGGCGCGCGACGCTGGCTTCGACGCCGTGGATTTCTTATTCGCGCAGCGAGTCGATTGGTTCGAGTTGCTGAAGATTTTACGTCAGGCTTTCGACGCGCCGCTCCACGACACGGAGGCGATGGTCTTACGTCACGACGGCTGGCGCCGCTGGTGCGAGCGCCAGATCGTCGCCGATCCGCGTTGTCGCAAGCTTGCTCGGCGTCACATTCGCGCGCGCGGCGCCGAAGCCTTGCTGGTCGTCAGCGGAGATCGGATTTCATGCCGTCCGCCCCAAGCGGAAAGTTGATGCGCCCACGGCGCCAGCGTCATCGGCTCGGGCGCAACGTCCACCCGAACCCGACCGACCCCAGGCGCTTCGGCAAGAGCAAGGCGGCGTGAGGCGCGACCGCCTCATATGTCTCCGTCGAACCCGAATTTCAGCTTGGGCAAGCCGAGAGTCGCCTCGAAACGCGTCGCCGTCGCGACGTTCTTCAGGATCGCGTCGCCGACGGTCGCCATTGCGTCGCGACGCCCCAGCCAGACCTCGGAAACGCAGCCCGACAGCGGCGGGCCGAGCGGCGCGGCGGCTCCGACGAGACTACGCACGACAATCGCAATTTTTCGTCGTGAAACTCTTCGTGTCCTTCGTGCCTTGGCGGTGATGATTTTCCACCAAGGCACGAAGGACATGAAGAGATCACAAAGCCGCGCGACTTAGACCGTCACCCCCGAAACTCGGAATGAGCCAACCCGTAATGAGCCTCATTTCATTGCGGCCCGCTGGGGCGCACTTGCGGAAAGCCGTCAGCGCGCCTCGGGCGCGTAAGAGATGACCGACCCGTCGAAAGCCTTGGCCCGCAAGCCCACCCATAGGCCGGGGTCTGCGTACCAAAGCTCGAGGGAATTTTGCCCTTTCAGCTCGAAGCGTCGCGCGATCCTCGCCGTTCCCTGTGCGTCGACCAGTTTCGACGGCCCCATCGCCCGCACCTTGAAACGCAGCAGGGAACCGTCTTGCGGATTGATCATCGGTCCTTCGAGTTGCGCGATGTTCCAATGGGAGGCGACGCAACAATTTTGCGAGAAGCGGACCGGGCGCGCCTTGCTGCCCTCGACGATCAGCGCCGCGCCCTCGCGCTCGGCGCGCATATGTTCGCGTTTTCCGTTGTTGTCCGTCTGGACGCGGGCCGACGCGAGGACGCCGTTGGACCAGATTTCGCGTCCGCGCAGCTTGTAGCGAAAGAAAGTGATGGGTCCGAATTTGACGGCGTAGTCGACCGAAATGTCCACGACGAGGTCTCTGTCGCGGACGGAAAAGGCGATCTCGTGGCGACCGAGCGGGGCGCCGTTGCGAAAGGCCGAGAAGGCGAGGCGCCGAGACGGCGGGACGCCCGCCGCTCGAACATCCGGAGTTGCGGGGAAAGTCGCCGCTGCGCCGCTCTCTCCTTCCGTCATGAGAAACGATCCCTCCCCGTTCGGCGGCCGTTCACGCGAGGGGCTTCAGCCTGTAGAGGCCCACGTCGATCGCCTGTGCGCGAAAACCGCCTTCGCAATAGCACAAGTAATATTCCCAAAGACGACGAAAGCGCTGGTCGAAGCCCAGAGCTTCGATCTCGCGCCCGTTCTCCTCGAAGCGACGCCGCCATTCCGCGAGCGTGCGCGCGTAGCTCGCGCCGAAGGTTTCCATCGGCTCGAAGCTCAACCCCGCACGCGCCGCCTCTTGCGCCATCCTCTCCCGCGACGGCAGGGTTCCGCCAGGAAAGATGCAGCTCTGGATGAAGTCCGGGTTGCGGCAATATCTTTCGAAGCGCGCGTCGGCGATGGTGATCGCCTGCAGCACGACATGCCCCGCGGGCGCGAGTCGATCGCGCAAGGCCGCGAAAAAAATCGGCCAATATTCCTGGCCCACCGCTTCGATCATCTCGACGGAGACGATCCGATCGAAGGTCCCGCGCACGTCGCGATAGTCTTGCAGCCGAAACTCCATGCGCTCGCCCGCCGGGCTCCGCGCGGCGAGCCCTTGCGCGTGACGCAGCTGGCTGCGGGAGAGCGTCAGCCCGGTCACGCGCGCTCCTCGCTCTTGCGCGAGTTCGAGGGCGAGCGCGCCCCAGCCGCAGCCGATCTCCAGAACGTTGCAGCCGGGTTCCGCATCGACGAGTTCGACGATCCGGTCGAGTTTTTCTTGCTGCGCCGCCTCGAGGCTCTCGACGCCAGGACGAAAGAGCGCCGAGGAATAGATCATGCGCGGATCGAGCCAAGACCGATAGAAATCATTGCCGAGATCGTAGTGGAACGCAATGTTGCGGCGGCTGCCCGCCCGCGAATTGGCGCGCAGTCGGTGCGTCAGCCAGTTGAACAGCATCGCCGGCCTCGAGCCTTTCATCGCACGCGCGAAAGTCTCGTCATTGACCGCCCCGAGCTCCAGCGCCGCGGTGAGGTCGGGGCTGGTCCAATCGCCGTCGGCGTAGGACTGCGCCACGCCGACGTCGCCAGAGAACAGCAGGCGCCGCACTGCGCGCATGTGATGGATCGATACGACGCCCGTCGGACCGGGCCGAGTCCCGACGGCGGAAATTTGCGTCCCGTTCGGCAGGGTGACGACGAGGCTTCCTCGATCGATCCCCGAGAACAGCCGCCTGAAGGCGCGCTGCGCCAGAGCCGACAAGCCAGGGAACTCGAAGCGCTTTGCGTTTTCGAACGACCGATCGCGTGAGGACTGAAGTGACATGTCGAGCGTTCCTAAGGCTTTTCGTGAGTTTCGATGCGGGATATCGCGTGCGCGGGCGGCGGAGGGCGCGAATGGAGCGCAATCCCTTTCATCCAGAGCAGCAGCGCTTCGAAATGGATCCCCGCAATGACCTTCGCCGTCAGCAAAGGATGCGTGAAGAACAAACGCAGGAGCGCGCGATCGCTCAGCGGCGCGCGGCGCAGGCGCTGCGTCGCGAGGAGCACGGGCCCCTCGTCGTCGCGCGCTTCGATCGTCAAGGAGAAGTCGTCTCCGGGAGAGCGAATGCTGAAACGGTAAGCCATGTCGAGACCCAAGAAGGGCGAGACATGGAAGAGTTTGCGCGCCTCGTGGGTCGGAGGGTTCTCGCCCCAGTCCCGCCCGTCCGCGAGATAGGTGTGGCGTTCCCCGAAAGTGTTGCTGACTTGATAGAGTATCGCGCGGAGCCGGCCGTCGCCGGCGTGGCAAAAGAAGACGCTCAGCGGATTGAAGGCGTAGCCGAGAACGCGCGGCATGGTCAGCAGACGAATGGATCCGCGCCCCAAATCGATTCCCTCGGACGCGAGGACCGCCGAGACCTCGCCGCGCAGATCCCCGCTTCCCGCGAAGCCATGGTCCCTCGGATGCAGCGAGAAGAGGTTGAAACGGTTCAGCGACAGAAACCGCAGGCGTCGATCGAGCGCCGCGAGTTCGTCGAGGTCGACGAGCAGATAGAAGACGCGATAGGCGAGCCTATGGCGTTTCGGCCGCAAACGCAGGTGCGACACGCTTCCGACATAGAGCGCTGAGAAAAATTCGGTCATTCACGACGCTCCGGCGGCGACGGAGGCCGCGCCGAGTTGGATGCGCCCGGATTCCTCGGCGACGCGCCAGGGGCGACGCAGGCCGCCGAGCTGTTCCGCGGCGGCCAAACCCGCCTGCAGCCCGTCCTCGTGAAAGCCCGCGCCGAAATAGGCGCCGCAAAACCAGACGCGGTCTCTTCCCTGCAAAGACCATAGTTCTCCTTGCGCGGAGGCCGCCGCGGAGTCGAAGAGCGGATGCTCGTAGACGATGCGTTCCTGCGTCAGTTCCGCGCGCGGCTCCTCGATCGGATTGAGCGTGACGAAGAATTGCCGCCCGTCCGGCAGTCGCTGCAGGCGATTCATCCAATAAGTGACCGAGAGCGGCGCGTCGGCGCCGCGGTGTTTCGCGAGGTAGTTCCAGCTCGACCAGACGGCGCGGCGCGACGGCATGAGCCGGGCGTCGCCGTGCAGCCAAGCCAGGTTGCGACCGTAGCGCAGGCGCGAGAGGATTCGAGTTTCGTCCGCGCTGGGCTCGGCGAGCATCGCCAGCGCCTGATCGGCGTGCGCGCCGATGACGACGGCGTCGAAGCGCTCAGATCCGCCCGGCCAGACGATGCTCACGGCGTCGCTTTCTCGCTCAACGCGCGAGACGGGGGCGCGCAGACGGATCTTGTCGGCGAAGGGGGCGCTCAGAGCGCTCACATAGGCGCGTGCGCCGCCGGCGACGGTCCGCCACACCGGGCGGTTCCTGACTTGCAGCAGCCCGTGGTTGGCGCAAAACTTGACGAAAGTCGCGACGGGATAGGCCGCCGCTCGACGAGCGGGCATGGACCAGATCGCCGCCGCCATCGGATAGAGGTGATCCTCGCGCAACGCGGCGCCATATCCATGGGCGTCGAGATACCCGCCGAGCGTCATGTCTCCCATGCGCGGCAAATCCCGCGGCGCCTCGGCGTAGAACCTGCGCAGATCCCTCAACATCGACCAAAAGCGCGGGCTCGCGAGATTTCGCCGTTGGGCGAAGAGGCCGGCGAGGCCGCTTCCGGAATATTCGAGCGTCCCGGCGCCGAGCGAAACGGCGAAGCTCATCTCCGTCGGATAGGTCGCGACGGAGAGATGCTGGAAGAGCGCCGTGAGGTTCGGATAGGCGGGCTCGTTATAGACGATGAAGCCGGTGTCCACCGGCGCGGAGCCGCCGGACGGCAGCGGCGCGTCCACCGTGTTGCTGTGGCCCCCGACGCGGTCCGCCGCCTCGAACACGGTGACCTCATGCGATCGGCAAAGCAGCCAGGCGGCGGAAAGCGCCGATATGCCCGTTCCGACCACCGCGATTCTCATGATCCCGCCTTACATCCCATCTCTACGCGTCCCGTCGACGCCCGAACAGAAGCTGTCCAAGGTGCTATACGAAATCCGCCGCCGGATGGATCACCCGAACGCGAGGTGATCCGATTTGCGGCCGTCCGCGTAAAAGAGGCATGCAGCTTGTCGTTCGTCAGACCCTCACCCGACGCCTCGGCGCCCTTCGGCGGACCTCTCCCATGAGGGCGTCCAGCGATGGCTTGGCCGCGCTGTCGCCGAGCGCCGCCTCCGAACTGATCTTCGCCATCGCCGAGCGCGGCGATCGCGAAGCCTTCGTCCTTTTGTTCTCCCACTACTTTCCGCGCGTGAAATCCTTTCTCATGCGGTCGGGCGCGTCCGACCAAGTCGCCGAAGAACTCTCCCAAGAGACGATGCTGCGCGTCTGGCGTCGGGCGAGCGCCTTCGATCCGGCGGCCGGCGCGGCGTCGACGTGGATTTTCGTGATCGCCCGAAACCTCCGCGTCGACCGCCTGCGTGGCGAGCGCCCTACGCAGGATTTGGAGATCGGGGCCCAGGATCCTCTCGATCCTGCGCCGACGGGCGAGGGCGTGGTGCTCGCCGCGGAGCGGCAGGAGCGCTTACGGGCGGCGCTCGCCTCGCTCTCGTCCGAGCAGGCGTCGATCGTCCGACTTTCCTTCTTCGAGGAGCGCTCGCACGCCGAAATCGCCAAGAGCTTGGGATTGCCGCTGGGGACCGTCAAGTCCCGCGTGCGTCTCGCCTTGGCGCGGCTGCGCGCCCAGCTGGGAGACCTCGCGTGACCGCGCTTTCCCGCCCCGACGACGAAACGCTGCTCCGCCACGCCGCGGGACGACTCGACGCGGGCTTCTCGCTCGTCGTCGCGACGCATTTGGCGCTCAGCCCGGAAACACGGGAGATTTTCGCGCGGTTCGAGGCGATCGGCGGATTGTTGCTCGAAGAAAGCCCGCCCGCCCTGGTGGCGCCCTCAGCCTTGAACGCCGCTCTCGCCGCGCTCGATTCGCCGGCGCAGCCCTCCTACCCTCTCCTGTCGGAGGCGCCGGATTCATCCGCCGACGCGATGCTGCCGCCCCCCCTGCTGGGCCGCAAGATGGGAGCGTGGCGGTGGATCGCCCCGGGCGTGCGCTCTCGCCACGTAGAGGTGGCTCCCGCCTCGGCCTCGCGCGCCTTTCTGATCGAGCTCGCGCCAGGGGTGCGTATCCCGCGCCACGGTCACGAAGGCCGCGAGATGACCTGCGTGCTGCGGGGCAGCTTGGTCGATCGCGGCCAGCGCTATCCGGAGTGTTCCTTTTCGCAGGCTGACGGGGAGGTTGATCACGACATATTCGTCGACTCCGCAACGCCCTGCATCAGCCTCGTCGCCGTCGAAGGGCGTACGCGCCCCGCGCATTGGGCGGGGCGGCTCTATCAGAGGGTCCGCGACCTGTGAGCCTCGCGGCTGCAGCCCTCTTCGTCGCGACGGGGTTGGGCCTCTCCCTCGCCATGGCGGGCGCATGGGCGCTGCAAAGGCGTACGGGCCAGTCCGGCTGGATCGATGCGACCTGGTCTTTTTCGGTGGGCGTCGCCGGCGCGACTCTGGCGCTCGCCCCTCTCGAGCGCGGCGATCCAAGCGGCCGACGGATTTTCGTCGCCGCGGCCGTGCTGGCGGCGTCGCTGCGGCTCGGTCTGCACATCGCGCGGCGCAGCTTCGGCGCGCCGGAAGATCCGCGCTATGCGGCCTTCGCGCGGGAATGGGGCGCCGGCTTTTCCCGGCGGCTCTTTTGGTTCCTGCAGATTCAGGCCGCCTGCGCCTTCGTCCTCGCCGCGACGATTTTTCTCGCGGCGCGCAATCCCGCGCCGCTCGGGGGGCTGCCGGATATTCTGGGAGCTCTGCTGCTGCTGGTTGCGATCCTCGGCGAGGCCTGGGCGGACGCGACGCTCGCGCGCTTTCGCGCCGAAGCCGCCGCCCGGGCAGGCGTTTGCGAAAGGGGTCCCTGGGCCTGGTCCCGCCACCCAAATTACTTCTTCGAATGGTTGAGCTGGCTCGGTTTCGCGTTCCTCGCCGTGGATTTGTCCGGAGCCTGGCCACAGGGAGGGCTGGCCTTTTGCGGCCCGCTCCTGATGTATTGGCTGCTCGCCCATGTCTCCGGAGTTCCGCCGCTCGAAAGGCACATGGTCGCCTCGCGCGGCGACGTCTATCGCAGCTATCAGGCGCGCGTGTCCGCTTTCTTCCCCTGGCCTCCCCGAAAGTGAATGGCGACGCCAAGGCTTTCGCACGATAAATCGCCAAGAGAGCGCTTCGGCTGTCGGAAGGCGGTATGTCCAAAACCCTTCGTTTTTTCCTGCCCTTGCCCGACGGAAGGTCAGCGCCAGAAGGATGCGCAATAATATCCGGCGAGCGCCGCCGTCGCCGTGAGGACCGTTCCCCAAACGAGATCGACGATCGTCACGGCGGCGCTCCATTCGCGCAGCGTCGCCTGATTGGTGAGATCGTAGGTCGCGTAAGCCGCGAGCCCGAAGAGCGCGCCGTCGAGAGCGGCTCTCTGCCAGCCGCCGTGCTGCAAGGCCGGCAGAACGGCGAAGCGCGTGACGCCGACGAGATAGATGAGGTAGAAGGCGAGAGCCGGCGCGACTTTGAAGTTGGTCGCCAGCAAATCGCCGAGCCTCGGGCGGTAAAATTTCGACGCCATGACCGAGAGCCACACGGCGTCCAATACGAGCATGGCGAAGCCCGTTCCCAAAAACGCCGAAAGCATGAGTTTCATCGGGCGACCTCCCAGATTTTCTCTTCCTTTTACGACGCAAGGCGACTCTTGGATCATCTCGCCTTCGGGCTGGACGCAAGATCGCGCGACGCTATGTGATAGCAGGCGAAAGACGCTGGGCTTCATCATGCAAAGAAAGACGCTTCATGTTCTCGCAGCCGTCGCCGTCTCGGTCGTCTTCGCCGCGAGTCTCGCCGGACCGGTCATGAGCGCCGTCGAACAGCCCAAATACGTCTTGGCGGACAAGGTCGAAGAGGTCGAGATCCGGGACTATCCGCCGATGATCGTCGCGGAGGTCGAGGTTTCGGGCGAGCGGAAGGACGCGATCAATCAGGGCTTCAGACGGATCGCCGCATACATCTTCGGGGACAACGCCCCCGGGCGAAAGATCGACATGACCGCGCCGGTCACGCAACAGCCGGCGGGCGAAAAGATCGCGATGACGGCCCCGGTCATGCAAGAAGCGGCTTCGGCCAACTGGAAAGTCCGTTTCGTCATGCCGGCGAGCCATCGGCTCGATACGCTGCCGACGCCGAACGACGCGGGCGTCAAGCTCGTTGCGCTGCCGCCCCAGCGCTACGCCGCGATCCGATTTTCGGGGCTCGCGACCGACGACGCCATCGCCGCGCAAAAACGGCTCTTGTTCGACACTTTGGCCAAGCATGGCGTCGCCACGCGCGGCGAAGCGGTGCTGGCTTTCTACGATCCGCCCTGGACGCTGCCCTTCCTGCGCCGCAACGAGATTTTGGTGAAGGTCGCGCCGTAGGGAGACTTCGCGGGTGCGGCGAGGTTCAGCTTCCCGCCTTTCCGTTTCCCGCATCCTGCCCCGAGAGCCGCCGATACTCCTCCCGCACAGCCTCGGCGCCATAAATCCGCTCCAGCCGGCGGACCATGAAATGCCCGCGCGCCACCGATTGGAAATGGTTCATGAAGGCCATGTTGATCGTCGCGGCGCTGACGGCGCCGGCGAGCGGCACGGCGCTGGCCGCGATTTTTTCCCAGACGACGACGCCGAAGCGGGTGGCGATTTCGCCGGAGAGCGCCGCCACGGCGGGCCCGGCGAGGCCGGAGGCGCCGCGCTGCACGAGCAGCGCCGAGGCGTCGCCGGCGAGTTTGCCGAGCATGGCGCGCGTCGCGTAATAGCCCATGTCGGCGCGCTTCTCCGAGCCATGCGCGAAGACTTCGACGCAGGCGAGACGCGCCTCCAGCCTGTTCAAGTCTTCGCCGTAATGACGCGCGATGTCGGCGATGGCGCGCAGCATCAGCACCGTCGTCAACGGCAGTTCGACCGGGAGCGCCGCGGCGCCGAACACCCCGCCGAAGCCGCCAGCGACGCCGGCCCAGACGGACGCCAGGCGCTGGCGCGGGGGACGCTTCGGCGCGTCCTTCAGCGAGCGGATGGCGAGGTTCAGCGACTCCACGATGGCGCGCTGGATGGCGGCGTCCACCTTGCGGCGAACGGACAGCGGCGCCCGCTCCAAGACGTTTTGCAGCGGCTTTCCGGCGAAATCCGCCAGCCGCGTCGCAAGATTGTCTTTTTCGAGCAGTTTGCGCGCGCGCGCCAGTTCCTTGCGGTGAGCTTCGGAGAGTTGCGTCCCCGCCGGGCTCATCGCCGACGCAGCAGCGGCCGCATGCCGTTGACGCTGGCGAGGATCGCCGACCCATTGCTGATCAAGGCTGTCATCGACGGGCTGACGAGGCCGCCCGGCAAAGCCAGCCCCAGCGCCAGCGTGTTGAGCCCGGCGACGATGCCGTAATTCTGCTTGATCAGGCCGACGGCGCCGCGCGAAATCTCCAGCGCCTCGACCATCTTCCACAGCGAGTCTTCCATCAGCACGACGTCGGCGGATTCCTGCGTGACTTCGGCGCCGTGCTTCATCGCAATGCCGACGTCGGCGTAACTCAGCGCCGGCGAGTCGTTGATGCCGTCGCCGATCATCGCGACGACGCGGCCTTCCTGTTGCAGCTTTTGCACGATCTCCGCCTTGTCGGCCGGCATCATGTCGGCGTATTGGCGCGTCAAGCCCAGCCGTTCGGCGACGGCGCGCGCGACGACCGAATTGTCGCCGGTCATCATGATCGCGTCCTTGATCCCGAGCGCATAGAGCCGCTCGACGATCGTCGCCGCCTCGGGGCGAATCTGGTCGGCGTAGGGCAAGAGCGCCGCGAGCTTGCCGTCGAGCGCGACGTAGAGGCAGGAGCAGCCGTTCGCCTCGAGGCGGACGCGGTCGTGCACGGCCTTGGAGACGAGGACGCCGTTCTCGCGCAGGAAGCGTTCGCTGCCGACATGGACGTAATGCCCGTCGACGTTGGCCTCGACGCCGAGCCCCAAGCGATATTGCGGCTCTTCGCACTCGGGCGCGACGGCGCCGAGCGCCGCGGCCTTGTTGCGCACGGCGTCGGCGACGGGATGCGTCAGGCGGCTCTCCGCAGCGGCGGCGAGTCCCAACAGACGCTGCACGTCGACCTTGCGCTGATAGAGAATGACGTCGACGACTTCCGGATTGCCTTGCGTCAGCGTGCCGGTCTTGTCGAAGAGGACGGTGTCGACTTCGGCGAGGCGCTCCATGTGGCGCCCGCTCTTGATGATGATGCCGCGGCGCGCCGCATGCGTCATCGACGAGAGCACGGCGGTCGGCGCCGCGACGCGGATGCCGGTGCCGTAATCGACGATGACCAGCGACAGGAAGCGGCCGAAGTCGGCCGTGACCGCCGCTGTGCCCACGGCGACGCCCAGCGTCGGCAGCACCAGGCGGTCGGCGAGCTTTTCGGCGTGATTCTGCATGCGCGTGTCGCCGACCGGCGCCGAGTCGATCAGCCGCACGATCTGCCCGGCGGTCGTGTCGGAGCCGACGCGCGTGGCGCGGATCGTCAGTTGGCCTTCGCGCGTCACCGTCGCGGCGAAGGCCGCCTCGCCGACGCCGCGGTGCACGGGCAGGCCTTCGCCGGTGATCGTCTTCTGGTCGATCAGCGCCGCGCCGTCGACGATCTCGCCGTCGACCGGGATCATCTCGCCCGGATAGACGATCACCTCGTCGCCGACTTGCAGATCGCGCGCCGGGATCGAGACGACGCTTCCGTCCCGCAAAATCCAGGCGCTCTTCGACTCGAATTCGAGCAGATCGCCGATGGCGCGCTTCGATCCCGCCGCGGTCAGATCCCGGATCCAATCGCCGAGCTTGATCAGCCAGACGATCAGGCCGCCGGCGACGTAATTCCCCTGCGCCAGCGATGCGATGATCGCCAGAGTGTCGAGGAAGTCGACGTTGAGCCGGCGTTCGTCGCGCAACACGCGATAGGCGCGCGCCGCGATGGGGTAGCCGTTCCACAGCATCAGCGGAATGTTGATCGCCGAAACGAGGGGATTGACCAAAAAGGCGAGGCCGAGCGAAACCGTCGGCAGCGCCAGCGGATAGCGATGCGGCGTCTCGGCCGGTTTCGCCGCCGCGATCAACTCCTTGGCGAGATGTTCTCCGCTTTCGCCGAGCGGCGGCGAGAGCTGCGTCAATTCGCGCAGGTCGTCAAGCGTCATCAGCCGCAGCCTGCCGAGCAGCAGTTTGAACATGGGCGTGAAATGCACGTCGTATTCGACGACGAGGCTCGTGCAGGCGTAATTGATCCGCGCCGCGCGCACGCCGCTCTGGCGCAAGAGCCAGGCGAGCGTTTCTTCGGCGACGGCGCGGTCGAAACACAGCGCCGGAATGGACAGGCGCACGCGCCCCGGCATGAAATGACGGATCGCGAATTGCATCGAGGACGCTCCTGCGGGTTAGGCCGCGGGCGGGGCTTCGTCGCCCTTCACCACCACGGGAGCGCGCTTATTCACTTTGTCTTCCAATTCGTGCTGGTGTTGCTCCAGCGAATGGTGCTTTTGCAATTCGACGAAATGGTTGAGCGTGAAGACGCCCAGCGTCAGCCAGACGGGCGTCGCGGCGGAGGCGCCGAGTTCGAGCAGCGTCAGCGCGATGACGCCGCCGGCGAGGCCGATCTTCAAATCGAAGGTGTTGTTGGTCTTTGCCTTGATCTCATGGTCGAGACGCTTGCAGACATGCACGATCACCCGCGCCGCGTGCGAATGCTCGGCCAAAAACTCCGCCTCCTGCTCGATCTTGCTGGCGATTTCGTCATATTCGGTCTTCGGCGGCGGCTCGCAGCAGTGGTGCTCCTGGCAATGGCTGTGCAGATGCCGATGGAAGTCGTCGTGCCGGGCGTGGTCGTAATGCAGCACGAGGCTGCCGGTCGTCGGATTGACGGTGACGCGCTCTATGCCGGGGATAACGCCAAACGTCTTGCCGATTTCCTCCAAAAGCGCCGGATCGCCCTTCGCCGCCGCGACTTTCATGCGCACGCGGCCGGCCGTCTGATGCTCGATCTTCAGGCCGAGCTTGTGCTTTTTCTTTTTTTTCTTGAGTTTGGAGGGAGCGTCCTGGCTCGTCGGGGCGGGGTCGAGCGCCGGCGTCGGGCCGTCCATCGCCAAAGGCGCCGCGTCGATCGCGGCGGCCGTCTCCGAATCGTCGTTTTGAGGGTGCTGCATGTGCGTCAGGCGCTCGGCGCCGTGTCCTTGGCGGCCGTGGCCTTGCCCTTGGTCTCGGCGTCGACCTCAGCCACGATGTCCTGCACGTGCTCATTGGTCTCGGCGACGAATTCCTTGGTCTTCCGACCGAATTTATAGACGCCGCGCACCGTCGACTTGAACATCGGGCCGACGACTTCGCCGAGCTTCGGCGCGACTTTCGGCACGAGCATCGCCGCGACGCCCAGCGCGAGACCCGGCAGCAACGCCGCCTCGAACACCGCGACGCCGACGCCGATCACGCCCACGGTGGCGACGGTCGTGACGAGATCGGTCTCTTCCTTGCTGAGTTCGTCTTCCGATCCTTCGGTCTGAAGGTCCGTGTCTTCCAACTCCGCGTGGGCGTCTTCGATCACGCTCGGCATGCAGTTCTCCTTGCCTTCATAGAAAAGCCCTTGAAAATCAAGGGCCATTACATAGACTAACATTGGCCCGCCAACATGACAACGGCATGACAGCGGCCTGACGCCCGCGTGAAACGCTTAAACCGACGCTTCTTTCTCGGCGGCGATCTCCAGCCATTGCTCCTCCGCCGCGACGAGCGCCTTCTCCAGCTCCTGCCGTTGCGCGCCGAGTTGCGCCGATTTTTGCGGATTTTTGACGAAGGCGGCCGGGTCGGCCAGCGCCGCGTCGACGCGCGCCAAAAGCGCGGCGAGCTCCTCGACTTTTTCTTCCGCGGACGCGAGACGGCGGCGCAACATGCCGGCGTCGGCGCGCGGCTTCGGCGCCGCTTGCTGCACAGCCTCTTGGCGTGTCGGCTCGATTCGCGCCGGCGGCTTCTCCTCGCCTTTGCTCGCGCTCAGCACGTGGCGCGCATAATCGTCCACGTCGCCGTCGAAGGCGCGCACGCGGCCGCCCTCGACGACCCACAACCGCTCGGCGCAAGCCTCGAGCAGATAGCGGTCGTGCGAGACCAGCACCACGGCGCCTTGATAGTCGTTGATCGCCTCGATCAGCGCGGCGCGGCTGTCGATGTCGAGATGGTTCGTCGGCTCGTCCAAAATCAAGAGATGCGGGGCGTTGAAGGAGGCGACGCCGAGCAGCAGCCGCGCTTTCTCACCGCCCGAGAGCCGCTCCACCTTGGTGTCGGCCTTCGGCCCGGAAAAGCCGCAGCGCGCCGCCATCGCCCGCACTTTGGCCTGCGGCGCGTCCGGCGCGAGGCGGGCGAAGACGCTGTAGGGCGTGTCGTTCAAATCGAGATCGTCGACCTGATGCTGAGCGAAGAAGCCGACCTCCAGTTTCGCGGCGCGCACCGCCTTGCCGGCGCAAGCCTCCAGCCGCCCGCACAGCAGCTTGGCGAAAGTGGACTTGCCGTTGCCATTGGCGCCGAGCAAGCCGATGCGGTCGTCTTCGGCGAGACTGAGCGTCAGGCGCGACAAGACGATGCGCTCGCCATAGCCGACGCTGGCGTTCTCCAGCGCGACGATCGGCGGCGACAGCGGCTTTTCCGGCGAGGGCAGATGAATGGGCGGCACCTCGTCGTCGACGATCGGCGCGGTCGACTGCATTTTGGCGAGAAGCTTGAGGCGCGACTGGGCCTGGCGCGCCTTGGTCGCCTTGGCGCGGAACCGGTCGACGAAACCCTGCAGATGTTTGCGCCGCTCTTCTTCCTTCTTGCCGGCCTTGGCGGCGAGCTCTTGCGCCTCGCGCCGCTGCTTTTCGAAAGAGGAGTAATTGCCGCGATAGAGCTGGAGCTTGCCGCGGTCGAGATGCACGATGTGCGTCGCCACCGCGTCGAGCAGATCGCGGTCGTGGCTGATGACGATCGCCGCGGCGGGATAGCGCGCGAGATAATCGACGAGCCACAGCGTGCCCTCGAGATCGAGATAATTGGTCGGCTCGTCCAGCAGCAGCAGATCGGGGCGCGAGAACAAGACGGCGGCGAGCGCCACGCGCATGCGCCAGCCGCCGGAAAATTCCGACAGCGGGCGCAGCTGCGCCGCGGCGTCGAAGCCGAGGCCGCTCAAAATCGTGCCGGCCCGCGCGGGGGCGGCATGCGCCTCAATGTCGGCGAGGCGGGTCTGGATTTCGGCGATCTCGTGCGGGTCGCTCTCGGTCTCGGCGCGGCGCAGCAATTCGGCGCGCTCCAGATCCGCCGCCAGCACGAAGTCGATCAAGGCGGTCGGCCCGCCCGGCGCCTCCTGCTCGACGCGGCCCAGTCTCGCGCGGGCCGGCAGGAAGATCGTGCCGCTCTCGGCGGCGATTTCCCCGGCGATCAGCCGGAACAGCGTGGTCTTGCCGGCGCCGTTGCGCCCGACGAATCCCGCCCGCCCGCGCTGCGGCAAAGCCACCGACGCGCCGTCGAAGAGCAGGCGGTCGCCGAGCCTGTAGGTGAGAGCGTCGATGGTCAGCATGGCGGTGAGACGGGCGTCCGTTGGGGGGAAAGATGACGAGGGTTTAGGGCATTTTTCGCCAATGAAGCAAACGGCGCGCCTGCCCGCTGTCACCGCCTTCTGGAGCTTCGCCCCCGAAGCGTGTAAAGCATCTCGCCAGTCCGCCACCGTCGGCGGCGCCCATTTAGGTCCGAGAGAAACACCCCATGGCCCTCGTTACCCTTCGTCAATTGCTCGATCACGCCGCCGAACACGACTACGGCGTGCCGGCCTTCAACATCAACAATATGGAGCAGGGCCTGGCCGTGCTCGAGGCCGCCTCCTCGGTCGATGCGCCGGTGATCATCCAGGCCTCCCGTGGCGCGCGTTCCTACGCCAACGACACGATGCTGGCCAAGATGATCGAAGCGCTGGTGATCATGTATCCCGACATTCCGATCGTCATGCATCAGGACCACGGCAACAGCGAAGCCACTTGCGCCAGCGCCATCCGCTTCGGCTTCTCCTCGGTGATGATGGACGGTTCGCTCGAAGCCGACGGCAAGACCCCGGCCAATTACGCCTATAACGTCGCGGTGACGAAGAGCGTCGTCGACCTCGCCCATTGGGTCGGCGCCTCGGTCGAGGGCGAGCTCGGCGTGCTCGGCTCGCTCGAAACCGGCGAAGGCGAGAAGGAAGACGGCCACGGCGCCGAGGGCAAGCTGTCGCACGACCAGCTGCTGACCGACCCGGCCCAGGCGGCGGATTTCGTCGCCAAGACCAAGGTCGACGCGCTCGCCATCGCGATGGGCACCTCGCACGGCGCCTATAAGTTTACGCGCAAGCCGGACGGGGCGATTTTGGCGATGAAGGTCGTGGAGGAAATCCACCGCCGCCTGCCGGGCACGCATCTCGTCATGCACGGCTCCTCCTCCGTGCCGCAGGAGCTGCAGGACGCATTCAACGCGGCGGGCGGCGAGATGCCGCAGACCTGGGGCGTGCCGGTGGAGGAAATTCAGCGCGGCATCAAATTCGGCGTGCGCAAGATCAACATCGACACCGACTGCCGCATCGCCATGACCGCCGCGATCCGCGCGACGCTGGGCAAAAACAAGGGCGAGTTCGACCCGCGCAAATATCTGAAGCCGGCGCAGGAGGCGATGCGCAAGGTCTGCAAGCAGCGCTACGAGGAGTTCGGCGCGGCCGGGCAGGCGAGCAAGATCAAGGCGATTCCCCTCGCCGAGATGGCCAAGCAATATGCGGCCGGCAAGCTCGATCCGAAAGTCGGCGCGGCGTAAGGCCGCGCGACCGGGCGACGCCCCTTTTCCCGCAGGGGACAGGGGAGCCCCGCGCCCTTCATCGTCCAAAATAGCTTTCCTCGATCGCCCGCCACTCCGGATCCGCGCAAATGCGCATCAGCGCACGGTCGATCGCCTTTTTGATCGGGCTGTGTTCGGGCAGGGCGATGGCCATGTAGGCCGGCGCCAGAAGATTGGCGGGCACGCGCAGCGTCTTGGAAAAGCGCGTCGCCACCAAATGGCGCAGCGCGCCGACGCTGTTGACGACGACGTCCTCGCGGCCCGCCTCCAGCGCCGCCAGCGCCTCTTGCAGGCTCGGATAGTCGTGGCGGTCGAGATGCAGATGCGCGATGAATTCGGCGCCGGAGGAAGAGGCCGCCGCCGCGAGGCGCTTGCCGACAAGATCGCTCTGCGCGAAGCCGGCCTTGCTCTCCACCTGTTCGGCGGTCAGGCGCGAGACGAGGCTGGCCGAAAGCAGCGAGACGAGCGCGAGGCTGCCGAGCATCCAGACGATGGCGACGAAGCGGCCGGCGGTGGTCTTGGGCGTCTTGTCGCCATATCCGACCGTCGTCATCGTCACGACGGCCCAATAAATCCCGTCGCGCAAGGTGACGACGGCCGACTCGGTCGTCTGCGCGATCCCGCCCTTTGGGCGCTCGATGAACCACATCGCGACGCCGGTCGCGAACAGCAGCGCGAGCATGGTGAGAATGAGCGAACCGAGCTCCAGCGCGGCGAGGCCGTAGGACTGGAGGGCCGCGCCGGGGCCGCTCTCCTTGCGCAGGGCCACGGCGACGCCGGAGCGATGCGCCGGATAGGAGAAATCGACATGCGCCGCGCGCTCCGGCGTGATGGTGATCGCGCCGATCGCCGCGTCGAAGCGCCCCTCCTCCACGCCTTTGATGAGCGTTTCCATTTTGGGAACCAGCGTGAATTCGTAATCCTTGCCGAGCTCCTCGGCCACGCGCCGCCACAGATCGACGCTCGCGCCGGCGAAGGCCCCGTCCGCCGCGCGGCCGCCATAGGGCGGAAGATCGTAGACCGCGACCTGCAGCGGTTCGGCGCGCGCCGCGCCCGCCGCAAGGCACAGCGCGAACGCGATGCAGCGAAGGCGCCAGGAGTTCGAGACGTCGTTCGCGTTGGAGGCGGAAGCAGCGGGCCGCAAGGCGTTGGAGAAGCGTCGGGACATGCGGAAGTTTGACGGTTCCTGAGAGCAAGGGGGCGACGTTCGCATGGGTAAGCGAAACTGTCGTGTCACCCGTGGCGGCGCCAAATCGCTTCCCTTCCCGCACAGGGCGCCGCATGATCGCGTCATGCTCGGAAAAATGTCCGTCGCGCTCGCCTTGGCGAGTCTCTTGGTCGCGCCCCTCTCCGGGGCTCACGCCGAGGCTGCGGAGCCTTGCGCGGCGGCGGCGACGCCGCGAAGCGCGCAAATCGGCGCGTACACGGCCATTTTCGAACGCTGCGCGCGCGACGACGGCGACGCGCGGCTCGCGACGCGGCGCTGGCGCGCCGGCGGCCAGTCGATGCTGCTGCTCGTCGACCCGCAAAGCCTCGCGACGCAGGTCGCCCCCGCGCAATGCTGGCGCTGCGCGCCGACCGGCGACGCGGAGGAAGCCGCGACGCGTTTCGCCCAAGCCGTGCAGGGACAGGGAAAAACGCCGGAAACGCCGAAAGCGCTGGAGAACGCCGGCCTCGTCCACGGCCAGGGCGCGGGCGTCTTCGTCACCGGCGATCTTTGCCCGAGCCGGCGCCCGCTCGATCGAGGATTTCTCGAACTTCTCGCCAAGGAGGGCGCGGGAACGCCGGTGGCGCTCGCGGTCTCGGGCCTGTGGCTGGCGCGCCACGCCGACGATCTCGACTGGCTGCGCCGGCAAGCCGACAGCGGCGCGCTGACGATCGCCTGGGTCAACCACTCCTATCGGCATCCCTACCTCAGGCGACTTCCCGACGAGAGGACCTTTCTGCTGACGCCGGGCGTCGACATGGACGCGGAGATTTTCAAGACCGAGAAACTGCTGCTGGAAAACGGATTGACGCCGTCCGTGTTCTTCCGCTTTCCCGGCCTCGTCTCCGACGCGGCCTTGATGGAAAAACTGCGCGCGCGCCATCTCGTCGCGCTCGGCGCCGACAGCTGGCTCGCGCTCGGCCCAAGACCGAGGGAGGGCTCCATCGTGCTCGTGCATCCCAATGGCAACGAACCCGTCGGCCTCGCGATCTTCGCGCGGCTGCTGGAGCGCGGGCGAATCCCGAAGCCGCTGCGGCGGATCGAAGAGGCGCCGCGGTAATGTGTTTTCCTGCGAAACAGGAATCGGATCGCGTGAAGGAAACACGATAAATCAGAGGCTCTACTTCTGAAATCATATCGAGCGACGGCGAGGGAAAGGAAGTTACTGTGAAAATAAAAACTTGCCTACAAGTGTATAAGATCGTTAAAAGTTTAACGATCAGCGCAATCCGCTGCTAGCTTTGTCGGATGGTTCGCCTTGCGAAGCGCCTCAGATACCCACATATTTTAATTATAAAAGGAAGGAGACGGTCATGTCTTACATCGAAGGCGTCGTTTACGATCCACCCGAGCGCGAATACCCATATGTCGTGGTGTTCTTCAAATCCAACGGCGAAATTCTGGCGGCGCATCCCGCTGAAAGCAAAGCGGCTGCGGAAGAGGTGCTCTCCCGCATCCTGTCCGACGTGCAAGAAAAGATCGGCAGCAAGCACAGGGCGGCCGGTTGAGCCGCGCCGGCCGCGATTTCAAGCGCCGAAGACGCGCGCGAAAATCGTGTCCACGTGCTTGAAATGGTAGGAGAGATCGAAAAGCTCGTCGAGCTCGGACGGCGAGAGTTTCGCGGCGACGTCCACATCCGCGCCGAGCAGCGTGCGGAAATCTCCCTCGCCGCGCCAAACGGGCATCGCGTTCCGCTGCACCATCGCATAAGCCTCGTCGCGCGAGACGCCCTTTTGGGTCAGCGCCAGCAGCACCCGCTGCGAATGCACGAGGCCGCCGAGGCGGTCGAGATTCTTGCCCATGTTTTCGGGATAGATCAGCAGATTTTCGATCACGCCGGTCAGCCGCGCGAGGGCGAAATCCAGCGTGACGGTCGCGTCGGGGCCGATCATGCGCTCGACGGACGAGTGCGAAATGTCGCGCTCGTGCCACAGCGCGACGTTCTCCAGCGCGGGGACGGCCATGCCGCGCACCAGCCGCGCGAGGCCGGTCAGATTTTCGGTCAGCACGGGGTTGCGCTTGTGCGGCATCGCCGAAGAGCCCTTTTGGCCGACGGAGAAGAATTCCTCCGCCTCCAGAACCTCGGTGCGCTGCAAATGGCGGATTTCGATGGCGAGCCGCTCGACGCTGGAGGCGACGACGGCGAGCGTCGCGAAGAAAGCCGCGTGACGGTCGCGCGGAATGACCTGCGTCGACACCGGCTCCACTTCGAGGCCGAGCTTTTTGGCGACATGCGCTTCGACGCGCGGATCGATGTTGGCGAAAGTGCCGACGGCGCCGGAGATGGCGCAGACCGCGATCTCCGCGCGCGCCGCGACGAGACGCGCGCGCGCGCGGGAGAATTCGGTATAGGCCTGCGCGAGCTTCAGGCCGAAGGTCGTGGGTTCGGCGTGAATGCCGTGCGAGCGGCCGATCGTCGGCGTGTGCTTATGTTCGAGGGCGCGCTTCTCGATGGCGCTGAGCAAAGCGTCGACGTCGGCGATCAGGAGATCGGCGGCGCGCGTCAATTGCACGGAAAGGCAGGTGTCGAGCACGTCGGAGCTGGTCATGCCCTGATGCACGAAGCGCGAATCGGCGCCGATGAATTCGGCAAGATGCGTCAGAAAAGCGATGACGTCATGCTTGGTGACCCGTTCGATTTCGTCGATGCGCGCCACGTCGAAGACGACTTTGTCGGCCTTCTCCCAGATCGCCTGCGCGCTCTCTTTGGGAATGACGCCGAGTTCGGCGAGCGCGTCGCAGGCGTGAGCTTCGATCTCGAACCAGATGCGGAACCGCGTTTGCGGCTCCCAAATGTCGGTCATCGCTTTGCGGGAATAACGCGGAATCATGAGGAAAAGCCTTGAGCCGTTGCGCGAGGCGCGGGCCTAGCACGCCCCCTGCCGCGCTGTCCACCGCGGCGGCCGGCTTGCATTTTCGGATTTCTCGCGGGGCGCGGCGCATCGTTCGGTCGAGGCGCGTCGGCGGCAAAACGAAGCCGGACGGCGATGGCTCGCGCGCCCGGCTTCGTCGGCCCGCCGCGGCGGGACCGCAAATCGTCGGATGTTACTTGGTGTTCTGCGGGCAGCCGCACTTGGCGTCGCAGGCCTTCTTCTCGGCTTCGTTCGAGGTTTGGTCGGTCATGTTGTGCTGCTTGCCGCGGATGTACTTGTCTTCGCAGCTGGAGGCGCATTGCGCCTGGTCGTCGTCGCCGCGCGTGTCGCAGCTCACGGTGGTCACCGGCGCGCGCGGACGCAGTGCGGACGAGCCGTCGAAAGCGAAGGAAGGAGCGACGGACGCGCCGAGCGCAATGGCGGCTGCCACGAGAATACGGATCTTCATCTTGGTGCTTCCTCGGTTTTATCGTTGGATTGGGATCCCCGTCCCGGCCGGCGATAAGCCATGGCTGACAAGCCCGTGTCAATATAGTGTCAATCCCGAGACATTGCGGCAATTGCGCGCGGCGAGGCGGAATCGCGCCGATTTTCGAGGATTCGCGCCGAAGCGCAAGGTTTTACCCGACGCCTTCGGCGCCCCGCGCGGCCGGCGCTTCGCGTTTCGCGCCGGGCCGGGGTAGAGTGGAGAGATATCTCCCGCCCGGAGCGCCGCGATGGTCATACCTCTGCACGACGACGCGAAGCTGAACTATTTGCGCCGTCCCATCGTCACCTGGACGCTCATCTTCCTCAACGTCGCGGTGTTCCTGGCCGTCCGCAGCGAGATTTTCGGCGATCCGCTCACCGTCATCCGCGGCTTCGCGCTGATCCCGCGGGTTCTGTTCGGCGAGGCGCAGCTCGCCAAATGGGTCGTCGGCCCGCCCGCGCCCCTCACCCTGCTCACCTCCTTGTTCTTTCATTCGAGCGTGCTGCACATCCTCGGCAACATGCTCTTCCTCTACGTGCTCGGCGACAACGTCGAGGATGCGATGGGTTCGGAGCATTTTCTGCTGTTTTATCTTTCCTGCGGGATCGCCTCCGGCGTCGTCTTCGCCTACGCCGCGCCCAACACCATCACGCCGCTGGTCGGCGCCTCGGGAGCCATTTCCGGCGTCTGCGCCGCCTATTTGCTGCTGTTTTCGCGCGCGACGATCTTCGGGCTGGTCTTGGGCTTCATCCCGATCCACGCGCCGGCCTGGATCTTCGTCGGCACCTGGATGATGCTGCAAATCATTCATGCGAGCTTCGGCGAACTGGATCACGTCGCCTGGGTCGCGCATGTCGGCGGCATCGCCGCCGGGCTGATCCTCACCCCGATCTTCAAGCGCAGCAAAATCCGGCTGTTCGATCCGCCGCCGCGGCAGCCCGGGGAGGGGGCGCCGCCATGATCCCGCCGGAAACGCCTCTGCGCATCGGCACGCTCCTCTTCGACGGGTTCGATCAGATGGATGCGACCGGCCCCTTCGAGGTTTTCGCCCGAATTCCGAACGCGACCTGTCGCTTCTACGCCAAATCGCCGGAGCCCGTGACGGACGCGCGCGGCCTGCGTCTGCTGCCGGACGCTGGTCTTAGCGAGGCCCCGCAGCTCGACGTGCTGCATGTGCCGGGAGGCTTTGGCCAGGAGGCGTTGATGGAAGACGCTGCGACGCTCGAATGGATCGCAACCCAGGCCGCGGGCGCGAAACATGTGTTTTCGGTCTGCACCGGCGCGCTGATCTGCGGCGCGGCCGGCCTGTTGAACGGCCGGCGCGCGACGACGCATTGGACCGCCTTCCACCTCTTGGGCTTCTTCGGGGCGGTTCCGGTCGACGCGCGAGTGGTCGTCGACGGCAGGCTGATCTCCACCGCCGGCGTTTCCGCCGGGATCGACGGCGCGCTGCGCCTCGCTGCGACGCTGCGCGGCGAGGAAGCCGCGCAAATCATTCAGCTCTACATGCAGTATGCGCCGCGCCCGCCCTTCGACGCCGGAACGCCCGAAACCGCGCCGCCGGCCGCGCTGGCCGTCGTGCGCTCGGCGGGGCAGGAGATCGCGGCGCGGCGCGAGGCCACAGCGCGGCGCGTCGGCGCGAGGCTCGGGCTCCGCGCGCCGGGCCTGGACGGCTGAAACGGAGCGCCGCCGCGCCCTTTTTCCGCCGTTCCCGCAATTGACTTGGCCGAGAGCTTTCCCCTATATGCCGGCTGCGGCGTCGCCTCGAAAGGGCGGCGCCAACGTCTTTGCGCGCGCGGCTTGCCGCAAGCGCCGGGAGGTCTCGCCGGGGCGCATTTGGCGCCGGAACGGCGTGAAACGTCGAAAAATTCGGGTTGGCCGCGCGATTGCGTCACGTAAGAGACGGGGCGCGGGTCAGCCCCTCGAACCAGGCGTCCCCGCAGGGGGCGAAAGCGGCGGTTCAGCGCGCCGCGAGCGGAGATGAGACGGTGAAAAGAACATATCAACCCAGCAAGATCGTCCGCAAGCGCCGCCACGGCTTCCGGTCGCGCATGGCGACGGTCGGCGGCCGCAAGGTCATCGCCGCGCGCCGCGCCCGCGGCCGCAAGCGTCTTTCCGCCTAAGCTTTCAGGGTCGGGCTTCTCGAGTCCGGGCGGAAGAAACAGATGAGCGGCGACGCCGGGACCCAAACGAGGCTGGCGCAGGTCGCGCCCGAGCGCCTGCGGCGGCGCGCCGAGTTCTTGAACGCCGCCGGCAGCGGGCTTTCGCGGCACGCCGGGGCCTTCAAGCTGCAGATGGCGCTGCGGGAAGACGTAGGCGGGGCGCCCCGCTTCGGCTTCACCGTGACCAAGAAGGTCGCCAACGCCGTGGGGCGCAACCGCATTCGGCGCCGGCTGAAAGAGGCTTTGCGCCTCTCTGGGGCGCTTGCGGCTTCGCCCGGTCGCGACTACGTGTTCGTCGCGCGCCGGGTGGCGCTCGATCTGCCTTTTGGCGAACTCCAGACGCAAATGTCGGATGCGCTGCGGCGGGTCGAAACCGCCCGCGCCTCTCCAAGAACGTCAACCTCGAAAAGCAGGCCGAAGAAGCCATGACGCAGCACACCAAGAATTGGCTTCTGGCTTCGGCTCTGTCGCTGATTTTCATCGGCATATGGGATTATTTCTACGCCTGGCCGCAGATGGAGCATCAGCGCCAGCAGTTCGAGGAGCAAAAGCGCGAGTCGAAACTGCCCAAGCTCGGCGCGCCGGAGAAGCCCGCCGCCGCGAGCGTTGCTGGCGTCGCGGCGCCGGCGAAACCGCCGGAGTCGAAGGCCCGGGAGTCGGCGCTCGGCGAAAGCCCGCGGCTGCCGATCGAAACACGCTCGATCAAGGGCTCGATCGCCCTGAAGGGCGGGCGAATCGACGATGTCTCCTTGAAAAACTATCGCGAGACCATCGACAAGAGCAGCCCGATCATCGTGCTGCTGTCGCCGGAGGACACGGCGCAGCCCTATTACGCCGAGGTGGGCTATCTCACCGGCGAGGTCGAGAACGCGCCGAAACTGCCCGACACGGAAACGCTTTGGACCGCCGACGGCGACCTGCTCACCGCGGCGCATCCCGTGACGCTGAGCTGGGACAATGGTCAGGGCCTGCGGTTCAAGCGCAAGATTTCGATCGACGACGACTATCTGTTCACGATCGAGGACGGCGTCGAAAATACGACCGACCGTCCGGTGCAACTTTATTCCTACACGCGCGTGACGCGCGTCGGCACCCCGAAGAGTTCCGGCTACGCGGCCTTGCACGAGGGCTTCATCGGCTTCATCGGCGACCAGGGCGCGCAGGAAATGCGCTACGACAAGATCGAAAAGGAGCCGCATTCGACCAAGAGCTTCCGGGGCGCCGGCGGCTGGGTCGGCTTCACCGACAAATATTGGGGCGCGGTCACCGCGCCGGACCAGAAGACCGTCATCGAAGCGCGCTATTCCGCCTCGGGCGGCGCCACCAAGACCTATCTCGCCGAGACGGTCAGCGAGCCGATTGCGCTCGAGCCCGGCAAAACGGCGACTGCGCTGACGCATGTCTTCGCCGGCGCCAAGGAAGTCGAGACGCTCGACGCCTATGAGAAGAACGCCGGCATCAAGGGCTTCGACCATTTGATCGACTGGGGCTGGTTCTATTTCATCACGCGGCCGATGTTCCGCGTCATCGACTTCCTGTTCAAGATCCTCGGCAATTTCGGCCTCGCGGTTATGGCGCTGACCGTGCTGCTGAAGACCGCCTTCCTGCCGATCGCCAACAGCAGTTACAAATCGATGGCGAAGATGAGAGGCATCCAGCCCAAAATCAAGGCGTTGAAGGAGCAATACGCCGACGACAAGCACAAGTTCAACATGGAGCAGATGGAGCTCTACAAGCGCGAGAAAATCAGCCCGCTCGGCGGCTGCATTCCGATGCTCTTGCAGATCCCGGTGTTCTTCTCGCTCTATAAGGTGCTGGTCGTCACCATCGAAATGCGCCAGGCGCCGTTCTTCGGCTGGATCCACGATCTCTCGGCGCCCGATCCCACCAACATCTTCACCGCCTTCGGCTATCTGCATTGGGATCCGACCAAGGTGGCGATCCTCGGCCCCTATCTCGTGCTCGGCGTCTGGCCGCTGCTGATGGGCGTGACGATGTGGCTGCAAATGAAGATGAATCCGGAGCCGACGGACGAAATCCAAAAGAGCATGTTCTCCTGGATGCCGGTGATCTTCACCTTCACGATGGGCGGCTTCGCCTCGGGCCTCGTCATCTACTGGACCTGGAACAATCTGCTGTCGATCATCCAGCAATGGGTCATCTACACGCGCGCCGGGCAGAAATTCGAGCTGTGGGACAATCTGCGCAAGACTTTCGGCAAGGCGTGACGCGTTTTTTGACCGCGGACGATCGTACCGCCCCCTCCCTTTCCCTCCCCCGCTGCGCGGGAGAGGGGACGGCGGGCGTTGCGCGAACTCTCGATGAAGCGTCGAACCTACTCCCTCTCCCGCGCAGCGGGGGAGGGTTGGGGAGGGGGCGCCGGGGCAGTCGGCCGCATCGTTTTGGCCCCGCCCGCCGCCCGCTGCAATGACCGACGCACCCGACCACGCCGAAGCCGGCCGCCTGCTCTTCGCGGGCCCTTGCGACTTCATCTTCGCCAGCGCCAGTCCAGACGACTTGCCGCCCCTGGGCGCGCCGGAGATCGCCTTCGCCGGGCGCTCCAACGTCGGCAAGTCCTCGCTGCTCAACGCGCTGACCAACCGCAAGACTCTGGCCCGCGTCTCGCACACGCCGGGCCGCACGCAGCAGCTCAACTTCTTCGATCTGGGCGAACCGCCGCGGCTGCGCCTCGTCGACATGCCCGGTTACGGCTATGCGGCGGTCGGCAAGGAAAAGACCGCCTCCTGGTCGAAGCTGATCCGCGATTTTCTGCGCGGCCGCGCCAGTTTGGAGCGCGTCTTCGTGTTGATCGACGCGCGCCGCGGCGTCGGCAAGCTCGACGAGGAGTTCTTCGATCTGCTCGACCGCAGCGCCGTCTCCTATCAGCTGGTGCTGACGAAGCGCGACGAAGTGAAGGTCCGCGAAAGGGAAGCGACCGAGGCGGCGGCGCTCGCCGCTTTGTCAAAGCGGCCGGCGGCCTATCCCGAAGTTCTCTTCACGTCTTCCCAGACCGGCGATGGCGTCCCCGAACTGCGCGCCGCCATAGCGAAGCTGCTCTTCGAGCGCGGGGCTTGAATTGAACCGCGGCGCCGGTCTATCTCCCCGCTGAGGCGCAGCCCGGCGCCGTTTCGAAAAGGCCGCGACGATGACCGAAGACGCAACGGCGACCCCGCTTCAGCAGGCCAAGATCCTGATGCAGGCGCTGCCGCACATGCTGCGCTACGACGACACCATCGTCGTCGTGAAATATGGCGGCCACGCGATGGGCGACGACACGGTCGCGCGGGATTTTTCGCGCGACATGGTGCTGCTGGAGCAATCCGGCGTGAACCCGGTGGTCGTGCACGGCGGCGGCCCGCAGATCGGCGCCATGCTGAAGAAGCTCGGCATAGCCTCGCAATTTTCCGACGGGCTGCGCGTCACCGACAAGGCGACGATGGACATCGTCGAAATGGTGCTGGCCGGCGGCATCAACAAGCAGATCGTCGGCTTCATCAACGCAGAAGGCGGCCGCGCCATCGGGCTTTCCGGCAAGGACGGCCGCATGGTGACGGCGGCCAAGCTCGCCCGCCCCGGCGCATCTTCGGACGGCGTCGATCTCGGCTTCGTCGGCGAGCCGGTGAAGGTCGACACCACCGTGCTCGACCAGGTGCTCGGCCGCGAACTGATCCCGGTGCTGGCGCCGATCGGCCAGGGGACCAATGGCGACACCTACAACATCAACGCCGACACTTTCGCCGGCGCCATCGCCGGCGCGCTCGGCGCCAAGCGCCTGTTGTTCCTGACCGACGTGCCCGGCGTGCTCGACAAGGACAAGAACCTCATTCAGGAGCTCAAGGTCGCCGACATCCCGGGCCTGATCGCCGACGGCACGATCACCGGCGGCATGATTCCCAAGGTCGAAACCTGCATGTATGCGCTGGAGCGCGGCGTCGAAGGCGTCGTGATCCTCGACGGCAAACTGCCGCATGCGGTGCTTATCGAGCTGCTGACGGACGGCGGCGCGGGAACGCTGATCACGCGGTGAGGGCGTCGTTCCGCCGCCATGCGCGGGCGGGGATCGCGATCAGCAGAGCGGCCAGAACAGCGTCCCGAGGACGGCGACCCAAATCAGACACCAGACGATCCAGGTGGTGTTGGGATTGGCCGCCTGCCATTCGAGAATTTGCTTGTGTATGGCCATTTTGCAGGTCCCCCGCGCCGCGTCGGCCGGCGCTCCGCGGCCATGCGCCGCGCCCGATCGAATCTTTCCCATTCCGGCGGATCGGGCAAGACGCAGCAAATCTATTTCTTCGAGAGGCCGACGAAGCGGCGTCCGGCGCTTCGCAAAATTCTCCGTCGCCCCCGCCTTGACACCCCCGGCGCCACCCCCTATCTCCCCCTTGCCGCTGTTGGCGCTCACCCGATACGAGTGCCAACAGCGTTTCCGTTACCCCAGTGCCGGGCGCGGCGCCTTTGGCGGCCCCCCGGCGTAAAACTAAGGAAGATTGCCACATGAGCTTCCGTCCCCTGCATGACCGCGTCGTGGTCAAGCGCCTCGAAGGCGAAGAAAAGACCAAGGGCGGCATCATCATTCCCGACAGCGCCAAGGAGAAGCCGCAAGAAGGCAAGATCGTCTCGGTCGGCCCGGGCGCGCGCGACGACGCCGGCAAGCTGGTGCCGCTCGACGTGAAGGCCGGCGACCGCATCCTGTTCGGCAAATGGTCGGGCACCGAGGTCAAGGTCGACGGCGAAGACCTCCTGATCATGAAGGAAAGCGACATCCTCGGGATCGTCGACTGAGCCTTTCTCACCCCCCGCAATTCCTCCCCTGAAGGAGCAAAACCACAATGGCAGCCAAAGACATTCGCTTCGGTTCCGACGCGCGCGACCGCATTCTGCGCGGCGTCGAAATCCTCGCCAACGCCGTCAAGGTGACGCTCGGCCCCAAGGGCCGCAACGTCGTCATCGAGAAGTCGTTCGGCGCCCCGCGCATCACCAAGGACGGCGTCACCGTCGCCAAGGAGATCGAGCTCGCCGACAAATTCGAGAATCTCGGCGCCCAGCTCGTCCGCGAAGTCGCGTCGAAGCAGAACGACAACGCCGGCGACGGCACCACCACCGCGACCGTACTCGCCGCCGCCATCGCCAAGGAAGGCGCCAAGGCCGTCGCAGCCGGTCTCAACCCGCTCGATCTGAAGCGCGGCGTCGATCTCGGCGTCGAGGCGGTCGTCGCCCATCTCAAGGCCAATTCGAAGAAGGTCACCTCCAACGAGGAGATCGCCCAGGTCGGCACGATCTCGGCGAACGGCGACAGCTTCATCGGCTCGGAAATCGCCAAGGCGGTGCAGAAAGTCGGCAATGAAGGCGTCATCACGGTGGAAGAGGCGAAGAGCCTGGAGACCGAGACCGTCATCGTCGAGGGCCTGCAATTCGACCGCGGCTACCTCTCGCCTTACTTCATAACCAACGCCGAGCGGCTCGTCGCGGAGCTCGAGGACCCCTATATCCTCATCCACGAGAAGAAGCTCTCGACCCTGCAGCCGTTGCTGCCGATCCTCGAAGCGGTCGTGCAGACCGGCAAGCCTTTGCTTATCGTCGCCGAAGACGTCGAGGGCGAGGCTCTGGCGACGCTCGTCGTCAACAAGCTGCGCGGCGGTTTGAAGATCGCCGCCGTCAAGGCGCCGGGTTTCGGCGATCGCCGCAAGGCCATGCTGGAAGACATCGCCATTCTGACGGGCGGCGAGCTGATCGCCGAAGACCTCGGCATCAAGCTCGAGAACGTCACTCTGGCGCAGCTCGGCCGCGCGAAACGCATCAAGATCGACAAGGAGACGACGACCGTCATCGACGGCGCCGGCGCCAAGGCCGACATCGAGGGCCGCGTGCTCCAGATCAAGAAGCAGATCGAGGACACGACCTCCGATTACGACCGCGAGAAGCTGCAGGAGCGTCTGGCCAAGCTGGCGGGCGGCGTCGCGGTGATCCGCGTCGGCGGCGCGACGGAAGTCGAAGTCAAGGAGAAGAAGGACCGCGTCGACGACGCCCTCAACGCGACCCGCGCGGCCGTGGAAGAAGGCATCTCGCCCGGCGGCGGCGTGGCTTTGCTGCGCGCCATTGCGGCGCTCGACGGCATCGCGGTCGCCAATTCCGACCAGAAGACCGGCATCGACATCGTGCGCAAGGCGATCCAGTCGCCGGCCCGCCAGATCGTCGACAACGCCGGCGGCGACGGCGCCGTGGTGGTTGGAAAGCTGATCGAATCGAAGGACTACGGCTTCGGTTTCGACGCGCAGAAGGGCGAATATGGCGATCTGATCAAGCTCGGCATCATCGACCCGACCAAGGTCGTGCGCACCGCGCTGCAGGACGCCGCCTCGATCGCCGGCCTGATCATCACGACGGAAGCCACCATCACCGAACAGCCGAAGAAGGACGCTCCCCCGATGGGCGGCGGCGGCCACGGCGGCATGGGCGGCATGGATTTCTGATTTTTTCGCGCGAGCGGAAGAGGGAGCCCCGGGGGAGACCCTGGGGCTTTTTTTATGGGTGGGGGATTGACGGGCGTTCTCTTTATGTTCTATAGACGGTTTCGTGATGCTTTCGAGGGTTTTCGATGGTTGCGTCTCCGTTTCAAGCGATCCGTGAATATGGGCTCAACCCGCCGGGACATGAGCGCGGCCCGAGTTGCGACCGCGAGGGCCCGGCGCTTGGCCCGATACGATTGTTGCGCAAGACCGAGATGGGTTTCGAGGCGCGGCCGGCCGAAGAGTTGGAGCCGTTGCTCACCCGGATCTTCGCGCGTCCGATCGACTGCTCCGGGCTCCTGCCGGGTTTGAGCGCCGTCGCTCGCGCCCTGAACGAAGGCGACCTCGCCCGCGCGGTGATCACGACGACGCATCTGCGCCTGCCGACGCTCGGCGAGGAGGAAGCGCGCCGCGCCGGGGAGGCGGCGACACTCGCCAAGGCCGCGGCCGACGATCCGGAGCACCCCGGCTGGCCGAAGGGCGCGCCGGGCGGAAAGGGCGGCCAGTTCCGGCCGAAGGAAGAATCGGCAGAAGCCGTCCAACGCACGCGCCGCAAGAAGACCGAAGAAGAGCTGCTGCGCCACATCCAGCGCCTGACGATACGCGCGGCGCTGCGCGAGATCCTGTCGCCCGCGCGAGTCGCGCGTCTGCTCGGCGAGGCCGCGGCGAACGCCATCCCAGGACTTAACGTTGCCGCGGACATCGCAATGATGGCGGACGTTGCTTCGATGGCCATGGAGTTCGCGATTCTAAAACGCGACACGGACGCCGCGCTGGAATTCGTCAAAAACGGGCCATACGAGTTGGAGGAATTGCTCGTCGACAAGCAGGAGCGTTCCTTTGCGTCTTTCGACGAGCTGAAAAAGATCGATTTCGCGAAATTCTACGGCTCCGCCGGCGACGGCTGGGAATATCACCACATCGTCGAGCAGAATAAGGAAGGGACGATTCCTGCGCGCGAGATCAATTCGAGCAGAAACGTCATTCGTATCCCCAGGCTTCTTCATGAAGAAATCACTGGCGAATATGCGCGTAAGGAAGAAGGGGCACAAAGCTCGCTGCGAGAGCAGTTCGGCGACCTGCCATTCGAGCAGCAATTCTCGGAGGGCCTAAAGATTCTCAAAAAAGTCGGCGTCATCGAGTGAGGAATGGCAATGAACGAAAAAGGAGAGAGGCTTGCGTTTCGGTTGCTGACCGAGCGTTTCAAGCGGTCGGCCATGGCGACGAATTTCGGTTACATGGACAAGGACCAGGCGTTGCAAACCGCGGGCCTGCGCGCCCTGACGCGCGCCGTGCGAGATTTGGATCTCTTTGGCCCCGACGCTCGCCTCGCCCTCGTCCCATTGCTCGACGATCTGGACCCAAGCATCCGAGTCTTCGCTGCGGGCTATCTCATCAAAGCGGTCCCCGACCGCGCGCTCTCCGTCTTGCAGGATCTCGATTCGAACGGGCCGTTCGACGTGAGCATGACTGCCGGGAGCATGCTCCGCAACTACAGGAACGGCAAGTTGAACATGTAGCGCAGTCGTCGGGCTCGGTGAAATGAGCGATGAGAAACGCAAAAAGCCGACCGACTCTCTCGTCGCGCAGTTCAAGCGTGCGGCGCTCGTCGCATATTTCGGCTTCGAGGACGAACATCTCCCGATGCAGGATGCGGGAATTGCGAGCGCCCGCCGGACGGTGGAGGCGCTCGATGCGCTCGGCCCGGACGGTCGGATTTCCCTGGCCCCCCTTCTCGACGATCCCGACGAGCGGGTTCGCGGTTTCGCCGCGCGCAGACTCCTCGACGTTCTCCCCGAACGCGCCGTCGCGACCCTGCGGGAGCTGAGCTGCAGCCCCCATTTTCACGTTCGGATCGACGCCGGTCGAGCGCTGATTCTGCATGAGCTCGGGGAGCGACATGTCCATCCCTGAGGGTTTCTATGCAGGCGCTCAGGAAAGAACGCGCCTCTGGGTGCGGGACTTTCTTTTGCGCCGTTTCGAGAACGGGGCGATGGCCGTGCATTTCGGCGTGCTCGACGACGATGCGGCGATGCGCCGGGCCGGCATGGGCGCGGTCCACATGGCCGTCCGCTTCATCGACGCGCATGGTCCGGATACCCGCCTTATTCTCGAACCGCTGCTCGACGATCCCGACCCCGGCGTGCGCGCCTACGCCGCGGGCTACCTCATGAAGCACATGCCGGATCGCGCGCTGGCGGCCCTGGAGCGCCTGAACGAGCAGCGCACGGGTCCAGGCAAGCGTCTCGCCGCGCGATTTCTGAGGCGCTACAAGACGGGCGCGCCGCCACTCTGAGAGACGGCCAACATGCCTCGCGCCCGCCCGACGGTCGACGCCGCCGGCGGCGACGGTCGCGGTGCGGCAAGGATTTCCGATTTTGTGGACGGGGCGCAACCGCCGCGTCGCCGCGCGCTTGCGCGGATCGAGCTTGGCGTTACCATGGGCCGCGTCGGGCGGAGCGGGCATGGACGATATTTTCAAGAATGGGTGGAATGGACTCGTCGCGCTGCTTTGGGGAGCGGTCGCCACGCTCGGCGGGCTCATACTCAAAGACCTGACCGATTCCGGCTTGGTCGGCGCCGCGGGCGCCAAGTTTCTGGCGTTTCTGGCGCTCGTCGCTCTGTTCGTCCTGCTCATCGTCTGGAAGCGCAATTACGAACTGCTCGGCGCGGGCGGCGAGCCGCTGGGGAGCGACGCGCGCAGGCGCTACGATGCGCAGCGGGCGCGGATGATGGAGGAGGGGCTCGCGGCCAAGCTCTATGAGCGCTGGCTAGGCAAAGGGCTCGACAAGCTCGATCGGTTCTTCGAGGGGCGCGCGCGAGAACCCGGCGAACCGCCGCCAAATTGGACGGCGGCGTCCTACGACAAATGTTTGCTGCTGGCGCTGATCTATCCAATCCTGACGCTGTTTCTGTTTTGGACGATTTCCAACCATGTCGGCGACGCGGAGGCGGCGCTGGGCCTGCGCGACACCCCACAGGATTGGAAGCGCTACCTCGCCTTTGCTTCGGCGGTCGCGCTCGCCCCGACTTACTATAAATTCGTAAAGACGCCTGGTCTCAAGGGTAAACTTATCTGGGGAGTCGCTTTCGCTGGCGCTTTCGCTTTCGCTGGCGCTTTCGCTGGCGCTTTCGCTGGCGCTTTCGCTGGCGCTTTCGCTGTCGCTGTCGCTTTCGCTGGCGCTGTCGCTTTCGCTGGCGCTGTCGCTGTCGCTGTCGCTTTCGCTGGCGCTTTCGCTGGCGCTTTCGCTGTCGCTGTCGAAATCATGATTCGACGAGGCGCGCAAGGCGTCTTTCTCATCCTTTTCTCCTGCATTTTTTGCGCGATTTGCTTCGCCGCCGCCTATTTTCTCGCCCCTCTGGAGGGGTGGAGCCGGACGGGTCCGCTGCTGCTGTTCCTCGGCCTCTTCACGCTGTTCAATGCGCCGTTCGATTGGGCCTGCCTCGGCCTGACGCGCTTTTTGTTGCGGCGCGGGCTCGAGATGAAAGGCTGGTGGCCGGTCTTCTATGCGCTCTGCGACGTCGCGCTGACGACCTGCATCGTCTTTGCGCTGACGCTGACGCTGATCGCCGGCGTCCAACTCTTCGACGGTCTTGCGGCGCTGCGCGGCGCGAAGCCGCTTCTGCCGCTGGACGACATTTTCGCCGCCATCGCCTACGATCCCTTGGACCCGAAGAACTGGTGGGTCTACGCCCTGCTGCTCTCGACCTATCTGCCGAGCCTGCTCAATCTCTTGATCGGCGGCGCGGCGCTGGTGCGCGGCCTGCCGGGCCTATCACGTCTGCTCGCCGAACAAATGCCGGAGGGCCAGGCGGTCGCGCCTTCCGAGCGGACCTGGATGTCGCTCGCGATGACCGGGCAGGTCGCACTCGGCGGGCTGCTGGGCGCCGGCGCCTTCTTCGGTTCGCTGTGGCTGATCTATGGCTGGGCGCTCCCCAGCCTCGAGTGGGAGCTCTTCGACGTCGCCGGCGAATTCGAGTCGTTCAATCTCCCCGGAAAAGCGATCGCTTTTTTCACGCAGGGGCGCTGACGCCATCGGCTGCGATCATCCTTCCCAAGGATTGAGCAGCGGAACGTCCAGCGTGGAAAAATCCCGCGTGTTGCGCGTGACGAGGGTCGCGCCCTTCACCAAGGCGGTCGCGGCGATGAGCGCGTCGAACTCCTTCAGCACGCGGCCTTTCGCCTTTTCGGCAGCGCGCAAATCCCCGGCCGTTTCGGCGATGGCCAAATCGACGTCGACGATCCTTCCGGCGAATTGGACGCGCAGCGCCTTGCCGTAGGCTTGCAGCTTGGCGCGCCGGACGGCGTCGCGCGCGCATTGAATTCCATATTCCAGCTCATGGAAGACGATCACGCTCAACAGCAGATCGGAACAATCGAGCAGGAACGCCACGACGGCCGCATTCGGCTGGGGTCTCGTCAACTCGGACACGACATTCGTGTCGATCACGAAAACCGAGGCCATTGGCGTCACGCCTCGAAGGGATTGGCGCGGGGGGCGGAGCGCTCGGGCGCTTCGAAGTCGACCTTGGGCGTGTTGTCGAGCAGCCACCGGCCGAGATGCGTCTTTTCCGCCTTGCGCTGCAGATCGGCGAAGGCCGTCATCGACAGAACGACGCAAGGGTCCTGCGCGCCGATCACCTGTGGCTCGCCGACACGGGCGCGGCGGAGGATCTCGGAGAGCTTGGCTTTGGCTTCCGCTATGCTCCAAACGGCATTCGACATGCGTTCCTCCCGCCTTCACTAAACAAGACTAGTCTAGTCTGGTCGTCGAAAAAAGTCAAGAGCGAGCTTTCCGCGCGGACGGATGGCGTCGGACCCGCCGCAACACCGTCCCGCAATGCTCCCTCCTGCGAACGCACGCGCCACGAAGACTCGCCGAAAGCCCGAGTTGCGTCATTTATGCAAGTCGCACAGTGACCTCGCGCCGAGGAGCCCGCCCCATGTCCGCCACTCCCAAAACCACCCCCGTCCCCTGCGCCCTCATCCGCGCCTGCGACGCCGTCACCGGCAAGCAGGGCCTCACCTTCAAGCCCGGCATTTCGGCGCAGAGCGTCGGGGCCAAGGGCGTCTATCTCGAACTGCTGACGATCCCGCCCGGCGGGCGCGCCAAGGCGCATAAGCATGTCTCGCACGAGACGGCGATCTACATGATCTCGGGCGAGGCCACGACTTATTACGGCGAGCGGCTCGAACGCAGCTTCGTCGGGCGCGGCGGCGATTTCATCTACATCGGCGCCAACGTCCCGCATCTTCCGGTCAACACCGGATCGGAGCCCGCCGTCGCCGTCGTCGCGCGCACCGATCCCAACGAGCAGGAGAGCGTCCAGCTTCTGCCGGACCTCGACGCGCTGGTCCCTTGACGCGCGCCGCCGCGCCGCCCAGAAAACCGCGATGTCCATCCTCCATCAAGACTATTTCGCCGCGGGCCTCGACGCCGATCCCGACCTCGCGCGCGCCATTCGCGGCGAGTTCGGCCGGCAACAGGACGGAATCGAGCTGATCGCCTCCGAAAACATCGTCTCCCGGCTGGTGCTGGAGGCGCAAGGCTCGGTGCTGACCAACAAGACCGTCGAGGGCAAGCCCTTCGCCCGTTACTACGGCGGCGCGCAATTCGCCGACGCGATCGAGGCGCTCGCCGTCGAGCGGGCGCAGCGGCTCTTCGGTTGCCGCTTCGCCAACGTCCAGCCGCATTCCGGCTCCAACGCCAACGCCGGCGTGTTTCTTGGCCTGCTGCGGCTCGGCGACGCGATTTTGTCGATGGACGTAGCGGCCGGCGGCCACATCAGCCACGGCCATCCCGCGACGCTGACCGGACGCGACTATGCGGTGACGCATTACGGCGTCTCGCGCCTCACCGAAAGGCTCGACCTCGACGCGCTGCGCGATCTCGCGCGGCGCTGCCGGCCGAAGCTGATCGTCGCGGGCGGCTCGGCCTATCCGCGCGCCCTCGACTTCGCGGCGCTGCGCGCCATCGCCGACGATGTCGGCGCGCTGATGATGGTCGACATGGCGCATTTCGCCGGGCTGGTCGCGACGGGCCTGCATCCGCACCCTTTTCCGCACGCGCATGTCGTAACGACGACGACCTATAAATCGCTGCGCGGCGCGCGCGGCGGCCTCGTGCTGTGGAACGACCAAATGCTGAGCTCGAGGATCGACAAGGGCATATTCCCCGGCGTGCAGGGCTCGGCCTTGCTGCATGGGATCGCCGGCAAGGCGGCGTGTCTCGGCGAAGCGCTGCGGCCGGAATTCTTGTCCTACAACCGCGCCGTCGTCGAGAATGCGCGGGCGCTGGCCGATGCGCTGGCGGGCGAGGGGCTGCGTCTCGTGACCGGCGGCACCGACACCGGAATGATCCTCGCCGATCTGGGCGATCTCGGGCTCACCGGCGACCTCGCCGCGGCGGCGCTCGAACGCGTCGGCCTCTCCGTCAACAAGAATCTGATCCCCTTCGACCCCCGGCCGCCCGAGGCGCCCTCGGGCCTGCGCCTCTCCAGCAACGCCGGAACGACGCGCGGCTTCGGCGCCGACGATTTTCGCGTCATCGGCGCCTGGATTGGCGAGGCTTTGCGCGCGCCGGACGATGCGGCGACGCTGGCGCGGCTGCGCGAAGAGGTGCATGCTCTCTGTGCAAGGCACCCAATCTATGAGCGGAGCGGCGCCTCGACCTAGGGCCGCGTCGTCGCGCATACTGGCGCGACGCAGTCGAGACGAAAGGACGCCATGATGAAGATTTCCGCGCGCAACGCCCTTCCCGGCAAGGTCAAGAAAATCACCAAGGGCGCGACGACCGCGCATGTGGAGATCGACGTGAGCGGCGTCGTCGTCACCGCCTCGATCACCAATGAGTCGGTCGACGAACTCGGGCTGAAGGTCGGCGACGACGTGCATGCGGTCGTCAAGGCTTCCGACGTGATGATCGCGGTCGGCTGAACCGGCGATGCGCGAGGCGCCGACGGCAGGAGAACGGGGATGAAAATCTTTGTGCTCACCGGGGCCGGCGTTTCCGCCGAAAGCGGACTCGGAACCTTTCGCGACAAGGGCGAAGGGATTTGGGCGCGGTTCGACCCGATGCAGCTCGCGACGCCGGAAGCCTTCGCGCGCGACCCGGATCTCGTGCACGCCTTCTACAATGCGCGGCGCGGCAATCTGCTCGGCGCAAAGCCCAACGCCGCGCATGTCGCGCTGGCGCGTCTCGACGCCCGCCTCGCGGCGCGCGGCGCGCATCTCGATCTCGTCACGCAGAACATCGACGATCTGCACGAGCGCGCCGGCAGCCGCAACGTGCTGCACATGCATGGCGAATTGCTGAAGGCGCGCTGCGCCCACTGCGGCGCGTTGCGCGACTGCCGCGCCGACCTCGCGACGCGCGACCGCTGCGACGCCTGTGGGCGGAGCGGCGGCATGCGTCCGCATGTCGTCTGGTTCGGCGAAGTCCCGCTGTTCATGGAAGAAATTTACGCCGCGCTGGCCGCCGCCGATCTCTTCGTCGCCATCGGCGCCTCGGGCGCGGTCTATCCGGCGGCGCAATTCGTGGCGCAGGCGCGGCGCAACGGGGCGCCGACCTGCGAAATCAATCTGGAGCCGGCCGACAACGCGCAAATCTTCGACGAAAGGCGCTATGGCCCGGCGAGCCAGGCGGTCCCCGCCTTCGTCGACGAAATTCTCGCGCGGATCTGACCCGCATGCGTCGTGGCAGGCTTCTCGGATGGGCCGTCGTCGCCGGCCTCGCTCTGCTCGCCGCGCTGCGTACGGAAAAGCTCGCCGGGCGCTACACGCAATTCGTCGCCTTCTGGAACGATCCAGCGCGTCTGCCGGCGCTGCCGGAGGATTCGCGCATTCGTTTTCAGCCCGCCGCCGAAAGCTGCGCGCGCGAGGTCGCGGCGATTCTTCCGGCGGCCATGGCGCAGGTCGAACGGCGCCAGGCGCGGCCCTTCGCGCGCGGTCCGATCGTCGGCGTGTATGCGTCCTTTGAAGATTATGCGCGCGCCAACGGGCTTGGCGACGCCGGCGTCGCCGCGACGGCGCGGGACGGGCGCGTGATGCTCTCGCCGACGCTGTGCGGCGAGGAGCGCGCGCGGCTCGCCCGCGTGCTGACGCATGAGCTGTCGCACACGCATTTGTTCGGCTGGCGCGCCGCATCAACCGCCGCGCCGCCGCCGAGCTGGTTCACGGAAGGGCTCGCCGTCATGGTCTCGGACGGCGGCGCGGCGGAGCAGACGAGCGAAGCCGAGGCGTCGCGCGCCTTGGCGCAAGGCTTTGCGATCGTCGTCGCCGACACAGGCTCTTGGCCGAACTTCGCCGCGATCACCTTCGAGAAGGAGCCGCCGGCGGCCGGCTCGGCGCAGGAAACGCTGGCCCTCCGCCAGGGTCTCGCCTTTCGCGAGGCGGCCATGTTCGTCGCCTGGCTGCAAAGCAGCGACGCGGCGGGCTTCGCAAATCTCCTTCATGCCCTGGAGGACGGCGGCTTCTTCGGCGCGGCCTTCGTCAAGGCTTACGGCGCGGACGCGGCGGCGAAGTGGCGGGAGTTTCGGGGGACGATCGGCGTGCGATGAATGAGAGAGATCAGGGCGCCGTTCCGCCGGCCTCGCTCTCGGCGCTGGCTCCGGCGTCGACTTCGCTCTCGCTCGCTTTGGAGAAGGACCAGCGCAGCCGCGTCGCCGTGTCGGCGCGTCCCGTCAGCACGATTTGCGTCGTGGCGCGCGCGCCGCCGGGCGCCGCGAAAAACACGCTTTCCTCGAGCGTCGCCGGCGCCGAGGCCTCGAAGATCAGCCGCTGGCCGCTCGGCAAGGTGAGTTCGGCGCCAAATCCGTCGAGGCGCGGGCGCACCGAAACGCTTGGGTGCAGGTGGAAGCGTAGCGCGAACGGGCGCGTCACGTCCGGCTTCACGACGCTGCGGATCGCCGTCAGGCGATCCTGGCCGACGAGCCGCCCGCCGTTGCGCGTCAGGGCCAGGATGCGCTCGTGCCGCAATCCGTAGCGCGTCGCATAGCCGTCGTGGGCGGCGTCGAGCGCTTCGCCCATGCGCAAATGCCGCCGGCGCGCCGGGGTCGTCTTCGCGCCGGCGAGGATGCGGCCGGAGCCGGCTTTGTCCGACGGCGGCGCGATCACGCTCGAGGATTGATCGTCCAGCGTCAGCGTCGAATGCGCCGCGGTGGCGCGCGCCGCCTCGCGCGCCTCGGCATGCCGCGCCGGCGGCGCGCCGCAATTGACGACGACGCGCTCGGGCCCGAGCGAAAATTCGAAGGAAAGCGTTCCGGCATGGGCGCCGGCCGAATAGTCCGAAGGCGGCGGCGATCCCACGTCCACGACGACGCTGGCCTCGCCCGCGCGCAGCCGCGCATAGCCTGAATGCGGCGCGTCGGCGCGGCCCGACCCCGTCTGCTCATGAGCGAACACCGTGGCGAGCGCGCCCGGATTGGTCGCGCCCATGCCGTTGAACAAAGCGAGATTGCCGTCGCCATGCTGAAGCAGGCGCAACATCGGAATCATCGCGGAGATCGCCGCCAGCAGGGTGGACGGCGGATTGACGCCGCGCGCCGCATAGAGTTTGCGCAGCGGCAGCAGGTCGAGCAGCATGTCGAGCATGGCTTGCGGATTGCGGCTGACGCGGCCGCCGTCCGGCAGGATTTGCCGCTCCAGCTCCAGGCCGAAAAGCCGGTTGGCGTGGGCTTTGACTTCGCCCTCCGCGCCGGCGCACAGCGCGAATTCGAGCAAAGCCAGCGCGCAGGGCAGACGCTCGGCGCCCAACCCGCGGCCGGCGAGTCCGCGCGCCAGGGATCTTGCTTCGCGCCCCAGCCCGTCGAGGAAGAGCCGCGCGAATTGCGGATCGGCGCCGTCGAGCAGCATGGGCGCATGCGCCAGAAAGCCGAGTATGCGACGCGCCGCGACCTCCGGCTCCATCGCCGGATCGTCCGGAGCGACGCGGCCGAGCGTGACGAAATCCTCGACGAGGACCCGCGCCGCCTCGCGCGCGTCTTCGCCGCCCTCGGCGCGCAAGTGGCGCAGCCAGGAGAATCCGGCCAAGGCGCGCCGCCAATCGGGCGACGGCGGCGCAAGGTCGAAGGGCGAGGCCCCGCCGGTGTCGAGCAACCTGCCCTCGAAAGTAAAATATCCGGCGACGATCTCCGCCGCGACGGTCGGGTCGGCGGTGCGAAGGTCTTGCGGCGCGCCGTGCAGCCGCACGGGCGTGCGGATTTTGTTCTCGACGCCGGCGTGCAGCGGCGCCGTCGCGCGGGTCGCCAAAGCGTCCGCGGCGAAGGCCGCCGTCTGCAAGAGCTTCCCCAAGCGCTCGAACATTGCGCCCTTTCCCGTCGGTCGCGCGCCGGCATCGCGCGAAATTTAGCAGGCGCGGCGCCGTTCGCGCCGCCCCGCGTTCCCCGTCTGCTTCCCGATGGACGACCGCCGCGCGTCTAGGGGAAATTTTTTGCGACTTCGGCCATAGCCGATTTAAGCGGCTGAACGATATAGTTTATTTAAAACATGTCGCAGGTCCGAAAGACCGAGTTTTCGAACAGCGCCGGAGCTTTCATTCCGCGGCGTCGCGCAATTGCGTGCGGACGCGCAGCCGCAATTCGTCGATGGGGGCCAGGCCGCCGGCTTCCTCGTAATGCCAAAAGGTCCAGCCATTACATGCAGGTAGGCCCTGGGCCAGCGCGCCCGTCTTGTGAATGGAGCCGACGATGGAGCCGATCGCCAGAGCCCCGTCGGCCCGCACGAGCGCGCTGTGGCGGCGCTTGGCGTCGGTGAGCCGCGCCCCCGGCGCGATCAGGCCTGCTTCGACGAGACTGGAAAAAGCGATGCGCGGCTCGCTCCGCTTGGACGGCGCCGGAGTCAGGGTCGCTTCGTCCAGCGGTTCGATCGCCGCGATTCGCGCTCGCGCGGCGTCGATATAGGCGGTTTCGCGCTCGACGCCGAGATAATCGCGGCGCAAGCGTTTGGCCACGGCGCCGGTGGTGCCGGTGCCGAAGAAAGGATCGAGCACGAGATCGCCGGGCTTCGAGGCCGCGAGCATGATGCGCGCCAGCAGCGCTTCGGGTTTTTGGGTCGGATGGGCCTTGCGGCCGGCGGCGTCCTTGAGGCGCTCGCCGCCGCTGCAAATCGGCAGCAACCAGTCGGAGCGCATCTGGCAGTCTTCGTTGGCCGCCTTCAACACCTCGTAATTGAAGGTGTAATTCTTGGCGCTGGCGTCGCGCGCCGCCCAGATCATCGTCTCATGCGCATTGGTGAAGCGCCGGCCGCGGAAGTTCGGCATGGGATTGTTCTTGCGCCAGACGATGTCGTTCAGGATCCAAAAGCCGAGATCCTGCATGATCGCGCCGACGCGGAAGATGTTGTGGTAGGAGCCGATAACGAAGATCGTCGCTTGCGGCTTCATGGCGCGACGCGCGGCGGAGAGCCAGGCGCGGGTGAAGGCGTCGTATGCGGCGAAATCGGCGAATTTGTCCCAGTCGTCGTCGACCGCGTCGACGAGGCTCTGGTCGGGGCGAGTCAGCTGCTGCGCCAGCTGAAGATTGTAAGGCGGGTCGGCGAAGACGAGATCGACGCTCGAGGCTTCCAACGCGCTCAAGTGGAGCAGGCTGTCGCCTTGCAGGATGCAATTGCGCGGACCCGCGACGGGCAGCCCGCAGGCCTTGGACCCAGTACGCGATACCTTTATCTGGGTTTTGGGGCGGGCTGTCCCGACGCGTGCGCTTTGCATGAACTCGATGCCGTTACGCTTACTGACAGCCGCGAATATGTGGGACCGAGGTAAAGGGCGCGTTTAACGCCGTATTGGCGAAACGTCCCTTTTTCGAACGGTTTCGTTAAGGAGAATTCCATTGTAGGCAAGCATTTACGGAATGCTTACGAATTGTCTCGAAGGGACCGTGGCGGCGGCGCGAGGCGCGCTCAGCGGCGGCGCAGCGGGGAGAAACTCATGCGATGGTGCGGCGTCGGGCCGAATTTCGCGAGGCCCTCCAAATGCCGCCGCGCGCCATAGCCCATGTTGGCGTCGAAGCCATAGGCAGGATAATCCTGCGCCATGCTCTGCATCATTCGATCGCGCGACACCTTGGCGACGATGGAGGCCGCGGCGATGGACTGGCTGATCGAGTCCCCCTTGACGATCGCCGTGGCGGGGCATTTGAGCTGCGGCACGTCGCGTCCGTCGATCAGCGCATGAGCGGGCGCGACCGCCAGCGCCGCGACGGCCTGCGCCATGGCTTTCAACGTGGCCTGACGAATGTCGGTCGCGTCGATTTCGGCGGGGGTGACGAAGGCGAGGCCTATGGCGCGCGCGCTGGCGAGGATTCGCGCATAGGCGGTCTCGCGGGCCTTGGCGCTCAGGGTTTTGGAGTCGGCGAGGCCCGGCGGAATGGCGTCCGGGTCGAGGATGACGGCCGCGGCGCAAACGGGCCCGGCCAGCGGGCCGCGGCCCACCTCGTCGACGCCGGCGATGGGCGCGACGCCGCGCCGGAGCAGTTTGGTTTCCCAGGAAAAGTCGGGGGCGGCGGCATCGTGTCGCATCTTTCGCCTTCCAGGCGCGTCGGGAGCGCCTGTTCGACGCGGAAAGTCCTGGCCGCGTCAAAATAGCGCAAGCTGCCGGGTTTGGCGAGCGGGCGGCTGGAAGAGATCGCAGCGCAAGCGTGGACCGGAAGAAAACCCCAATCTGGTGGCGGCTTGTTCGAAACGCCGGCCGAGCATCCAGGCGTAGGGCCCCTCGCCCTTCATGCGTTTGCCGAAAGCCGATTCGTTCAATTTGCCCTCGCGCATCGAACGCAGCAAAGACAAGACGTGCCGCGCCTTGCCGGGGAAATGCTCGACCAGCCATTCGCTGAAGATCTCGCGCAGCTCCAAAGGCAGGCGCAACATGATGTAGCCGGCCTCGCGCGCCCCGGCGGCGTATGCGCGCGTCAATATGGTCTCGATCTCGGCGTCGTTGATCGCCGGAACGATCGGCGCGACCAGCACCGTCACCGGAATGCCCGCAGTCGCCAGCTTTTCGATCGCTTCGAGCCGCCGGCGCGGCGCGGCGGCGCGCGGCTCCATGGCGCGCGCCAGATGCGGATCGAGCGTCGTCACCGAGATCGCCACTTTGGCCAGGCCCTTTCGCGCCATGGGCGCGAGAATGTCGATGTCGCGCGCGACCAGCGCGGATTTCGTCACGATTCCCACCGGGTGATTGGCGCGCGCCAGCACTTCGAGCACGCCGCGCATCACGCGGTGGCGTTTTTCGATCGGCTGATAGGGGTCGGTGTTGGTGCCGATGGCGAGGGTGCGCGCGACATAGCCGGGCGCCGAGAGTTCGCGCTCCAGCGCCTGCGCCGCGCCGTCCTTGACGAAGAGCTCCGTCTCGAAATCGAGGCCCGGCGAATAGCCGAGATAGGCGTGCGTCGGCCTCGCGAAGCAATAGACGCAGCCGTGCTCGCAGCCGCGATAGGGATTGACCGAACGGTCGAAGGCGAGGTCGGGGGAGTCGTTGCGGGAGATGACGCTGCGCGCCTTCTCGATGTGGACGCGGGTGTCGAGCGGCGCCAGCGTCTCCAGCGATCCCCAACCGTCGTCGACCTCCTCGCGCAGCTCTTTTTCATAACGCCCGCTGCGCTTGGACAGAGCCCCGCGCCCGCGGCGCCGGCTCGGATCGACGATGAAGTCCGGAATCCCGAACCCCGAGGGACGAACCGCTGCCGAAGCCGCGCCAATCATATCCATGCTCGTCATGACCACACCGCCGTTCGAAGGGTTCATCCGCTTCGCGACCCTCGGCGCGCCTCAATGGGGACGAAATGCGCGCTTTTGGGCCGCGAAGCCGGTCTCGTTACGCCGCAACGCAAAACGGGAAATCACGCGACAAAGACGCGTCTACGCCACGCCAACGCCCTCCGGTCCCGCGAACGTCCTCCCCGCTCGGGGCCCTTCGCCGACCGTGAACAAACGGCGAATAAAGAACACATAGGGAACAAAGACCCCCGCGTCAAGCCCCGCCCTGGAGCTTTGCGCGCGCATTGACTAGAAGTCCTGAAACACCAGCGAAGGACGCCATCGGTATGAACGAGAAGCCTTGCCCCTGCCGCACCCGCGCGCAGGACCCCTTGCCTTACTCCGCCTGTTGCGCGCCCTATCTCGAGGCGGGAGAAAAGGCGCCGACGGCGGAGGCCTTGATGCGCGCGCGCTACAGCGCCTATGCGCTCGGCAAGGTCGACTTCCTGTTCGAATCGCTCGCGCCGGAGGCGCGCACCGATTTCGACCGCAAGTCGGTGCAGCACTGGTCCAGCCAATCCCAATGGTTCGGGCTGGAGATTCTCTCGACGGAAGGGGGGGGGCAGGGCGACGAAGCAGGCTTCGTCGAATTCGTCGCGCATTTCTCCATGGACGGAAAAGCGCAGGCGCATCGCGAGCGCTCCAAATTCCGCTTCGACGCGGCGGAAGGGCGCTGGTTCTTCCTGGAGGAGGCCAACCGCAAGGCCGAGCCGATCGTCAAGGGCGCGCAACCCGGTCGCAACGATCCCTGCCCCTGCGGCTCCGGCAAGAAATACAAGAAATGCTGCGGGATCGCCGCCTGAAACTTCCCTCATGCGCGAGCCCGCCCGCGAAGCAAGGGAGTCTCCGCTTCGAGCCGAAGCGGAGACTCCGGAATTCTGACGCAACTTCGCCCTGCAAGCAGCCCTCCCTGGTTGGAAAGCGCCGATGAATTCCTTGGATTGGCCGGGCGCCGAAGCGCGCCGCCGCCACGGCCGATGCGCCTCCTTCTCCAGCACTCACGCCTGTCTCGCTTCGGACGCGACGACGCTCGACTCCTCGCTCCAGGCGTCTCGCCGCCCAACAACGACGGAGCACGATCACTGTCGCGGAAGGGCGACGTCGTGGAAGTCTTCTGTAAAAGCTTAATATTATCAAGATAATGAGTAAAAATTCGCAAGTCTACAAACGAAATGACGAAAATCTCTAGATTTTTGGGTCACGCCAAATTAGCTTCACCGGTGTTTTGGAGAGGAGTTCACCATGAGCCATATCGCTGCTTTGGATCAACACGACGAGCTCGACGCGATCCTCGCTCGAACCGCGCTCAAATACGATCTGCTGCCGTATACATCCAATCCGTTCCCGCAATCCCACCCTGGGCGGCTCTCGGCCGTGGCGACCTTGTTCGGTCTGGAGACGGCCCCGCTCGCCACGGCGCGCGTGCTGGAACTGGGTTGCGCGGGGGGCGGCAACGTCATTCCGCTGGCCGTCGCTTACCCGGACGCCCGCTTCGTCGGCGTCGATCTCTCGCGCACGCAGATCGCCGCCGGACGCGCCCGCATCGCGCGCCTCGGCCTCGCCAACATCGAACTCCAGTGCCAGAGCTTCACCGAGCTCGGGGCGGAGGACGGCGAATTCGACTACATCGTCTGCCACGGCGTCTACAGCTGGGCGCCGGCCCCGGTGCGCGAGGCGATCCTCAAAATCTGCGGCCAGCGTCTTTCCGCGCAAGGCGTCGCCTATGTGAGCTACAACGTGCTCCCCGGCTGGCGCATGCTGCAGACGGCGCGCGACATCTGCCTGCTCGCCGCCGCGGATCAGAGCGACCCGCGCCAGCGCGTCGCGCAGGCGCGGGCGGTCATGGCCTTCGTCAAGGAGCACGGTCTCGCGCCGACCGGGCCTTATAAGCAAGCGCTCGACGGCTTGTGCGACCTGATCGCCAACCAGCCCGACGACTACATCGCCCATGAATTCCTCGAGGAGGTCAACGAGCCCTGCACCTTCAGCGCCTTCGCCGCCGCCGCCGGGCGCGAGGGGCTCGGCTTTCTGGGCGAGGTCGAGATCGCCTCGATGGCGCCGGAAAACTATCCGGCGCAAACCGCCGCGAAGCTTCGCGAGGTTGCGAACGACCAGGTCCTCGCCACCGAACAATATCTCGACCTGCTGAATGGTCGGACTTTCCGCCAGAGCCTGCTCGTCCACGCCGCGCGCTGGCCGCAAATCGACCGCAAGGTCGCCGACGTGCGGCTCGAGCCGCTGCACGTGCTCGGACGCGGCGACCTCGCGCTGCGCCGGGACGACGCCGGCGTCTGCACGCTGGCCGATTCGGCGGGCCGCAGCCTGACCACCACCTCCGCCGCGGTGGGCGAAGCTTTGGGGCGGCTGGTCGAGCGATTCCCCGCCTCCTCCAATCTCGACGATCTGCTCGCGGACGCGCCGCAGGCGGAGCGCACGGAAGAAAACCGCGCGCTGCTGCGCGACGCTTTGCTGAAAATGGCGCTGAACGGCCTCGTCGCGACGACGAGCGCGCCCGTGGCGGCCAGTCCGGCGCCGTCCGAAACGCCCAAGGTTTGGGCGCTCGTCGCCGACGACGCGCGGCGCGGCGCAGCGCATACGACCAATTTGCGTCACGAACGAGTCGAATTGGACGCCGTCGCGCATGTGCTGCTGCCTGCGCTGGACGGCGAAACCTCGAGCGAGGCGCTCGCGGATCTGTTGGTGCGCGCCGGCCAGGACGGCCGGCTCAGCTTCGCCAAGGAGGGCGTCCCGGTGAGGGATGCGGCGGCGATGCGGCCGATCGCCGAGGAGCAAACCGCCGTCTATCTGCAACGCTTCGCGCGCTGCGCGCTCTTGACCGGCTGACCAGGGCGCGGCGGGTCAGCGTTTCGCCGTGCGCCGCTCGCCGATGACGACGCCGCGCCGGGTGACGAAGGTCATCAGCGAACCCGAGATGTCGCGTTTGGTGAAATAGCTGATCTTCAGATCGGGCATCGCCGACAGCGCGCCGCGCGCCGCGGCGATCGCGTCTGGCCCGTGCGCCGGCTCGAAGACGCAATAGACGTCGAGTTCGCCCGCCTTGCGATTCGGGTCGGAGCCGATCGCCGAACCGTCGAGAATGAACAAGCCGCCATGCGCTCGGGCGAAAGAGCCGAGCACGACCTGTGCGGCTCTGGGCACAGCCGAGGCTTGGGGAGAAGGGGGAATGCGCCGGGCGAAAAGAGACATGACATTGCCGTGTGGTTCGAGTTGGCTCCCGGAAAGGGCAGCCGCTTTGCTTCGCAAAGGCTCTATGGTTAGGGAACTCCATAACCCAATGACGACATTAGGGGTCCGGAGCTAAAATCGGGTAAATCCGCGCGCCGCGGCATATGATCGCGCGCCGGCCGGCGCTCCGGGCCGCCCGCGCGAAAAATCTGGACGCCGCGCGCCGTAGCGACTAATCAAGCCGAGCCGCGCGCTCGCGCGGTTTGGAGGCGCTCCTCCCCCGCACGCCGGACGAAGCCATTTCATGACCACCCGCATCGACGCCCGTTTCGCCGCCCTTGGCAAAGAAGGGCGCGCCGCCCTCGTCACCTTCACCATGGCCGGCGATCCCGATTTGGCGACGTCCCTCGAGATATTGAAGGCGCTGCCAGACGCCGGCGCCGACGTGATCGAAGTCGGCATGCCCTTTACGGATCCGATGGCCGACGGGCCGGCGATCCAGGCCGCCGGACTGCGCGCCCTAAAAGCCGGGACGACGCTGAAGAAGACCCTGCAACTCGTCGCGGACTTTCGCGCCAGCGATTCGGCGACCCCGGTCGTGCTGATGGGCTATTACAATCCCATCTACGTCTTCGGCGTCCCGGCCTTTCTGGCGGCGGCGAAGGCGGCCGGCGTCGACGGGCTGATCGTCGTCGATCTGCCGCCGGAAGAAGACGACGAGCTTTGCCTGCCGGCGCGCGCCGCGGGGCTCGACTTCATCCGACTCGCGACGCCGACCACCGACGACAAGCGCCTGCCCAAAGTGCTCGAAAACACCGGCGGTTTCGTCTATTATGTCTCCTTGACCGGGATCACCGGCGCGGCGCTGGCGGATTATTCCGGCGTCGCCAACGCCGTGACGCGGATCAAACGCCACACCGATCTGCCGATCGCGGTAGGGTTCGGCGTGAAGCAAGCCGAGAACGCCGAGGCCATCGCCAAGACCGCCGACGGCGTCGTCGTCGGCACGGCGCTGGTGAACGCGCTCAAGGAGACGTTGGACGCGCGGGATCGCGCCGGGCCGCGGACCGTGCAGGCCGTGGCGGGACTCGTCGCGGAGCTGGCGCAGGGCGCGCGGCGGGCGCGGCCGGCGAAATCGGGGCTCGGCCGCTGGCTGGGCGCCTTCTCGAAGGTGTTGTCATGAACTGGTATTCCAACGTCGTCCCGCCGAAGATCAAAGCGATTTTGAAGCGCGAAACGCCGGAGAATCTCTGGGTCAAATGCCCCGAGAGCGGCCAGTTGGTGAACCACAAGGACATAGAGGCCAATCTCTTCGTCGTGCCGGGCTCCGGCTATCACATGCGCTGTCCGGTCGAGGCCCGCCTCGCCACGCTGTTCGACAATGGCGAGCATGAGATTCTGCCGACGCCGGAAGTCCCGACCGACCCGCTGAAATTCCGCGACATCAAGCGCTACCTCGACAAGCTGAAGGAATATCGGCTGAAGACCGGCCGCCCGGACGCGGTGACCGTCGCGGTCGGCCGTTTGCACGACATTCCGGTCACGGTCGCCGTGCAGGATTTCGACTTCATGGGCGGTTCGCTCGGCATGGCCGCCGGGGAAGCCATCGTCACCGCGGCGACCCTGGCTTTGGAGAAACGCACGCCCTTCATCATCTTCACCGCCTCGGGCGGCGCGCGCATGCAGGAGGGCATGTTTTCGCTGATGCAGATGCCGCGCACGACCATCGCCGTGCAGCGCCTGCGCAAGGCGCGGCTGCCCTATCTCGTCGTCCTGACCAATCCGACGACCGGCGGCGTCACCGCATCCTACGCGATGCTGGGCGACGTGCAGATCGCCGAGCCCGGCGCGATCATCGGCTTCGCCGGCGCGCGGGTCATCGAACAGACGATTCGCGAAAAGCTGCCCCCCGGCTTCCAGCGCGCCGAATATCTCAAGGACCACGGCATGGTCGACATGGTCGTGCCGCGCCAGGAACTGCGCGACACGCTCGGCCGTCTGTGCGGCCTTTTGACCAGAGCGCCGGCGCCGCGTCGCCCGGCGGCGGCCTGAGCGCGGAGCAAAGCGCTCATGGATCAGCACGACGCGATCCTGTCGCGCCTCCTCGATCTTCATCCCAAGAAGATCGATCTTTCGCTCGGCCGCGTCGAGCGCCTGCTGGAGACGCTCGGCCATCCCGAACGGGCGCTGCCGCCGATCGTCCATGTCGCCGGCACCAACGGCAAGGGCTCGACGCTCGCGTTTCTGCGCGCGATGCTGGAGGCGCGCGGCGCACGCGTGCATGTCTACACTTCGCCGCATCTGCTGCGCTTCAACGAGCGGATACGCCTCGGCGCCGAGGGCGGCGGCAAAATCGTCGAGGACGACGCGCTGCGCGAGACGTTGGAGCTGTGCGAACGCGCCAATGGCGCGCAGCCCATCACCTTCTTCGAGATCACCACCGCCGCGGCCTTTCATCTCTTCGCCAAGACGCCGGCCGATTGGCTGCTGCTGGAGACGGGGCTCGGCGGGCGCTTCGACGCGACCAATGTGATCGACGCGCCCAAGGCGACGATCGTCACCTCGATCTCGCTCGACCATTTGGAGTTCCTGGGCGAGACGGTCGAGAAGATCGCCCATGAGAAGGCCGGGATCTTCAAGCGCGGCGCGCCGGCGATCGTCGGTTTTCAGCGCGACGGCGTGCGCGACGTCCTGGCCCGCGAAGCCCGCCGCGTCGGCGCGCCGCTGATCGTCGCGGGCGTGGACTTTCATCTCTACGAGGAGAACGGCCGCCTCGTCTTCGAGGATGCGCATGGGTTGCTCGATCTCCCGGCGCCGCGCCTGCCCGGCCGCCACCAGCACGAAAACGCCGCCGCCGCTATCGCCGCGCTGCGCGCCATCGATCCCGATTTTTCCGCTCCCGCGATCGAGGCCGGGCTGCTGCGCGCCGAATGGCCGGCGCGTCTGCAGCGCGTGGCGCGCGGCGCGCTGATCGATCTCGCGCCGCCGGGCGCCGAGATTTGGATCGACGGCGGCCACAACGAGGACGGCGGGCGGGTTCTGGCCGAGGCCATGGCGGAGTTCGAGGAGAAGGACCCGCGCCCGCTGGCGCTGATCTACGGCGCGCAGACGACGAAGGACGTGCGCGCCATGCTGCGGCATTTCGTCGGCCTGGCGCGCTGCGTCGTCGCTGCGCCCGTCGAAGGCGAACACAAGAGTTGGCCGCCGCAGGAGGTCGCCGCCGCCGCGCGCGAACTCGGCCTGACCGCCCAGGCGGCGGAAAGCCTCGACTCGGCGCTGGCGCTGATGCGGCAAAAAACTTTCGACAGACCGCCGCGCCTGCTGATCGCCGGCTCGCTCTATCTTGCGGCGAGCGCGCTGGCGCTGAACGGCTCGCGGATCGACTGAGCGACGGACGCAATTTGGTGTAAGGACGCGAGGCGCAAGGCGCGCGCGACAGTGGGAACCCGACACGATGACCTTGATGCTCGCCAGCGTGCTCTCCGGCGCCGAGGCCGAAATCGCCGTCGAGCGCGGCGCGGACATCGTCGACTGCAAGGATCCTTCGCGCGGCGCGCTCGGCGCCCTGTCGCCCGCCGACGTCGCGGCGGTCGTCAAGGCGGTCGCCGGCCGCCGCCCGGTCAGCGCCGTCGTCGAATTGCCGCACGACGTGTCGCAGGCGCGCGCGGCGATCGAAGCGGTCGCCGCGACGGGCGTCGACTACGTCAAATTCGCTCTGCCGCTGACGCCCGACGCGCAGGAGATCGTCGACGCCTTCGCGCCGCTCGCCGCCCGGCTGCGCCTCGTCGCGGTGCTCTTCGCCGATCTTGGCCCCGACTTCGAAATATTGGGCCGCCTGGCGCTGGCGCGCTTTCATGGGGCGATGCTCGACACCGCGCATAAGGGCAAGGGGCGCTTGCTCGACTTCCTGCCGATCGGCGCGCTCGGCGATTTCACCGCGCGCTGTCGGGCGCTCGGCCTCGTCAGCGGCCTCGCCGGCTCGCTCGAGGCGCCCGACGCCCCGCGCCTCCTGGTGCTGCGCCCCGACATTTTGGGATTTCGCGGCGCCTTGTGCGACGGCGGCGACCGCCGCAACACGCTGTCGCCCCCCGCGGTGACCCTGATCCGCGAATTGATCTTGCGCGCGCCCGAGCAGCCGCATCAGGGCGAAGTCGACCACGTCTTCGTGCGCGATCTCGTGATCGCGGTGGAGATCGGCGCCTATGGCTTCGAGCGCGGCCGCACGCAACGCGTGCGCTTTTGCGTCGACGCCGAGGTCTATCGCAACGTCGGCCCCGACGACATGCGCTGCGTGTTCTCCTACGACGTCATCATGGACGCGATCAAAATCATCCTGGCCTCGGGCCATGTCGAACTGGTCGAGACGATCGCCGAACGCCTCGCCGAAAGCGTGCTGCTGCACGAACGCGTTCATGCGATCGACGTGACGGTCGAAAAGCTCGACGTGGCGCCGCCCGCCGCGGTCGGCGTGCGCATCCGCCGCGAACGTCCGCGCCTCAAGACGACGCCTTGACGGCGCTGGTCGCCAAGATCGGCGGGAGCCTGTGGCGCTCGCCGCTGCTGGGCGAATGGATCGCCGCGCTGCGCGCCTATCCGGGGCCGCTGACGATCGTTCCGGGCGGCGGCCCCTTCGCCGACGCCGTGCGGGAGGCGCAGGGGCCGATGGGTTTTTCCGACGCGGCGGCGCATGAGATGGCGCTGCTGGCGATGGAGCAATATGGTCTCGCGCTCGCTGGGCGCTTCGCGGGCCTCGCGCTGGCGGCGACGCCGGCCGAGGCCGAGACCCTGCGCGCCAAGGGCGCGACGCCCGTCTGGCGTCCGCGCGAAATGGCGCTGGCGTCGGACATCGCTGCAAGCTGGGACGTGACCTCCGACAGCCTCGCCGCCTGGTATGCGCATGCGAGCGGTGCGAGGCGTCTGCTGCTAGTCAAGAGCGTCGATCTCGGCGCGGCGGCGCAGGCGCCCGATCTCGTCGACCCGTTCTTTCCAGCCTATGCGGAGGGTTTGGAGGTTTGGATCGCCGGCCCCGGCTGTTCGACCGACGCCGCGAATATACTGGCGCGAGGGGAAGTTCCGGGCGCGGCATGGCGTCCCGCGCATACCGCTTTGACGCAAAGTCTCGGCATGTGATATCTATCTTCAATAGATATCACGATCAGGAGGCCGTCCATGACGACGCCTGCCGAAAAACCCAAACAGCCGAAAACCACAGCCAAGCTGTTCATGCACGGCCGCAGTCAGGCCGTGCGCCTGCCCAAGGAGTTTCGCTTCGAGGGCAAGGAGGTGCGCGTCAGCAAGGTCGGCGACAAGGTGATCCTGGAGCCTTTGGAGAAGCCGCCCTTCGACGTGGAGGCGTGGCGGGCGAAGCTCGACGCGCTGGGGGCGGCGGATTTCCTGCCGGAGGGTCTGCCCGACGATCCCCCGGTGCAACCCGATGACGAAATCTCCTTCGATTGAGGCGACGCATGTTTTGTCTCGATACGAACATATTGATCTTCGCGCTCAATGAACGAAAACCAGGGATTGCCGAGAGGCTGCGCCACGAACTCGCGTCGGGCGCCACCATTTTCATTCCCACTTTCGCGATGTTCGAACTCGATTACGGCGTTGCGAAGAGCGCCAATCCCGTCAAATCGCGCGCAATTCTGGACGCGTTTCTCTCGGCCGGCTTTCTTGCGCTCGCCTTCGACCTGGAGGATGCGCGCGAAGCGGGGGATGTCAGAGGCTACCTCGAACGGCGCGGAACGCCCATCGGTCCCTATGACGTCCTCATCGCCGCGCAGGCGCGACGGCGCGGCGCGGCGCTGGTGACGCTGAACCGGAGGGAGTTCGATCGCGTGCCGGGGTTGATGGTGACGGATTGGGGCGGCGCGTGAAGGAGAGATTTGGGGTTTGGGCGAAGGCGCGCCAAGCCGCTCGGCCTATGATAGATACTTGGGAAGTCACCACGATCCGCGCGAGCCCAGGCGCACCAAGATCTGGGAAGGATTGCTGATTTGTCATTGTTTGCATGGCGGAGCGTTGCGCCAGAGGAATTCGAAGTCAAGGACTGCGCTCCGCGCAGCCGCCTTCGGCGGCGGCCCAAAGGGCCGTCCTTGAGTTCGAATTCCTCTGGCGCATAATCGCATCCATGCAATCAATGACATGGTCCCGCCGGGCGCGGCGGACTTCTTGCACTCCCCCACCCATAAAGACGACGCGCACGTCCGCGCTAGGCCAAGAACTTCGCAACGAAAGACCGCCAAGATGAAAAAAGTGCATACGCCGCGCTGGGGCTGGGCGATGACCGGCTCGGGACATTTCTTCACCGAGTCGCTCGACATGATCCGCACGCTCGATCACGTCGATCTCTTCGTCAGCAAGGCCGCGGCCGAAGTCGTGCGCATGTACAAGCACGACTTCGAACTGCCCGCCAATGTGCGCGTCTTCAAGGACGTAACGGCCAGCGCCGCGCCGGTCGGCAATTTCTATTACGGCGTCTATCACACGCTGGTGATCGCGCCGGCGACCTCGAACACCGTGGCGAAATGCGTCTTCGGCATTTCCGACAATCTCGCCACCAACGTCTTCGCGCAGGCCGGCAAATGCCGGGTGCCGACGATCGTCTTCGCCTGCGACACCGCGCCCGAATTGGAGACGCGCGCGCCAAAAGGCATGGTGAAGGTCTATCCGCGCCGCATCGATCTCGAAAACACCGACCGTTTGAAGGACTTCGAGGCGACGCAGGTCGTCGAAAGCCTCGCCGCGCTCGTCGAAGCCGTCGAGGCGCGCCGCAAGGAGCTCGCGGCGCTGGAGAAGCAGGCGTGAGCGAGCGCCTGCTGTTCGTCACCGGCCATCTCGCCTTTCCGCGATTGGAGCGAATGCTGGCGAGTTTCGGCGCGGCGGCGAAGGACTGGCGCATCCATAATCTCGGGGTGAAGGTCGCGGCGCTGATGACGCAGGAGATCATCCTGCGCCGGCTGCCGCGCCCGGTCGAGGCGACGCGCGTGATCCTGCCCGGGCGCTGCCGCGCCGATGTCGCTTTCCTGTCGCACGAGTTCGGCGTCGCCTTCGAACGGGGGCCGGAGGAAATTTCCGATCTGCCCGCCTATCTCGGCCGCGGCGGCGTAGCGCCCGATCTCTCGCGCCACGACATGCGCATTTTCGCCGAGATCGTCGACGCCTCGACGATGAGCGTCGACGCCGTCGTCGAACGCGCGCGAAAACTCGCGGCGGCGGGCGCCGACGTGATCGATCTCGGCTGTCTCCCCGACACGCCCTTCGCGCATTTGGAGGAGACGATCGCCGCGCTGCATGCGCAGGGGCTGAAGGTCAGCGTCGATTCGGCCGATGTCGAGGAGCTGCGCCGCGCCGCCCGCGCCGGCGCCGATCACCTGTTGAGCCTCGACGAAAACAGCCTCGACATCCTTCCCGACAATACGACGCTGGTGCCGATCCTCGTCGCCGCGCCGCAAGGCGATCTCGATTCCTTGCAGCGCGCCGCCGCCAAAGCGCGCGCGAAAAACATCGGCTGCATTCTCGATCCCATCCTCGATCCGATTCACTTCGGCTTCGCGCAATCGCTGGCGCGCTATGTCGAATTGCGCCGGCGCGAGCCGGACGCCGAGATCATGATGGGCACCGGCAATCTGACCGAATTGACCGACGCCGACTCCTCCGGCGTGACGGCGACGTTGCTCGGGATTTGCTCCGAGTTGAACATCCGCCATCTGCTGACCGTGCAGGTGAGCCCGCACACGCGCCGCACGGTGGAGGAGCACGACGCGGCGCGACGCATGCTCTTCGCCGCGCGCGCCGATCGCGCTTTGCCCAAGGGCTATTCCGACGCGCTGCTGCAGATCCACGACAAACGGCCCTACGCCACGACGCCGATTGAGATCGCCGAACTCGCACGCGACTTGCGCGACGCCAATTTCCGCATCGAGGTCGCCGAAGACGGCGTGCATGTCTTCGCCCGCGATTTCCACCGCGTCGCGAAGGACGCCATGTCGCTCTTCGCCTCGCTCGGCGTCGAGAAGGACGGCGCGCACGCCTTTTATCTCGGCGCGGAGCTGATGAAGGCGGAGCTCGCCTTTCGCCTCGGCAAGCGCTATCGCCAGGACGAGCCGCTGGATTTCGGCGCGGCGCTCGATCTGGACATCGAGAGCGCGGAGCGCTTCAAGGAAGCCGGCCACACATTGCGCAAGCCCAAGGACGCCGTTTGATGCCGCTGATCCGTGAATGCGTCGTGACGACGCTCGGCGCCGACGGCGCGCCGCATCTCGCGCCGCTCGGCCTCATCGAACAGGGCGAGCATTGGGTGGTCGCGCCCTTCCGCCCCTCGACGACCTTGGCCAATCTGGAAAAGACGCCGCTCGCCACGGCGAGTTTTACGGACGACGTGGAAATCTTCGCCGGCTTCGTCACCGGCCGGAGGGATTGGCCGACGCAGGCGATCCCCGGCTGGGCGGCGCCGCGCCTTTGCGCCGCTCTGGCGCATGCTGAACTGGAGGTCTTGCGCATCGAGCCGGACGCGTTGCGGCCGCGTTTCGTCTGCACCGTGCGGCGGATCGAGACGCACAAACCGTTTCTGGGGATGAACCGGGCGCGCGCCGCGGTGCTGGAGGCGGCGATTCTGGCGACGCGCCTAGACATGCTGTCGCGCGAAAAAATCGAGCGTGAAATCGCCTATCTGCAAATCGCCGTCGACAAGACCGCGGGCGACGCCGAGCGCGCCGCTTGGGCGCGGGTGTTGGCGAAGATCGCCGGGCGCGCGGCTGAAGCGGGCGCGGCCTCGACGGTCCAGGGATGAACACGCGGCGCCGCGAGGATCGCCCTCGCCTTCGCCGCCGGGGCGCCGAGCAGGCCGTCGATGAATCGAACGCCGGTCTCCACCGCGCGGCTCAGCTGGTCAGATTGTTGGCGATGTCGTTGAAGGCGCCCTTCAACTTGGCGCCGGTCCGGTTGAAGGCCAGGATGCCCGCGATCGAAATCAGCGAGGCGATCAGCCCGTACTCGATCGCGGTGGCGCCGGTCTCGTCCTGCAAAAAAACCTTTATCGTCATCAACATGGTCTCATCCTCCCCAGCGTTGCCCACGGCCGATGGCCGTTTCTCCGCGACGTTTCGAGCGGTAAGTTACCCGCGAGGCATTGCCGCTGGGTTAAAGGGATCGCCGAATACGTGCTCGATGCGCGAAAAGAGCCGAACGAAGTCTTGCATTAACGCCGCGTCATTTGGATGTAAGACTAAATTCAGCTTGATGCTCTGCTAATCTGCGCAGCGTCCGTAATTCTCCCGTCATGTCGAGATCGGCCCGGCGGGCGCGAGGCCGCCGTAGGCCGCGCCCATCTCCCTGATTTGTTGAAGTTTTTTGTCGAAAGGGCTCCAATCGTCGCGCTCCGCTATGGCGGCCCAGATCGCCTCGACCTCGTCGATGAGCATGTCGCAAGGCTCGCTCCGCGCGAAATAGGGGTGATCCAGCCGCGCCTCGGCGGCCGGCGCATGGGCGCCCAGAGCCTCGCGCAGCGGCGCGAAGGAGGGCTCCTTATAATGGTCGGCGGCGGGGCTCGCCGCGGCGCGGGCCTCGCGCGCCAGACCGCCGCGCCAGTCGAAAAGCGTCTGGGCGAAGGGCGCTTTCGTCGTGCTCACGAAATCCACGAAGGCCCGGGCCAGCGCGGCGTCCCGAGCTTCGCCGGCCGAGGCGAGGCCGAGCCGGCGCAGCAGCGCCGTGCGGAAGGCGGCGCGCGTCAAGTCGCCATAGGCGTCCAAGGCCTTCTCCGCCGCCGACAGTCCGATCGACGGCAAGAGGCAATCGGCGAGCCGCGCCAGGTTCCAGCCGATCGCCCCTGGCTGGCGTCCGAAAGAATAGAGTCCGCTGTGATCGAAGTAAGCCGCAGTGAACTCCGCGTCCCAATGCGGCGCGAAACGCCAGGGGCCGTAGTCGAAACTTTCGCCGGTGACGTTTATGTTGTCGCTGTTCAGCACGCCATGCACGAAACCCGCCGCCATATAGCCGCCGGCCAGCTTGGCGACGCGCGCCGCGACCGCCTCCAGAAAGGCCAGCGCCTGCCGCTCGGCCGGCTCCGCCGCGATCTGCGGGAAATAGTGCTCGATGGCGTAGCGCAGCAATTTGTCGACGCCCGCGGCGTCCTCGAGGAAGGCCAGCCGCTGGAAGGTGCCGATCCGGATGTGCGAATGCGACAGCCGCACCAGGACGCTGGAGCGCGTCGGCGAGGGCTCGTCGCCGCGCATCAGCTGTTCGCCGGTCTCGATCAGGCTGAAGCTCTTCGAGGTGTCGACGCCGAGCGCCTCCAGCATTTCCGTGGCGAGGATTTCGCGCACACCGCCTTTCAGCGTCAATCGGCCGTCGCCCTGGCGCGACCAGGGCGTGCGCCCACTGCCCTTGGTGCCGAGATCGAGCAGCCGCCCGTCCGCGCCGTCGCGCATTTGCGCGAAGAGAAAGCCGCGGCCGTCGCCGAGCTCCGGATTGTAGTTGCGAAACTGATGGCCGTGATAGCGCAGCGCCAAGGGCTTCGCGAGCGACCCGGGCAGAGGCTCGAAGCGTCCGAAATGCGCGAGCCACTCGGCGTCGTCGAGCGCGTCCAAGCCGACCCGCGCCGCCCAGCGCCGGTTGCGGTAGCGCAAGACATGCCGCGGGAAGCGCGCCGGCTCGACTTCGTCGAAAAACGCGCCGCCGAGCGTGGCGTGCAGGGATTCGGCGCGAAACTGCGGAGAAGGGGGCATCGGACGAACCTTTGTGAATTCCGCGACGACTAGCATTTCGCGCGCCAGCGGCCCGTCGGCAAGTCCGCCGAGTCGCCTTGCGCCCTGTACGCCCTAAACCGTTGCGCTACAGCTGGTTTGAGCGCTCCGGCTGAGCGCTCCGGCTTGCCTTTCGGCCATCTTTCGCCGACACTCTCGCGTCATTTTTATCGCAAATCTATCGAGGGAGGGGGAAATGCCGAAGAAACTTGCGATTTTCTGCGACGGCACCTGGAATCAGGCGTCGAAGGAACGCACCAACGTCGTCAAGCTGTTCGAGGCGACCTGCAGCGCCTGCGTCGCCGCGCCGCCTCAAACGGCGGGCGATCCGCAGATCGCCTATTACGTCAAGGGCGTCGGCACGCGGCGCGAGGAATATTGGCGCGGCGGGGCGTTCGGCTATGGCATATCCGACAACATCAAGGACGCCTACTCCTTCATTGTCGCCAATTTCGAGGCGGGCGACCAACTGTTTCTGTTCGGTTTCAGTCGCGGCGCTTTCACAGCGCGCAGCCTCGCCGGGCTGATCCGCAACATGGGCGTGTTGCGCCGCGACCAGTTGCACCGCGTCGACTTCGCTTACGAAAAATATCGGGACAAGGCCTGCGAATGGGCGCCGGACGGCGCCGAGGCGGTCAAATTCCGCAAGCAATATTCCCAGCCCGGCGAAAGCATCGAATTCATCGGCGTTTGGGACACGGTCGGCGCGCTCGGCGCGCCTTATGGCTTGATCGCCAGTTGGCTCGTCGACAAAATCTTCAATTGCAGCTTCCACGACGCGAAATTGAGCTCCTGGGTGCAGAACGCCTATCACGCGCTGGCCGCGGACGAGCGGCGCTGGCCGTTCCGTCCGACCTTGATGGAATTGAACGACAAGCACCGCGCCCGCAACGCCGCGGCGCTGAGCGATCCCAACAACAAGGACAAGATCGCCTGTTACGAAGAAAAATGGTTTCCCGGCGTGCATTCGGACGTGGGCGGCGGCTATGCCGAGACGCCGGCCTATCCCGAGGCGACCGGCCTTTCCGACATTGCGCTGCAATGGATGGCGGAGAGGGCCCAGCATCATGGGCTGAACTTGAACCTACAATTGTTGAACCAGGATCCCGACGCCACGGTGCAACCGGAATTCAAACCCAACATCAAGGCCGAGCCGCACGACTCGCGCGCGCCCTATTACACTTGGCTGACCAAACTCTACGTCTACTATCCCAACAAATTGCCGCTGGTGAATCGCTTCGCCTTTCGAAAAGACGACCGCGGTCTCGTCGGCTACGTCACCAAGGATGGCGACTACGTGCGGCCGATCAACGTCTCCGACGGCGCGAACGTCGACGCCCTTAAGGAAAAGCAGGCGGCCGATCCAAATTACGCCTTCACCAACGCGCTCCTCTGAGCACGGCGCCGCGCGGCCGTCCGCGAGGTCAGCTGCGATAATCGCCGTTGATCGCCACATATTCCTTGGTGAGGTCGCAGGTCCACACGGTGGCCGCGCCCTTGCCGAGGCCGATGTCGACGGTCAGCTTGATTTCGTCGCGCTTCATGATCTCCGAGACGGCCGCTTCCTCATAGGCGGGATCGCGCAGGCCCTTATGGGCGACGCGCGTGTCGCCGAACCAGATCGCCAGGCGGTCGCGATCGGCCTCTTCGCCGGCCTTGCCGACGGCCATGACGACGCGCCCCCAATTGGCGTCCTCGCCGGCGATCGCCGTCTTCACCAGCGGCGAATTGGCGATGGAAAGCGCGATGCGCTTCGCCGCCCGCGCATTGGCCGCGCCCTTCACGACGACTTCGACGAATTTGCGCGCGCCTTCGCCGTCCTTGACGACTTGATGGGCGAGATCGAGCAGCAGGGCGTCGAGCGCTTCGGCGAATGCGTCGAGCCGGTGGTCCGAGGCCTTCTCGATGCGCGGCGCGCCGCGCTTTTCCGCCGCGCCCGTGGCGAAGAGCAGCAGCGTGTCGGAGGTGGAGGTGTCGCTGTCGACGGTGATCGCGTTGAAGCTGTTGCGCACGCCGCGCGACAGGAGGGTCTGCAGCGCGTCGGCGGCGATCGGCGCATCGGTGAACACGAAGGACAGCATCGTCGCCATGTCGGGGGCGATCATCCCGGCGCCCTTGGCGAAGCCGGCGATGCGCACCTCGACGCCGTCGATCGCCGCGGCGCGGGTCGCGAGCTTGGGATAAGTGTCGGTGGTCATGATGGCGCGCGCGGCGTCCTGCCAGCCGTCCTCGCGCGCCGCCTTGACCAGTTTCGGCAGCACGCGCTCGAATTTCGAGGCGTCGAGCGGCTCGCCGATGACGCCGGTGGAGGCGAGGAAAATCTGGCGTTCCGAGGCGCCCGTCGCCTTTGCGGCGAGCTGGGCGGACAGCTTGACCGCGTCGCGGCCGGCTTTGCCGGTGAAGGCGTTGGCGTTGCCGGAATTGACCAGAAGCGCGCGCGCCTGGCCGCCTGCGAGTTTGGCCCGGCACCAATCGACGGGCGCCGAGGGGCATTTGGACCGCGTGAAGACGCCGGCGACCTTGGTCCCTTCGTCGAGCAAGGCCAGCATCACGTCTGTGCGGCCTTTATAACGAACGCCCGCCGCGCCCGCCGCGAAACGCACGCCGTCGACGGGCGGGATTTCCGGCAGGGTTTGCGGGGCGAATTTGGAGACGGTTGCGGCTTTCGCCATTCGCGCATTGTTCCTTTTGCAATTCCTTGCGGCGCCGGACTTAGCGCCGCGACGCCGCGAACCAGCGCGGGAGGACGGGGGCGCATCGCGGCGCCCCCGATCGCTTATTTCTTCTGCGCGGCCGGAGCGGGCGGGGCCGCCGGAGCGGGCGTCGAAGCCGCCGGAGCGGGCGCAGGGGCTGGGGCGGCGGGCGCTCCTGGAGCCGGCGCGGGCGCCGGGGGATTGTCCAGGCGCTCGATCTTGGCGCTCTGCCGCAGTTTGGCGATCAAGTTTTTCCGCGCGTTCAACGCCACGTAGCGGGCGACCTCGCTGCGCACCTGATCGAGCCCCGGGAATTTCTTCGCCCGCTTTTCGGCGAGCTTGATCACGTGCCAGCCGAATTGCGACTTGACCGGATCGGAGATTTGCCCGGGCTCCATCTTGGCGACGGCGTCGCCGAATTCCGTGACCCAATCGTCCTTCACGTGCCAGCCGAGGTCGCCGCCCTTGGGGCCTGGATCCTTCGACAGCTCCGTGGCGATCTTGGCGAAATCCTCGCCGTCCTTCAGCCGCTTCTGCACAGCCTTGGCCTGATCCTCGCTGCCGACGAGGATGTGCAGGGCGTGATATTCCGTATCCGGCTTCTGGTTCTTGGCGGCCTCGTCGTAGGTCTGCTTGATCGCGGCGTCGGTGACCGACTCCTTGGCGATCTTGCCGAACAGCGATTCGAGCAGCGCCATGTCGCGCAGATAGGCGAGGCGCTTGGCGAAGTCGGGCGTCTCCGCGAGCTTCTCGGCCTGGGCTTCCTGCACGACCAGCTGCTGTTCGACCAGATAGTCAACCAGCGCGGAGTCGCGCGCCTTGCCCTCGAGCTGGCGCGGGATGCTGGGGCCGATGTAGTCCTCGGCCATCTTCACGTCTTCGTCGGTGATGTCGACGCCGTTGACCTTGGCGAGAACCTTGGCCTCCACGGCCGTTCCCTGAGCGGTCAGAAGCAGGCCGAGTCCGACGATTCCCAGCGCGACACGGAAGTTAGGCGCATTTTTTCTAGCCAGAGCCATCAGTTTCTCCGAAGGAAGCTTTCGTCGACCCGCCCCGCCGCGGCGACGCCAGCGGTCCTGCGAGACAAATCAGGCGTAACTATGCCCAAGCGGGCGATCCTGACAACCGCCGCACCGCATCTTGGGCGCGAAATCCGCTAATTTTCCAGCGTGCGCATGAAAATCCTCCGCACCGCTTGCTGCATTTCTGTAATTTGCACATCGAGCCGGCGCAAATCCGGGGCGTCGCCGGCCCGCAGCAAGAGTTCGGTCAGGCCGCGCGACGCCCTGGCCGGCTGAAATTCGTCGTCGATCGCCAGCCGCAGAATCTGCGTCAGGCCTTGATAAAGCTCGGCGGCGTCGATCAGCTTTCGCGCGTCCTCGGCGGGAAGCGCGCCGAGGACGGCGAGTCTTTCCAGCGCTTCGACGATGGAGGTCGAAAGACATTCCGGATGGCGCGGCGCAAAGGCGAGCAGCAGATATTGCGTCGTGAACTCGAGGTCGATTTGTCCGCCCGGCGCCTGTTTGAGATCCCAGGCGCCGCGCCCGCCTTTTTCCTTTTCGATCCTGCGGCGCATGTCGCGCACGTCGGCGGCGAGCTTGGCTGCGTCGCGCGGCCGCAGCAGCGCCGTGCGGATCGCGCGCTCCACGCGTTGCGCAAATTCGGGCGGGCCGGCGATGACGCGCGCGCGGGTCAGCGCCATGTGCTCCCAGGTCCAGGCCTCGTTGGCCTGATAGTCCTCGAAGGCCGCGAGGCGCACGGCGATGGGGCCCTTGTTGCCGGAAGGGCGCAAACGGAAATCGACCTCGTAGAGCCGTCCTTCCGCCGTCGGCGCGGACAAAGCGGCGATCAGCCTCTGCGTCAGCCGCGCATAATATTGTGGCGCGGGCAGAGCGCGTTCGCCGCCGCAGGAGTCGATCGTGGGATCGCAATCGTAGAGCAGCATCAGATCGAGATCGGAGGCGGCGGTCATCTCGCCGCCGCCGAGCTTGCCGAGCGCGACCACAGCCGCTTCGCCGCCCGGCACGCTCCCATGCGCCTTGCGAAATTCTTCCTCCACGACGCGGAGCAGCGCGGCGATCGAGGCTTCGGCGAGCGCCGCATAGGCCTTGCCGGCGGCGCGCGGGCGCAGCGCGTCGGTCAAGAGCCGCGCGCCGATCAGGAATTTCTGTTCCTGGCAAAAGACGCGCGCGAGATCGAGCGCTTCTTCGTAGCGCCGCGCCTCGCCGACGGTTTCGTCGAGGCGGCGCGCGAATTCCTCCCGCGCCGTTTGCGGATCGAAGGGCGCGGGGTCGAGCAACGCGCCGACGACGCGCGGCCGCCGCGAGATCGTCTCGGCGAGTTTGGGCGCCGCGCCCATGATCGTCGCGAGCAGGCTCAGCACGCGCGGATGCGCGGCGAGCAGCGAGAAGAGCTGCACGCCCGCCGGCAAACGGCTCATGAATCTGTCGAAGGCGATGAAGGCCGCATCCGCCTCTTCCGTCGCGGCGAGAGCCGCGAGCAAGGCCGGCGTCAGTTCGGTCAGGCGTTCGCGCGCCTTTTCGGAACGCGTCGCGGCGTAGCGCCCGAAATGCCAGGCCCGGATCGACATCGTCACCGCCTTGGCGTTGGCGAAGCCCAGATTTTGCAAAGTGGCGATGGTTTCTGGATCGTCCTCGTCGCCGGTGAAGACGAGATTGCCGCCCTGCGCGGAAAGATCGGGCGCCGTCTCGAACAGCTGCGCATAATGGCCCTGCACCGTCTCCAGACGGCGGCGCAACTGCGCGGCGAATTCGGCGTAAGTCGCCCAGCCCATCATGCGCGCGACGACCTCGACCCCGGCGTCGCTCTCGGGCAAAGTGTGCCTTTGCTCGTCGGCGATCATCTGGATGCGGTGCTCGACGTTGCGCAAGAAGAGATAGGCTTCGCGCAACGCGTCGCGCGTCTTGGCCTCGATCCAGCCGGCTTCGACCAGCCTGTCCAACGCCGCCAGCGTTTCGCGCACGCGCAAGTGCGGCTCGCGTCCGCCGAGAATGAGTTGCTGCGTCTGCACGAAGAACTCTATCTCGCGTATGCCGCCGCGCCCGAGTTTGACGTTGTGGCCGTTGACCGCGATGCGCGCGTGCCCCTTGTGCGCGTGGATTTGCCGCTTGATCGAATGCACGTCCGCGAGCGCGGCGAAATCGAAATATTTGCGCCAGACGAAGGGCGCGAGTTCGCGCAGAAACTCCTCGCCGGCGGCGATGTCGCCGGCCATCGCGCGCGCCTTGACGAAGGCGGCGCGCTCCCAATTCTGCCCCATGCTCTCGTAATAGGCGTAGGCGGCTTCGAGCGGTATGGCGACGGGCGTCGCGCCGGGGTCCGGGCGCAGCCGCAGATCGACGCGAAACACGTAGCCGTCGGCCGTGCGCTCGCCGAGGATCTTCACCACGCGCTGCGTCATCCGCACGAAGAGCTCCCACTCTTCCTCCGGCTTCGCCAGCCGCGCGCGGCGCCGGTCGAACAGCACGACGAGATCGATGTCGGAGGAATAGTTCAGCTCATGGGCGCCGCTCTTGCCCATGCCGATGAAAATCCATCCCGAGTCGCGCTCCGGGTCGCGTGGGTCGGCGAGCGTCAAGCGCCCCGCCGCCGCCGCCTCGCGCAGCGTGAAGGCCACGGCGGCGGAGAGCGCGGCGTCGGCGAAACGCGTCAGCGCGCCGGTCGCCGTCATCGTGTCCCAAACGCCGCAAAGATCGGCCAGCGCGACGACCAGCGCGGCCTCCTGTTTCATCAGGCGCAATGCGCGCATGACCGCGGCGAGGTTTTCCTCTTCCAGCCCGCGCGCCCGCGCGATCAATGCGTCGACGGTTTCTTCCGGCGGCGCGAGCAGCAGGCGGGCGAGGCGCGCGGGGTCTCGCGTCGAGAGCTCGCCGAGAAAGGGCGAGCAGCCGAAGATCCCGAACAGCAGCGCGCGGGCGTTTGGCGCGGCTTCGAGCAGAGCTCCGAATGTCCCCGCTTCATCGCGCTCGGCGAGGCGCTGCCAACTTCGTTGCGCGAGTTCGACATCGGCCGCCGTCACGCGGGGCCGAGACCGCGCCAGCAAGCTCGTCTGCGGTATCGAAATCAACTGCGCCTCGGCTTTTGTGATGGACGGAGGAACTCGCGTCTTGCTTATTGTGACAAACTCTAAGAGAGTCGGAAGCGCTGCTGGTTCTCGTGGGGCAACGCCCGCGTAAGCGGCACAAAACCAAGAAACACAAAAAAAGCAACGAGGAACTGACAATGAAGACCCGAGTTTTTATCGCCGCGGCCGTCCTGCTGGCCAGCATGTCCGCCCCGGCCTTCGCCACTTACTGCGACATCCGGAACGACGAGGACAAGGCGAGCAGATGCGCCTCCAAGTGCGACGATTCCTGGCATGTTTCGAAGATGGTCTACGGCGCGGAGAGCAAGATCGACGAGATCAAGGCCGCCGCCAAGGCTTGCTTCGAAAAATGCGGCTGCGACGAGAACTACACCAAGGACATCGCTCCGGTGACCAAGTTCTAATTCATACCGCGCGCCTTGCTTGAAGAATAAAAGCGGGAGTCCGAACAACTCTGGGCGCACCGGCCGCGCCCAGAGGCATTTTCTAAGGTTCTCACGCGGCGTCATCTCCGCCGAATTGCGAGATGAGACGGTCTCAGACCGGGGTCAGTATTTCGCCCTTGCCGTAAACGGCCGTGTCGCCCGCGTAGCGTTGCAAGCGCTGCGACAGCAGCCGCGCCGCGCGCCGGCTCTCCTCGGCGAGCGCTTTCGCGAACAGTCTGGCGAAGGAAAAATCATGCGCGCCGCAGTCGACATAGGTCGGGCCGAGATCGCGCGGCTGCGCCAGGACGAGCGAGGCGCGCTTGTTGAGATAGCCGATCCGCCCATGCGTCTTGCCGAGCGCTATGATCGTGCCCGCGATGGCGCGCGAACCCAAATCCTCGCCGGCGTCGCCTTCGACGACGATGATTCCGCGCCGCAGCCGGTCTCCGGCGCGCGCGCCGGCGTTTCCGCGCACCAGCACGCGGCCGCCGGACATGCCGGCGATTTCGCCGGCGAAAGGCGCGGCGAGGAAATCGCCGGCGTCGCCGTCGATCGCAATGTGGCCGCCGCTCATGCCGCTCGCCGCATAGGGACCGGCCGAGCCGGCGACGGTGATCGCGCCGCCTTGCGCGCCGCGCCCGAGCCCCAAGCCGACGTCGCCTTCGACATGGATCGAAAAGCCTGCCAGCAGCTTGGCGCCGAGTAGGTCGAAGCGCTCCGAGCCGCCCTCGAAATGCAGTGACTGCGCATCGCCGGCGCGCAGCTTGAACACGTCGCCGACTTTGACGCTGGCCTTGGTCGTGCCGATGGCGATCGCTTCGATGTCCTTGAGCGCGCGGCCGACGAGACGGTCGGGCGTCAGCTTGGAGAGGTCGAGCCTCTGCTCCGGCTCGTGGCGGAGTGCGAAGATCAGCGGCTTCACGGCGCGAGATCCTTCAGATGATAGTGGAACGGACCGAGCTTGCCGCCGTAATTGCCGGCGCCGATGCGTTTCGCGCCCTCCTTGGGGCCGAGCGCGACGATCGCCTTGACGCCGGCGCGCATCGCCGCGGCGACCGCGGCGTCGGTGAGCCCGTCGATGACGATCTCCAGCACGCAGCCGATGTCGGGATCGAGCGCGCTGTTGGTTATGCCGCGCAGCGTCGGACAATAGGCGTCGTTGGTGGAGGCTTGCATGCCGGCGTATTTCGCGCCGACCTTGGAGCCCGAGCGCACGATGCCGCCGGGGAAGGGCGTGATCGTGTCCGCCACCTCGCCGATGGCCTCGACCCCGGCCTCCGTCGCGCGCATCGTCTGTTCCCAGGTCTCGCCCATGATCAGCAGATTGCCGCCGCCGACGCATTTCTTGGCGACGCCGACCGTGGCTTCGACCAGGAACTCGCCGTCCATCACCGGCACGCGCCAATAGCGCTTGCCGTCGAGCGATTTGGCAATCTGCCAGCGGTCGCCGAATTGGCGCATCGAATCGCCGACCTTGATCTGGACGTCGCCCTGCAGCGCCGAAAAGACGGCGGTGCCGGGACAGGTCAGCAGACATTGGCCGACGCGGTTGACCAGCGCCTTTTCGACCCCCTTGGTCGAAAAGCCGAAGGCGAGAATGCGCACGCCGGGGCGCCCGTCCGGCGTCTCCTTGGGCGAGAGTTCGCGGTCGACCCCGGCCTCGCAGTCGCAACCGATGACCGAAGTGGCGTAGCCCGTGAAGGTGCGCGCGGCGATCGTCGCCCATTTGCGATTGGGCGCGGTGACGATCAGCCCCGTGCCCGCCATCGGAAAGGCTTCGGCGAAACTGTCGTCGATGCGGACGCCTTTGCGTGTCAGCTGCGACATGAAACCTCCGCGAAGGCGTCGTGGTTGGGCAGCGCGGCTTGCGGCACGTCGAAGATCGTGCGCGGCAGGCCGTAGAGATCGTCGTAATAGCGGTCGAGACGCTTGTCGATCGCCGCATCGAACTTCGGCGACGTGTGCAGCGTCTTGCCGCGCGTGTAATGCGACACCTCGCCATTCTTCACGACGAGTTCGCCGTCCTTGAAGACCAGCGCCGCCTTGCGGAACATGCCGGCTCTGTCGCGCTGATCCTTATAGACCGCAATGTCGGCGACGGCGCCCGCGCCGAGCTGGCCGCGGTCGGTGAAGCCATAGAGTTTCGCGGGTCCGGAGCGACTCATGACGGCGATCTCGTAGAGCGTGTATTCGCGCTTGATCGAGGGCAGCGTCGTCGCCTCCAGCGCTTCCGCCGGCAGACGCGCCAGCCATTGCGCGCGCAGATCGGCGCTCATCAGCAGCGCGAAGAGCTCGGGATAGGTGGTGAAGGGCCCGCCGTTCGGATGGTCGGTGGTGAAGAACACCTGGTGCGGATCGTCGATCAGCAGGAACAGCTCCAGCCCCGCCGCCCATTGCACGGCGTTGTAGTAGTTGGAGATCTTATAGGCGTAGGGCACGACGCCGCCGCCATTGGCGTCGCCGTCGAAGATCGCGCCCTTCTTGGGGATCGCGCCCGACATGCTGTTGAACTGTTTCAGCACGTCGGAGGAGACGGTCACCGTGTCGGAGAACATCACCTGGCCGACGTCGACCGTGATGTTCTTGTTGGCGTTGATCTTCTCGGCGAATTGCGCCCCGGCCGAGGAGAAGGCGTTCTTTCCCTCCTTGCCATAGGCGTAGAATTGCACATGGGCGAGATGCATCGGCAGGCCCTGCGCCGCGTCGATCGTCGCCAGCGCCGTGTCGATGTTGCCGGCGATGCCGAGATTGTTCATGTGCAGATGCAGCGGATGGTGAAGGCCGACCGCCTGCGTCGATTTTTGCAGCGCCTGGATGATCTGGCGCGAGGTGACGCCGTAGAAGGGCACCACGTCGTCGAGCCCGAAGACGCGCATGTTCTCCTTGAAACCCTCGACGCCGCCGGGATTGATGCACTTCATGCCCAGCGTGCGCGTCGCGCCGACGGTGCGGGCGACGTAATCGTTCAGCGCCGTTTCGCTCTCGCCGACGCGCAGCATGTTCAGCAGAAAATCGTCGTTGCCGAGCACGGTCAGGCCGCCCACGTCGATGATCGGCATGTCGGCGAATTCGAGATGCGCCTGAAGCGCGTGATGCGGCGCGACGGCGGGCTCGATCACCGTGGTGAAGCCCATTTGCGCATAGAGCCGGCCGGTTTCAAAGGTCGACCATTTGGCCGTCGACAGCGGCGTGCCGGCGAGCCGCGCTCTTATGGCGCGGTGCATCTCGGGCAGCAGCAGCCGCGCCGTGTTCACATTGCCGCCGGCGATGTGGGAATGGATGTCGATCGCGCCGGCCATGACGATGTGGCCGGAGACGTCGTGCACGGCGTCGGGCTTGCGCCCATCGGGCTTGGCGACGATGCGGCCGTTCTCGAAATAGACGTCGCCGATTTCGTCACGGCCGGTGGCCGGATCGATCACATGGCCGCCCTGCAACAATGTCAGCACGCAGCGTCCTCCGAAAGCTTGGCGCCGATCGCGGCGAGCACGGCGGCGACGCTCGGCGCGTCGCTCGGGGCCGAGGCCTTGCGCAGCGCGAAGGCGGCGATCTCTTGCGAAAATTCCAGCGCGTCATGCGCTTCGCCGGGGCGTCCGACTTCGATGAACAGCCCATGCGCGGTTTTCTTCGCGCCCTTCGGCGCCAAGGTCACCGTCGGCACATGCTTGTCCCAGCGCGGCCCCTCCCCGTCATAGGCGGAAATCCACAAGGCCGCGTCGGCCTCGCCGCTGTCGACGAGGCGCTTCGCCTCGAAGCGCCAGGGATCGTGCTCGGGATAGCCGCGGCCAAAGCCGGTGCGCGGCGGAAAGCCGGTCATCCAGCCGCTGATCTGCGCGACGCCGGCCGCGCCGGAACGCGCGCCGACCGGAACGCCGGTGAAGCGCGTCGTGGCGTTGAGGTCGGAGAGCAGTCCCTGCAAGGACTCGACGACGAGCTGATCGAGGCTCGACGCCGACCAGACGGCGACGCCGAATTTCGCGCTTTTCAGCGCCTGCGCGACCGCATCGATCTTCTTCGCCGCGGCGGCGGCCAGCGCGACCGGGCGCCCGCCCGCCCGCGCGCGAATCGCGGCGAGCGTGTGCGGCAGCGAGTCGAGCGTCGCGGGGATGGTTTCGATCTCGACCCCGTCGACGCCGCCTTCGGAGCGCTTCGGCCCGAGCCAGAAGACTTTGCGCGGCGCGCCGTGCTGGAAATGCACGCCCTTGCCGAGCGCCAGCCGCTCGAAGAGGGCCGGCGATTGCTCGGCGAGGCCGGGACCGACGAGCAGGACCACGTCGCCGCGCAGCCGCGCTTCGTTGGGCGTCGTCGTGTACATTGCGAAAGACCGCAGCGTGTCGAGATCGGCGAGGATCGCCTCCGAGGCGAGATGATCGTAGGCCCCGCGCAGCCGCTCGGCCAGAAGGATCGCGGCCCGCGTCCCGGCGACGTCGGCGCCGAGCCCGGCGATCAGCGGAAATTTCGCGCCTTCGAGCAGCCGCGCGGCATGCGCATAGGCCTCATCGAGGACGATCGGCGCCCCGTCGAGCGTTGCAGAACTCATGGTCTTCCAGCCCGCTTCCATCCCGCGCCCGCCGGTTCTTGTTCGCCTGCGCGAAACCTTTCGGCGTCGCGGACGGGGCGGGTCGAGCCCATGCCTAGCAGCCGCAAAGCCCGCTGTCGAGACGCGGCGAAGTCGCGGTTCGCTCCGATCGTCGCGCGCCTACCCCGCCACGTCCCCCAGCCTCACCCTCCCGCCCTGCAAAACCCGCGCATAGACGCCGCAGTCGATGTGGCCGAAGTTTTTGCGCAGGGTCTGAACGATGTCCATGTCGCGGAGGCCAACGCCGGGCGCGACGCCGGTCGCGGAGCACCGGTCTATCATTTTCAGCACCTCCAGCCGCGCGCCGCCGAGTCGGATCGTCCTGCCGACGAGCTGCGTTTCGGCCCAGGGCGCGAGGCCCTCGACATAGATGTTGGCGCGAAAACGCAAGGGATCGACGCGGACGCCTTGCGCCGTTTCGATCGCGGCGACGCTGGCGAGATTGACCAGCGAGACGAAGCCGGACTTCGAATCGGTGAAGCGAAAGCCCTTCGGCGCCTCCAGCAGCCGCACCGGTCCGCGAATCTCCCCGCCCAGAAATTCCGTCAAGAACCCCTCGATCGCCGCGCGGCCGGAGGGCTCGCCGAGATCGCCCCGGACCAGCGCCGCGCCGTCGCGTGCGAGCGTCAGAATGCGGGAGGCGTCGTCGTAGCGGGTCGACAGACTCGCAAGGGCCGCGTTGCGCATCAGCATCAAGAATTTGATCTTGGGTTGATGCGCCGGCGCTTGCGGGTCGAAGCCGGAAGGGCCGTTCTCCAGAGCGAACATCCGGTCGCAGGGAAAATAGCCGTCCGTCTCCAGCGCGGCGCGCTCCAGCGGCTCGGGCGTCAGGCCTTTGACCGGGTGACGATAGAGAGATTTGATGCGCATGGCGGCTCCGACGGGTGGAGCGCGCATCATAATGAGCGGCAAGCCGGCGCCAAGAGGGGCCGGTCAGGCCCCCGCGACGACGCTCACCGCCGTCGTCACCGAATTGGAGATGAAGCAGCCCTTGTGCGCGGCGTCGTGCAGCGCGGCGAGTTCCGCTTCGCTCGGCTGCTTGTCGCCGCCAAAGACGATCTTGGGATGCAACTCGGCCCGCGCCACGGCGACCTTGCCCGCGGCGTTCTTTTCGAGAAAGCCGACCGCATGGTCGACGTAAGCGTCGACGACGAAGCCCTTCGTCGAGGCGAGCGCGAGAAAGGTCAGCATGTGGCAACTCGACAGCGCCGCGACGAAGGCGGTTTCGGGATCGACGCGCGTCGGATCGCCGAGATAGGCGGGCGTCGCCGAGGCCGGCGTCTCCAGACCGTTCTCATAGCGCCAGACGTGGTTGCGGCTGTAGTTGCGAATGCCGAAATCGGCGCCGCCGCGCGCCCATTCGATCGTGGCCTTATGTTCGGACATTGGGAAGCTCCCGGGAATTCGCGACTTTGCGCCATTATCGCACATCGGCTTTCGCGAAGGCGGAAAATCTTCGGCGCGCGCATGGAGCAAAAGCTGCGACGAAACATCGCTCTTCGTGGGTTTCGGGCGGCGGCCCGCCCCCGTTGCAATCGCGCGGGCCGCGCCCATATCGAGACGAAAGGTCGCTGCTGGCGGGCTGCGTCGAGCAAACTCATCGCGGAAAGACCCCCTCCTAAACCCTCCCCCGCTTCGCGGGAGAGGGAGCAGGTTCGGCGCTTCATCGAGGTTACGTGATGCGCCTGCCGTCCCCTCTCCCGCGAAGCGGGGGAGGGAAAGGGAGGGGGCCTCTTCGCTTGCGAAACGCTTACCGCAAAGGGCGAAGACGCGCGCGCCGCTCGCTGGAGGGCCGCGCTTTGGATGAGGGGCTTTGATGAATCTCGAAAAATACACCGACCGCGTGCGCGGCTTCCTGCAATCGGCGCAGTCGCTGGCGACCCGCGAGGGGCATCAGCAGTTCACGCCGGAGCATGTGCTCAAAGTGCTGCTCGACGACAGCGAGGGGCTGGCGGCGGGGCTGATCGACCGCGCCGGTGGGCGCTCGCGCGAGGCTTTGACCAAGACCGAAGCGGCGCTGGCCAAGCTGCCCAAGGTCGCGGGCTCGGGGTCTGGCCAGCTTTATTTGGCGCCGGCGACCGCACGAGTCTTCGACAGCGCCGAGCAGATCGCGCAGAAGGCGGGCGATTCCTTCGTCACGGTCGAGCGCCTGTTGCTGGCGCTGACGCTGGAGAAGGGAACCGACGCCGCGCGCATTCTCGGCGAGGCGGGCGTCACGGCGCAAAAGCTCAATGCGGCGATCGAGGATTTGCGCAAAGGCCGCAGCGCCGACAGCGCCTCCGCCGAAAACCAATACGACGCGCTGAAGAAATATTCGCGCGATCTGACCGAGGCCGCGCGCGAGGGCAAGCTCGATCCGGTCATCGGCCGCGACGAGGAAATCCGCCGCACGATCCAGGTCCTGTCGCGCCGCACGAAAAACAATCCCGTGCTGATCGGCGAGCCCGGCGTCGGCAAGACCGCCATCGTCGAGGGGCTGGCCTTGCGCATCGTCAACGGCGACGTGCCGGAGTCGTTGCAGGACAAGCGGCTGCTGGCGCTCGACATGGGTTCGCTGATCGCCGGCGCGAAATATCGCGGCGAATTCGAGGAGCGGCTGAAGGCCGTGCTGAGCGAGGTCACTTCGGCGGAAGGCCAGGTGATCCTGTTCATCGACGAAATGCACACGCTCGTCGGCGCCGGCAAGGCCGACGGCGCGATGGACGCGTCGAACCTCTTGAAACCCGCTCTGGCGCGCGGCGAATTGCATTGCGTCGGCGCGACTACGCTCGACGAATATAGGAAGCACGTCGAAAAGGACGCGGCGCTGGCGCGGCGATTCCAGCCGGTGTTCGTCGGCGAGCCGACCGTCGAGGATACGGTGTCGATCCTGCGCGGCCTCAAGGAAAAATACGAGCTGCATCACGGCGTGCGCATTTCCGACAGCGCGCTGGTCGCCGCCGCGACTCTGTCGAACCGCTACATCTCCGACCGCTTTCTGCCCGACAAGGCCATCGACCTGATGGACGAGGCGAGTTCGCGCCTGCGCATGCAGCTCGATTCGAAGCCCGAGGAGCTCGACGAATACGACCGCCGCATCGTGCAGCTGCGCATTGAGCAGGAGGCGTTGAAGAAGGAGACAGACACGGCGTCGAAGGACCGGCTGCAGCGTCTCGACCAGGAGCTTTCCGGGCTGGAGGAAAAATCCGCCGCCTTGACGCAGCGCTGGCGCGCCGAGAAGGACAAACTCGGCCAGGCGCAGAAATGGAAGGAGCAGCTGGAGACGGCGCGCAACGAACTCGCCCAGGCGCAGCGCCGCGGCGAATATCAGCGCGCCGGCGAGCTCGCCTATGGGCGCATTCCCGAATTGGAGAAGAAGCTCTCGGAAAACGAAGGCAAGGCCGACGTGCTGGTCGAGGAAGTGGTGACGGCCGACCGCATCGCGCAGGTCGTCTCGCGCTGGACCGGCGTGCCGGTCGAGAAAATGCTCGGCGGCGAGCGCGAAAAACTGCTGCACATGGAGGAGGAGCTGGCGAAACGCGTCGTCGGCCAGCGCGAGGCGGTGACCGCCGTCGCGACCGCTGTGCGCCGCGCTAGAGCCGGTCTGCAAGACCCCAATCGCCCCATCGGCTCCTTCATCTTCCTCGGCCCCACCGGCGTCGGCAAGACCGAGCTGACAAAGTCGCTGGCCAACTTCCTCTTCGACGACGAGACCGCGATGGTGCGGCTCGACATGTCGGAATATATGGAGAAACATTCGGTCGCGCGCTTGATCGGCGCGCCCCCCGGCTATGTCGGCTATGAGGAAGGCGGCGCCCTGACGGAAGCCGTGCGGCGCCGGCCCTATCAGGTCGTGCTGTTCGACGAAATCGAAAAGGCGCACCCCGACGTCTTCAACGTGCTGTTGCAGGTGCTCGACGACGGGCGGCTGACCGACGGCCAGGGCCGCACGGTCGACTTCAAGAACACGCTGATCGTGATGACCTCGAATCTTGGTTCCGAATTCCTGGTCATGCAGAAGGAGGGCGAGGATTCGAACGCCGTGCACGACGAAGTCATGCAGGTCGTGCGCGCGCACTTCCGCCCGGAGTTCCTGAACCGCGTCGACGAGATCATATTGTTCCACCGCCTGCGCCGCGAGGACATGGGCGCCATCGTCGACATCCAGTTCGGCCGGCTGGACAAGCTTCTCGAGGATCGCAAGATCGTGCTGACGCCGGACGGCAAGGCGCGCGACTGGCTCGCCGCGCGGGGGTATGACGCGGCCTATGGCGCGCGGCCGCTGAAACGCGTGTTCCAGAAGGAGCTGCAAGACGCTCTGGCCGAACGGCTGCTGGCCGGGGAGATTGCCGATGGGGCGCATGTGGCGGTGTCGGCGGATGCGTCGGGGCTGCTGCTGGACGGCAAGCCGGCGAAGGCGGGGCGTGGGGGGAATGTGGTTGAGATGAAGAAGGGGGCGTGAGGAGGGGGGCGCCTTCTTCTCCCGCTGGGAGGTGGCCTCGCGAAGCGAGGTCGGATGCAAGGGCCGCCGCGACCCCAATCCGACTTACCGTCGCTTGCGCCTGCCGACCACTTGAGTCGGCAGATTAATTTGCATCATTGGCTGGAGCGGAAAGCGCCCTCATCCGGCCCTCGCTAACGCGAGGGCCACCTTCTCCCGCAAGGGGAGAAAGGAATCCCTCCACTCGGAGGCTGGGGGCGCGCCGTTCGCCGAGAAGTTCGACTCCCATAGCTTCCCCCGGAGGGGGAGGCGGCGACCACGCCCTTCCTCTTGCTCTTCGCCCCGTCCCAACGCAAAACGCGCGTCTACTCCCGCATTAAGCGGCCATTAAGCATAATCGTTCATCTTTCGTCATGCCGCGCCGCAGCCATTCTGCGCGCATCGGCGCGAAGCAGGGACGAGTTGACATGGCTTCCATCTTTTTCCGCGCCCGCGCGACCGCCTTCACGGCCCTGGTCGGCGTGCTGACCGCTCAGATCGCGTTCGCCGCGGACATGCCCTTCGCCACGGACGTCGCCACGGCCCCCGACCACCCGGTGGAATTCGGCACGGGGTGGTATTTGCGCGGCGACATCGGCTATTCGAACACGCAACTGCCGGTCATCATCGCGGATTTCGCCAATTCGCTGGGCCGCAGCGGCTCCGTCTCGGGCGGCCTCGGCTTCGGCTATCAATACAACAGCTGGCTGCGCACGGATTTCACGCTCGACCGCTCGGTCTTCAGAGCGAACAGAGTCGCCCAGGCTGGCTGGTGCCCTTCCGGCACGGTCCTGGACTATCCTGCCGCAACGGGCACCGCCGCAAGCCCCAACGCCGGACAGCCAGCGGGCTACCAGTACGATACGAACGAAACCTGTTCGGAGGTCATCAACGGCACCTTCAATCGCACGTCGCCCATGTTCAACGTCTACCTGGATTTGGGCAATTGGCGGGGCCTTACGCCTTATGTCGGCGCCGGCATCGGCATGACGTACGTTCAGGCCACCGGCAGCGCGGGACTCTATCAGAACTGGAACGGACAGATCTGGGCGCCCAATCTCGGCCAAACCGGCGTTCCTGAGCAGTGGGTGACCAATCCTTTCTTGCTGGCGGCCATCAATCCCGTGCCGGCTGCGCCGCCCTTCTTCAACATCGTGGCGAACGTCGTCAATCCCGCATTCTCGCGACCCTGGCAGGCCATCGCCCCGCTGGCGAATTCCCTGGGCAAAAGAACCTGGAAATTTTCCTGGAATCTCATGGCCGGCGTCAGTTACGATCTGACGCAGAACATTAAGCTCGATCTGCACTATCGCTTCATGGACGCTGGCGGTTACACAGGTCTGCCGGGACCGCTGTCTGGCTCCTCGGCGACCAGCAAGGACCTCATCTCCCAGGAAATCCGCCTCGGCGTGCGCCTGACGACGGACTGATCGACCGCGGAAAGGTCGAAGAAGGCGAGGCGTCCGCCCTGCTCCGGCGGACGCCTCTTTTTATTCTCGCGGCGCAATGCTAGTTGGCGGCGACGCCAGGGCTCCGGATGCGAGCCTGGAGGCTCGCGGTCCAAGATCGGCCCTGGACCGCGAGCCTCCAGGCTCGCATGAGGATCTCCTTGCGCAACGGCGACACGAAGTCGCCTCACGTTCTTGGCGCAACCTCGAAAGTTCCTCCATGTCCACACAACTCGACGTGCTCGGCGTCGGCAACGCCATCGTCGACACGCTCGCCCGCGCGGAAGACGACGTTCTCGTCAAGGCTGGCCTGCACAAGGGCGCGATGCAACTCGTCGACGAGGCGCGCGCCGCGGAGCTCTACGCGACCATGGGCCCGACCACGATCGTCTCCGGCGGGTCGGCCGCCAACACGATGGCCGGCCTCGCCGGTTTCGGCCGCGGCGCCGGCTTCGTCGGCAAGGTGAAGGACGACGAAGCCGGGCGCGAATTCGCGCATGACATCCGCAAGGCCGGCGTCGCCTTCGACACGCCCTTGGCGGCGGAGGGCGCGGCGACGGCGCGCTGCCTGATCTTCGTGACGCCCGACGGCCAGCGCACGATGAACACTTTTCTGGGCGCCTGCCAGGCCTTGCAGCCGGCGGACGTCGACGAGGCGCAGGCGGCGCGCGCCAAGGTGCTCTACATGGAAGGCTATCTTTGGGATCCGCCGGGCGCCAAGGCCGCTTTCCTGAAGGCGGCCAAGATCAGCCGCGCCAATGGCCGCAAAGTGGCCTTGAGCCTCTCCGACGCCTTTTGCGTCGACCGCTACCGCGACGAATTCCTCGGGCTCATTCGAGACGGCGTCGTCGACATCGTCTTCGCCAACGAGAGCGAGTTGCATTCGCTCTATCAGACCGCCGATTTCGATACGGCGTTGAAGGAGTTGCAAGGCGAGAAAGGGCTTCTCGGCGTCGTGACGCGCTCGGCGCAGGGCGCCGTGGTGGCGGAAGGCGCGAGCCTCGTGTCCGCGCCGGCCTTCCCGGTCGAGGAGGTCGTCGACACGACCGGCGCCGGCGATCTTTTCGCCGCCGGCTTTCTCGCCGGCTTCACCTTGGGCCTGCCGCACGCTAAAAGCGCCGCGCTCGGCGCGCTGGCGGCGGCCGAAATCATCTCGCATTTCGGCGCCCGCCCGCAAAAGGATTTGGCGCAGCTCGCCCGCGACAACGGACTGCTCGCCTGAGCCAGCCCCCAAGTCTTTCAACAGGAGAAAGCAGCATGACGAAATTTTCGCCCGCCAAGGCTCTCGCCGGCTTCGCTCTGAGCTTCGCGCTGCTCGGCGCCGCCGCGCCCAAGGCCTTCGCGCTCGACGAGAGTAAGGCGACGACGACGCTTTCCGGCATCAAGGTGATCGACACGAAGGTCGGAACCGGCGCCGAGCCGAAGACCGGCCAGACCTGCACGATGCATTACACCGGCTGGCTCTACGTCAACGGCGAGAAGGGCAAGAAATTCGATTCGTCGCGCGACCACGGCCAGCCGTTCGCGTTCAAGATCGGCGTCGGCCAGGTGATCCCGGGCTGGGACGAGGGCGTCGCGACGATGAAGGTCGGCGGCAAGCGCACGCTGATCATCCCGCCGGAAATGGGCTATGGCGCGGCCGGCGCCGGCGGCGTGATCCCGCCGCACGCGACCTTGTTGTTCGAGGTCGAACTGCTCGACGTGAAGTAAGGGCGGGCGGCGTCCATACGCCTCACCCGCGCGCAATGCCCTCGGCGACTTTCAACCAGTCGCTCTGGGCCTTCACGACATGCTTGGGGCTGCGGCGCAGTTCGGTGACGACGGCCTGCGCCAGCGTCTTGGCCTCGTCGCCAGATCCGCGCCGCTGCAACAGGCGCGCGAGGCGCACGCGCGGCTCGACGCCGGGATAGGCGCGCGCCAGAGCGCGATATTCCGCCTCGGCCTCGGCGTCGCGCTGTAATTCCTCGAGCGTGACCGCATAGAGCAGATGGCCCTCGTTCGACTGATAGGCGGGCCAATGCCGCTTGAGTTCGTCGAGCGTCGCCAGCGCTTCCGCATATTTTTTCAGGCCGTGTTCGGCGCGCGCCTTGTCCAGGAAAAACGCCGGCTCGTCGCCTTGCGGATGGGCGACGACCCCGGTCAGGATCGTCAGCGCTTCTTCGTAATTTTCGAGGTCGAGACACTCGCGCGCCAAGGCGACGCGGTTGACGATCGTGTCGGTGATCGCGAGATTCTCGGCGAGTTCGCGATAGCGGCGCTTGGGATCGACGGCCTTCGCCAGCTGGCCTTGCGCCCTCTGGCCGCTGCGGCTGCCCATGAACTCCGGGCCGAGCTCCATGACGACATAGGCGAGCGCGCCGAAGCCCGGCAGCATCAGGATCACCCAGAACCACGGCCAGAACCGCCCGGTGCGGACCGCGTGCAGGATGAGACCGACGTTGACGAGCAAAAGGATCGTGGCGAAGGGCATGGCGGGAACTCGGGTGGCGGCTATTGGCGGCGGGTATAGGCCAGCCGCCGGGCGGGCGCAATCTTCGCCCCCGCAGCGCGAGGCGCCGATGGAGTCGGTTGGCGCGACCGCCGCTCCGCGCCTTGCCGGACTTCCGCCTTGGGGGTAAGGGTCTTGCGCCTTCGCATGGCCGAGCGGTTCCATCGACGCGCGGCGGGCGCCGGCGGCGACGAGGCACGAGGACGAAGAGGCGCGCTGCTGTCATGACAAGCCTAACGCAGATTTTCGACGCGAGCGCCGGCAACGCCTATCTTTTCATCCCGAGCGCGATCCTGCTCGGCGCGTTGCACGGGCTGGAGCCCGGCCACTCCAAGACGATGATGGCCGCCTTCATCGTCGCCGTGCGCGGGACGGTCACTCAGGCGATCCTGCTGGGTCTTTCGGCGACGCTCTCGCATACGGCGATCGTCTGGCTCGTCGCGCTCGGCGGCCTCTATTTCGGTTCGCGCTGGAATACGGAGCATACGGAGCCCTATCTGCAGATCGCTTCGGGCCTGCTCATATTGGGCGTCGCCGCCTGGATGGCCTGGCGCACCTGGCGCGACGGCCGCGGCGGCGAAGGATTTGGCTTGCTCGGCGCGGCGAATGGGCCCGCGCAGCATGGCCATCATCATCCGCACGGGCATCACCATCACCACCATGATGCGCACGACCACGCCGGCCATTCGCACGACTCGCACGATCACGGCGAGGGCGACGACGAGAACGAGCACGCTCACCCGCATCCGCACACGCATCAGGGTCACCATCATCGCAATTTCGGCCATGCGCGGCTCGACAAGCCGCCGTTGCGCTCCCTCAAGAAAGAGGCCGCCTTCAAGCAGGATTTGCTCAGCGTCGATCCGGAGGTGTTCAGGGACGCGCATGAGCGCGAGCACGCGCTGGAGATCAACCGCCGCTTCGCCAGCGGCCGGGCGACGACCGGGCAGATCGTGCTGTTCGGCCTGACGGGCGGGCTCATTCCCTGCCCCGCGTCGATCACCGTCCTGCTGCTGTGCTTGCAAGTCGGCAAATTCGCGCTCGGCGCGGCGCTGGTGCTGTGTTTCAGCATCGGGCTGGCGCTGACGATGGTGCTGGTCGGCGTCGCCGCGGCCTTGAGCCTGCGCCATGTCTCGGGACGCTGGAAGGGCTTCGACGCCTTAGCCACGCGCGCGCCCTATGTCTCGGGTGCGCTCATCGCGCTCGTCGGGCTCTACACGCTCTATCTCGGCGTCTCCGCGCTGGCGTAAATCTTCAGCCCGCCGGGTGAAAACCGCTCTTGCTCACGCCCTCGGTAAAAGGCGCGTCGAGGAAGAAGTCGAGCAGGGCATCGACCGAAGGGTCCACGGCGTAGGGTTTGAAATCCGTCACGCCGGCGTCGCGCAGCACCAGACTGTCGATGAAGAAATTTCCGCTGTGCTCCCGCGCCGGCCGCGTGAGAATCGCATGCGCGGCGTCGGCGACGATTTCCACTTTGCGCGCGCGGCGCAGCGCGGCGTCGCCGCCGAGGAGATTGCCGACCGCGGCCGTCGCGATGGCGGTCTCCGGCCACAGCGAATTCACCGCGACGCCCGCGCCGGCGAGATCGCGCGCGAGCCCCAGGGTTACGAGGCTCATTCCGTATTTGGCGATCGTATAGGCCAGATTGGGCGCGAACCATTTGGGGTTCATGTCGAGCGGCGGCGACAGCGTGAGAATGTGCGGGTTGGCCGCCTTCTTCAAATGCGGCAGCGCCAGTCTGGCGCACAGATAGGCGCCGCGGCCGTTCACCTGCTGCATCAGATCGTAGCGCTTCATGTCGAGCGCTTCGATCCCGCGCAGGTCGATGGCGCTGGCGTTGTTGACCAATATGTCGATCCCGCCGAAGCGGGCGACCGTGGCGGTCACCGCGCTCGCGACCTCCTCCTCGGAGCGAATGTCGCAGGCGATCGGCAATGCCGCGCCGCCGGCGGCCTCTATTTCCTTGGCGGCCGTGAAAATCGTGCCGGGGAGTTTGGGATGCGGCTCGACGCTCTTGGCGGCGACCGTCACATTGGCCCCGTCGCGCGCGGCGCGCAGCGCGATGGCGAGGCCGATGCCACGGCTCGCGCCGGTGATGAACAAGGTCTTGCCGGCGAGGGATGTCGTCATGTCGAGAGTTCCGGAATGTGCGCCGCGAAGCCCAGCCCCCAAGGCGAGGCGCGCAAGGATGCCTCCATTACCGCGGCGCTGGCAAGCCGTCGGTTCGCCCGCTTTCACCGCGACTCGACAAAATTCGCTCGAGCACCTATCAAACGACGCGCTTGGCGGGAGCGCGGAAAACTTCGTGAACGCGGGGCTTGGCGATGCTGGGGCGACGCGGCCGCGGCGCCCGTCTGAACGCAGCCGAAAGGTCGAGCCCGTGGTGATCGCCTCATGCATTGCGGCGGTTTTGTTTTCCGGCGTCGCACTGGCGTTCGGCGGATTTCACGCGTGGGAAAGCGACCAATCTCGGCGAATCAGATTTCTCGCCGGGAGTCTGCTGTTCGCGGCCCTCTCCTTGATCGCCGCATTCGGCGCCGGCTACTTCGTTGCAAGATGACGTGACGAAAGGAACATCAGCCTTGCGAATGCGCCTTTGTCACTTCAGCCCGAACTATTATTCGACGGGCTCCATCGTCGGGGGCGGCGAAAAATATCCCCTGTATCTGATCCGATCGCTCGAACGCGCCGCGATCGCCGCGTTCGACCATAGCATCGTCAGCCTCGGCGCATCCGACGCGCGCGTCGTCGTCGACGGCGGTCGCGTCGTCGTCGACGGCGGTCGCGTCGTCGATGTGATCGGCCGCGACGGCGAAAACGGGTTCGAGGCCGATCGCCTCATCGAGCGCATCGACGACGCCGACATCGTGATCGTCTATCAATGCTTCACGCCGATCGGCCTGTTCGTCGCCAGTCACGCGAAGCTGCGCGGCAAGAAAGTCGTCGGGCTCGACATGGGGGGCGGAGAACACCCCTTCGTGTTTCAATCCCCGGAAGCCTGTTCGATGTATGATTTCTTCGTCGCCTATTCGAAATTCTGCGCCGACGGCATGCGCGCCTTCGGACCGCCGGTCTTGACGATCCTCGGTCCCGTCGACACCGATTATTACGAACTCGACGCCGCGCCGCGCGATGAACGACTCCTTCTGATGATTGGGCGCATCCTGCCGCACAAGGGGCATGAACAGCTGATCCGAAGCCTCGCCGAAGGCGATCGCTGCATCATCGCGGGCAACGTTTACGACGCCGATTACGAGCGATTTCTGCGTGGGCTGATCAAGCTTTCGCGCGCCGAGGTGGAGATCAGAACGGGCGCCTCCGACCGCTGCGTCAAGGCGCTCATCCAGCGTGCGAGCCTTTTCGTGCATCCTTCGCGGAGCGTCGACCATAGGGGCGCGCGGCATTCGAAGCCGGAGTTGCTCGGCCTCGCGCCGCTCGAGGCGATGGCGTGCGGAACGCCGGCGCTGGTGAGTTGTGCGGGCGCGCTGGAGGAACTGGGCGAATTGGCGGGATGCACGACCTTCGCCGACGAAGGGGAGCTCCAGCGCCTGCTGCGACGCGTGAGGATGGGAGAGCTGAAATTCCCCGCGCCGAGCGCGATCCGCGCCGCCGTCGTCGAGCGCTACGGTCTGGAGCAATTTGGCGAAAAATTGGCGCGAGCCCTGACGCGGCCGATCGAGGACATGCGATGCGCATCCTGATCGTCAGCAATCTGTTTCCGCCGGGTTTCATCGGCGGATACGAGCTCGGCGCGTTGGACGTCGCCAAGGAGTTGGCCAGTCGCGGGCATGACGTCCATGTCTTGACCTCGAATTATTTCGACGGCGATTTGCCGGAGTCCGACGGACTTTCCGTCGAACGATCGCTTTATTGCGCGCAATTTTCGAATGATCCGCTGGGCCTCGATTTTCATAAGAGCGTGTTCGCCAATCCGCACAACGTCAGACTGAGCGCAGCGGCCTTGCGACGGCTGCGCCCGGACGCCGTTCTCATGTTCAATCTCACGGGACTCGGCGCGCATGCCCTGCTGCGGTTCTTCGATGCTTCGGGCGTCCCGCTTTTCCTCTATTTGATGGACAATGTTCTTGCGGGCCAGAAAAACAGCCCCGCGCACTTTGCGGCATACAAGGCTGCCCATGGGAACCCTCCCTTGTCGTCGACGACGCGCGTCATCGCCATGTCGCAGATCGTCGCCGAAGAGTTTTTCGCCTGCATCGGCCGCGAGATGGAAACGTTGATCGTCCCCGGATGGGCCGATTTGCGGCGAGCGGACTTTACGCCGCGCCCGAGGATCGGCGCCAAGACGCGGTTCGTCTTCGCCTCCCGGATAGCGAAACACAAGGGCGTGGACATTCTCCTCGACGCGCTGGAGACGTTGGTTGGCTCCGGCGTCGATGGGTTCGAGATCGATTTCTACGGCAATGGCGACGTGGCCTGGTTGACGAACGAAATCGCCGCCCGTCGGCTCGGCCACGCGGTCGCGTACAGGGGCGAACTCCAGAAGGAGCAGATGCTCGATGCGCTTTACGATTACGATTGCCTCGTATTGCCGACCTGGCGTCGCGAACCTTTACCCTTCATCGTGTGTGAGGCCGCCGTCGCGGGATGCGTTCCGATCTTCACGCAGGGAATTGGCGTGGACATTTGGTTCGTCGACGGCGAGGACTGCCTGAAAATTTCACGCAACCCGCGCGCGGTCGCGCAGGCGATGCGGCGTTTGTTAGAAGACGGAGCCGCGCTCGAACGTCTCCGCGCCCGCACTTTCGAAACGTCGCGACGCAATTTTTCTTTTCAGCGCAATCTGGACAAGATCGAAGCGGCGCTCGCGGCGGCCCCAAAAAAGCAGGACGTCCAGCCAAAACAGATCGAGGCCGCGCTCACCTATCTCAATCTGTTTCTGCACGAGCGTCAACACGGGCCGGTGCTCCCCGATGGACGCCTGGCGACGCAGCATGACATGAGACGCGCCGATCTCCGCAGTTTGGCGACGCGTGCGCTTGCAGAGTTCTTGCTTACCTTCGGCCGCGCCTGGGGTCTGCGCCGCGTCATGGCGCTGGGAGATGCGCTCTACGCGCAGGCTCTGTAGCGACGCTGAGCCCCACACGAGCGAAAGCACGCCGGCGAAGCCGGACGCGGGGACCAAACCCAATTTCAAACTGACCTGCGGCGCCATCGTCCCCGTCGCGGCTGATAATCCCATGACTCGGGAAAAGGACCATCCCAGCAAGGCCCAAGCCTGAAACTGACCGGCGAGTTCCTCGAGCTGCGCGAATTGACGCGACGCCGGCCGTGCGGGTAATTTGCCTCCCGAGGAAGCCAAGCGAAAGTCGGTCCGACAGTAATGTTGGACTGCGTCACATTTCGGCGGCAAGTCGGGGCTAGGGCTGTAAAACCCTGAAATGCGACGCGCGGCGTCGGGACGCTCTGTCCAAGATGACCGCGTCCGCTAGTTTCTCGACGGAACCGTTCGGTCGGAGACGACCTCCGGGCGCGGCGGCAACTGGGCGAAATCGCCCCAATCGCGGCGCAGGGCGGAAAGCCACGCGCATCGCATGAAGCCATCGGAGGAAGACGTGCTCAAGCTCACCCTGACGACCGCCGCCGCCCTGCTCGGGCTCGGCGTCTCGGCGCTCGCGGGACCCGCCATATGGCAGGTCACCGAAGAGCTGGACGGCGCCGGCATCAAGATCGCGCAAGGCGACTGGAACGTCGCCATCGAGGGCGACAAGATTTCCGGCAGCGCCAACATGGCGCTGCAGAACGGCAATCCGCTCACCTATAAGTTCGAGGGCGCGTTCAAGGACGGCGTCTATACGCTGAATCTCTCCGATCGCAGCGACGGCAAGAAGGGCTGCGTCTGGACGGGTCACGCGCCGACCGGAATGGGCGTTCAAACCAAGGGTCTCGTCGGCTACGCGCCCTGCGAAGGCCAAAAGCTGATCCTGCGCGCCAGCGGGATGTGAGACCAAGACTCGCACGTCCGGCTTTTTTGGTTCTGCGAACTCGCGGCCGCATCCTCGGCCGCGAGTTTTTTTCGAACGCATGATTTCGTCGACTGGACCTTTGCGGAGCAATGGATTTTCAACCTCGGCGGCGTAGCCTCGGCCAACCATGAGCCGCCTTCCGGCGATGGCCTTGGAGCGAAGACGATGACCGAAAAGAATTGGCTCCTGACCCCGCATGCGCTGGGAATGCTGGCGATGTTCGCCATCGCCTTCCTCTACACGCAGGCTGCGCCCGATTTTTCGCCTGCGGCCAGCGACGTTGAGAACGTCTCGTCCTAGACGCTCGAAGCGGAGAGACGGCCTTGCGCGCAATTTGCTTGGCCCATCGCACGGCCGAGGAACATGCCGCCATCCGGGCGGCGGGCTTGCGCATCGCCGTCTTTTGCGGCAAGTCAGCCGAGGTTGGGTGACGGCGAAACCGCGGTTTCCCCGGCAAGCTCACATTCGAGATGGAAGCCGAGAGCGACCTTGGCTCCCGGTCTCCTTCGCGCAAGCGTCTTCCGGCCAGGGAACGCGATACGAAAGGCATACATGGCCCGCGACGCAGACGACACGACGCCGATTTCGTCGCGGCGCGAATTGGTCGCCTGGCTCGAAGCCGGCGTTAAATCTCCAAAGACGCCCCTCAAGGTCGGCACGGAACACGAGAAAATCTCGTTCTACAAAGCCGCGCGCGCGCCGGTTCCGTACCAGCCCGGCGGCGTCCGGGCGCTGCTCGAAGGTCTGCAGGCCGCGCAAGGTTGGGCTCCGATCTTCGACCGCGGCGCGCCGATCGGCCTCTTCGACGCTCGAGGCGGCGGCGCGATTTCGCTCGAGCCCGGCGGACAATTCGAACTCTCCGGCGCGCCGCTGGAGGACGTTCACGCGACCAAGGCCGAGCGCGACGCGCATTTTCACGCCGTCGCCGCCGTCGCCGCGCCGCTCGGAATCTCCTTCCTCGATCTCGGCGCCAGCCCGAAATGGTCGCGCGCCGAGACGCCGGTGATGCCCAAGCAGCGCTATGGGATCATGTCCGCCTATATGCCCAAGGTCGGCGGCCTCGGGCTCGACATGATGTTCCGCACGGCGACGATCCAGGCCAATCTCGACTTCACCGGCGAAGCCGACATGGTGCGCAAGATGCGCGTCGGACTCGCCTTGCAGCCGATCGTCACGGCGCTGTTCGCCAATTCGCCCTTCCTCGACGGCAAGCCGACGGGCGCGCTGTCGCAGCGCTCGACGATCTGGCGCGACACCGACGCGGCGCGCACCGGCATGCTGCCCTTCGCCTTCGAAGACGGCATGGGTTTCGAGCGTTATGTCGATTACGCGCTCGACGTGCCGATGTATTTCGTCAAGCGCGGCGGCGACTATCACGACGTGGCCGGCGCGAGCTTCCGCGATCTCCTGGACGGCCGGCTGTCGCAGCTCCCCGGCGAACGCGCGACGATTTCGGACTGGGCCAACCATCTTTCGACGATTTTTCCGGAAGTGCGGCTGAAAACCTATCTCGAAATGCGCGGCGCCGACGCCGGGCCGAAGGAGCATATTCTGGCGCTGCCGGCCTTGTTCGTCGGGCTGTTCTACGACGCGCTGGCGCTCGACGGCGCTTACGAGCTCATGCGCGGCTGGAGCGCCGCGGACCGCGAGGCGCTGCGCGCCGAGGCGCCGGTGAAGGCCTTGCAGGCGGTCATCGGAGGCCGCGCCGCGCGGGACGTGGCGCGCGAAATGCTCGCGCTGGCCAAGGGCGGCTTGCAGCGCCGCGCGCGCAGGGACGCCGCGGGCGCGGACGAGACCGTCTATCTCGCGCCGCTGGAAGAAATCGCGGAAAGCGGCCGGCCCCTCGCCGCGCTGAGGCTCGAAGCGTTCCACGGCCGTTGGGGCGGCAGTCTGGAGCCGGCGTTCGAGGAATGTCTGTTGCTGTGAAGAGCCAAGGCGAAATTTGCGCCTTTGGTTGACCGGAGGTGAAAATCAGCGCCGGTAGAGGTGCGCGCCGGGTTGGGGTTGGGCGGAAATGCTCTGCGAAACATTGTTGACGCCATCGGCGATCGCCCGGGCGAAGCCGGCGGGCACGGCGAGGAGCGACGGCGCGACGGCGGCGTGAACGGTGTTGTCGGCGCGCACATGGCCCCCGAGGCGCACGCAACCTTCGCCGCCGGACACGGCGGCGTAATCCGAGCCATAGGCGGCGCAGCGATTATGCCCGGCGGTCTCAGCGGCGGCAGCAGTGCAGAGGGAAGCGGCGAGGGCCGCGCCGAGCGGCGCTAATCTGCCCAGGATGGCGAGGGACCGGCTCGGTTGCGCAGCGCGCGCTTTGCGGGTGAGAGCTACCATGGGGCGCAGCCTATTTACGGGGCGGCTCGGGCGGGGGGAAAGCCGGGGCCGCATTTTTTCGAACGCTCAGGACGCGAGAGTCCCAAAACCAAACCGGACGACCGCCATCGTTTCGGAACGTCCGACGCGTTTTGTCGCGCCCCGGCGTCGATGGGAGTAGACGCAAACATCATGGCAGCATCGTGTCGAAAGCCGACGCCTTTCACCGGCAATCGCCCAGCGTCGCCTGCAGCAAGGCGAGCGCTGCGACCGCCGCCGTGTCGGCGCGCAAAATGCGCGGGCCGAGCGATAGCCGCAGCACGTTTTCGCACCGCAATATCGCTGCGCGCTCCTGTGCGTCGAAGCCCCCCTCGGGGCCGATCAGCAAAGCCAGCGGCGCTGGACTTTGCCGATGTTTGGCCGCCGCGCGCTGCAACGCGCCGAGAGCGTCGGCGACCGGCGCGTCCTCGTCGCAAAACACCAGCAGCCGCCCTGGCTCCAGCCGCGTCAAATAGTCGCCGAGGTCGCAGGACTCGGCGATCTCGGGCACGGCGAGAATGCCGCATTGCTCCGCCGCCTCTATCGCGTTGGCGCGCAGCCGCTCGCCATTGACGCGGCGCAGCTGCGTGCGGCGCGTCAGGACGGGGACGAGACGCGAGGCGCCCATTTCGGTCGCCTTCTGCGCCATGTAGTCCAGCCGCGCCTGTTTTATCGGCGCGAAGGCGTAGTCGAGATCGCCTGGAGCCGTCTGCTCCCGCGACCGCTCCTCGACCGCCAGCACGGCGGCGCGGCGCGAAACCATTTCGATCCGCGCCCGCCACTCGCCGTCCCGCCCGTTGAAAAGCAGGATGGGCGCGCCCTCCCGCAGCCGCAGCACGTTGAGCAGGTAGTTTTGCGCCGAGGCGCTGGGGGATAGGCGGGTCTCGGCGAAGAGGGCCTCCTCGACGAAGAGGCGTTGCGCGGCGAAGTCATAAGCAGGCAAGGCGAAGGTCCTAGAGTCGGGCGGCGTCGGCGGATTGCGAATTGGTTAATCTTTCACACCGCGCGACAGGCTGCGTCTCCGATAGCTCCGCCCCCGTCCGCGCGCTAGTCCGCATCGGTTGGAGGACGTTCCGTGAGGAGCTTCGACAATTTACCCTTTCCAAGGCGTGCGGCGATTTCCTGGAAGGCGAAAAAAGGGACCAGGATCAGAAAGAGAAGCAAGGCCACGGCGAGGGCCTCTTGCAGACTGCCGCCGGCGAACTCGCTCAAAACCTCTCGGCCGGTCTTTCCGTGAAAATGGCCGACGATGAATTCCTCGATGACGGTGAGGACGAAGAGGAGCAGCGTGAACAGCAGCGCTTTCTTGAGGATGTTGACGAGCGCCGGGTGGAAGCGGCCCTTGTCCTCGCCGATTTTGAGCGCCTGCAGCACCACGAGGAATTTTCCCAGTATGAGCGCTTTGACGATCGCCAGCCCGTAAACGCCGAAGGCAATCCCTTCGCTTTGCAGAATGCTGGCTTTGTAGAAAATCAGGGCCCCGAAGCAGACGTAGAGATAGAGGGCGACGATCCCGAATTCGATCAGCTCGTGCTTCGCGCGTTGCGCCAGCGTGGCTTTCTCGGCGGAAGCCGCGGCTTCCGGCGCTGTTTTGGCTTCAACGACCGGCGCCGCCTCGCGGAAAGCCGCCGCGAAATCCGGCAATGTGGTTGCGTCGGTCCATTCGGCGAGGCCCTCCGTCCAGACCATATGCCGCTGATTCTTGCGGCGCCCGATCCGACGCACGACGTCCTCCGCGCGCATCGGGCCGAGAGACTCGCCGTTTTCGGCGCAATACCACTTTGCTTCCATGGAACGAGCCTTTCAACTTCTCGCGGAACAGGGCTCCGACGACGACGGCAAGACGAACCGATCACTCGACGCCACGGTCCGTTCGCGACCGACGGCGAAGGGTCCCACGCCGGACGCGCACAACAAATTTCATGAATGGATTAGCGGATTTAGCGGGCGCGGCCAAGGGCCGGGAAACACAACGCAGCCCCATCACCCCCGTAGCCCCGGCGCCTCCTGGCCCGTCCGCGCCACATATTCCGTATATCCCCCGCCATATTTGTGCACGCCCTCCGGCGTCAGCTCCAGCACGCGGTTGGAGAGCGCCGCGAGAAAATGCCGGTCGTGCGAGACGAAGAGCATGGCGCCCTCATATTGCTCCAGCGCCTGGATCAGCATTTGCTTCGTCGCGATGTCGAGATGGTTCGTCGGCTCGTCGAGCACGAGGAAGTTCGGCGGGTCGTAGAGCATTTTGGCCATGACCAGCCGGGCCTTCTCGCCGCCCGACAGCACGCGGCATTTTTTCTCCACGTCGTCGCCGGAAAACCCAAAGCAGCCGGCGAGCGTGCGCAGCGCGCCCTGTCCCGCCTGCGGAAAACTGTCCTCCAGCGATTGGAACACGCTGCGGTCGCCGTCCAGGAGCTCCATCGCATGCTGGGCGAAATAGCCCATCTTGACGCTCGCCCCGAGCGCCACGGCGCCTTCGTCCGGCGCCGTTCCGCCCGCCACCAGTTTGAGCAGCGTCGACTTGCCCGCGCCATTGACGCCCATGACGCACCAGCGCTCGCGCCGGCGCACCTGGAAGTCGAGCCCGTCGTAGATGCGCCGCGCGCCATAGCCCTTGTGCACATTGCTCAGCGTCACGACGTCCTCGCCGGAGCGCGGCGCCGGCGGGAATTCGAACAGCACCGTCTGGCGCCGGCGCGGCGGCTCGACGCGCTCGATCTTTTCGAGCTTCTTCACACGGCTCTGCACTTGCGCCGCATGGGAGGCGCGCGCCTTGAAGCGTTCGATGAATTTGATCTCCTTCGCCAGCATCGCCTGCTGGCGTTCGTATTGCGCCTGCTGCTGCTTTTCGGATTGCGCGCGCTGCCCCTCGTAGAATTCGTAATCGCCGGAGTAGCTGGTCAGCGAGCCGCCGTCGATTTCGACGATCTTATTGACGATGCGGTTCATGAAGGCGCGGTCGTGCGACGTCATCAGCAACCCGCCGTCATAGCCCTTCAAGAATTGCTCGAGCCAGATCAGGCTCTCGATGTCGAGATGGTTGCTCGGCTCGTCGAGCAGCATGACGTCCGGACGCATCAACAGGATGCGGGCCAGCGCGACGCGCATCTTCCAGCCACCCGACAGCGCGCCGACGTCGCCGTCCATCATGTCCTCGGAGAAATTCAGCCCGGCGAGCACTTCGCGCGCCCGCCCCTCCAGCGCATAGCCGTCCAGCTCCTCGAAACGCCCCTGCATCTCGCCATAGCGTTCGATCAGCGCGTCCATCTCGTCGAGGCGCTCGGGATCGGCCAGCGCCGTCTCCAGCTCCTTCAACTCGGCCGCGACGCCGCTGACCGGGCCTGCGCCGTCCATGACCTCTGAGACGGCGCTGCGGCCGGCCATTTCGCCGACGTCCTGGCTGAAGAAGCCGATGGTGACGCCGCGATCGACGGCGACCTGCCCCTCGTCGGGAAGCTCCTCACCGGTCATCATCCGGAACAGCGTGGTCTTGCCGGCCCCGTTCGGCCCGACCAGCCCGGCTTTTTCGCCCTTGAGGAGCGACGCCGAGGCCTCGATGAACAGGATTTGATGGCCGTTCTGCTTGCTGACGTTTTCGATGCGAATCATGCGGGCGGGGTCCGAAGGAGAAGTGGCGCGGGGCTTATGCCACGTGTTGCGCCGCAAGAAGAGTCCATCGAGCCCTATCCGCCAAGGCCGACGCGCGGCGGAACGCCGTTCGCGTTTCGCCCAATGTCGCGTTTCGCCCAATTGCATCCCACCCGCGCCATCCCTATAGTCCCGCGCCAAAATGGGCGCGAGGCGCCTTTTTCTTAGGCTAGCAGGAAACACGACATGTTGGATGGGCTGCGCACCGCCTCGCAAAATTGGATCGGCCGGATCTTCATGGGCGTCGTGATGGGCTTCATCGCGATCACTTTCGCGGTCTGGGGCATCGGCGACGTGTTTCGCGGCTTTTCGTCTCAGCGGCTGGTCAAGGTCGGCGGCGGCGAGGTGACCGTGGAGGCGTTCCGCGCCTCCTATCAAAGCGAGCTGCGCCGGCTGCAGCAGCGGCTGCGCCGCGGCATCACCAGCGAGGAGGCCCGGAAAGCCGGCTTCGATCAGCAGGTGCTCGACCGGCTGATCACCGATGTGGCGCTCGATCAGCGCAGCCGCACGCTCGGCCTCGCCATCGGCGAGGAGGAGGCGCAGCGTCTCGTCAAGGAAGAGAAGTCCTTTCAGGGCCTCGGCGGCAAGTTCGATCCGGAGCGCTTCAAGATGATCGTCGGCGAAATGGGCTTCAGCGAGCGCGGCTTCATGCAGCAGCAGAAGGCCGAAACGCTGCGCAAGGAGATCACCGACGGTGTGACCAACGGGATTTCCACGCCGAAGATGATGCTCGAGGCGATTCATCGCTTCCGCAGCGAGACCCGCACGGTCGAGGCGATCCTGTTGCCGCCCACGGCGATCGCCGCCCCGCCCGCGCCGGGCGAAGAAGACGTCAAGAAATATTACGCCGCGCGGGAGCCGCTGTTTCGCGCCCGCGAATATCGCAAGCTGACCGTGCTCGCAGCCACGCCCGCGGCCTTGGCCAAGCCGGAGGCGCTCGGTCCGGACGACGTGCGCAAATTCTTCGATCAGGTCAAGGACGAGCGCTACGGAACGGCGGAAAAGCGCGACGTGGCGCAAATCGTGTTCAAGACGGAGGCCGAGGCCAAGGACGCGCTGGCGCGGCTCAAGGGCGGCCTGACCATGGAAGCGCTCGCCGCGGAGCGTAAATTGTCGTCCAAGGACGTGGAGCTCGGCCTGGTCGCTCGGAAGGACTTCGGCGACGCCAACGTGGGCGCCGCAGCCTTCGCGCCTAAGGCCCCCGGCTTCGCCGAAGTTGCCGCGACGCCCTTCGGCTTCGTCGTCTCGCAAGTGCGCAGCATCCAGCCCGCCGTCTATACGAAGAGCTTCGAGCAGGTGGAAGGCGAGATGCGCGCCGAACTCGCCAAAACCAAGGTCTCGGTGGAGGACATTCGCAAATTGCGCGACGCGATCGAAGATCAGCGCGCCGCCGGCAAGAGCTTGAAGGAAGTCGCAGCGACCGCGGGCGTCGCCATCCGCGAGATCGATTTCGTCGACGACATGGGGCGCGCCAAGAGCGGCCCGGCGGTCGCCGATCTGCCGGGCGGCCCGGAATTGCTCAAGGCCGCCTTCGCCTCCGACAAGGGCGTCGACAACGAAGCCGTGCCGACCCGCGACGGCGGTTATGTCTGGTTCGAAGTCACCGAGGTCGAACAGGCGCGCCAGCGCAGTTTCGAGGAAGTGCGGGGCGACGTCGAGGCCGCGATGCGCCGCGAGGCTCTCGACAAGGCGCTGAGCGTCAAGGCCAGCGAACTCGTCGAGCAATTGCGCTCCGGCAAACCCCTCGACAATCTCGCCGGCGAACTCGGCCTGCCGATCCGTCACATCGCGGAGGTGCGCCGCGCCAACCGGCCCGATTACGCGCCCGCGACGATCCTGCAATTCTTCGAGGTTCCCGCCAAGGGGGCGGGCAGCGTCGGCGTCGAGGGCGGCCAGCTGATCTATTACGTCGCCGAGGCGACGACGCCGAAGTTCGATCCGGCCGCGCCGGAGAACATCGCCCTCGCCGAACAATTGAAACCCGCGCTGATCAACGACATCTACGAGCAATTCGTCGGCGGGCTCGAAAAGGCGATGAACGTCGAAATCAACCAGAAGCTGCTGCAAACGGCGCTCGGCGGAGACGCCGACAAGTGAGTTTCGAACCGTTCGAGCCAGACTTCGAGGCTTTCGCCCAGGACTATGAGGCGGGGCGCCCCTGCCTCGTGTCCATCCGTCTCGTCGGCGACCTCGAAACGCCGGTTTCGGCCTATCTCAAGCTTTCGCGCCGGCGCAAAGGCGCCGCCTTCCTGCTCGAATCCGTCGAGGGCGGGGCGGCGCGCGGGCGTTATTCGATGATCGGTCTCGATCCCGACGTCGTGTTTCGCGTCGAAAACGGCAAGGCGACGATCAACCGCGCCGCGCTCATCGATCCCGCCGCCTTCCAGGATTGCGGCGCGCCGCCGCTGACGGCGCTGCGCGCGCTGATCGCCGAATCGCAAATCCCCGAGCGCGACGGGCTGCCGCCGATGGCGGCGGGCGTCTTCGGCTATCTCGGCTACGACATGGTGCGCGAGATGGAGCGGCTTGCGCCGGCGAAGCCCGACCCGATCGGCACGCCCGACGCGATCCTGGTCCGCCCGACCGTGATGGTCGTCTTCGACGGCGTGCGCGACGAAGTGATCGTCGTGACCCCGGTCCGCCCGCGCGACAACGTCGCCGCGCGCGCCGCGCACGAGGCGGCTCTGGACCGACTGGGGCGCATCGCCGAGGCGCTGGACGGGCCGCTCGACCGCCTCGAACATTTGGCCGACCCTCTGCTCGTCGCGGCGAAGCCCGCCTCCAACACCGCCCCGGAGCGCTTTCACGAGATGGTGGAGCGCGCCAAGGAATATATCCGCGCCGGCGACATTTTTCAGGTCGTGCTGTCGCAACGCTTCACCGCGCCCTTCGCGCTGTCGGCCTTCGCGCTTTATCGCGCGCTGCGCCGGGTCAATCCGGCGCCCTTTCTGTGCTTCCTCGATTTCGGGGATTTCCAGATCGTCTGCTCCAGCCCGGAAATATTGGTGCGGCTCTCGGACGGCAAGGTGACGATCCGCCCGATCGCCGGCACGCGCTGGCGCGGCGCCAACGCCGAGGAAGACCGCCTTCTGGCGCAAGACCTCCTCGCCGACGAGAAGGAGCGCGCCGAGCATCTCATGCTGCTGGATCTCGGGCGCAACGACGTGGGCCGCGTCGCCAAGACCGGCACGGTCAAGGTGACCGAGAGCTTTACGATCGAGCGCTACAGCCACGTGATGCACATCGTCTCCAACGTCGAGGGCGAGATCGACCCTTCCCACGACGCGATCTCCGCGCTCGCCGCCGGTTTTCCCGCCGGCACGGTGTCGGGCGCCCCCAAGGTGCGGGCGATGGAGATCATCGACGAACTCGAGACCGACAAGCGCGGCATCTATGGCGGATGCATCGGCTATTTCGGCTCCGGCGGCCAGATGGACACCTGCATCGTGCTGCGCACCGCCGTCGTGAAGCATGGCGAAATGCATGTGCAAGCCGGCGCCGGAGTGGTTTACGACAGCGTCGCCGCCTATGAGCAGCGGGAGTGCGAGAACAAAGCCATGGCGCTGATGCGCGCCGCGGAGGAGGCCGTGCGCTTCGCCGCGCGGGCGAAGCGCGGGCAGTAGCTGCGCGAGCGGCGCGAAAGTTGACAGGCTTCCGGGTTGCGTTCACGCTCGAACCCGTTGATTTGGCGTCTTTCGAATCGCGTGGGATCGCAAGGCGCGCCTTCGAGTTCACTTCTCGCCGGCGCGTGTCGAGCGGCGCGGGCCCGCGAGAGGCCGCGGAACACATCGGAAAGCGTGGATGGTCGACCCCCAGAACTTCGACGACGCCGACGATCCCTATCGGGCGATCCGCATCGGCGATCCCGGCGTGGCCGGCGAGGCGACCAAATGGGGCCATCTGCTCACGCGCTTCATGCGGATCATGGCCGTGTTCTGGCTGCTGCAAGGTCTCGTGCAGTGGCAGGTGATCCTCGCCTCGACCAAACCGATTTTCGACACCATGCCGCAGAGCGCCGCGCTCGCCGTGGTGTTTTTCGGCGTGCTCGATCTCGTCGCGGGGGTGGGCCTCTGGCTCGCGACGCCCTGGGGCGGCGTGCTCTGGCTGCTCATCGCCAGCGCGCAAATTTTCGTCGCGGCGAGCCTGCCGAGCTTCTTCGCGGGCGGATATTGGCTGATCGGCGTCGATCTGTTGCTGATCGTCCTCTATTTCTTCCTGACTTACGAGGCAGGGCGCGACTTCGAGGCGCAGAAAATCATGGACGAGCGTCACCGGCGGCGCTCGATGATCCTGCGCCAGACGAGCCCCGACGCCGCGCCGGAGCCTCCGCGCAGCGGTGTGAAACGTTTCTTGGAAGGGTTCGCCGGCCCGAAGAAGGCGGCCGCCGAAGCGACCCAGCCCGCGCGCGAGACGCAGCCCCTCCCGCGCAAAGAGGCCGGGCCCGCCGACAAGACCATGAGCGCCAGCGATCGCGCCGCGCCGGAGCCGGGGCAACCCGCGCGAAGGCCCGAGAGCGCGCCGACCGATCCAGCGCAGGAGCGGCTCGCGCAGCTTTTGCAAAGCGCGGCGAAACGCGGCGGCGACACGACGGTGAGAACTCCCGGCAAGGCGCCGGACTGGCAAAGCGGACCGCTTGGCCGCGCGCTCGGCGAGCGCGTTCAACCGACCAAGGGCGGCATCAAGGGAGCGCCTGCCGGAGCGCCCCCGGACATTCTCGAGAGGCTGCCGCCGCGCCGCCGCGGCAAGGCCGGAACGGGCCCGCAAAGTTAAGCCAAATTTAGACTAATTCATTGGTTTCATTCACGCTATATTCACCGCGAGGCAAGCCGCCAGGGTAAATCCGGGATTCAGTCTGTTACTTAAACCAGCCTTCATTCGACGCCCCTAATTTGAGGTCATAGACGAAACGACCAGCGACCTTGGCGTCCAAGCGGAATAAACGGAGACCAAAATGACCGCCGCCCCGAACCCCGTGACCCAGCCGGCCCGCGCCCAGCGCATCAACGAAGTGCGGCCTGTCTATCTCGAGGCTCTGACGCTCGTCGAACGCCTCCATCGCCGTCTGCTCGACGTAATCAAGGACGAGTTCGACCGCCGCGACCGCGGCGACGTGAATTCGGTCCAGGCCTTGCTGCTCTACAACATCGGCGACAAGGAGCTGACCGCGAGCGAGCTGCGCACGCGCGGCTATTATCTCGGCTCCAACGTCTCCTACAACGTCAAGAAACTGGTGGAGATGGGCTATCTGCATCACGCCCGCTCGCGTGTCGACCGCCGCTCCGTGCGCATCAGCCTCACGCCGAAGGGCAAGGAAGTGCACGACATCGTCGCCCAGCTTTACGAAAAGCACGCGATGACGGTGGAGCAGATCGGCGGCGTCACCACCGAAGAATTCATGGTGCTCAACACCTCCCTGAACAGGTTGGAGCGCTTCTGGACCGACCAGATTCGCTACCGTCTGTAACCCCGGCCGCCGAGGCTCGATCGTTGCGCTTGTCTGCGCCGAATGGCGTGGTCCCCTTGGGGCCGCGCCATTCGGTTTTTTGCCCTCCGGCTCGCCGCCGCCGTCTCGATTCTCCCGACGCGCGCGCAAGCTTTTATGGATGCGGAGATTTTTCTTCGCTCGGCGCCTCGCGCGGGCGGTCCCAAAACTCAAGCTCACGCCGCACGGCCTTCGCATCCTGGCGCGGCGCGTCGCCGCCATTGACAGAGGGCGGGCCGAACTGGTCTATGCGGCCGTCGAGTTCCGTCTCTCCCGCCGAAGAAGGATCAAGCGCCTGTCGTCCATCTCCGTGCCGCCGGCCGCCGTCGAGCCCTTCACGCGCGCTTGGCGGCACCGCGAATTGATACGCGCCGTGGCGCGACGAGAGTTCATCTCGCGGTTTCGCGGGTCGGCGCTGGGGCCGGCCTGGGCCGTGCTGTCCCCGCTCATCATGATGCTGACCTATACGACGATGTTTTCGGTGACGGTTCCGCAGCTGGCCGGCGGACAGGACCTCATGGAATACGCCGCCAACAATCTGCTGGGCCTCATCGCCTTCAGCTTCTTCAGCGAACTCGCCTATCGCGCGCCGATGCTGCTGCACGAGCACGTCAACTTCGTCAAGAAATCGATCTTCCCGAGCGAGACCATCGCCTGGACCTCGACGATCAGGGCCGGCACCTACGCCCTCGTCGCCTTTGGCGTCTTTCTGGTCTTTCGCTTGGCGACCGGCGGCGACTTGCCGTGGACCATCGTCCTGACGCCTCTGATCTTCGCGCCCTACGTGCTGCTGACCCTCGGAATCGTCTGGTTCCTGATGGCGCTCGGCGCCTTCACGCGCGACGTCGCCCATGTGATGGCCTCCATCGTGCCGATCCTGATGTTCGCGACGCCGGTTTTCTATACGATGGGGCAGGTTCCCGGCCAATATCGCTGGATCTTCTACCTCAACCCGCTCGCCGACTACATCTCGATGCTGCGCGACGTAGCGCTGCACGGACGGCTGCCGAACGTCTTCGGCTACATCGCGGTGTCGGCGCTGTCCTACGCCGTCTTCGTCTTCGGCCATCAGTTCTTCATGCGCTACAAATCGGTCATCGTCGATGTCATCTGAACCCATGATCGTCAGCGAGGGCGTCGCCAAGGCGTTTCAGATCTACGCCCATCAGAACGATCAGCTCAAACAGATCCTGTTTGGAACTTGGAAGCAATTCTACAAGGACAAATGGGTGCTGAACGACGTGACCTTTTCCGTCTCGCGCGGGGAATGCGTCGGGCTGATCGGCCGCAACGGCGCCGGCAAGACCACTTTGCTGCAAGTGCTGTGCGGCATCACGCGCCCGACGCGCGGCGAATTTTCGGTCAAGGGGCGCATTGCGCCGATCCTGGCGCTCGGCTCCGCCTTCGACGGGCTGCTGACGGGGCGCGAGAACGCCCGCATCGGCGCGGCGATCCTCGGTCTCTCCAAACGCGAAGTCGACGCCTGCATCGACAAGATCGCCGAATTCGCCGACGTCGGGCCCGCCTTCGAATATCCGATGCGCACCTATTCCAGCGGCATGGTGGCGCGCGTCGCTTTCGCGATCTGCGCGCATGTCGCCGCCGACGTGCTCATCGTCGACGAAGCGTTGTCGGTCGGCGACGAGAGTTTCCAAAAGAAGTGCGAGCATTTCATCGCCGAGTTCGCCCGCACCGGCACGACGCTGATCGTCTCCCACAGCCTGGATTTCCTGGCCGAAGTCTGCAACCGCGTCGTTTGGCTCGAAGGCGGCGTCGTGCGCCAGTCGGGCAATCCCAAGACGGTGGTGGCGGCCTATCGCGAGGCGATGGCCGAGACGACGACCACCGCCTGACTTCGGATTAAAGCCGCTTCGGCCGGCTCGGCCCGTAATTCAGCCGCGCGATCATGAAAACCGATATCAGTATCTCGGCCAGAATCAGGCCGGCGAGCACGACGGCGAAGCGCGCATCGGCGCGCAGCAGGGTCTGCAAAATCACCAGAAAGCCGATGTGGACGGCGGGAATCGCCACGACGACCAATTGACCGCCGGCGCCGCGCCGTCCGGTGACGTTGCCGAAGGTCAAAGCCAGCGCGATGGCGAGCAATGTGTGACCGAGCGCGAGCAGCGGCACGCCCATGCGCATCGCCGCCTCCGTGGTCCATTCGGCGAGTAGACGCGGATCGCTGCGCGTGACGGCGAATTGCGCCAGGAATTCCGGCGCCGAAAGTTCGTAGACGCCGTGCCAGCTGCGTTCCGGCAGGCCGCCGCTGCCCTGCATCGGCAGGACGAGCGCATATTCGTCGAACAAGGACAGACGCACGTCGCCGCCCGACATCGATCTGGTTTGGATGCTGCCTTTGTAGAGCGCCACGACGACGCCGGACTCGTTGCGGCGGAATTCGGCATGCGCCGCGGTGATGATCTGCTCTTCCACCTTCTCGACGGAAATTTGGCGGATGATCATGTTGGTGGCGATGTCCGGGGTCTCCCAGCGCTCGAGGTAGAGCGTCTTCGCGCCGCCGTCGAACGTATAGAAATGCGCCGGCTCCAACATGCGGTGGTTGAGCGAATTGCGCACCACGTTGAGCACGTCCTGCATGCTGCCGACGTAATGCGGCGCGACGAAATTCGCCAGCACGTAGCCAAAGAAGACGATCGCCAGAGACAAGGCCAGCGAGGGTCGGCAGATCGACCAGACGGACAGGCGCAGCGCATAGAAGACGGCGATCATTCCTTCGCTCGCCATGCGCGAAAATTCCAGCGCCGTCGCGACGCCCGCCGCCATCGGCAGCGCAATGTAGGCGACGCTGGGCGAGACGCCCTGCAGCGCCGGCCAGACCAGGCCGCCGCGCACCGCGGCGGCCGGCAGGGAGCTCAGGAGATAGGAGAGCACCACCGGCACGCTCAGCGCGAGCTGAATGACGAGCACGCCCATGCCCACGCGGCGCAAGAGATACAGGAACAGCAGCCTCGGCATGCTCACCGTCCTCCGCTTCGAGCCGCCGTGCTGCCTGGTTCCGGGATCAAGCTTTCATCCTCGCCCAGGCGGCTTGCGAATAGCGCTTCCAGGCGCCGTCGAAGACGCCGGTCGACGGCAGCGCGGTCGCGCCCGCCCAGTGGGCGAAGTAGATCTCCTTGCCGTCGGGATCGAGCGGCTTGCCGTTCGCGAATGTCACGCCGGGGGCTTTGTAGAAGCTTTCGTGCGAGGCGCCTTCGACGACGTTCGGCAATAACGCGATCTTCAGCCCGCGCCGGTGGGTGACGAAATTCACCAAGGGCTGCGCAAAGAGCTGCCCGCGCTTGCGCACGTCGTGAAAGATCGCTTCGTCGCGCGCCATCGTCTCGATGAAGTCCGAGAGTTTGAGGAATTTGTTCGAGGTGACCCAAAATCCGTCGTTGAACAGCAGCACGTCCTTGAGGAAGGGATAGGCGACGCGGCGGTCGTTGTAGACATATTCGAAACTTGGCGAGGCGACGACGAATTCGGTCTTGCCCGCTTCGAGCCGCCCGAACATCGGGGTGAAGTCGCGAAACAAAACGACGTCGACGTCGACATAGGCGACCTCGTCGAGATCGAGCGCCAAGGCTTGCAGCTTGCGCAACCGCCGGCGGTTGCTGTTGAAGACGCCGGGATAGAGCCGGTTGGCGAGCCGGTCGATTTCGACCGGCTCCTCCTCGACGAAATGCGCACCGTAGATTTGCGCCGCGCGCCGTGTTTGCGCGATGTTGTCGTCGTAGGGGATGAGATGGATCGGCAGCGACGAATTGGTGTCGCGATAGCTTTCCAGAAACGGCAGCAGCCAGTCGATGATCTTGTCGTTGCCGACGATCGCGATGCCGTAGCGCTTTGCGCCGGCGCCTGTGTCCGTATTGGGGGAAAAGGCTGGATTTGCGGGGAGCTGACTCATATAGGAAGCTCTAATGTGAAAGTTCGGGCGTTAGCAAGAGGACGGCTCCTTGCCTGAGACGGATGTGGCGCGACGGCGCGAAGCGGCGCCGCTCGCCGGCAGAACGGTGGCGGTGGTGCACGCCGCCTGGCATTCCTGCGGCAGCTTTCAGGTCAATTGCAGCCAGATTGCGGCATATCGCGCGCTCGGAGCGCGCACGGTCTCCGTCGCGATGATGGACGTTCTCTCGTCGCCCGCGCCGGCGGGCGGCCGCTGGCCGCAATATCTCGCGGCTTCCGGCGATCTTCAAGCCGACGCACGCTATTTTTGTTGCGCCGACACGAGCGCGCTCTGGACGTCCGGCCTGTTGAAGGACGGCTGGTGGCCGCTGGTTCACGGCGATCAGGCGACCTGGCTCGTCGAATTGGCGCGCCGCGCGGCCTTGCCGGAGGCGCTGACCCGAGAAGACGTCGACCTCGTTCATGCGAATCACTTCTTCACCATGCCGCTGGCGCGTCGCCTGCGCAAAGCCGGCCAGATCCCGCCGATCATCCTGGAGACGCAGGACATTCAAGCGCGGCAATATGTCCTGCGCAATCAGGGCGGCTTCTTCCTGCCGCCCTACGCGGGCTACGACGAGATGCTGAGCGTCGAACTCGCCTGGACCGGCAAGGCGGACCTCTGCGCGCATCTCAACGAGACGGAGGCGAGGGAGTTCGAGAAACTTCTGCCGCGGACCCGCCATGCGCTGATCTATCCCGCCGTGCCGCCCGTGCCGCTGGCCGAGCGACCGCGCGAAATCGCCATCGTCGCCAGCGACAATTACGCCAATTTCGTTAGTCTGCGCTGGTTTTTGACCGAGGTGGCGCCGCGCGCCAGGGACGTGCCGGTCGCGATCTACGGCAACATCGACGCCGGCGTCAGGACGCGCGACAAGGCGCTCTACGAGGCCAACGCCGCCCTGTTTCGCGGCCGAGTCGCCGACATCGGCGCCGTCTATCGAGAGGCCGGCGCCATTCTCCTGCCGACGACGGAAGGGCACGGTCTGTCGATCAAGGCGGTCGAGGCGCTCTGCTGCGGGGCGCCGCTCGTCGCGACGCGACAGGCCTTCCGCGGCATGGGCGTCGATCCGGCGGCGCTCGGCAATGTGACCTTGTGCGACGACGCGGCGAGCTTCGCCGCGGCGATGCGCGCGCGCCACGAACTGCTGCGCTCGGGACGGGCCGCGCCGGCGGAGGCGCAAGGCGACACGCGGCGGCTTTACGACGAGATGTTCAGCCCGGCCGCCTATGCGACGGCCTTGGCGCGCGCGGCGATCCCGCTGCTGCGCGCCTGATTTTCGTCATTTGGACACATAGGCCGGGGCGGAGGTCGGCGCGCCGAGCGCCACCCAGACGTTCTGGTTCGATTCGGACTGACGCTTCACGAAGCGATAGCCGGTGTTCGCCCATGGCTTCACGGCGTCGTCCAGATTGTCGAGCGCGAATTCGCCGCGGTCGGTCTTGACGGTCAGGATCGCATGGCCCTCGCCATTGGATTCCTTTACGACCGTCATTAGAAGCGCCTGGCGCGGGAAGCCGGCCGCCATCAGCATGCGGCGCTTCAGCAGCGCAAAATCCTCGCAGTCGCCCTTGCCGTCGGTCGGATAATCCCAACGGTCGACGACGCCCCAATGATCCATGTCGGAGACCGCTTCGATCTTGCGGTTCACATAGGCGTTGACCTGGCGGATTTTCTTCATCGCCGCCGCGGTCAGATGGATCGGCTGCGGCGCGCGCTCCTCTTCGTCGCATTCGCCGGCGTAGCGGGCGCAAAAGTCCACCCAGCCGAAGGGAATGCTGGTTTCGGGGCCGACACTGGCGAAGCTCGCGCTCATCGGCTGCGCGGCGCCGGCTTTCGCGAGGCCGAGGAAGAGAGCTCCGCCCAGCGCAACCGCGAGAGCCGTCTTGGTGATGCCGCCGGACATTTTCGCCTCCATTCGATGAGGCGAGAATAAGTCCGGGCATTTTCGGTCGACAAAAGTAATTCCGTCTAATTTTACGCGTCTTCGTTCAGACTCGCCCACAATCTTGTTAAGTAAAATTTTTCCCGAGCGCAGAGCGTAAAATTGCGTTCAATGTCGTATTGTATTGACTGTGTGGGAAAATCTCCCGCGCCTGCCCCCGCCGGAAGGCCTTCCGACCCGGCCGAAGAAAGCTCGTGGAAACGAATCCTAACGCGGGCGCCGAAAGCCGGTTAATGCGGCGCGGGGACGGCTTCGCCGTTTCGCCGCGGTTTTGACCCAATAGCGCCGCCCGCCGCTCGCTTTAGGCGCGCAGCGGCCATACTTGGCGCGACTCGGCCATACAGCCTCGGCCAGCTGTGCTAATGTCGCCTGCGATTCGAAGGCGCGTTGGGCGATGCGGGAGGCAAGCGCATGAGGAGGGTTTTCGGCTCCGCAACGGGGTGGGGGCTTCAACGCCTTCTTGGGGCGGGCGTTTTGATCTGCGCCTGCCTCGCCGCAGGGCCTGGCGCCGAAGCGGCCAATCCGACCGTAAGCCCTCCAGCGGCGACGGAGCCGGCGCCTACGCCCAATCCAAGCCAGTCCCCGACGCAGAAACCCACGCTCGGCGTCTCCAAATTCGAGGCGCGTCGCATGCGTCACGCCTGCCTGGAGCGCGCCAACAAGGAGGGTAAGAAGGGCGCCGAGCGCGAAGCCTTTCTGACGCGCTGCTTCTTCGGTCGCGAAACTCACCGGAATCAATGCCGCAAGCAGGGCCTTGCGAAAGGGCTCGAAAAGAGCGCGCTGCGGGACTTCGTGCGCGATTGCGTCAAGGAACTCCGCGCCCACCAGAAGCCGGTCGAGTGACGGTCCCCCGCTGCGCCGGGCTCACCAGAAGCGCTGCACCTCGAATGAGCGGCTGATCGCGAGCCCGGCCGTAAACTGATCGCGCGACCCGATCATGTTTGGGATCGGACTCCCGCCGACGCTGCCGGTCAGACGCTGCAAGCCGCCATAGACCGTGGCGTTGGTGTTTGGCGAGAAATCATAGCGTAACGTCGCGATCCCGCCGACCGATGTGAAGCCGCCACTCGCCTGATAGGGCTCCAACCGACGGTTTGCGGCGGCTTCGGCCGGCGTCACCGAAAAATAGGCGTTGGCGTAGCGGTTGTCGCCAAAGTCCAGTCGCGGCCCCAAGGACAGTAGCACGGCGTCGGCGCGCCCGAAAACGTCGGCGCCGAGCGCCGCGACGAAGCCGCCGTGTCCGTCGACGCCTTGGCGCAGTTCGGTGCGGGCGCGAAAGTGATCGAAAGCGGTATATTCGACGAAGCCGCCGACCTCATGGGTCAAGCCGACTTCATGCACGCCGAAGAGCCCGTCCCGATGGCCGCGGTGAAATATGAAGTTGGCGACCGGTCCCAGCCGCATGCCGTCCGAATCGAACAGCGGAAGGCCGAAGCCGTCGTCGGGGGTCGAAAAGCGCTCCGGATCGGTGGAGGCGCGGACGTTGATCCCCGGGAAAGGGAAAGGCCGCAGGCGCGCCGAGCCGGGGAAGCTCGGGGCTATCGCGCCCATGGCTTGAAAAGTGACGATATAGGCGTCGTCGAACTTCATCAGCGACGACAGCGGCGACGGCGCGAGCGGCGACGCGGCCGTGTCGCTGGCGCGCGCCGACAAAGGCGCGATGAGCGTCGCGCTGGCGGTCAGCGCGAAAAATAGTCTTGCGATCATGCGGCGGTTTTAACCCTGCGGAAAGACCATGTCGAGCGCGGCGACTCGACACCCATGATTCGACCTTCGTGCCCGAATGCGGCGCAAAGGTGGCCTCGGTCGAATGGGCGAGCGGGCCGCCGCGCCTTCCCCGGAGAATCTCGGCGAAACCTCGAGGAGGCGCGGGTCAGCGCTTTTCGTCGTGCTCGTCGCGTTTCTCCGCGAGACGCGCCGCAAACAGCGTCGCGACCGTCAGATCCGCGCTGGTGCCTGGATTTATGCCGGCGCGTTTGAGACGTTCGTCGAAGGCGAGCGCTGCGCCGCGAAGTTCCTCGAGATTCCGCCAAGCCCGCATCTGGCGCGCGAAATCCCGCGCTTGGTCGAGAACGGCTTCGGCGGCGGCGGCGCCGTGTTTGCGAAAGATGTGGCTGTCGGGAAACGCGGAGAGGAAGCCGATGTAAACGCGGAGCGTTTCGACTTCGGGAATCGCCCGGTCGCGCCGCGCCGCCGCAAGTTCGCTCAGGCCGAGGCCGAAAACATCCCCGAAGCCATTGGCGTATTGACGGGCGATGCGGTCGCGACCCGCCGCAGCGCGCATGGCGTCGAGCAGCGTGACGTCGGCCGTTCGGTTCACGTCATGTTCGGGCGCCGCGCCAAGGCCGGCGGGATTGGCCAAAGCGATGGCTTTGAACGCGAGCGCCGCGTCCTCGCGCGTCAATCCGGCGAGAACGCGGGCTAACCCGTTTGACAGCGGCTCCTGCGAAAAATTCAAGGCGGCCTGCGCCAGCGGCGCGCACAGCAAGACGATGCCGAGATTGGTGTTTTGTCTTACACGGCGGATCGTCGCCTCGACCGCGCCGAAAACCCTTGCGCCGACGCCGGCGCCCGGCGCGGTCAGCGGCCCCGCCGCCGCCGCCGCGCTGTCGAGAAAATCGCGGGCCTCCATGCGGTGGCCAGGCGCGAAGACATGGACATTGCCCGGTTTCGGGGCCTCCAACTCGTCGCGACAGGCGGCGACGAAGGCGCGCGCGATCCGGGCGGAGTCGGGATGGATCACGGCGGCGGACTCCAAGGCCATCGCGGCGGCACAGCGTTCAAGGCAGCTTCCGGCATTGGTTTTCTCAATCTCCCGATTTGGCGGAAGGCTCGACGACCGCCGCGCATCGATGCGCATTTCAGCCGGATCGGCCCAATTGCAACTGTCCTCGGAGGCATCGATGCGCCCGCGAACGCTACTCCGAAGACGACGACAGCCTATGGCGTCGAGATCGGCTTCGCACGAGACCCATTTCCGATCCAAGCTGATCGGAAATGGGTGTACGTCTTTACTTTTACGCGCTTTTTACGCCGAACCGGCATCCTCTTCGTCGGAAAGCGCGCGACGCTCGTTCGTCGTGCCGCAACCAAACTGCGGCCCATGCGCCCGCCCCTCGCCGACGACTTTGCCTTCGCGCCGGTTTGCGCCAAGCCGATCGGCGCCGGATGGGCAGAGGAACAACGTCTGGTTGGGGCGCCGCGGCGAGCCCCCGTATAAAGGGAAAAATTCTTGGGATTCGCTGAGCATACGCTAACATCTCGCCAATGCGTTCGGAACGCGGGGGAGAGGACCATGGCGACCGGAAACGAGTTGTTCGACCTGATCGATCGAATATCTGCGGCGAAAAAGATTCAGCAAGGGCATGAGATTCTGCGGAGAGCGATGGCCGATCTCGGACTTTCGCACGTCGCCTACGGCGCCATCAACCTTCCGACGGCGCGCAGAGAAAGACCACTCATCGCGGTAACTTATGCGCCCGAGTGGGAGCGCCATTATCTCCAGGAAGGCTATGTGAACATAGATCCCGTGCTGCGCGCGGGCTTGGCCGGCGTGCTGCCCGTCGATTGGGCGACGATCAGGAGCGACGACCCGGTAATATTGAGGTTTTTCGGGGAGGCGCAGGAATTCAAGATTGGTCGCGTCGGCCTTTCGATTCCCATCCGCGGACGCCACGGGGAGTTTGCCCTGCTGAGCGTAACGAGCGACGCCAATCCGCGCGAATGGGAATTGACAAAACACACCTATATGCGAGACCTGATGCTGGTGGCCTATTTTTTTCACGATTGGGCGTTGAAGGTCGAACATATCGATCATAACGACTTCCTCAAATGCCTGACTCTACGAGAGAAGGATTGTCTAAAGTGGCGCGCGCTCGGTAAATCCGATTGGGATATTTCACAATGCCTCAACATTTCGGAACGCACGGTAAAGTTTCATTTGGAGAACGCCAGGCACAAGCTCGGCGTCATGAACACGACCCACGCCGTCGCCAAAGCCCTATCCCTTGGGTTGATAGCGATGCCGTAACAGCCTCTGGTTGAATCGCCTGTGCGAAAGGACAGGCGACAATGTCGGCCCAGCGACTTAACTCTAACCCATCGAATGGCTTGGGGGGGTCGACATGATTAGGTTGATACACGGAAGGAATCGCACCCAATTTCCAAAAGAAATAGACGAGATGTATCACATCCGAAAGCGGGTTTTCTTTGAGAGAATGCGGTGGGATGTGTCGGTCATCAACCGGTGGGAAATCGATGGTTACGATGCGCTCGACCCATTATATCTAGTTAGTGTCAACGAATACGGGCGGGTCGTCGGCGGGCTGCGGCTGCTCCCGACGATGGGCTTCAATATGTTGAACGATACATTCCCCGAACTCCTGCCCGAAGGGCAACGCATCGAGAACCCGCTCATCTGGGAGTCCAGCCGGTTTTCCGTCGACCACGAAGCCGACGTTCCCATCGGCAAGAAGGGCATCAGCCGCGCCACCGCGGAACTCGGCCTCGCCATGAACGAGGTGGGCGGAAGCGTCGGGCTCACGCACATCGTCACGGTGTACGACGCGCTGATGCACCGAATTCTCAAACGCGCGGGATGCGCCGGCGAACCGTTGGGCGAACCGCGGCGCATCGGCAGCGTGCTCGCCTACGCCGTGTTTTTCGAAATCGGCGACGCTACGGAGAAGGCGCTGCGCGACGCCAGCGGCATCGAAGGCAGCGTGCTCGAAGCGGAAACGGCGCGCGTGGCCTTTGCGGCGTGAAGTAAACCTTCCTTCGCGCGCAAGAGGAGCAAACTCCGCAGCGGCACACCAACCGGTTCGGCGGGCCGCCAAGCCTGGCGAACCGCAAAGCTCCGGGCCCATCGACGGCGTTCTGGCCGATTTGCGGGGCCTGGAGGCGAAGTCCCTCCACCTCGAACCCAATTCCGCGCCGGGGTGTTCCGTCCTGGCGCAGCCCTCCGGATGACGCGACGCCGCCCTTCGGCGCGCGAAATTGCGAAAAGCGAACACGCGTTCGCCGGAGACTTATCTTTATGGAATCGCCATTGCTTTTCAGCAGATTGCGCCAGCTACAATCTAAGGCGGAGGAAGCGGAAATGTATGAGGAGTTTGACGATATTGTTATCCCACTGATGATCGATTTGCTGATTGATATGATCCGGCATGCCTCGCTCGATTTGAACGAAGCATCAGCTACGATAGCCACACGAGCCATATGCTCGATATATATTGCAAACTATGATCCGAGTCCTGAAATCGAGAGTCGAATTGCGCAACACATCATAACTGCTTCTAGAGCGATAGACGACCTACATCAAGAAAGTAGCGCCAGCAACATGTTCAGGGACAGGGTGAGGAGATGTAAAATGCGCAACCATCGAACCGCCATCTTATGCGACATACGGAGGAAACTCAATGATTTAGCACGAGATGCATTTCGCACAGGAAACGATGTTCGCCTTGAAGTTCGTCCCGACTCACGTGTCGACGTTGATATATTGTTGATCTATACATTTTTTGTCATCAGATCTACGTTGGTTGCAATTGCTGATGATCAATCATTTGAAATAAATATTGTAGAAGAGGCTTGCGTTCGTATGTCATATATGTTGGAATTAATCCAACTTGAGGCGTGCAAGAGCGGCGTGAGCGGCAGCAATCTGGGCATGGTGATTTATAATAAATACGTATCTCCGTGGATATGCGCGTTAGATAGCAATTATTGTATACAATCTCGGATGCAATATTCACATAGTGTGAGTATGTTCATGGGATATGCACCAGATTTTAAGCGATATAAAATTATGTTTGGTGATTCGTTTGGACGAGCATCAGTAGGTTGTGAATATGGGTTCAGTTATATCTCTATGCTAAAGCACATCATAAGCGAAATTCGTGCATATATCGATATATATGAATGCGGTGATCGCAGAGAAAAGCAAATTTGTGATTATAGCGGAATTCATATATCTTTTCGGTTGAAATTGCTGTGATATAGCTTGGCTGCAACGCCGGCGACGTGCGTGGATGCGGGCCAGAGAATTGGACTTTGCATGCTTCCGATGTGTTCGAAAGTTTCCATTTGAACGGGAAGCCTGCCAGAAATCCCCGCGTGGCGTAAGGGGAGGTGGAGAGGATTTGTCTTGCGGCCCGTCCGTGGGGCAGTCCTCTCCACTCTATCGGCAAGTCTTCTGTTGAAGACGCCATGCGCCCGTCGAACCTTGAATTGCGTCTCCGCCTCGACTCGATGGTTTCCGGGGAACCGACCCAGGCTTCTCGGCGGCGCCGCGTCATTCCCAGCGCCGCGCCGGCGCCGCGCCGCGCCGGCTTGACATGCCGCCTCCCGCCCCCGATGTTGGCGAACAAATCGTTCGGCATATCGAACGCCCGGACCCTCAGGGAGTTGCGTTGACTTTCGATCCCGCATCGACGGACGCCGCCGTTTCCACTTGCGGCGCGAGAAACGGCGCGCCGCATGGCAAGCGCGTCGACTTCGGGCCGGACAAGCCCCTCGTCACCGATGCGGGCCCCCTGATCGCGCCCTTGACGATCGCCTATGAAACCTATGGGGAACTCGACGCCGCGCGCAGCAACGCCATCCTGCTCTGCCACGCCCTGACGGGCGATCAATACGCCACGGGCCTCAATCCCGTCACCGGCAAGCCAGGCTGGTGGGAGGCGCTCGTCGGCCCCGGCAAGCCTTTCGACACCGAGCGCTATTTCATCGTCTGCTCCAACGTCGTCGGCGGGTGCATGGGCAGCAGCGGGCCGGCTTCGCTCAATGCGGCGACGGGTCAGGTCTACGGCCTCGATTTTCCGATGGTGACGATCAGGGACATGGTGCGCGCGCAGGCGATGCTGATCGACCATCTCGGCATCGAGACGCTGTTCTGCGTCGCCGGCGGCTCGATGGGCGGCATGCAGGCGCTGCAATGGGCGGCGAGCTATCCCGAGCGCGTCTTCTCGGCGATCACGATCGCCAGCGCCGCGCGGCACTCCGCGCAAAACATCGCCTTTCACGAAGTCGGGCGCCAGGCGGTGATGGCCGATCCCGATTGGCGCGGCGGTCGCTACGTCCAGGAAGGCGTGCGGCCCGAAAAGGGGCTCGCCGTGGCGCGCATGGCCGCGCACATCACTTATCTTTCCGAACAGGCGCTGCAGCGCAAATTCGGAAGGAAGCTCCAGGATCGGCTTGCGCCCACCTTCACCTTCGATGCGGACTTTCAGATCGAAAGCTATCTGCGCCATCAGGGCCTCGCCTTCGTCGAGCGCTTCGACGCCAACTCCTACCTCTTCGTCACGCGGGCTTGCGACTATTTCGACCTCGCCGCCGATTACGGAGGTTCCCTGGCCCTCGCCTTCAAGGGCTCGAAGTCGCGTTTTTGCGTGATCTCCTTCACTTCCGACTGGCTGTATCCCACCTCCGATTCGCGCGCCATCGTGCATGCGCTGAACGCCGGCGGCGCCTCCGTCTCCTTCGTCGAAATCGCCAGCGACAAGGGACACGACGCTTTTTTGCTCTACGAGCCGGACTTCTTCGCCACGACGCGCGGCTTTCTGGAAGCCGCCGCGAGCGCGCGCGGCATTGCGCCAAGGAGCGGTCTTCGCGGATGATCCATACGCCCGCCAAACGACTCGATCTCGCCGTCGTCGCCGACATGGTGGCGCCGGGCAGCCGCGTTCTGGACGTGGGCTGCGGCGACGGCCTCCTGCTGCAAATGCTGGCGAGCAGCAAACAGGTCGACGGGCGCGGCGTCGAACTGTCGCAACGCGGCGTCAACGATTGCGTCGCCAAGGGCCTCTCGGTCATTCAAGGCGACGCCGACACCGATCTCGCCGACTATCCGGAAGACGCCTTCGACTATGTGATCCTCTCGCAGACCTTGCAGGCGACGCAGCGCCCGCGCGTCGTGCTGGAACATATGCTGCGCATCGGCCGGCGGGCCGTCGTGTCCTTTCCCAATTTCGGACACTGGCGCGTGCGCACGCAACTGTTGCTGAAAGGCCGCATGCCGCGCGCGCCGAATCTGGAATACAGCTGGCACGAAACGCCCAACATACATTTGTGCACGATTTGCGACTTCGTCGACCTCGTCGCGGAAATCGGCGCGCACATCGAGCGCGGCGTCGCGCTCGATCGGGCCGGCGCGCCACTCCGCATCGACACTTCCTGGCCGGCGATGAATCTCCTCGGCGCCCAGGCCATTTTCCTGCTCGATCGCGGGCGCAACGCAGAAACCGCGGCGCAAGGCGAGCCGCCTTCGACGAAAGCCTGACCGCGGGCCAAGATGTTGCAACGCAATGTCGAAAGTCCGGGCGCGTCGGCGTGTCGCCTTCCGCGCGGTGAAATTGAACTGTAACATTGCAATTCGACCAAGCCCTTGCAGCGCGCCCGAGCGGCGCGGCGCGGCCCGCGTCGAACGAGGGATCGCCGCAACGCCTTTCGTCCATGCGGCGGACGAACAGGCATGACAACGAGAGAGTTTCGCGCATGTCCGACGCCCCGCCCCTGCGGGATTTTCCGTTGTTCGCCTCCGTCGACGAAGCGACGCTGCAACGCTTGGTCCAGGACGCAAAGGTCGAATCCTACGAAGACGGCGCGGTGATTTTCCGTCAGGGAGACCCGGTCGCCGCCGTCATCCTCGTCGTCCGCGGCTTCGTGAAATTGATGCGCACCTCTTCCTGCGGCGACGAAACGCTGATCTGCATTCGTTCGGACGGCGCGTCGCTCGCCGCGATCCCGACCTCGACCGAGGAAATCCTCGACGTGTCGGCCGAATCCGTCGGACCGAGCACGATTCTCAAACTGCCTGCCGGACGTTTCATCCGGCTGGCGGGCGATTCGCCCGCGCTGATGACGGCGGCGCTCGACGACGCCAAGCGCCGGATCGTCGCGCTGACCAGCGAAATCGAATCGCTCAAGGCGCGCAGCGCCGACCATCGGCTGGCGCGGTTCCTCCTGTCCTTTTGTCCGCCGAACCAGGATCAATGTCGTTTTCGCCTGCCTTACGACAAGCGGTTGGTCGCGGCGCGCCTCGGTGTCACGCAAGAGACGCTGTCGCGCTCCTTCGGACGTTTGCGCGAATTCGGCGTGCGCACGGAAACCCGCGAGGTTTTCGTGGAAAGCCTCGCGCGCCTTTGCGCGCAATTCGACGAAACGGCGGGCCCCCGGGCGCCGGGAGATCGGCGCGGCGATGAAGAAAACGCGAGCTGAAATGCTGCCAGATATTCTGGCGCATCGTTCAGAAGCACTCCCCGGACGACACAATCCAGATGCGCTGAAGCCTTGGCGAATGATCGAAAATTGACTCTGAGAGGCGCCGCTCGTGAAAAAGGACTTCTGCATCGGGGCGCTTTACGCGGTCGGCGCCGCGCTGATCGGAATCGTCGCGCTCCTCTGGTGCGGCCTTGGCATGCCCGGTCGATCCTACGACGGCGCGCTCCCTCAAGCTACGCGGGAAGAGAACGATCTCGCCGCGCGCCTGAGGCGGCACGTCGCCGCAGTCGCCAGCGAGCCCCACAACATCCGCCACTATGCCAATCTCGAAAAAGCCGCGCGCTACCTCGAGCGCACACTGACGGCGGAAGGATATCGCGTCGTCTCGCAACCCTATGACGCTACGGAGTGGACCGTCTGGAATCTGGAGGTTTCCATCGAGCCGCTGGAAAATACGCCGGCGACGAGGACGATCGTGATCGGCGCACATTACGATTCCTTCTCCGACGCGCCGGGCGCCAACGACAACGGCTCCGGCGTTGCGGCGCTTCTCGAACTGGCCCGACTGCTGAACGATCTGCCTCCCCGCCGCACGCGGTTGCGTCTGGCGTTCTTCGTGAACGAGGAGCCGCCCTATTTTCAGACCGACGATATGGGCAGCTGGCGCTACGCCCAGCAACTGGTGGAGCGCAAGGAGCCAGTCGCCGCGATGATTTCGCTCGAAACCCTCGGCTATTTCTCGGATGCGCCGGGCACGCAGCAATATCCCCAGCCTTTCGGAGCGGTGTTCGGCGACAAGGCGAATTTCGTCGCCTTCGTCGGCATGCCGGACTCCCGCCCCCTCGTTCAGGAGGTCATGGCGTCATTCCGCCAGCACACTGATTTTCCGTCGATCGGGGGCGTGGCGCCGGCTTTCATACCGGGCATGAATTGGTCCGATCACGGCTCGTTCGCCGAATATGGGTTTCAAGCGATGATGATCACGGACACGGCGGTGTTCCGTTATCCGCATTATCACAAGCCCAGCGATACGCCGGACAAATTGGATTACGCGCGGCTGGCGCGAATCACCAAGGGAGTCGAGCGCGTTCTCCGCGAAATGCTGGAGAGGGTGCGAACCAAAGTTGTGCGGTCAAGCGGCGTGGTTTTTTGATTTGGGGGCGTTGTCGTTGGCGGCGTCGGGTTTTTGGGCGAGGTTCCGCCAATAGGCGTCCCAGGCGCCGTTGATGCGCAG
>Ga0265328_10000026_pt1 | contig 115733 bp, 94 predicted proteins | sample 41624metaG_FD_202086 | JGI IMG/M metagenome (GOLD analysis project Ga0265328, IMG submission 202086) | Rhizosphere microbial communities from Carex aquatilis grown in University of Washington, Seatle, WA, United States - 4-16-24 metaG | ecosystem: Host-associated > Plants > Roots > Rhizosphere...
CTGGGTCGCGCCGAATTTATCAATGTCCCGGCAATGCCCAGACAGCGTGGAAATTCCCATCGACCTCTGGAATAGACTCACCGAAACCCTCTGCTTCGCCGCTTAAAATGCGCAAAGTCGAGCTAAGGCCATGTTTTGCGCAGAGTGCGCAAGGCCGCGGTTTTTTGGGCGCGGAGCGCCACTGCGCGCCCGGCGACCGTCGCGGATCTCGGCGCCGAGACACACGGCGCAAACGGAAGCATTCTTTGCCGGGCGGCTTGCGACCGGGGCGGCGGCTTCGTCGAGGACGGGGGATCGCTTCTGGAGCGTCTCGCCGCACTGCGGCAGGACGTTTGGCGACCGGATTCGTGTCGGCCAGTCGAAAGCCCGGCGCGAAACCCTTCGCGCCGGGGTCGCTCGTTCTTACTTTTTCGCCGGCGCCGGCGCCGGGGCTTTCGCGCCGCCGGAGGCCTCGAGCTTCTTGCGCTCTTCCTCGGCCTTCTTGACCAGCTCTTCCTGAAGCTTCTTCTGGCGCTCCTCGGCGGTCTTGGGGTCGACGCCGGGGCCGTCGAAGGCTTTGCCGAAGCCGGTCAGCGGCAGGTTGAAGGTGAACTCGCCGCCGGACAAATCCTTCACGGTGATCGCCAGCTTGCCGTCTTTCTTCATGCTGTCGACGAAGGCCTGCTTGACGCGGACGCCGCCGAAAGTGCCCTGCGGCGCGCAAATCTCGAAGGCTCCGCCTTCCGCCGCGCCCTTGTCGACCGAAAGACGGAAGCCCGGACGCAGCGCGACGCCCATCGGCGCCATGACCTGGATCGCCTTGTCGGCGCCAGTCGGATCGATCACGCCGAACCACAGCCGCGGGCTGCCGGCGTTCTCGCCGAAGCTGCGGGTGGTCTGGCAGACCTGCTTGTTGGTTTGCGGCTCGTTGTAGCAGACCTTGTTCCACTCCGGATCCACGGCCACGAACTCCTGCACCTGCGGCGGCGGGGGCGCCGCCGCCGGCGCGCCGCCGGCCGCGGGGGCCGGAGCCTGCTGGGCGAGAGCCGCGCCAGCGAACAGGAAGGCCGCGGACGCTACGCTAGACCGCAAATAATTCAACGACATCGGAAGTCCTTTCGAGTGCCTCGAGACCGCTTGCATCCGCTTTCCGAAACGGCGGCGCGGCGCGCCGAAATCGCGGAGAGCGCCTCGTTTCGTCAGCGCGCGCTTCGGAGTCCCTCGGGATTTTCCGCCGGTGCGGCGGGTCGGGTACAGCTGCGCCCGCGCCGTTTCCGGCTTTCGCCGAAAACAAGGTCGCGGGCAGGTCATACATGGTCGCTCGGGTAAATTCCAGTTGTCTCGCGCGGCAAATATCCAAAATCGGCGGCTTGCCCGTTTTTTTCTCGGGATCGAAGTCTATGCTGCCGAAATGATCCGCTCGATGATTCGCCCCCTCGCCCGCGCCGCGATTCGTTTCCTCGTTGCGGCGTCCTGCCTCGCCGCGACGACCGCAGCGCCGCGCGCCGAGACGGCGGCGCCCACCCATGGCGTCTCGATGCACGGCGCGCCGCAATTGCCGGCCGACTTCGCGCATTTTCCCTACGCCGACCCCACCGCCAAAAAGGGCGGGCGGCTCAGGATCGGCCTGCCGGGAACCTTCGACAGTCTCAATCCTTTCAACCTCAAGGCCGGTTCGACCGCGCAGGGGCTCGTCGGCAACGTCTTCCAGACGCTGATGGCGCGCTCGCAGGACGAAGCCTTCGCGTTCTATCCGCTGATCGCGCAATCCCTCGATCTCGACGCGGAGCGCACGCATCTCACCTTGCGCCTCGATCCGCGCGCGCGTTTCTCCGACGGCGCCCCGCTCACCGCCGCCGACGTGCTGTTCACCTTCGAGCTCCTGAAGAGCAAGGGCCGGCCGCAGCAGCGCATCGCCTATGGGCTGGTGAAATCCATCGACGCGCCCGATCCGCACACCGTGCGCTACGATCTCTCCGGCGCCAAGGACCGCGAACTGCCGCTCATTCTCGCGCTGATGCCGGTGCTCGCCAAACATGCGACCGACGTCGAGCATTTTCAGGATGCGACGCTGGCGATCCCGACCGGCTCGGGACCCTACAAGATCACCGAGATCAAGCCCGGCGCGCGGCTCGTCTTGAAGCGCGATCCCGATTATTGGGGCGCGCGGGTTCCGAGCCAGATCGGCCTTTACAATTTCGACGAGATCGACATCGACTATTTCCGCGACGGCAATGCGCTGTTCGAGGCCTTCAAGGCCGGGCTCGTCGACTATCGCGACGAAACCAGCACGACGCGCTGGGCGAGCGGCTATGATTTCCCGGCGGCGCGCGAGGGCAAGATCGTCAGGGAAGAGCTGCACAACGACAGCCCCAAGGGGATGGAAGGCTTCGCCTTCAATCTGCGCCGCCCGACGTTCCAGGACGTGCGGCTGCGCGAAGCGCTCGGCATGATGTTCGACTTCGAGTGGATCAACGCCAATCTCTACGCCGGGCTCTACACGCGCACCAAGAGCTTCTTCGACCAGTCGGAGCTCGCGTCGACCGGACGCCCCGCCAGCGCCGAGGAGCGCGCCTTGCTCGCGCCCTTCCCCGGCGCGGTGCGCGCCGACGTTTTGGACGGAAGCTGGCGCCCGCCGGTCAACGACGGCAGCGGGCGGGACCGCGCGATGGCGAAGCGCGCGCTCGCGCTGCTGACCGAGGCCGGATACCATTTGGACGGCGAAACGCTGGTCAAGAACGGCGTCGCGGTCGCCTTCGAGATCATGGTCAAGGACAGGAGCGAAGAGCGTCTCGCGTTGAATTACGCGACCTCGCTGAAACGCATCGGGATCGAGGCGAGCGTGCGGCTCGTCGACGAAGTGCAATATCAACGGCGCCGGCAAAAGTTCGATTTCGACATGATGCCGGGGCAATGGATCGCCTCGGCCTCGCCGGGAAACGAGCAGCGCATGCGCTGGGGCTCGAACAGCGCCAATCAGGAGGCGAGCTACAATCTCTGCGGGGCCTCTTCGCCGGCGCTCGACGCGCTCATCGCCGCCTTGCTCGCGGCGAAGACTCGCGAGGAATTCGTCACGGCTGTGCGCGCCTACGACCGCGTGCTGCTCTCAGGCTTTTACATCGTGCCCTTCTATCACGCGCCGAATCAATGGCTGGCGCACGCCGCCGGACTGAAGCGCCCCGAACGCCTGCCGCGCTACAGCGCGCCGATCTTCGGGGCGACGCTGGAGACGTGGTGGCGGGAGTGAGAGAACGCGGCGCCGCAGGGCGGCCGGCGCGATTCGATCCATCCCCCGAGCCCTCGTCGCGCAACCCGTTCGAAAAGCCCTCGAGGGGCGGCCGATGGCGGCGCCGAGGTCCCGGACCGCCGCATGAACGCCGGCGCACCACGTCCTTCGCCGCATAGCCGCCTGATTCCACGCGGCGACGGGCATGTGACTGGCGCGCTGATCGGGTGTGGCGCGGCCTCGACGGCGCATGCGATCCGGAGTATTCCAGCCGTCCCGGCGGCGACCGCAACGGCGAGATCTCGCGCTGCGGGTCGGCCCCGCCAACCTCCTGGATGTGGACGAGCCTCGGCCCGAGTCTCATCGACTCTGGCCCAAAGCCGCGCCATGAACTAACATTGCATTTGGATCGCCCCTTCGGGGCCGGCCGCCACCAGGAGTCCGGAATGTCTTTAGCGCGTGCGGTGACAGCGATCGCGTTGCTGGTCGTGTCGGGTGGACTCGGCGGATGTTTCTTCCCGGAGGACGGACCCTCGAGCGCCGAAATCCGGTTTCAGGCGCAAGAGCCCTCCGCCCAATACGCCCTCGTCCCCTTGACCGAAAACGTCGTCGACGAATTGAACAAGAGCGAGCCCGAAGGTTTGTCGGGGGCCTTTCACGACCGTCGGCCGCCCTCGGTGATCAAGCTCGGCATCGGCGACACCGTCTCGGTCACGGTCTTCGAATCCGCCGCCGGCGGTTTGTTCATTCCGGTGGAAGCCGGCATCCGTCCAGGCAATTTCGTCTCGCTTCCCGACCAGGTCGTCGACAATAAAGGGAACATCACCGTCCCTTACGCGGGAGAAATCGCGGCGGCGGGACGCACCAACGTGGACGTGCAGAAGGCGATCGTCAACAAGCTCAAAGAGCGCGCCATAGAACCGCAGGTCATCGTCTCCGTTTCGCAGCAGCGCACAAATCTCGTGTCGGTGCTCGGAGAGGTCAACAGTCCCGTGCGCTACCCGGCGTCCCTCGCCGGAGCCAACGATCGCCTCACGGATGCGATCACCCGCGCCGGCGGAATCAAAGCTCAGGGTTACGAAAGCTGGGTCATGCTCGAACGAGACAACCGTCGGGCGACCGTCCCCTTCGGGAACTTGGTCATGTACCCGTCGAACAACATATACGTCCAGCCCGGCGATCGGATCTACGTCTACAAGGAGCCGCAAAGATTCGTCGCCTTCGGGGCCGCTGGTCAGCAGGGGGAGTTCTATTTCGACGCATGGCGCGTCAACCTCACCTCCGCCGTGGCGAAAGCCGGCGGCCTCATGGACGCTCAGGCGGATCCCGGATCCGTTTTTCTGTTCAGGCCGGAGCGGCGAGAGGTCGCCGAGCGCCTCGGAGTTGACATGTCCAAATTTCCCGGAAACCGGACCGTGCCTGTCGTCCTCTCCGTAAATTTTCGGGATCCAGGTCAATTCTTCCTGGCCAGACAAGTGCAGATGCGCAATCAGGACGTCATATTCGTCGCCAATGCGGAGTCCGTGCAATTCACGAAATTCCTGAATTTCGTGAATGTGGGATTGCTAGCGGCAAACAACGCAACCCTCGGGACGAGCTTCGGCGTCTTTGCAAAATACAACCTGGGCCATCGTATCCCGATCGCTCCGTAAACCGGAAGCCTCTCGCGCAGGTCTTTCGACCCTCGCCAGATCATGAATCTGGCCGGGCTCACTGTGACTTCGCCGCGGGCGACGGCTCCTGGCTGCTCGGATTCCGGGCTTGTCGAGGCCGCGAAGGGTCGAGCGCCTCGTCCAAGGTCGCGTTCGCTGCTTTTGCGAGGAGAGAGCGGCGCGCTCAGGCCCCGCATTTGCCCAGCGCCTCCAGCATGTGCGCCGGAACGGGCGCTTCGGCCCGCACCGGCGGCTTGCCGTCCTGCATCGGCAGGACGATCGCCCGCGCGTGGAGATGCAGCGGCGGCGCGCCTTCCTTGCGGCCGGCGCCGTAAATCGGATCGCCGAGGATCGGCCAGCCCATGGCTTGCGCATGGACGCGCAGCTGATGCGTGCGGCCCGTATGCGGCTTCATCTCCATGAAGGCGAGCGGCGCGCCCGCGGCGTCGACGCCGCGCCCGAGCACGCGCCAACTGGTTTTCGCCGGCAGGCCCAAGGCGTCGATCTGCATCCACCACCCCCGCGCGGCGTCGAGTTTGCCGAGCGCGAGGTCGATCTCGCCGGCGTCGCCCTCCGGCGCGCCCTCGACGATCGCCCAATAGGTCTTTTCGACGCGGCCGTGCTTGAACAGCTTGCCGAGCCGCTCCAGCGCCTTGCGATGACGGCCGAGCACGAGGCAGCCGGAGGTGTCCTTGTCGAGCCGATGCGCCAGCGCCGGGGCGCGCGGCAGACCGAAGCGCAATTGGTCGAAATGATCCTCGAGATTGTCGCCGCCTTTCGGGCCGCGATGCACAGGCAGGCCGGCGGGTTTGTCGACGACGAGCATGAGCCCGTCGCGGTGCAGCAGGCGGGAGAGAAGATCGAGTTCGGTCATGCGGCATTTACGCCGAGCGGCGCGGGCAGGGCAATGCTCGGATCCCGGCGCTCGCGCCGCCGCAGGTCGACGATCGCGCCGCGCGGGCAACGAAAAAATAATTTGGGTGGGTTTTGCGCGCAGCCGCGGCGCCGGAGAATACAAATCGCCGTCCGTGCTCGATTCTTTCGGATAATGGCGGGATTGCGGCGTCGGCTTTGTTCCGAAGCGTCTCGCAAATGCGAGGGGACGGTCTCGAACTTCGCTTGGCCGTGCTATAGGCGGCGCAGCGGCGGGGCGCTTCGGGCGACTTCGTCTCATTTCGCAAAGCGGCGGCGTCGAAGCCATGCGTGTGGCGTTAAATTCGCGAGAGTAGCGGCATGGCGGACCAAGACCAGGGCGGCGATCGACAGCCCATGGAGGCGAAGGCGGCAAAGGGGCGCTCTTGGCGGCCCATCGCCATGGGCGTCGGAGCGCTCGCCGTCGCGCTGCTCGGCGCCTGGTTCGTATTCGGCTCGGGCGCCACGCAGTCCACCGACGACGCCTTCACCGACGGTCGCGCCATCTCCATTGCGCCGCAGGTGGCGGGCCTCGTCGAGTCGCTCGATGTCGTCGACAATCAATTCGTCCACAAGGGCGATGCGCTCATCCACATTTCGCCGCGGCAATATGCGATCGACCGCGACGCTGCGCAGGGCGCGCTCGACACGGCGCGCCAGCAGCTGCAAGGGCTGAGGCTCGCGGCCGACGCCGCCCGCAAGAACTTCCCGGCGCTGCTCGCGCAAGCCAAGGCCCAACTCGCTGCGGCGCAGGCGGCGGCGGCGCGCGCCGAGGCGGACTATCAACGCCAGAAGAGCCTGCCCTCCAAGGCGACGACGCAGCAGGAGGTCGACGCCGCGACCGCGGCGCTGCGGCAGGCCAAGGCGCAAGTCGCGCTCGCCGAGGCGCAGGTGCTGCAAGCCGAGCCCGCGCCGCAGCGCATCGGCGAGGCCGAAGCGCAGGTCGGGCAGCTGCAAGGCCAGGTCGAATCCGCGCAAGCCAAGCTCGATCAGGCCAATCTCAATCTGTTCTGGACGACGGTCACGGCGCCGCAGGACGGCTGGGTGACGAAGCGCAACGTCGAGAAGGGCAATTACCTCGGCGTCGGCCAGCAGATCATGTCGATCGTGTCGCCCGAAGTCTGGGTGACCGCGAATTTCAAGGAGAACCAGCTGTCGCGCATGCGGCCGGGGCAAAAGGTCGACATTGCGATCGACGCCTATCCGCAGATCAAGGCGAAGGGCCACGTCGACAGCGTGCAGCTCGGTTCGGGCGCGAAATTCACGGCCTTTCCGCCGGAGAACGCCACCGGCAATTTCGTGAAGATCGTGCAGCGCGTGCCGGTGAAGATCGTCATCGACGAGGGGCTCGACCCCAATCTGCCCTTGCCCCTCGGCATTTCGGCGACGCCGACGGTGCATGTGAAATGACGGCGGCGGAGGCGAACCCCCAAACGTCAACATGGAAGCCCGCCGCCAACCCTTGGGCGATCGTCGTCGTCGTGACGCTCGCGGCCTTCATGGAAATTCTCGACACGACGATCGTCAACGTCTCCCTGCCGCACATCGCCGGCAGCCTCTCGGCCAGCAACGACGAGGCGACCTGGGCGCTCACGTCTTATCTGCTCGCCAATGGCATCGTGTTGACGATTTCCGGATGGCTGTCGTCGCTGATCGGCCGCAAGCGCTATTTCCTGATTTGCATAACCATGTTCACCGTCGCGTCCTTTTTGTGCGGAATCGCCGACAGCCTCGGACAGCTGGTGTTCTTCCGGCTGTTGCAGGGATTTTTCGGCGGCGGCATGCAGCCCAGCCAGCAATCGATCATCCTCGACACCTTCCCGCCGGAAAAGCGCGGCATGGCCTTCGGCGTCACGGCGATCGCCACCATCGTCGCGCCGGTGATGGGACCGACGCTCGGCGGCTACATCACCGACACCTACAATTGGCGCTGGATCTTTTTCGCCAATCTGCCGGTCGGCTTGATCGCCGTGTTCTTCATCTCGCTGCTGATCGAGGATCCGCCCTGGCTCAAACGGCGCGGCCTTCGCGACGTGGATTACGTCGGCCTGAGCCTGATCACGCTGGGGCTCGGCTGCTTGCAGATCGCGCTCGACCGCGGGCAGAACGAAGACTGGTTCGACTCGTCCTTCATCCGGCTGATGGCCGTGCTGGCGACCGTCGGCATCCTCGGCGCGATCGCCTGGCTGCTCGTCGCGCGCCGGCCCGTCGTCGATCTGCATGTGTTCAAGGACCGCAATTTCTCGGTGGCGTGCCTCTGCATCTCGGCGACCGGCGCGGTGCTCTACGCCGGCGCGATCGTCATTCCGCAATTCACCCAGACGCTGATCGGCTACGACGCGACCTGGTCCGGCCTCGTGCTGTCGCCGGGCGCCGTGCTGGTCATCTTCCTTATCCCGCTCGTCGGCCAGCTGCTCAGCCGCGTGCAGACGCGGCTGTTGATCTTCACCGGCTTCGTCTGCATGGGCGCGGCGTTTTTCTATTCCTCGCAACTCACCACGCAGATCGACTTCCGCACGCTGATGCTGTTCCGCACCACCCAGACCGTGGGGCTCGCCTTCCTCTTCGTGCCGATCAGCACGATCGCCTTCGCCAATGTCCCGCGCGAACTCAACGGCGACGCCACCGCGCTGTTCGTCATGCTGCGCAACGTCTTCGGCTCGATCGGCATATCGGTGGCGAGTTCGATGATCTTGCGGCGCGGGCAAGTGCACCAGGCCTATTTGTCCGAATGGGCCAGCCCGCTGCATCAGCCCTTCAACGAACTCGTCGGCGCCTATGAGCGCGCGCTGATCGCGATGGGTCGAACCGCCGCCGCGGCGCATGGCGAAGCGCTCGGCAGGGTCTACCGGATGTATGCGCAACAGGCGGAGACGCTGGGCTACGGGGACGTATTCCTTCTCGCCGGCGTCGTCGCCTTCGTCGTCGCGCCCTTTTGTTTCCTGTTCACGGCCAGAAAGGGCGGCGGCAAGGCCGCCGCGGCGCATTGATCATGCGACGAAGTTTTCAACCCAGCCTGCGCCGGACGGCTTGTCTTTGCGGGGCGCTCGCGCTGGCCGGCTGCAACGCCGGGCCGGATTTTCATACGCCCGATCCAGGGCTGCCGGCCAAATCCTTCCTCGGCAAGCCGCGGCCGGCGGTCGAAGGCGGCGAGGTTTCGTCCAGTCTCGACGCCAAATGGTGGCGCCAATTGCGGGATCCCGTTCTCGCTTCGTTGATCGAGCGCGCCGCGAGCGCCAACCTCGACGTGCAAGCCGCGACGACGCGCCTCGTCGGCAGCCGCGCGCAGCGCGACGCCGCGGCTTCGGCGCAATTCCCGACGCTCGGCTATTCGGCGCAATATCAGCGCGAACAGCTCAGCCAGAACGGCGTCGTGAGCCTCGGCAGTCATCTGACCACGACGCCCTTCATCGTGCCGCCGATCGACGTTTGGCAGACGGGTCTCGACGCGTCTTGGGAGGTCGATCTGTGGGGCCATGTGCGCCGCCAGGTCGAAGCCGCGGAGGCGCAGAGCGAGGCGCTGGAGTTCGAGCGCCGCGACGTGCTCGTCGCCGTGACCGCGGAAATCGCGCGCGACTACGCCGAGTTGCGCGGCGTCGAGGCGCAAATCGCCATCGCCAAGGCCAATCTCGACACCGCCGAGGACATTTCCGGACTGACGCGCACGCGTGCGCAAAAAGGCGTGACGAATTATCTCGATGTCGAAAACGCCGCGGCGCAGGTGGAGAGCATTCGCGCCGAGCTGCCGAGCCTGTTCGACCAGCAATCGGCGCTGATCGACGCGATCGGCCTGTTGCTGGGGGAACCGCCGCAGGCCTTGCGCGGCGAACTCGCGGCGCGCGGACGCATTCCCTTCGCGCCGCCGCGGCCCCCGGTCGGCGTCGCCTCCGATCTCGCAAGGCGGCGTCCCGACATTCGCCGCGCCGAGGCGCAGTTGCACGCCGCCACCGCCAACATCGGGGTCGCCGTCGCGGAGTTTTATCCGAGCTTCAAGATCAACGGCAATCTGTCGGTCAACGCGCTCGACGCCGCGAAGCTGTTTCGGGCGAGCTCGCTGCAATATCAGCTCGGCCCCACGATTTCCGTGCCGATCTTCGACGGCGGTCGGCTGCGGTCGCAATTGGAGCTGCGCGACGCGCAGGCGCAGGAAGCCTTCGTCGTTTACCACAAGACCGTGCTCGCCGCCTGGACGGAGGTCGTCGACGCGCTCGTGGCTTTTCGCGCGGAGCAGCTGCGTCACGCGCGCCTCTCGGCGCAATCGGCGCATCAGCGGGAAGCCTTGCATCTGGCGCGGGCGCGCTACGACAATGGCGTCGCGGATTTCATCCGCGTGCTCGACGCCGAACGCCAGTTGTTGCAGGCCGAGCTCGCCGAGGCGCGCAGCGCGACGGCCGTCGCGACGAATTTCGTCAAGCTCTACAAGGCGCTGGGCGGCGGCTGGGAGGAGATTTTTCCGGTGGATTGAACGCGGGGCGGCTGCGGGACGGGCGAAGAAACCATTCCCGCGGGTCGGAAGATCGTTACTCCGCCGACTCCAAAAGCTTCGCTTTCCGTCCGAGCCGCGTCAGCAGCGCGACGGCTTTGCGGTCGAAAGAAACGAAAGTCTCGCCGCCCAGCCTCTCGCCTTCGAAGGCGATGACCCCATCCGCGAAGTCGCCGCCGGCTTCGAATGTCGCGAGACCGGCGTCGATCGCGGGACCATCCACGACGACATTGGCGGTCTCGCACAATGCGCGCAGCGCCGCGATGACGTCGCTCCGCTCGAAGCCGTAGAGCTTTCTCAAAACCGAGACGAATTCGCAGAGCGTCGGCAGCGGAACGGCGATGAGGCTGGCTTGCGAAAGCTGTCTGCGCGCCACCGCCGCTTGCCTTTCGTCGTCGCGAACGACCGCGCGCACCAAGACATTCGTGTCGGCGACGAGCTTCATTCGCCTTCAGCCCAGCCGCGCGCGGCGACAGCTTCGATTTCCTCCTGCGTGGCGACTTTATTGCTCTTGCCGGCGAGCAGGTCGAAAAAGGCTTCGATGTCGCCCGCGTTCCGCGCCGCCTTCACCTCGACGCGGCCGCCCGGAAGTTCGCGCAACTCGATCTTCTGGCCCGGCGCGACGCCGAGATGGCGCAGCAAATCCTTGCGCAGCGTGACCTGTCCCTTGGATGTGACCGTCAAAATCGCCATGCCGGTTCTCCTAGCCAAGGATGAGGTAATGAGACATCACCTTACTTGCAAGGGAAAGTGGGCCGGATTTTGGCAAGGTCGGGCGCGATTCGTAAACCCGTCGTACGCGTCTTGGCGCGTCACCCCGCGCGCGCGGCGCGGACGAAGGCTTCGATGAGGGCGATGTCCTTCGCGCCGCGCGCGCGCTCGACGCCGGAGGATACGTCGACGCCCGGCGCGCCGCTGACGCGCAGCGCTTCCGCGACGTTGCTGGCGTCCAATCCGCCTGACAGCAGCCAAGGCTTGTTCGGCGCTGCGCCCCGCGCGAGCGTCCAATCGAAGACGGCGCCATTGCCGCCGGGCAGCAATGAGTCCGGCGCGGGCTTGGCGTCGAACAGCAGCATGTCGGCGGCGGCGTAAGCCTCGCCCTTGCGCGCATCCTCGGCGGTCGAAACGCCGATCGGTTTGATGATCCCGAGCCCAAAGCGCTCCTTGATCGCGGCGACGCGCTCCGGCGTCTCGTCGCCGTGCAATTGCAGATCGTCCGGGTCGAGCGCCTCGATCATCGCGGCGAGCGTGTCGTCGTCCGCGTCCACGCTCAGCGCGACCTTGCGAATCCGCCCTGCCGCGATTTCGCCAAGGCGCCGCGCCGCGGCGAGGTCGACATGGCGCGGGCTCTTCTCGAAGAACACGAAGCCCGCCATGTCGGCGCCGGCGGCGATCGTCGCCTCCAGCGCCTCGGGCGTCTTCAACCCGCAAATCTTGACGAGGGGTCGCGCGATTTTCGTCAAGCCGCTCGACTCAACCCAGCCGTCCGGCGGCATGGGCCAGCATGGTGTAGACCTTGCCGGCGTCGCCGGTCAGCAGATCGAGCGCTTGCTCGCCGTCGCGGTCGTTGCGGTTGGTCTCGGCGAGCAGATCCTCGAAATTGCGGACATATTGGTCGATCGTCGCGCGGAACTCCGGTTCGGCGCGGTAGCGCCGGCGAATTTCCTCGAAGGTCTGACGGCCCTGTCCCGTGTAGAGCTGACGCGAGAACATGCCCGTGCGTTCGCCGCGCTGGAAACGCCGCCAAGCCTCGACGACGGCGACGTTGTCGACCATGCGCGCAATGTCGACCGAAAGATTCTCCAAGGCGCCCTGCGTCGGCCGCCGCGCCTCGCGCTCCGGCGGCGGCGCGGCCGTCGTCGACGGGGCGCCCTCGTCCTGCGACGCGCGCGCCAAGAGTTCGCTCAACCATCCGGGTCCATTGTTGGCGCCGCGCGGCGCGGGCGCCGGCGGACGCTGGCTCGCGAGCGGCGGGGCCGGCGGCGCGATCGGCGGCGCAAGGGGCGCGGGACGCGGACGCGGGGCCTCGAAAGCCGGCTCCGGTCGGATCGTCTCGACGCGCGGCGCCGGCGTCGGCGGCAAAGGCTCGATCGCGCGGCGCTGCGGCGCGGCGCTTTGTTCGGCGATGTCGTAGACGCGGCCGGAGCGCGCGACGATGTCGGTCAATTCGTTCAGCGCCTTCACCTGATCGCCGACGACGCGGCGCAGCGCCGAGGCTTGTTCCGCCGTTTCGCGCGGCAGCTCCTGCGCGCCGCGGCGCAGCTCGGCGCGCGTGGCGTCGAGGTCGCGGGCGATCTCCTGCGAAAGCCCGCGAATCTCGGCGGCGGCGGCGTTGAAGCGCGTGCTCGCTTCGCCGAACACCTGGGAGATTTCCTTCGTCGCCTGCTCATAGGCGGCCTGCATCACGGAAGAGGTGCGCGCCCGCTCCGTCTCCGTCGCGCTGCGAATCTGCGAGAAGCGCTCGTCGACGACGTTCGCCGTCTGCTCGGTGGAGCTGACGAGCAAATCGCGAATGTCGTGCGCGCGGCCCTCCACGTGACGGAAATTGTCCTCCATGAGGCCGGAGAAGGAGTCGAGCGCGCCTTGGAAATCCTTCTGCTTCTCCTCGATCGTTCGGACCAGGCCGAGCAGCGATTGACGGCGCGCCTCCATCGTCATGTCGAGCGCGCCCTGACTCTTGGCGAGCTGGGCGACGCTCTGCGTCAAGGCGCCCTGCATTTCCGCGATGCGCTGGGACACCGATTCCGCGTCGCCCAAGGCGCCGCTGGCGAGGCCGTCGAGCGCGGAGACTTGCGTGGCGACGCGGGAGATCGCGCCCTGGAAGTCCTGCAGCCTGTCCGCGAGCCGCGATTCGAGGCCCGAAAGATCGTCGCTCGCCGTCTCGATGAGAGATTTGAGCGAACTGTTGGTGCGTCCGAGATTTTCGACGATTTGCGGCAGCTCGGCTTTCAGCGTGTCGTTCGCCGTGAGCAGCGAAGCGACCGAAGTCTTGCTGGCGGTTTCGAGCGCCGTGGTCAGCGCCTGCGTCGAATGATCGATGGCCGCCACCAATTCGGCGCGCTGTTCGCCGAGATGTTCGACGATCGAAGCGCCGCGGCTCGACAGCGCCTGAGCGACGAGTTCGCCGACGCTGGTGAGTTCGCGCGTCACCTCGGCGCCGCGCTCGCCGAGCACGCCGTGGATTTGATTGAGGCGGGTTTCGACCAGCGTGTTGACGCTGTCGAGACGCTCGGTCAGCGCCTGGCTCATCTCTCCGGTGCGGGCGTGCAGACTTGCGTCGAGCTCGCGCCGCGCCGAGGACAGCGTCTCGTTGATTTCCGCGACGCGCTCGCCGATCGACTCGACGACGGAGCGGCCGCGCTCGCCGATTTCCGTGCTGACGCGATCGAGACGCCCGACGACGTTGCTTTCGAGTTGGCCGATGCGCGTGTCGAGCACGCCGGTCAATTCGGCCGTGCGTCCGCCCATCGTCGTATCGATGTGCTTGGCTTTTTCGTCGAGCGCCTGGGTCAGCGCGACCGTCTTGGCGGAAACGGCTTCGTCGAGCTCCTTGATCTTCGCGTCGAGCGCCGCCGCGGTGTGGTCGGAGCCGGCGCTGAAGGCGCGAACCACGTCGAGAGCGTGTTTCGTCAGCGACTCTTGCAGCTTCTTGCCGCCGAGCGCCAGCCCGGAGTCGATGCGCTCCGCCAGGCCTTCGATGCGGTCGCCCGCTTCCCGGGTTCGCGTGAACGCCGCCTGTTCGAAGGCGTCGATCTTGTGGTCGAGCGTGGTCGAAAGCTCCTCGGCGCGGCTGCCGAAGCGCTCGATGATGGCGTCGCTCTTCTTCTCCAGCGCGCCGTCGATCGTCTCGAAGCGTTGAACGATGCCGGAGGAGAGCTTCTCCACCGTCGTTTCGAGGCGGTCCATCAACGCCCCGCCGTGCGTCGCCAGCGATTCGTCGAGGCCCTGCAGGCGTCCGCCGAGTTCCTCGGCGAAGTGGCGCGAATTGTCGCCGATGCGCGAGGCGAAACGCTCGCGCTCCGCCGCGAGATTTTGCACCAAGGCGCCGCCGTGTTCCTGCACCGTCGTCGATATCGCGTTCAGGCGCTCGTCGACGAAGGTCGTCAAGGCGCGCGAGTGCTCGGCGAGCCGGGCCGCCGCGGCGCGCGCATGCGCGTCGAGCTCCTGCGTTTGCGCTTCGATCCGCTCGACGAGGGCGCCGCCCTGCCCGGCGAAGACGCCTTCCACGGCGTGCAGACGTTCGTCGATGAGATTGGAGACGATCTGGGCGTTTTCGCCGAGACGGTCGGCGGAAGCGCGCGTCTGCGCTTCGATCCGTTCGACGAGGGCGCCGCCGTGCCCGACGAAGACGCCTTCCACGGCGTGCAAGCGCTCGTCGATGAGATTGGAGACGATCTGGGCGTTTTCCCCGAGGCGGTCCGCGGAAGCGCGCGTCTGCGCCGCGATCCTGTCGACGAGGGCGCCGCCTTGTCCGACGAAGACGCCTTCCACGGCGTGCAAGCGTTCGTCGATGAGATTGGTGGCGATCTGAGCGTTTTCCCCGAGACGGTCGGCGGAAGCGCGCGTCTGCGCGTCGAGCGCCTCGGTCTGTGCGTTCAAGCGGTCGAGCAGCGAACCGCCGCGCGCCGCGAACATCTCGTCCGCGGCTTTCAGCCGGCCGTCGATTTGCGACGACAAATCCTGCGCGTGGTCGACGATGCGCTGCGTGAGCTGTTCGCCTTCGCGCACCAGCGTTTGTTCGAGATATTGCAGATGCGCCTCGAGATTTTTCGCGATGGCGTCGCCGCGCGTCGCCAGCGTCTCGGAAACCTCCTTGCCGTGCGCCGACACGGTGTCCTCGAAATGCGCGAGGCGCCCGGTGAGCGCTTCGGTGACCCGCTCGCCCTGCACGGCGATCGCGACGACAGCGTCGCTGGCCGTCGACGCGAATTTGTCCTGCAGCGCCAGCGTATGTTCGTCGATCGCCGAGGTCGTCTCCTGCAGCGTCCGATCCAAAGCCGTGCGCAGATGCTCCTCGTGAGCGACGAGTTCTTCCTTCGTCCGGTCGCGATGCGAGTCGAGCAGCGACGCGATCTGCTCGCCGGCCGCCCCGAGCACGGCGCCATGATCCGTCAGGGAACGTTCGATGCGCCCGCCGGCGTCGTCGATGCGCGCGACGAGTTTTTCGCTTTCGGAACCGATGGTCCGCGTGAATTGATCGCCCAAGGCCCCGATTTTGTCGGCGACCCCGGAGTTGCGACGGTCGAAATCTCGAATGAGGGATTCGCCGGTCGCTTTGAGTTTGTCCTCGACCTCCGCGGCCCCCGCCGCGAGGCGCTCGCCGACGCTGCCCGCGGCGGAGTCCAGACTCTGAGCGATCTGCGCGTGCATTCGATCGATCTGATCCACGATTTCGGCGTTGCGCGCCCCGAGGTCTTGGATCAATGACGCTCCGGTCTTGCCGAGCTTCTCGTCCACATTGCCGACGCCGTCGGCGAATTTTTCGGCGACGTTGACCGCCGCGGCGTCCAGGCTTTCGGTCATGCGCGCGCCGAGCGCGTCGAGATGCTCGATCAGTCCGGAATGCCGCACGCCGAAATCCTCGATCAAGGTCTTGCTGGTCGTCAGCAGTTTGTCGTCGACCTCGGCGACGCCGTTCGTGAATTTCTCGGCGACCTTGCGCGTCGCCGCGTCGAGCGTCTCGGTCATGCGCGCGCCCAGCGCGTCGAGATGGTCGACCAGGCCGGTGTGACGCTGGCCGAAATCGTCGACGAGAGTCTTGCTGGTGGTCAGCAGCTTGTCGTCGACCTCGGCGACGCCCGTCGCGAATTTCTCGGCGACGTTGCGCGTCGCCTCGTCGAGCGTCTCCGTCACCCGCGCCCCGACCGCGTCCAAATGCTCGACCAGCCCGGCGTGCCGGGCGCTGAAATCGTCGATCAGCGTCTTGCTGGTGGTCAGCAGTTTTTCGTCGACGTCGACGACGCCGGTCGCGAATTGCTCGGCGACGTTGCGCGTCGCCTCGTCGAGCGTCTCCGTCACCCGCGCGCTCAAAGCGTCCAAATGTTCGACCAGCCCGGAGTGGCGCAGGCCGAAATCGTCGATCAGCGTCTTGCTCGTCTTCAGCAGTTTTTCGTCGACTTCGGTGACGCCGCTCGCGAATTTCGCGGCGACGTTGCGCGTCGCCTCGTCGAGCGTCTCCGTCACCCGCGCACCCAAGGCGTCCAGATGTTCGACCAGCCCGGAGTGACGCGCGCCGAAATCGTCGATCAGCGTCTTGCTCGTCTTCGCCAGCTTTTCGTCGACGTCGACGACGCCGCTCGCGAATTTCTCGGCGACGTTGATCGCGGCGCCGTCCAGGCTCTCGGTCATGCGCGCGCCGAGCGCATCGAGATGTTCGATCAAGCCGGAGTGACGCAAGCCGAAATCCTCGATCAGCGTCTTGCTCGTCTTGAGCAGCTTTTCGTCGACGTCGACGACGCCCGTCGCGAATTTCTCGGCGACGTTGCGCGTCGCCTCGTCGAGCGTCTCGGTCACCCGCGCGCCGAGCGCGTCCAGATGCTGCACCAGCCCGGAGTGACGCGCGTCGAAATCCTCGACGAGGGTCTTGCTGGTGGTCAGCAGCTTTTCGTCGACATCCGCGACGCCCGTCGCGAATTTCTCGGCGACGTTGCGCGTCGCCTCGTCGAGCGTCTCCGTCACCCGCGCGCCGACGGCGTCCAAATGCTCGACCAATCCGGAGTGCCGGGCGCTGAAGTCGTCGATCAGCGTCTTGCTGGTGGTCAGCAGCCTTTCGTCGACCGCCACGACGCCCGTCGCGAATTTCTCGGCGACGCTACGCGTCGCTTCGTCGAGCGTCTCGGTCACCCGCGCTCCGAGCGCGTCCAGATGCTTCACCAGCCCGGAGTGACGCGCGTCGAAATCCTCGACGAGCGTCTTGCTGGTGGTCAACAGCTTTTCGTCGACCTCCGCCACACCCGTCGCGAACTTCTCCGCGACGTTGCGCGTCGCCTCGTCGAGCGTCTCGGTCACCCGCGCGCCGACGGCGTCGAGATGCTCGACCAGCCCGGCGTGCCGGGCGCCGAAGTCGTCGATGAGCGTCTTGCTGGTGGTCAGCAGCCTTTCGTCGACCTCCGCGACGCCCGTCGCGAATTTCTCGGCGACGTTGATCGCGGCGGCGTCCAGGCTCTCGGTCATGCGCGCGCCCAGCGCGTCGAGATGTTCGACCAAGCCGGAATGACGCAGGCCGAAATCGGCGACGAGCGTTTTGCTGGTGGTCAGAAGTTTTTCGTCGACCTCCGCGACGCCCGTCGCGAATTTCTCGGCGACGTTGCGCGTCGCTTCGTCGAGCGATTCGGTCATCCGGCCGCTTACGGCGTCGATATGTTCGACGAGGGCGGAACGGCGCGCCTCGAAATCGTCGACGAGGCCCGTGCCGGTGGCGAGCAGGCGGCTGTCGACGTCGGCGACGCCCGTCGCGAAAGTCGTCGCGACCTTGCGGGTGGCGTCGTCCAGACTGTCGGTCATTTTCGCGCCGAGCGCGTCGAGATGCTGGACCAATCCGCCGTGGCGCGTCTCGAAATCGTCGACGAGCGCCGCGCCGGTCGTCTGCAATTTGTGGTCAACGGTGGCGACGCCGGTCGCGAAATGCTCGGAGACGTTGCGCGTGGCGTCCTCGAGCGTGCTCGCCAGTTGCTTGCTGAGCTGATCGATTTGCTCGACGAGGCCCGAGTGGCGCGCGCCGAAATCGTCGATGAGCGCGGCGCTCGTCGCGTTCAACTTGCCGTCGACTTCCGCGACGCCATGCGCGAAGCGGTCGGCGACGCTCTGCGTCGCTTCGTGCAGTCCGCGCGTCAAACGATCGTTGAGTTGATCGAGGTGTTGCAACAGCGCGCTGTTGCGCGCGCCGAAATCCTCGATGAGCGCCGTGCTCTTCGTCCCGAGTTTATTGTCGATTTCGGCCACGCCCGTGGAAAATTGCAGCGCCACGCCTTCGCTGGCCGCGCCGATGTGCCGCGCGGCGTCGTCGCCGGCGCGGGCCAGCGCGATCTTCAATTCCTCGCTCTTCGAGCCGAGCACCGCCGCGACGCGATTGCCCGCCTCGCTGACTTGTTCGGCGAGTTGCGCGGAGGCCGAGGAGAGTTCTTGCGAGAGTTGATCGCGCGCGCCGAACAGCGCCGTCCGGGCGGTGTCGGCGTTGACGACGATCGCCTCGCGCTCGCGCGACAATTCGTCGATCAGCAAGCGGATGCGCCGCTCATTGTCGGAATAGGAGCGCTCGAGATTGGTGACCTCGGTGCGCACGATGACCTCGAGTTCGCCGGCGCGTTGCAGGGCGCGCTCGATGCCGTCGCCCATCGACGCCGACTCGCGGCGGATGGCTTGCGAGAGCGTCACGATCTGGTCGGTGGCGATGGCCTCGGGCTCGATCAAGCGGATCGCCACTTCGGTCATCGCATTGGCGACTTGGCGCATTTCCTGAGCGCGCCGCGCCAGCAGGCCGGTGACGAGGAAGAAGGCGATCGGCGCGAAGAGCGCGACGAGCGCGAGAAGCGGCCGCGGCGCGAGCAAGCGATGGCTCGCGTCGATGATCTCGTCGCGGTTGAAATAGACGAAAGCGAGCCACAAAATCGTCCAGGCCACGACGAAGAGCGAGGTGAGGGCGGTGATCGCGCGCTGCGGCGCGAATTTGAGCGCCTGCCGCAACTCGCCGATCGTGCGGCGGTCGTCGTTGGCCGGCGGCAGCTTCGGCGACGGCGACGGCGACGGCGACGGAGACGGGGACGGCTTCTCGGCGGGCGGGCGGCTCGGCGACGGCGCGCGGTTCGAGAGCGTCGGCTCGGTTCGCGCTTTGTCCCTTTCCGGCGCTTTTTGACGGGACGGCAGCGACAAATTGAACTTTTTCTCGGCGGGTTCTTGCGGCGCGGGCGGCGCGGGCTTGGGCGGCTCGGCGCTCGGCGCGGCCGTTTCGCTCGTCGAGACGGTCTCCGGCGGCGCGGCGGCGTCTTTTCCGGCGGCGCCCGCGGCGTCGCCGTCCAACGCCTGTTCGATCGCCGATAGAGCCGCGGCGGCCGCGTCTTGGAGCTTACCCGTCATCGCCATAACACTCCTCGGGTGGTCTCGTCAGCACTCTAAAGACGCTCCGCCGCCGACCCGACCCGACACGAGCGATGATTAACCAAATGTTACAGCCCTTTCTCTCTCAAGGAAACCGGGGCCGCCTCGCGAATGGCAAACGTCGTTAACGCGCCGTTCACTCTGTCGTGGGAAATTGTTTCCCGGTCGAGCCGCACACGCCCGCGCGGGGCGCCGGTTCAACGAAGCAACTTATTGAATGTCAACACGATACCGTTCCGCGTGCGGTCGCGCGAAACGCTCCCTGTCGCCTTGGCGGCGTCGGGACGCAGGTTGGCGCCGGAGATCGTCATGGGAAAATGCGCCAGAGCGGAAAATATGCAAATTGAAGAAGACGCCGCGGCCGACCCGCGCCCGGCGATCGACCTCGTGCATTTGTCGCGCCAAACCTGCGGGGACGGCGCGCTGGAGAGCGAACTGCTCCGCTTGTTCGCCAATCAGGCGCAACAGTTCGCCGCCCGCCTCGTCGACGACCGGCTTCCCGGCGACGGGCCGTGGCGCGCCGATCTCGCCCATAGGTTGAAGGGCTCGGCCCGCGCCGTGGGGGCTTTTCCGCTCGGCGAGGCCGCCGAGGCCTATGAGGATTGCGCCCGCGCCGAATCGCCGGATTTGGCGCAAGCCCAGCGACGCCTGGCGGAGGCGATCGCGCGCGCCCGCTGCGCGATCCGGGATTTGCTGTGAGCGGGACGTAAGGGCCCGTGCCGGAATAATCGAATCGATGATTTGTAAGGAGGGATTCCGTTTTTGGGGCGGCGGTCGTATGAAGCGGGATGATCGACGGAGCATTGATTCGGGAGCGCTTTGAGGCGCTCTCACCGCATCTGGACGAGCGTCGGCGACGCTTGCTTGCGGCGACGGAGGCGCGTCAGGCTGGCCGGGGTGGCATCGCTTTGGTGTCGCGGATCACCGGGATGGCGGCCTCGACGATTGGGCGCGGGCTCAAGGAGTTGACGGCGGCGCCGCCGCCTTTGCCGTTGGGCCGCGTGCGGCGGCCAGGCGCCGGGCGCAAGCCGCTGACGCAAAGAGATCCGACCCTCGTAACCGACCTGCTGGCTCTCGTCGCGCCAGACGAACGCGGCGATCCGATGTCGCCGTTGCGCTGGACCTGCAAGAGCCTGCGTCGGCTGGCCGACGAACTGAGGAAGCTCGGTCATGAGATCAGCCATCGCATGGTTGGGAAAATCCTCGCGGAGCAGGGTTTCAGCCTGCAAGCCAACAGCAAGACGCGCGAGGGCTCGGATCACGAGGATCGCGACGCGCAGTTTGCGCACATCAATGAAAAGGTGAGCGACGCGCTCGCTTCAGGCCAGCCGGTGATTTCGGTCGACGCCAAGAAGAAAGAGCTCGTCGGCGACTTCAAGAACAACGGGCGCGACTGGCGCGAGAAGGGCTCGCCCGAAGAGGTTCGCGTCCATGATTTCTTGATCAAGGAGCTTGGACGGGCGACGCCTTACGGCGTTTACGATCTTGCGGACAACGCAGGCTGGGTGAGCGTCGGCATGAGTTGCGACACCGCGGCTTTCGCGGTTGCGACGATCAGAAGATGGTGGCTCGAGATTGGGCGGCTTCGCCATCCGCTCGCGACGCGTCTCGTCATCACGGCTGACGGCGGCGGATCGAACGGCTCACGCGTGCGCTTGTGGAAAGTCGAACTCCAGCGTCTCGCCGACGAACTCGGCATCGCCATCGAGGTGCATCATCTACCGCCCGGGACCAGCAAGTGGAACAAGATCGAGCATCGGCTGTTCTCCTTCATCACCATGAACTGGCGCGCCAAGCCGCTCGTCAGCTATCAGGTCATCATCGACATGATCTCCTCGACGACGACGAAAACCGGGTTGAAGGTTCATTGCGAGCTGGACGCCAACGAATACCAAAAAGGCGTAACCGTCTCCGATAGGCAAATGGCCGCCCTCAACATCGAGCGCGACCAGTTTCACGGCGAGTGGAACTACACCATCAAGCCAAGCGGTCACCGCTCAAATGAAGCGGTAATTTAGGCACAGGCCCTAAGCTTGGCGGCGAGGTTTTCGACGGGGCGCCGCGTCAATAGGGCCCGATCGGAAAATAGCGCAGGTAAAGCTCCGAATAGACGCCGCGTTGCGCCAGCCGCGCCAGCGCGTAATCCAGCGCGCGCCGCAAAGGCTCGGCGCCCTTCTTCACCGCGATCCCGACGCCGTCGCCGAAATAGCCGGAGTCGACATAAGGGCCGCCCTTGAAGACGCAGCATCCGCCGGCTTCCGCGCCGTTGAGCCAGAAGGAGAGCGAGATGGCGTCGCCGAACAGCGCATTGACGCGTCCGCCTTTCAGCGCGGCGCGCGCCGCCTCGGCGGTTTCAAAGGGGTGTAGTTCGGACTTGGGAAAGAACGTCTTGAGATAGGCCTCATGCGTCGAGCCGGCGACGACGGCGATCGATTGGCCGTCCAGCGTCTCGGGCGTCGCGGTGGCGAGGACGTTGTCGGCGAGCGTCGCGAAGCGCCCGGGCAGCAGGTAATATGGCGCCGTGAAGTCGACCAGCGCAAGATTTTCCGGCGTCGCGGCGAGAGAAGCGACGACGGCGTCGGCGCCGTTGTCGCCGAGCGCGGGGATCAGCAAGTCCCAACGGCGCCGCTGAATCGTGCAGGAGAGCTCCAGCTCGTCGCAGATCGCCCGGGCGAGATCGACGTTGAAGCCGGCGAGCCTGCCGTCCGGAAGCGCGAAATTGAAGGGCGGATAGTCGTCCTCGGTGACGAAGCGCAATTGCCGCGTCGCGCCGAGATCCGGCTTGGCCAGGCGGCGATTGGGGTCCCAAAGCGAGGGAACGCCCTCCTGCGCCGGCGCCCGCGGCGCGCAGGCGAAGGCGGCGAGCGCCGCCGCGAAGAGGAGCGGGAGCGTGCGCCGTGCGAAGCTGGCTTGCACAAGCAGATGAGGAAGGCGCCTTCTTTTCATGGAGCGAGTTTGGCGAGCGGCCGAGCTTTGTCAAGGCGCGCCGCCGCCCGCGCGAAACTCCCTCGTCTTGCATCTCCGCCCGCCGCAAGTTCGATGCGGCGGTCCCGCGACGGCAAGTACGACGGGAGCCGAGATGGCGCGCCGCGACGGGATGAATCCGACGCGCGGCAGGATTGCGACTGCCCGGGGCGGAGACCGACAAATCGTATCACGCCTCGTTTTGAGGGCGCATTCGCGTCGCCGAGTTGGGAGACCGCCGCTCGATGACCGCCCACCGCCCGCGTTGGAAAGTTCATTTCACGGATGCACGGCGCACGTCGCGCGCGCCGAACGGGTTCGCCGATTGGGAATCGCGGGAGAGGACGACGATCAGAGCGGAGAAAAGCCATAGCGCGCCGCTGACGCCATGGCCGGCCATCGGCTCGTCGGCAAGACTTTGAGTCGCCAAGGCCGCCAAGCCCGCGACGATGCCGACGAGCAAAGGTTTCATGTCGTCCGCGGCCCGTCGCGTCGCGCCGACCGCCATCGCCAGGATTTTCCAGAAGAAAAGAAAAAACAACACCGTTCCCAAGGGGCCGACCTCAATCAGTATGGCCAGATAATAGCTGTCCGCGGACTCGGCCGGCGCCACCGGCACGCCCATGTCTTTCAATTCCTGCCTGCCCGTCTTCATCGCGGCCGTTCCGTTGTTCAGGCCCACGCCGAGGAACGGGTGCTGCGCGTAACCGTGCAGCGCGGCCTCGGCCATGGTGAAGCGCATGAAGAAGGCCTCCGGCCGCGTCCCCAGATAGACCACCACCAAGGGAATGCTGACGACGGCGGCGAAAGCCAAAGCGACGGCGCCCATTCTGACCAGCCGCCGCGAAATCAACCCCGACCAGCCCGCGACGGCGAGAAAGACGACAAGACCAACGATGAAACCGATCAACCCCGCGCGCGAGAAAGTCACCAACAATGCGGCCAAACCCCAAACATACAGCATCGAGAAGAGAATTCTGTCGCGCTTGTTGCGCGCGGAGATGAGATAGGCGAGGACGATGGGGAGCGTGAGACCACACAGACTGGCCGGTATCGCCGGGTGGCGGAACATGCCCTGGCTGCGCTTCAGTCCCGACGACTCCCCGCCCGATCCCAGCGGAACGCGGCCGGTCGCATCGACGCTCAAGGCCACGGTGTCCGAGCCCTTGCCGCCAATTTTGTGAGACGAGCCGTTCGTCGCCGGTTGATCGTGCAACGCGGCGAAGGCCACGGTGTCCGTTCCGATGCCCAGCGCGAAAAATACGATCACCGTTCCGGCGCCGATGCTGAAGGCTAGGAACATCGCCCAGACGACGCTTCGAATTTGCTGAGGGGTCGTCAAATTATTGACCAGATATATGAACATCAAGAAATACATGAGCTGTCTATAGATTTCGAACATCGACAGAATGAGCGACTCTGCATTGACGATCGAAACGAATATCGCCCAAATGAGATAGCATACGAAAAGGTAGCCGATCTTCGGAAAATATATTTTTTCTTGCTTCAGGCAGATGCGAACCAGCCATGGCAGCAGCATCGCGACGAGCACGACATCGGTCAAATAGACTTCGAGGCTGACGGTCCCCGAGGCCGGCGCGGAATACTCCTTGATGAGCCTCGCGGTAAGCGCCGGATCCGACAACCATTTGGTGATGTCGAAGGGGATCGTGAACACGAGCAGAAACAGCCAATAGGCCTTGGGGTTCTTGAGCACGAGCGTCGGGATCAGCAGCGCGAAGCCGCCCAGCAGGAAGGCGAATTTCGCCAGCGACAGAGCTTCCACCCCCACGGCGGTTGCGAGCGCCACCAAGAAACTCAGGCCGACGACGCCGAAGCCGACGAGCAGCCGCGTGTTCAAGGGCGCCGGATATGCGCTCACCATTTCTTCCCTTCGACCCGTTGATCGCCGAGAACGTCATCTCGGCAGGCGACGAAGGCCTCCGGGCTTTTCGTCCCCCATTCGTCTCGCGACGCTCCGCCGCCGGCGCCGGACGCCGATGATTCCTGCTACCATATCTCGACGATCCTGTCTGGAGAGAGCCTGGGCGAGGCGCGGGCCCATCGGCGCAGCGGGCCCATGATGGCCGAGCGAACCGTTGACAGGCGCGCGAGCATACGTGTATCTGGTTTTGAGACTTCAATGCGCTGCGGTGAAGCTGGGCGTAAAGACATGATCCGATCTTTGTCCGGATCGACTTTTTGCCTTCCCGCTCGCAAATGGAAGAAACCAACCAACCGACAGCCCTCTTCGCGAGAACTCCATTGACCGATGACGGCTTACCTGCTCAGCACGGGAAACCGACGATCTTCAGGAGACTGGCGCCGTGGTTGCTCGTAATTCCATCCGCGCTGCTCGGACTTCTCCTCTTCGAAGTCTCTTGCTGGCTGTTCGTTCCATCGATCGGGATGAACGTTCCGGGCCGCGATCGGCGTGTCGTCTTCTTCGACGGCCCGAAAGAAATATTCGAGAATCACGATGACATATTTACCTACCTGCCGCACGAGCGATTTCGGAACCTGACCGCGTTTTTCTCCCGAGACGACTTTGTCGTCGAATACGACTACCGATTCAAGACCAACGACATCGGTCTGGTGCAAGACACGAATATTGCGCCTGGGCGCGATTCTCTACTTCTGCTTGGTGATTCCTTTACGGAAGGACAAGGCGGCGAGCCCTGGTTTCCCCTGCTCAGCCCGGCGATCGACAAGCTCGGGTATCAAGCGATCAACGGGGGGGTGATGGGGACGGGGTTCCGACAATGGCTCAAGCTCGATCGATATTTGGCCGCCAAGAACGTCAACGTTCGAAAATTACTCGTCCTTTTCATTTCCGACGACTACCACCGGCGCGTCTGGCGCATTCCGCCGCCTGTTTTCCAGTGCCTTTCGACTCCCGGGCTCTGCCGCGTCGAAGACAGCTACCTCTATCGGTTGCCGCCCAAGGAAGAGCTGTCTTCCTGGATCGCCAGGGTGAGAACGGCGCGGGGACCTCTGCGGCCTCACCTGAAATTGAGCCCGGCCGCTCTGTTTCCGGCGAGTTTTTCCATCTACACCTTCTTGAAGACGCTCGTCGCGTTCGGGGAAGCGGAGCAAGAGTCGCACGCGGCCATCGCCGAATTGATCGGGATATATGGTCCAAAAAACGTAGCTTTCATTCACTTGCCGCAGAAGGACGAGCTGGATCTCGGGCCCAACAGGCTGGGCTCGAGCGCGCGGCGTGCGATAGCGGACGCCGGGGGAAAGCTGTTTGACGGATTCAAGCTGTGCCAATTGACCAAGGCCGATTACTACACCAACGACGATCACCCAAACAAGAGCGGCTACAGCAAGATCGCCGCTTGTGCGGCCAATGTGATAAACGATTTCGTCGCCGAGGCGCATTGAACCGCCACAAACGAAAAACGTCGAGGCGCGGCGCGGATGGGCCGGCCGATTCGGCGCTTCGTCAATCGAGTTCGAATTTTTCTTTGTAGTCGCGCTTCAACCCAGGATCTTGATCTTGCTTACGCAAGTAAAAATCGCCGATGAACAGCGAATCCAATTCGGTTCCCATGAAACAATCGAATGCGTCTTCGGGGGTGCACACGATGGGCTCGCCCCGCACGTTGAAGCTCGTATTGACGAGCACGGGACAACCCGTGATCTGTTTGAAGGCGGACAGGAGCGCGTGGTAGCGCGGGTTGGTCTCCTTGTGAACCGTTTGAATCCGAGCCGAATAGTCCACGTGAGTCACGGCGGGAATCGTGCTTCTCGGGACGTTCAATTTCTCGATGCCGAACAGCGTTTTCTCTTCGGCTTTCATCTCGACGCACCGTGCTTTCGCGACATCGGCGACAAGCAGCATGTAGGGCGAATCCGCGTCGAGATCGAACCATTCCGCGACGTCTTCGCGCAAAACCGAAGGCGCGAACGGACGAAAGGACTCCCGGTATTTTATCTTGAGGTTCAGCTTTTTTTGCATGGTCGGCGAACGTGGATCGGCGAGGATCGAGCGTGCGCCGAGGGCCCGCGGTCCGAACTCCATTCGGCCCTGGAACCAACCGATCGCCTTGCCGTCGGCGAGGTCGCGCGCCGCCACGGCGACGATGTCGTCGTTCGATTGCGCGGCGAAGCGGGCGCCGCGCGCAGTCAGCCGATTTTCGATCTCCACCGTCGTAAAGCTTGGGCCGAGATAGCCGCCTTGCATCGCGTCGCGGCCCTGGGTCGGCGCTCGTGGCGCGTTCTTGAACTCGTAATGAGCGGCTAGCGCTGCGCCGAGCGCGCCGCCGGCGTCGCCCGCGGCCGGTTGGATCCAGATCTCGTCGAACTGGCCATCGCGCAGGATTTTCCCGTTGGCGACGCAGTTGAGCGCCACGCCGCCGGCGAGGCAAAGACGCCGCACGCCCGTCTCGGCGCTCAGCGATCGACACAGCCGGAGCACGATCTCTTCCGTCACGGCTTGAATGGAGGCGGCGATGTCCATGTGGCGTTGGGTCAGCAATTCGTCGGGTTTTCTCGCCGGACCGCCGAACAGTTCGTCGAACTTCCGACTCGTCATCCGCAGGCCGGTGCAATAATCGAAATATGATTGATCGAGGCGAAAAGTGCCGTCGGCTTTGAGATCGATGAGATGATCGAGTATCAATTCCTTGAATTTTGGTTCGCCATAGGGCGCCAGCCCCATGAGTTTATATTCGCCCGAGTTTACCTTGAATCCCGTATAATAAGTGAACGCCGAATAAAGCAAGCCGAGAGAATGCGGGAATCGCAACTCGCGTTGCAGGGTCAACTCATTGCCGCGACCAAAGGCGACCGACATCGTCGTCCATTCGCCAACGCCGTCCATGGTCAAGACCACGGCCTCGTCGAAAGGCGAAGGATAGAAAGCGCTTGCCGCGTGGCTTTGGTGATGCTCGGCGAACAGCAACCGCTTCGACCAATCGACGTCCTTCGACAGGCGTTTCAGCTCCTTGATCAACAGAGACTTCTGGAAAAGCTTTTCCCGCAACCACAATGGCAGCGCCATTTTGAACGACTGGAACCCGCGTGGCGCAAAAGTGACGTAGGTCTCGAGAAGACGCTCGAACTTCACGAATGGCTTGTCGTAAAAAGCGACGAAATCGATGGCCTCAAGCGCCACGCCCGCCGCCGTCAGGCAATGGGCGACCGCGTGGCGTGGGAAGCCCGAATCGCCTTTGACGCGCGTGAACCTTTCCTCCTGGGCGGCGGCGACGATACGGCCGTCCTCGACGAGCGCGGCGGCGCTATCGTGATAAAATGCTGAGATTCCCAGAATGCGCATCCGCTTTTCTTCCGCCTTGGCGCCTCAAAACAGCGTGTATATGAAGGGCGCGACCGCGGTTCCTTGCAGAAAGACCAAAGCGCCCATCAACAACATGATGACGAGTATGGGAGCCATCCAATATTTTTTGCGCGTTTTGAGGAAGCCCCAAAGTTCAAGCAGAAAATCCATATTCGCCTGTCTCCTCAGAACTGTCTGCGCATGTCGGTGGAGGGGTCTTCGGACGGTTTTCGCGCATGCCAGTAGGAACTTGCCGCGCGATCGAAAGACAGACCGAGGGGATCGACGCCCCGCAGGCGAAAGATCAGGGACACCGGCGCGAGCACGCCAAAGAACAAAACGCCCATGATGATCGGGTTGGTGACCCTGTGCAGCGCTCTTCCCAACCGAAACCACAGCTTGTTGAGCGCGCGCAACCGATCGGGGGCGCGCAACGCCAGCCCGGCGAAAATCACCGCGCACAGCAGCGCCCAAAGGCGCGGAGTCTCGGCGTGACGCAGCGGCAGCAGGCCGACGATCGCAAAAGCCGCCGCAATCACGATGCCGAAGGAACGATCCGAGCCGAGTTCGACGTCGCCGCCTCGTGACAGGTCTTCGTGCGACATTTAGCCGATATTCCCTGTGGCGACGTGAGTTGGCCATCATTTTGGACTCACCGGCGAAGTTTGGCAAGCCTGACAGCCTGAAGCTCAGCCACAGGGCTCAAGGTCGTCGCCTACCCCTTCTTCTTCCCCGCCTCGATCACATCCTCCACCGTGCGCAGCCCCGTCACCGGCGCGTTGACCAGCACGGCCATGTTGCCGGGGGCATGCGCGTTCTTCCACATTTTGGTGTGGGCGAGAGGGATCTTGTCCCAGGGAAAGACCTCGGACATGCAGGGATCCACCCGGCGGTCGAGCACGAAGCGGTTCGCCGCCGCCGCCTGTTTCAGATGCGCGAAATGCGAGCCTTGGATGCGCTTTTGCCGCATCCAGACGTAGCGCGCGTCGAAGGTCAGGTTGAAGCCGGTCGTGCCGGCGCAGAACACCACCATGCCGCCGCGCTTCACGACGAGGCAGGACAGCGGAAAGGTCTGCTCGCCGGGATGTTCGAAGACGATGTCGACGTCCTTCTTGCCGGTGATGTCCCAGATCGCCTTGCCGAAGCCGCGCGCCGCCTTGGTCCAGTCGTTGAACTCGGCGGTGTTGACCGTCGGCAACTGGCCCCAGCAGCCCTTGAAATCCTTGCGGTTGATGACGCCCTTGGCGCCGAGCGACATGACGTAGTCGCGCTTGCTCTCGTCCGAGATCACCCCGATCGCATTGGCGCCGGCCGCCGCGCAAAGCTGCACGCCGAAGACGCCGAGGCCGCCCGAGGCGCCCCAGATCAGCACGTTGTCGGAGGGCTTCAGTCGGTGCGGCTCATGGCCGAACAACATGCGATAGGCCGTGGCCAGCGTCAGCGTGTAGCAGGCGGATTCTTCCCAGGTGAGGTGCTTCGGGCGCTCCATCAGCTGGCGGTCCTGCACGCGGCAGAACTGCGAGAAGGAGCCGTCCGGCGTCTCGTAGCCCCAGATGCGCTGCGAGGCGGAGAACATCGGGTCGCCGCCGTTGCACTCCTCGTCGTCGCCGTCGTCCTGATTGCAATGGATGACGACCTCGTCGCCGACCTTCCAGCGCCGAACCTTGGAGCCCACCGCCCAGACGACGCCCGACGCGTCGGAGCCGGCGATGTGATAGGGGAATTTATGCGCGTCGAGCACCGAGATCGGCTCGCCGAGCGCCGCCCAGACGCCGTTGTAATTGACGCCGGCCGCCATGACGAGAACCAGCACGTCGTGGCTGTCGAGCTCCCAGGTCGGCACGACCTCAAGCTTCATCGCATCTTCCGGCGGCCCATGCCGCTCCTTGCGCACGACCCAGGCGTACATGTTTTTCGGCACATGCCCGAGCGGCGGGATTTCGCCCATCTCGTAGAGGTCTTTCACGGGGGCGGCTTGCGTCTTCGTCAACTCTGCGTCTCCTCGGGGGACGGTTTTTTGTGCCGGCTAGCGCGGCGCGTTTCGAAGGCCATACATATACGGGCGGCGCGCGGATGAACAGGGCCGGGCGGGGTCACGGGGCCGCGCGGTCGCCGTCCTGCGCGTCGCCGCCGACGGATGCGCCTCGGCCTCGCACCCGTCGCGGCGCGTCAGGCCCGCTTCGCATGTCTCGTCGCTGTGCGGGAGAGGGTGCGGATTTCGCGCTTCGCCAAGCGCCTCCGGGGCCGGAGGGACAATTTCCCGCGCGCGCAAGGATCCCGCGGGCGCGTCGGCGACGCGCCGCCTCAACCTGATCGACGAGGCGTTCCGCCAGCGACGTCGCCGCGGCGCGCGCGACTCACGCCACCTTGCGGATTTCGCCGAGCCGAGAAGCCGCGTTCACCAGCGTCATGCCGTCGGTGCGGGCGGCCCCGCGGGCGCGCTGGCCGCGGCGCATGACGGCGTCGAGCAGATATTCGAAGACGCCGGTGTCGATCGCGTCGATCTCTTCCGGTGCGAGCCTTTGCGCCTCGGCGGCCTTGACCAGCTCGCGCCGCAGATAGGCGGCGACGGTCGTCTGGCCATGCAGCAGATTGCGCCACATGCGGCAGTGCTGGCGGGCCAGGACATCCACCTCTTCGCTATGCGCGCCGAAATGGCGTTCATAGGCGGCGAATACATGGTCCGCGATCAAGGGCTCGCCCCAAAAGGCGAGTTCTTTCGTCGATATGTCGTTTGTTTTTGCGCGCATTTCGAAAAGCCCGTCGCGAAGCGAAGCGTTTTGGAAGTCAAGGAAATGCATAAACCGATTCGCGCAGGACTTGAACCTGCCGAGAAAAAATATTTCGCCGTTGTCAATCCCCGAGACTGTGGATAAGTCGAAGAAAGTTAACCGCTATTTAACCGGCCTGTTCCTTCCTGCGACGAGGGTCGTCCCGGCGCGGCGCGGCCTGCGCGATTCGCGCGACGAGATCGGCCACGTCGCCGATCGGCTGCGGCGCGACGTTCGCGGCCTTGTCGTCGTCGCCGAGCTGCTGCGTGCGCGACAGCACCGCCTCGCGAAAGCCGAGCTTGCCCGCCTCCTTCAGCCGCGGCCCGGCGTGGATCACCGGCCGCACCGCGCCGGAAAGCCCGATCTCGCCGAAATAGACGCGGGCCGGCGGCAAGGGCGCGCCGGTCAGCGAGGAGACCAGCGCCGCCGCCGCCGCGAGATCGGCCGCCGGCTCGTCGGCGCGCATGCCGCCGGCGACGTTGAGATAGACGTCGTGCATGCCGAGCTTCAACCCGCCATGCGCCTCCAGCACGGCGAGGATCATCGCGAGGCGCCCTTGATCGAAACCGACGACGGCGCGGCGCGGCGTGCCGAGCGACGACGGCGCGACGAGCGCCTGGATTTCGACCAGCATCGGGCGCTGCCCCTCCATGCCGGCGAGCACGGCGGCGCCCGGCGCCTCGGCGTCGCGTCCGGCGAGGAATAGCGCGGAGGGATTGGGCACTTCGGCGAGGCCGAGCCCGGTCATCTCGAACACGCCGATCTCGCCCGTCGCGCCGAAGCGGTTCTTCGAGGCGCGCAACATACGAAAGTGGTGGGCGCTGTCGCCCTCGAAGGACATCACCGCATCGACCATGTGCTCGACGACGCGCGGGCCGGCGACCTGGCCGTCCTTGGTCACATGGCCGACCAGCACGACGGCCGAGCCGCTGGTCTTGGCGTGGCGCAGCAGCGCTTGGGCGCTGGCGCGCACTTGCGTCACCGTGCCGGGCGCGGATTCCGCGCTGGCGCAATGCATGGTCTGGATGGAATCGATGACGATCAGCGCGGCGCGCCTGCCGGTGGCGCAGGTCGCGATTATGTCCTCGACCTGCGTCGCGCTGGCGAGCTCCACCGGCGCGTCGGCGAGGCCGAGACGTTGGGCGCGCAGCCGCACTTGGGCGATCGCCTCTTCGCCGGAGATGTAGATCACCCGCGCGCCGCGCCGCGCCAAGGCCGCGCAGGCCTGGATCAGCAGCGTCGACTTGCCGATGCCCGGCTCGCCGCCGAGCAAGGTCACGGAGCCATGCACGAAGCCGCCGCCGGTGACGCGGTCGAACTCCTCCATGCCGGCGGCGATGCGCGGCGCGCTCTCGCCCTCGCCTTGCAAGCCTTCGAGCGCGATGACCCGGCCGCGCCCGGCCCGCACGGCGGCGGCGGGCGCGTCGGCGCTCTCCTCGACGATGCAGTTCCACTCCTCGCAGGCGTCGCAGCGCCCCTGCCAACGGTTGGCGACGGCGCCGCAGTTCTGGCAGACGAAGGTGGAGCGGGGTTTGGCCATGCCGTTCCGTAGAGGAGCGGCGGGGGCCCGGCAAGGGTCGGACGGCCCGTCGCGTTTGGATCGATCTCGGCGTATCATGCCGCTCGCGCGGGCGTCGAAACGCCCGCCGCCAGCGCAACTCGAACGTCGCTCGAAGAGGGCTCCGCCGATGACCGATCCCCGCTCCCCCGAAAAAATCCTGCAACTCGGCATGGCCTTTTGGGGCGCGAAGACGCTGCTCTCGGCCATCGAGCTCGGCGTGTTCGATGCGCTCGGAGACGGCCCCGCCGATCTTCCGGCGCTCACCCAAAAGCTCGGGCTGCATGAGCGCGCGGCGCGGGACTTTCTCGACGCGCTCGTCGCGCTGAGGATGCTGGAGCGCGACGGCGGGCTCTATCGCAATACGCCGGACGCCGAACTCTTCCTCGTGCGCGCCAAGCCGACCTATGTCGGCGCGATTCTGGAGATGGCCAATGCGCGGCTCTATGCAAGCTGGGGCGGCCTCACGCAGGCGTTGCGGACCGGGCAGCGGCAAAGCGAGAACAAGGAGGAGGCCGACCTCTTCGCCGCGCTCTACGCCGACCCGAAGCGCCTGCGCGGCTTCCTCGCGGCGATGAGCGGGATCAGCGCCGGCCCCGCCAAGGCGATCGCCGAAAAATTCCCGTGGGGCGATTACAAAAGCTTCGTCGACGTCGGCGCGGCGCAGGGCATGGTTCCCGTGACGCTCGCCCACGCGCATCCGCATCTTTCCGGCGGCGGCTTCGACCTGCCGCAGGTCGGGCCGATCTTCGACGAGTTCGTCGCCGCGCAAGGCCTTGCGGGCCGCCTGCGCTTTCATCCCGGCGATTTCTTCAAGGACCCCATGCCGACGGCCGAAGTCATCGTCATGGGCCATATTCTGCACGATTGGGATCTTTCGCAAAAACGCCTGTTGTTGAAGAAAGCCCATGACGCGCTGCCGGCGGGCGGGGTCTTGCTGGTCTATGACGCGATCATCGACGACGACCGCCGCGAAAACGCCTTCGGCCTCTTGATGAGCCTAAACATGCTGATCGAAACGAGCGGCGGCTTCGACTACACCGGCGCCGACTGCCAACAATGGATGCGCGACGCCGGTTTTCGAGAGACGCGCGTCGAGCATCTGCTCGGGCCGGATTCGATGGTGGTGGGGGTGAAGTAGGCGGGGGAACCATCTGGATTCACTTATTTGCTTCGCATCGCCTTACGTCGCGCCGTTCGCCCCTTCCGCGCATCACGACGCTGCCGCCAAATGGCCGCTCGAAGGACCTTCCGCCACGTTCCCTTATCCCGCATCCTCGGCTACATCGGCGGTCTTCGTCGCTTCCCCAGGGGCATTGCCATGAATCCCGCTTCGATCCTCCTGCGCGCCAGCTTCTGCTTCTGCTTCTGCCTCGCCGCCGCCGCGACTTCCGCCCGCGCCGAGGACGCGCCGGCAGCGCCCGCGCCGAAGACGCCGGCGCCCGCCGACGTGTCGATCGACGTGCGCAAGGGCGACCAATGGGTCTACGAAAATCGCGACGGCCTGACCGGCGAGTTGCGCGCCACGAGCAGCGTCGTCGTCGCGCAGCTCGGCGAAAACGAAATCGACACGCGCCTGCGCACCAAGAACGTCGCCAACGGGCTCGAGAGCGCCACGCTCATGGTCTTCGACCGGCAGTGGCGCAAATTGTCGGACACGAATTGGACCAACACGCCCTATCAGGAAAACTGGGGCGTTCCGGCGGCGATCAAGGTCGGCGCGAACTGGGAGAACACGTACGCCGCGGCGCGCGCCAACCCGCCGGGCGGCGGAATCTTCAAGCTGCAGGCGAAAGTCGTCGGCTGGGAGCGGGTGTCCCTGCCCGCCGGCGCGGCCTATGACGCCTTTCGCATCGAATATCTCGAAACGGCGCTCACGGACGGCAAGGAGACGCCTTATCTCACGCGCACGGTGGTTTGGTTCGCGCCGCAAGCCAACCGTTACGTGAAGCGCGAAACCGAGTCCTTCTTCAAAGGGAAGAAATACGACGGCGCGCTCGAAGTGCTGACCGGCTATGTCCGCCACGACGTGGAATGAGGCGTTCGCGGGTTTGGGCCGCAAGGGGTTTGGCAGCCCGCGTGCGGCGATCGATCCAGCGCCTCGGAGGGTCGCCGCGCGCCGCCCCGGCGTGAATTATGCACCAATTCCCCCAGGGCGCCTCTTGCGCTCTTTCCCCGGCCGCGCCAAAGTCGCCGCCCCCGGCGGCTCCCCGAGAGCCGCCCAAATAGCGGCCAAGGGATTTTCCCTCCATGAAGGTCACGATTGAAAGAGCGGCGCTGCTGCGCGCGCTCGCCCATGTTCACCGCGTGGTGGAGCGGCGCACGACCATTCCGATCCTCGCGAACGTGCTGCTCGAAGCGCAAGACGGCGCGCTGCTGCTGAAGGCCACCGATCTCGATCTCGAAATCACCGAGAAAGTCGCGGCCGAAGTCGGCCGGGCCGGCGCGACGACGCTGCCGGCGCACACGCTCTACGACATCGTGCGCAAGCTGCCCGAGGGCGCGCAGGTCTCGCTCGACGAAGGCGGCGAACAGGGCCAGCTGACGCTGCTCTCGGGCCGTTCGCGCTTCACCTTGCAGACGTTGCCGCAGAGCGACTTCCCCACGGTCACCTCGGGCGAGTTCGACCGCAAGTTCACGCTTCCCCCGGCCGATTTGAAGCGGCTGATCGACAAGACGCAATTCGCGATCTCGACTGAGGAGACGCGCTATTACCTCAACGGCATCTACATGCATGTCGCCGAGGTCGAGGGGCGCCCGCTGCTGCGCGCGGTGGCGACCGACGGCCATCGCCTGGCGCGTCTCGAGATGCCGGCGCCCGAGGGCGCGATCGGCATGCCGGGCGTCATCCTGCCGCGCAAGGCCGTCGCCGAAATCCAGCGCCTGATCGAGGACACGCAGGGCGAGGCGGCGATCGAGGTTTCGGGCAACAAAATGCGCTTCTCCTTCGGCGAGGCCTTGCTGACGACGAAGCTGATCGACGGCACTTTCCCCGATTACGCGCGCGTCATTCCGGCCGGCAACGACAAGCGTCTGACCGTCGAGCGCCAGAGCTTCCACAGCGCCGTCGATCGCGTCTCGACGATTTCCTCCGAGCGCGGCCGCGCGGTGAAACTGGCGCTGTCGCCGGGCAAACTCATGCTGTCGGTGACCAATCCCGACCAGGGGTCGGCCGTCGAGGAACTCGAGGTCGATTACGACGGCGCGCCGATCGACATCGGTTTCAGCTCGAGATATCTGCTGGATATCCTGCAACAGCTCGACAGCGACACGACGCTGTTCCTGCTCTCGGACCCGAGTTCGCCGACCCTCATTCAGGACCGCGACGGCGCGAGCGCGCTCTATGTGCTGATGCCGATGCGGGTTTAGGCGCGCGCGACCGACCCGCCCAAAAGCGCGGCGCCTCGGAAGGCGCGCCGCTTCTTGCGTTCGTCATTCATTTCGGCCATGATTCCAAGCAGAACGAGGGTTCCGCGCTAGGAGTGCCGTGCAATGATTTACGTCCTGACCCATTTCGGGCTTTGGTTTCTCGCCGCTCTCGCCGTCGGCGCCCTCTCCGGACTCTACACCAATCGAGCGGAGCCCGACGGGACGGTGTCGCCCTGGCTGCGCTGGGCGCTGACCGCTTTCGTCGCGGGCGTCGTCTTGGCGATCCTCGGGGTGCTGCAAGGCCGCGCCGGCCTTTGGCTGGAGACGGGGCTCTGGGCCTTCGCCGCCTTTCTGCTCGGCGCAGCCGCGGGCGCGCTCGGACACTCCGGCGCCCCGGCCGTCGCCGGCGCGTCGGGCGGAGCCGCGAGCAAACTGAGCCAGCACGCCGCCGCCGCGGCCGAAAGCCTCGACCATCTTGCCGGTAAGGCCGTCGCCGCCGCGGAGAGCGTCGGCCATTCGGCGAAAAGCGCCGTCGCCGAGGCGTCCGATGGCGTGAGTCATCTCGCCCACGACGCCGCGGCGCACGCTCCCGCGAGCGTGACCGAGGCCGCGGCGCATGTTTCCGAGACCGTGAGCCATGCCTTGCATGAGGCCTCCGAGGGCGTCAGCCATCTCGCGCATGAGGCCGCCGTCGCCTCCGAGAAGGCGACCCAGGCCGTTCAACACGCCGCCGCCAGCGCTTCCGAAAGCGTGAGCCATCTCGCCCATGACGCCGGCGTTTCGACGCCCGCGCGCTTCGGCAACCTTTCCCGGCACAGGGACTGGGCGCTCGGCCTGCTCCCCTTGGCGCTCGTCTGGGTCTGCGCCAACGTCTTCGAAATTCCCAAGATCGAAAGCGCGCTGGCGACGAGCGTCGCCGGCGCCGCCAAGGAGGCCGGCGCCGCGCCTCCTCCGCAATTCGCCGTGCTGGGGCGCGACGTCGTGCTCGACGGCGCCAACAAGGCGAGCGGCGAGTTGCGCGGGGCGGTTTCGCGTCTCGACGGCGTTCGCCTCGTCGGACTGACGGATCGCTTGCCGGTCTCCGAAGACGGCGTCGCTGCGCTGGAGCCGGCCGACAAGGTCGCGAAAGAGGCGGAGAAGGGCGTCGAGGCGGTGAAGGCGGAAGCGAACAAGCTCGCAGACGACGTGAAGGCCGACGCCAAGGCCGCCAAGCAGAAGGCGGACGAAGCCGCCGCCAGCCTCAAGAACGAGGCGGCCAAGGCCGCGAAGGCGCTCACCGCGGCGAATGCGAAGGTCGAGTCCGGCGGCGAATTCAAGCCCGCGCCGATCAAATCGCAGGCCGAAAAGGCCAAGGCCGCGAAGGAAGAGCTCGCCGCGATTCCGGCCAAGGGCGGGCTCGATCTCGCCGCGTGCCAGAAGGGGTTGAACGCCACGCAAGGGCTGGAGAAGATCCAGTTCCGCTCCGGCAGTTCGACGATCACCCGCGCCGCGGCCTATGTGATCGACCGCTTGACGCCCTTGATGGCCCGCTGCCCGGAGACGAAGATCGAAATCGGCGGCCACACCGACAATGTCGGCGACGAAGAGAGCAATCAGGCGCTGTCGCAACGCCGCGCCGAAGCTGTGCTGCATTATCTCGTGCGCGAGGGCGTCGCCGCCGCCCGCCTCTCGGCGACCGGCTACGGCGCCAAGCAGCCGCTGGCCTCCAACGACACAGAGGACGGCCGCGCCGAAAACCGCCGCATCGAGTTCGTTCTGAAATAAGGGGAAACCTCTGCCTCTTCCCGCTAGCGGGGCTAAGGGAGGCGCACATCTCCATGAACGGCGCGGCTCCAGCATCCGAACGCGGGACGTCCCTTCTCCCCTTGCGGGAGAAGGGGGGCGGCCCAACTCCTTCTTCGTGGAATTTTTGCAAAGCGCCTTTCGCCCGCGCCGCCGCCTCGGCTATCCTTGACCGGAGAGGTCGAATCGCAATGGGCAAACCGACATATTACGAATTCTTCGCTGGCGGCGGCATGGCGCGCGCCGGGCTCGGGCCGGGCTGGCGCTGCCTCTTCGCCAACGACTTCGACGCCAAGAAAGCCGAGACCTATCGCGCCAATTGGGGCGGCGAGGAACTGCATGTCGGCGACGTGCGCGAGATCGAGACGGCGCAATTGCCCGGGCAGGCCGATCTCGTCTGGGCGTCCTTTCCTTGCCAGGACCTCTCGCTCGCCGGCGCCGGCGCCGGGCTCGCGGGCGAACGCAGCGGAACATTCTGGCCTTTCTTCGACCTCGTGCGCAAACTCAACACGGAAGGCCGCGCGCCAAAACTCCTGGCCCTCGAAAACGTCTGCGGCGCGCTGACCTCGCATGGCGGCCAGGATTTCGTCCGCATCTGCGCGGCGCTGGCGGAAGAGGGCTATCGCTTCGGCGCGGTGGTCGTCGACGCCGCGCTCTTCGTGCCGCAGTCGCGCCCGCGGCTGTTCGTCGTCGCCGTGCGGGGGGATGTGGAATTGCCCGTCGGCATCGCCGGGGCGGCGCCGGCCGAAGTCTTTCACACCCGTGCGCTGGGCGAGGCGTTCTCGCGGCTGCCGCCGAAATTGCGCGAGGACTGGCTGTGGTGGCGGCTGCCGGCGCCCCCCAAACGCAACGCCGCGCTCGCCAGCCTGATCGAGGACGCGCCGCGGGACGTGGCTTGGCGTTCGCAGGAGGCGACGCAAGCGCTGGTCGCCAAGATGAGCCCGGCCAATCTCGCCAAGATCGCCGAAGCCCGCCAAACCGGCGGTAAGATCGTCGGCGCGCTCTACCGCCGCACGCGCTGCGAGAACGGCGCGAAGCTACAGCGCGCCGAAGCGCGCTTCGACGGACTCGCCGGCTGTCTGCGCACGCCCGCGGGCGGCTCGAGCCGGCAATTTCTGCTGATCGTCGAGAAGAACCGCCTGCGCTCGCGCTTGCTCTCGGCGCGCGAAACGGCGCGGCTGATGGGCCTGCCGGACGCTTACCAACTGCCTACGAACTACAACGAGGCCTATCATCTGACCGGCGACGGCGTCGTCGCGCCGGTGGTGCGCCACCTCGCTGCGCATTTGCTCGAACCGCTGCTGCAAGGCGTCAAGCAGCGCGCCGCCGCGTGAGGGTCGAAGACCCGGCGACACGCTCCGCCACGATGCGCGCGGTGAAGTCGCGCGACACGACGCCGGAACTGACGGTGCGCGCGCTGCTGCGGCGCTTCGCGCCCTTCTACCGGCTGCACCGCAAGGACGCGCCGGGCAATCCCGACATCGCCTATGTCGGCAGGAAGCGCGCGATCTTCGTGCACGGCTGTTTCTGGCACGGTCACGATTGCCCGCGCGGCGCCCGCATGCCGAAAGCCAACGCCGATTACTGGCAAGCCAAGATCGCCCGCAACCGCGCGCGCGACGCCGCCACTGCGGAGAAGCTCGCGGCGCAAGGCTGGTCCGCGCTCGTCGTCTGGGAATGCGAGCTGAAGGATTTGGATGGGTTGGAGCGGCGGCTGCGAGATTTCGTCGCGTGACCAGGAAGACGTTCGACTTCGTTCGACGTGAAACCTCGCAAAGAGTAAGCATCCGGCGTGGGCCGCGGGGGATCAAGTCAAACTCGGGCTGCGTCAGCGGCCGGTGCGCAACTTCGATTCTTTGTGGATCTCGGTCGACTCGACGAGGGTCTCGACGCCGAAGTCCGTGTCGGCGGCGAGCGAGGCGGGAAGTTCTTGACGCAACTTGCGCAGACCACCATGAATTGGATTGGTCGGATGGACGGAGAAGAACCATGAAATTTTTGTTGCGAATTGTGATCGCAGCCGCTCTCATGCAGCTCGCTCCCGCCTTCGCCGAGGCGCCGAAGAAAGGCGTCGCCTCTGCTGCCTTGGAGAAGGAGTTCAGCGGCTTCATCGAGAAATTCCGTGCGGCGCTGAAGGCCGATGATTCCGCCGCCATCGCCAGTATGACACGACTGCCGTTCGAGCATGACGGCTCCATTCGCGACGCAACGCAATTCCGCGCAAAGGCGTATCCGCTCACCTTCACCGCAAAAAATCGCGCGTGTTTGCAGCGCGGCAAGGCCGTCTACGATCGCGATGGCGAAAACAACGACAATTACTTCATCTTCTGCGGCAATCTCATCTTCATCTTCACCAAGACGCCTGCGGGGTTCCTTTTTACGGAAGTCGGTGCGAACGACTGATCGGGCGACCGTGCCGTCCGCCGCCGCGCCAGTGGCGCTTCTACGCGGTTCATGATTTTGTGACGAATAAAATTCCCGCCACGCTCCACGGCCAATATGACAACGGAACCAAACACCCATAAAGATTGCTGATTTGTCGTTGTTTGCATGGCGGCGCATAATGCCATCCATGCAATCAATGCCATGGCGTCGCCGGACGCGGCGGGCTCGCCCCTCGATCACCTAGGGGCGGCCGCTCCCCGTAATCCAAATCTCCGGCCGGCGCCGCCACACCTCACCCGAACCACAAACGAGAAAAGGCGGAAGCGCCTCCTGCTGGAGCGCTCCCGCCTCTGCCGATACGCGTGCGTGCCTCCGCCTCGGGCGGTAGTTCCGACGACGCGCGGGGTCTTTTTCGAGACGGCGTCAGTTGGCGCAGGTCAGGCTGCGTTTGACTTTGACGTGGCCGCTTGCTTCGGTGAAACGCGTCACGGCAAGCGTGCAATCTTCGTCCTCCGCGTCGAATGCGCGACCGACCCGGATGGCCGGCCCACGCGCCAATGGTCGCATCCCTTTCGCGGCTTCGCCACGCTCGGCCCCGGCGCCCGTAAAGGCTTTAGTGGGGGCTGCGACACCGTTCTCCTTGCCGATTGACGCCGAAGGCGTAGCCGCGATTGCTGCGCAAATACTCGCGGCGGCTGTGATGGCGAGAACGACTCGCGTCGGGCTGACGAACGTCGATTTCCGCGATACGACCATTACTTACCCCTCTCTCGGATGGGTGTAGGGACTTTCCGCGCGCGACCCTCCCGAGCCGCGCCGGCGTTCCTCTTCTTGTCGCGGGGAAAACGCCGAGGGGCGGGTTTGGTTGCATCAATGACGAAAAATTTACCTTGAATGCGCCGGGCGCCGCGTCCTCAGCGCTTCAGCAGCGCGAGCAGGCTCGACGTGTCCCAGCGCGCGCCGCCCATCTTTTCGACCCCAGCGTAAAATTGATCGACCAGCGCCGCGACCGGCAGTTCGGCGCCGTTTCGGCGCGCCTCCGCGAGGCAGATGGAAAGATCCTTGCGCATCCATTCGACCGCGAAGCCGTGCTCGAACTCCCCCGCCAGCATGGTCGCCGAGCGATTCTCCATCTGCCAGGATTGCGCCGCGCCGTTCTTCAAGAGGTCGACCACGGCCAGCGCGTCGAGGCCGGCGCGCTCGGCGAAGTTCAGCGCCTCCGAAAGGCTTTGGATCAGCCCGGCGATGGCGATCTGATTGACCATTTTGGTCAGTTGACCGGCGCCGCTCGGCCCCATGAGCCGGCAGGCGCGGGCATAGGCGGCGATCACCGGCTCGGCTTTGGCGAAATCTTCCGGATCGCCGCCGCACATCACGGTCAGCGCGCCCTTTTCGGCGCCCGCCTGGCCGCCCGAGATCGGCGCGTCGAGAAAGCCGAGCCCGCGCGCCTTGGCGCCGGCGTGAAGTTCGCGCGCGACGGCCGCCGAGGCCGTGGTGTGGTCGACGAAGATCGCGCCTCGCGCCATGCCGGCGAAAGCGCCCGCTTCGCCGAGCGTCACGCAGCGCAGATCGTCGTCGTTGCCGACGCAAGAGAAGACGAAATCGGCGCCCTGCGCCGCCTCGCGCGGCGTCGCGGCGCTCTTTCCGCCAAAGCTCGCGGCGAAGGCCTGCGCCTTGGCCGCCGTGCGGTTGTAGACGCGGACGGCGTGGCCGGCGCGGGCGAGATGGCCGGCCATGGGATAGCCCATGACGCCGAGCCCGATGAAGGCGGTGGTGCGGGGTTGGACGGCGGCTGCGGCTGGCGACATGGGAACCTCTCGGCGTCAAAGTCGGGACGCGCGGGCTTGCCCCAAATGCTCAGTTCAGGTCAATCGCGAAAGGCGCGTTCTCGAAGCAATCGGCGCCGCGGCCGATGGCGGCCACCGCCTCGATCATCCGGCCCTGCCGGCCGAGCAGCCGGTCGGCCAGCGCGACGAAACGTCGGTTGGGCGTCGCGCTCGGCGAAGCCCGCCGCAACTCCTGGGCGATCTCCATCTCGCGGCGTTCCGGCGCCAGCGCGCAGGCGCCGACGAAGGCCGCCGCCGGCGAGCGGCTGACGCCGGCATAACAATGGATGACCAGCGGCGCCGCGCGATCCCAGTCCTGGAGGAAGGCCAGCAGCGTTTCGATGTGCTCGGCGCCGGGCAGAATATGGCCCTCGCGCGGGCTTTCGATGTCGGACACCGCGAGGCGCAAATGGCGCGGCGGCTCGATTTCGCCGGGGCGCGCCGAGGAAGCCCCCGCCGTCAAAATGGTCACCAGCGAGCGCGCGCCGGTCGCCCGCACGGTCTCCACCACTTTGGTCAGAGGACAGACGTAAAGTCGGCCGGGTTTGCGCATTCCCAAGTCTGCTCTCCACACGGCTACGCTTCCCGAGTCTGTTCGCTCCGACGGAAGGCCGGCGCGCGCTTCGGCCTCGCGCCCGCTTGCTCCAGCTGCGCGAAGCGCTCGAGGTAGCGCCGTTGCGCGACGTCGATCGGCGCGGGCGCCAAATCCTCGGCGAGGTCGAGTTGCAGCGAAGGGCGTCCGAAGATGCGCTCGGCTTCGCGCCGTGTAAAGCCGGCGAGCGCGACCGCCTCGCAAAAGGCGGCGATGCGGTCGGAATTTTTGCACAGCAACAGGACGGAGCTGGACGGCGCCGGATTGAGCGAGAAGCGCAGCAGGATCGCCGACAAGATACGGTTTTCGACGGATTTGTAGGCGTCGCCGATCACCGCCTTGAACGGCGAGATCATGTCGCCGATCACATATTCGGGCGCGTCGTGCAGCAGCATGAACAGCCGCTCGTCGCAGGAAATGGCGGGATTCAGCAAACCGGCGATTTTTTCGACGAGAAGGCTATGTTGCGCCACGGAAAATATGTGCGCGCCCTGCGTTTGGCCGTTCCAGCGCGCGACTCGCGCCAGACCATGGGCGATGTCCTCGATTTCGACGTCGAGCGGCGAGGGATCGAGCAGATCGAGTCGTCGTCCCGACAGCATTCGCTGCCAAGCGCGCGGCGGTTCGTCTTTTTTGCGTGGCGCCAAAGCGTCCTCCCCGGGGCCGCTCTTCTAACGGGCGGCGCACGCGACGGAAAGGGGCTTTACCTCGCCCCGCCTTTGCGGGAAGAATGTCGGCGGTCCGATCGCGACTTCGTCGAATATTGCAGCGGTGCAGCGCGATGGCGGCGCGTGGAAGACAGATTCCGCGTGGAAGATTTCGTGGGCGCCTCCGAGCGTGAGCTTTAGGCGTCGCAAGTCGCCGAATCTGGGCGGCGGAACCGCCCGCGCGGCCCGGAGGGAAGGGAGGCGAAAGCCTATCCCTGTCGAGGAAGGCGCGAGATGACCGAACAGCCCGAATCCGCGGCGGTTTTTTTCGACGGCGCGGTGAGCAAAAGGCGCGTCGTAAGCCTCGCCTTCGGCGAGGCGTTGGAGATATCCGAGGACGGCGCGCGGCTCGCCTCCTGGCGCTATGACGAAATCCGCCGGGTCAGCGCGGAGGATGGCGTGCTGCGGCTTCACGCGACGGACGCGCCGCCGCTCGCCCGGCTCGAACTGCGAGATCCCGAGGCGCAGGCGCGCATCGCGCAGCTCTGCGGCAATCTCGGCCAGCCCATCGCCCGCGACGTCTCGACCAAGGCCGTCGTCTTCTGGTCGCTTGCGGCGGTCGCCTCCATTCTCGCGCTGGTCTTCTTCGCCGTTCCCCTCGCCGCCGGCGCGATCGCCCAACTGACGCCGGTCGCGCTCGAAATGAAACTCGGGGTCGCGGCGGACAATCAGATCCGCCTCGTCTTCCGCGGCGACGACTGCACGGCGCCGGCGGGAGTCGCCGCCCTGAACAAAATGTCGCAGGCGCTGCAAAAGGCCGCGGATCTGCGCATCCCCGCCAACATGGTGGCGCTGTCGTCGAAGACGCCCAATGCTTTCGCGCTGCCGGGCGGCAAGGTCTATATTTTGTCCGGATTGCTGGCCAAGGCGAAGAATCAGGACGAAGTCGCCGGCGTCCTGGCGCATGAACTCGGCCATCTGCAGCACCGCGACCATTTGCGCAAATTGATCGAGAACGGCGGCGGCGCCTATCTGATCGGGCTGCTGTTCGGCGACGTGTCGGGCGGCGGCGCGATGCTCTTCGTCGGCAAGCAGCTGTATTTCGCCGCGCATTCGCGCGAGACCGAGGCCGAGGCGGACGCCTTCGCCGCGCAGACCATGGCGAGACTCGGACGTCCGGCGCGGCCGATGGGCGAATTGCTGGAGCGCGTCACCGGCCCCGAGGAAGACGGCGCCTTCACGATCCTGCACGACCATCCCTTGAGCAAGGACCGGCTGGCGAGCCTCGCCGCCTCCGATAAGGGGGCGACGGGGCCGGCGCTGCTCAGCGACGAGGAGTGGCTCGCGCTCAAAGCCGTCTGCGGAGATAAGGAGAAGGCGCCGAAGCGGCGTCCGTGAGGCGACATGCGTGGCGTCGTCCCGAAGGATTGCATGCCTGTCCGTCGCCTCGATGGCCCGCGCCCCCTGTCTTCAGTGCGTGCGCGCCGCGCCGACGGCGACGTGGAAAGTGCTGCCGGCGTTGGCGAGGCTGGAAAGCGCATCCGTGAACACCATTCCCGAACCGTTCAGCGCGCCATTGCCGTTCCAGGGATTGTCGAGCGTGACCGTTCCCGCCGCCGCATTCACCGCGAGCACGTCGTACATGTGACTTCCCACCAGATGCAGCGCCGAATTCGCGCTCGAATCGTTCATGAGCACGACGTTGCCGCTGGACAGCGCATTTTGCATGGTCGAGAGCAGCGCGCCGAGCTGGGTGGAGGTGTCGCCGGCGGGCGTATAATCCTGGATGGTCTGCCCCGTCAGCGCGGCAAGGCCGTTGTCCCATCCGCCGGAGATGGCGGCATAGGAATCGGCTCTGCCGCTCTGCGTCTCGAATTCGACGAAGGCCTTTTCGACGACGGACGACCAAAGGACGCCGGAGGCGCCGCCATTGTCGAACATCAGAGTCGAGCCGGAGGCGTAGCGATAGCCGTTCATATAGGCCAGCGACGAGTCCACCGTCACGTAATCGCTGGTCTGGTTCGCGCCGTTCCAGAAATCGACGGTGTACGTCCCGTTGCCGTTGACGGTGATCATGTTCTTGACGAGCGACGGATCTTGTTGCGCCAGCCCCGCAAGCGCCGCCACGAAATAGCAGTCGCCCACGTCGCCTTGATTGACTTGCGTGTAGGACAGGACGCCGGACGCGCCGAACAGGCTTCCCGTCGCCGCCTTATAGGTCGAACCCGACACCATGCCGGGGCCGACGATCGACGGATCGTCGGAGCCCAGGAACCACTTGCCGATCAACTCGTTGGTTTGCGTCGCGGTGGATGAGGCGGATAGATTGCCGAGGGCGACCGACGTGGCTGCGCCGCCCGTCCAACTGCGATTCGCGGCGTTGCCGAGGACCACGTCGTCGAAAAGCTGCTGGACTTCCGCCGAAGCGACGACGCCGCCCGGCGCGTTCAATTCGCTCGCGACCGCTTGCAGGGCCGCGAACTTGCCCGCCGACATGCCGCCGACGGCTTCCGCTTGCAGGAGGCTTTGCGCCCCGGCGAAAGTCAGCGCGCCCTGAGTTTCGACCAGAGCCAATTGCGCAAAGACTCCTCGATAGTCCTTGACGTAAGCCGCCACCACGCTGGAGAGGCCCGCGACTTCGGCGGTCGTCAGCCCGTTGATCTGGGCCGCCGAGAGGCTTTGCGCTTGCGTCAGCGTCACGCCGGTCAGGCCCGCCGCGCCCACGAAGGCCAGCGCGGGCGCGACATATTTGTCGAAATTGGCCGTGGAGATCGACGACATTTCGGCCGCGGTGACGCCGCCGAATTGGGCGCCCAGCAGATTGCCGAGGGCGAGGGCGTCGAAAGCCGCCACCGACATGCCGGAGATTTGCGAAGCCGTCAGCGCTTGCGCTTGCGCCTTGGTCAGCGCCGCCAGATCGGCATTTGGCAGCGAGGACAGTTGCGAGGCCGTGAATGCGGCGATTTCGGTCGTCGTCAGTTCGGCCGTTTGGCCCAGCGTCAGATAGCCGAGCGAAGCGGCCGACAGGCCGGAAATTTGCGCATTCGACAAATAGGAGACGTTCAGCGCGTCGAAATTGGCCTTCGTCAGGCCGTTCAATTGGGCGGCCGAAAGGGCCTGCGCTTGCGCCGAAGTCAGCGAGGAGAACACGGAGGCTCCCAGCGCATTGAGTTGCGCCGCCGTCAGCTTCGCGAGTTGCGCTGGTGTATAGGATGTCGACATTTCGAGTTTTCTTTCGACTTGATTGTCTATGGCTCACTATCGCAGTCGAAAATCGAAGACGCATTAAAAACATCTGGGGCCTTTGACTAAAGGTTTAGGCAATATTTCAACTTGCCTCGGATGAGCGAGCGGAAAGTCGGCTTCTCCCGATTGACCGGCGGCGCGACCCGTCTTCTGGCCAAATGCGGCAGCCCTGGCTATAAGCCGCGGCCTCGCCCGTGACGCGGGGTTGGGGGAATTGCCATGCCTCGGGGGCGACGCGAAGACGACGGCCTCGCCGCCATTTTGGTGGTCACTGGAATGATTCGCGAGGCCAAATGTCTTGGCGACGGCGTCGAGGCTTTGTGCAGCGGCGCCGATGTCGGAAGCTTGCGCGCCGCGCTCGCCTCGAGGGTGGACGGGGCCTTCGCCGCCGTCGTCAGCTTTGGTCTCGCCGGCGGTCTGGACCCCGAATTAGCGCCCGGAGATTTGATCGTCGCAACCGCCGTGTCGAGCGACGCGGCGACGTTCGACACGCATCCGGCGCTGCGCCGGGCCTTGCTGGACGGTTTCGCCGAAGCGGGCCTTCGCGCGCGAGAGGGTCTCGTCGCCGGGGTCGACGCGCCGGTGATGAATGCGGGCGACAAAGCCGCGCTGCGCGCGCAAACCGGCGCCGCGATCGTCGACATGGAGTCGCACATTGCGGCGGCTTTCGCCGCCGAGCGCGGCCTGCCCTTCGCCGTGGTTCGCGCGGTGTCCGACCCGGCCGGGCGCGCGCTGCCGGCGCTGGCCGCCAAGGCGGTGAAGCCGGACGGCGGCGTCGACATCGCGCTGGTGCTGCGGGAGCTCGCCAAGAATCCGGCGCAGCTCGGCGGGCTGATCGCCGCCGGCCGCGATTCCGGCAAAGCCTTTGCTGCGTTAGGCCGCTGTGGCGGGCTTGTTGGCCAGCTGCTGCGCCTCGTGCTCGCGCATCTGGGTTAGCGTCGCGACATTGGCGTCGAAGACGTATTCGGCCGGGCGCTGCTCATCGAGCGGGATGTCCGGCGCCATCGGGCCTTCGGTGTTCACGCCGAACAGTGCGACCTTGGCCGCGCGCCAGGGGCGCAGGACGGTGTCCGTCACCGCCGTCGCCTCGAAGCCCGAATGCACCATGCAGTCGGCGCATTTTTCGTAATTGCCGACGCCGTAGGCGTCCCAATCCGTCTCTTCCATCAGCGCCTTGAAGGTCGGCGCATAGCCCTCGCCGAGGAGATAGCAGGGGCGCTGCCAGCCGAACACCGTGCGCAGCGGCATGCCCCAGGGCGTGCAATGATAGCTGACGTTGCCGGCCAAAAAGTCGATGAACAGGCCCGATTGCTGGAGCGCCCAGGCTCGGCCGCCGCGGCCGCGCTTCAAAATGGCGCGGAACAGCTCCTTGGTGCGAGCGCGGTTCAGGAAGTGCCCCTGGTCCGGCGCGCGCTCATAGGCGTAGCCGGGCGACACCGTCATGCCGTCAACGCCGAGCCTAGTCATCTCGTCGAGGAAGGCCGCGGCCTTGGCGGGGTCGGTGTTGGAGAAGAAGGTGCTGTTGGTCGTGACGCGGAAACCCTTGGCCTTCGCCAGTTTCAGCGCTTCCACGGCGCGCTCGTAAACGCCGTCCTGGCAGACCGCCTGGTCGTGCATCTCCTTGTCGCCGTCGAGATGGATCGACCAGGTGAAATAGGGGCTGGGCTTGAACTGATCGATGCGCTTTTGCAGCAGCAGCGCATTGGTGCAGACGATCGCGAATTTCTTGCGCGCGGCGATGCCCTCGACGATCTCGGAGAGCTCCTTGTGCAAGAGCGGTTCGCCGCCCGCCAGCACGACGACCGGCGCGCCGCATTCGTCGACGGAAGCCAGCGCGTCCGCCACCGAAAGCCGGCGGTTCAATATGTCGTCGGGATAGTCGATCTTGCCGCAGCCGGCGCAGGCGAGGTTGCAGCGGAACAAAGGCTCCATCATCAGCACGAGAGGGAAGCGCTTGCGGCCGGAAAGCTGCTGGCGCAGCAAATAGGCGCCCACCTTGGCGACATAGCGAAACGGAATGGACAAGGCTCAGCTTCCTACTGTTTTGTTGAGGGAATCTCTCCCTGGCGCACGTCTCGGGCGCGGTCGAGATGCTTTACCGCTCCCTAACACGAAAGGCCCGTGGGGCAAAACCTCGCCAGGAGCGGAACGCCTATGGGTTCCGTCGAGACGATGCCTGGCCCTCGGACACGGCTCCCAACGGAATATTTTCCCTGAGGTTTCGATCGGTCGCCCGGAGAGCGACGCGGCGGAGTTGGAAACCTCGGCCGCTCACCCAAAAAACTCCGCCAGCGCGACGGCGATCCCTGGCGGATCGAGCGTCAGCCGCCCCTCGCGCAGGATCTCGAGGCCGATGCGCGCGTCGCCGTCGCGGCGGTAGTGCAGGACGATGCGCTTCTCAAGATCGACGACCAGATAATGCATGATCGACGCGACGCTGAAATAGCCGTCGACCTTGAGGCTCGTGTCGCGGTTGTGCGAACTCGGCGAGATCACCTCGACGACGACGAGCGGCGACGGGGCGAGCATGGTCCCGTCCGGGATTCTTGCGCCGCAATTGACGAGCGCGTCCGGCAGGTATGCGGTGTGGGAATCGATCGCGACCCCCAACCCGTCGACCACGGCTTCGCAAGGGGCCCCCGCCTTCTCGATCGCGGCTCCCAGAGCGCGCCAGATTTGGGCTTTTGCGCGGACATGCTCGATGCGCTCCGGCGCCATCGCGACGATCTCGCCGCGCCAAAGCTCGAAGCGACCGCTCTCCTGCCTCTCGGCGAAGGCCAGGAAGGCGTCGATGTCCATGGGCTTTGGGGCGGGCGCGCTCATGTCCCAATATACATCGAACGTTCTCGCCGAGCGACCCGCCTTTGGCTCGAAATTTCGCGATTTCCGACGCGGGCGCCGCCGGGGCAGCCTCGAACGGATGGCGCTCTGGGCGTTGGCGCCCAATCGATGGACGATTCGCCTCGGCGGCGGGCGGGTGCGCCGTCGCTGGGAGGTTTCCCCTTCTCCCGCTTGCGGGAGAAGGTGGCGCGACGCGCCGGATGAGGGCGCCGGGGCTCCAACAATCCCGGAAATGCTCCCCCCGCGCCCAGCAGCCCATCCGACCTCGCTTCGCGAGGCCACCTTCTCCCGCTAGCGGGAGAAGGAGTCGCCCAACGCCCTTGTATTTCTGGCATGAAATTTTCTACAAGAGCGCTAGATTTCCCTCATCACCCCGCAAAAGGATTCGCCGGCATGGCCTCTCTCGACAGTTTCAAAGCCCGCAAAAAACTCGTCGTCGGCGCCAAGACCTATCATTATTATTCGCTCGCCGCGGCCGAGAAGAACGGCCTCAAAGGCGTCTCGCGCCTGCCCTATTCGATGAAGGTGCTGCTCGAAAATCTCCTGCGCGGCGAGGACGGCCGCTCGGTCACCAAGGAGACGATCGAAGCCTTCGCCGGCTGGCTGACGCATAAGGGCAAGGCGGAGGTGGAAATCGCCTTCCGCCCGGCGCGCGTCCTGATGCAGGATTTCACCGGCGTGCCGGCCGTCGTCGATCTCGCGGCGATGCGCGACGCCTTCGTCGCGCTCGGCGGCGATCCGCAAAAGATCAATCCGCTCGCGCCGGTCGATCTCGTGATCGACCATTCGGTCATCGTCGATCAATTCGGTTCGTCGCGCGCGCTCAAACAAAACGTCGCGCTGGAATACGGCCGCAACGGCGAGCGCTACCGTTTTCTGAAATGGGGCCAGGACGCCTTCGACAATTTCCGCGTCGTGCCGCCCGGCGCCGGCATCTGCCATCAGGTCAATCTCGAATACCTCGCGCAGACGGTCTGGACGAAGAAGGAAAAGATCAAGTCGAAGGGCAAGACCGAGACGATCGAATGGGCCTATCCCGACACTCTGGTCGGCACCGATTCGCACACGACGATGGTCAACGGCCTCGCCGTGCTCGGCTGGGGCGTCGGCGGCATCGAGGCGGAAGCCGCCATGCTCGGCCAGCCGCAGACGATGCTGGCGCCGGAAGTCATCGGCTTCAGACTCGAGGGCCAGCCGCGCGAGGGCGTCACCGCCACGGACATCGTGCTGACGGTGACCCAGATGTTGCGCAAAAAAGGCGTCGTCGGCAAATTCGTCGAATTTTTCGGGCCCGGCCTCGAGCATCTGACGCTGGCCGACCGCGCGACGATCGCCAACATGGCGCCCGAATATGGCGCGACCTGCGGTTTCTTCCCGATCGACGAATTGACGCTGGATTATCTCAAGGTCTCGGGCCGCGCCGGACCGCGCGTCGCGCTGGTCGAGGCCTACGCCAAGGCGCAGGGGCTGCTGCGCAAACCCCGCGCCGAAGACCCGGAATTCACCGATACGGTCGAACTCGATCTCGCCAGCGTCGTGCCCTCGCTCGCCGGCCCGAAGCGCCCGGAAGGCCGCGTCGCGCTCGAAGACATGAAGGCGACCTTCCTCTCGGCGCTGGCGGGCGAATATAAGAAGCCCGGCGGCGTGGAGACGCGGCTTCCGGTCGAGGGCGAAGACTTCACCCTCGGTCACGGCGACGTCGCCATCGCGGCGATCACCTCCTGCACCAACACCTCCAATCCCGGCGTGCTGGTCGGCGCCGGCCTTCTGGCGCGCAACGCCGTCGAGCGCGGCTTGAAGGTCAAGCCGTGGGTGAAAACCTCGCTGGCGCCGGGCAGCCAGGTCGTCGCCGCCTATCTGGAAAAAGCCGGGCTGCAAAAACCGCTCGACAAGCTCGGCTTCAATCTCGTCGGCTTCGGCTGCACGACCTGCATCGGCAATTCCGGGCCGCTGCCGCCGGCGGTCGCCAAGACGATCCAGACGGGCGATCTCGTCGCCGCCTCGGTGCTGTCGGGCAATCGCAATTTCGAGGGCCGCGTCAACCCGGACGTGCAGGCGAATTACCTCGCTTCGCCGCCGCTCGTCGTCGCCTTCGCGCTGGCCGGAACCGTCGCGATCGATCTCGCCAGCGAACCGCTCGGCGCGGACAAGAAGGGCCATCCGGTGTTCCTGCGCGACATCTGGCCGAGCAACGAAGAGATCGACGCCGTCGTCAAGAAGAACATCAATCGTTCGATGTTCCGCGGCGCCTATGCGGAAGTGTTCGACGGCGACGCGCATTGGCGCAAGATCAAGACGCCGGCCGGCGAGACATATGGCTGGGACGGGCAGTCGACCTATGTGCGCAACCCGCCTTACTTCGTCGGCCTGACCAAGGAGCCGAAACCGATCGCGGACATCGAAAACGCCCGCGTTCTCGCGCTGTTCGGCGACAAGATCACCACCGACCACATCTCTCCTGCGGGCTCGATCAAGGCGGCCTCGCCGGCCGGCAAATGGCTGGAGGCGCAAGGCGTCGAGCCCAAGGACTTCAACCAATATGGAACGCGCCGCGGCAATCACGAAGTGATGATGCGCGGAACCTTCGCCAACATCCGCATCAAGAATTTCATGCTGAAGGACGCCGCCGGCAATACGCCGGAGGGCGGGAACACCAGGCATTTCCCCGGCGGCGAGACGCTGCCGATCTACGACGCGGCGATGAAATACAAGGCGGAGGGCGCGCCGCTGGTCGTCTTCGCCGGCGCCGAATACGGCAATGGCTCGTCGCGCGACTGGGCGGCCAAGGGCACGGCGCTGCTCGGCGTGCGCGCGGTGATCGCCGTGAGCTTCGAGCGCATCCACCGCTCCAATCTGGTGGGCATGGGCATATTGCCGCTGACCTTCGAGCCCGGAACCAGCTGGGCCTCGCTCGGCCTCACCGGCTCGGAGATCGTGACGATCCTGGGCCTCGGCGAAAGCCTCAGCCCGCGCCAGACGCTGACGGCGAAGATCGTCTACGCCAATGGCGCCGTAACGGACGTCCCGCTGCTGGCGCGCATCGATACGCTCGACGAGCTGGAGTATTTCAGGAACGGGGGGATTCTGCCTTATGTGCTGCGGCAGTTGTTGGGGTAGGAAACTCGCCTGCGACGCGCATGGGCGCGCAGGTTTTCTGTTTACGCGCTACGGCTTTGTCGTTGCGACTGTCGAAGCAGGAGGCGCAAATGTCAGCGATGATAAGGCTCGCGATGGCAATCGAACTCTTATTAGTTTTGGCTGAGGGGTTGATGCCCTGGCTTCCTATCAGCCTGCCTCTTGGAGGCTCTCATCTTGCGCAAGTTGGCGCCACCTTAGGCCTTTCTTTTGCCGCTAGCGAAATTTGGATGTCGTGAGGATTCTGTCCGTGAAGTCGTAGTTTGCTGCCCTACGATCATCCGGGCCGCGTCAAAGTCTAAGAATCCTCGGGAGCGTAGCGGGTGGCTGTCGAGGATTGGGCGTGGACGGAAGCACAGAACTTCATTCACCGTCACGCCGCACAACGTACTCTCGCAGCGCCCGGTTGATCCTCGTCTGATACCCCTCGTCTTCCCCCGCATTCCGCCGGAACCACTCGACCACATCCGCGTCCAACCGGAGCGTGATCTGCTGCTTCACCGGGCGGAAGAACACGCCTCTTTGCGCGCCGCTCCAGTCGGTCGCCTCGGGAATGTCGCACGTATCGATCTTGTCCTCGGGCAGCGCCGCGAGCGCGTCGAGTTCATCGCGTTGCGCCTGCGTCAGTCTGTCAGTAGTCGCCTTCTTCATAGGCATTCCTTTCCCGCGCCGTCGCCTTGCGTGCGCTGACGATCCGTCCGATTTCTTCGTCCTCCCGCGCGTCCCATTCGGGGATCGTGTGGACGACGAAGAGTGTCGCCCATCCGACCGCGCCGACGGTTCGCAGTCGATCGCCGTCGGGATGCGGATCCTCGCACGTCAGCGCCAGCGGATCGTCGAAGACGAGCGCCGCCGTCTCAAAGCAGAGCCCGTGCTTGAGTTTGTTGGTCCGATTTTTCTCCTCGTCCCAAATCCATCGCACGACACTCTCCGACGTAGTTATAAAATAGTAGTTACAAGTCAGATGTCAATGATTGCGCGCCGTCGCCCCTCAAATCGTCACCCGCGCCCCAAGCTCCACCACCCTGTCCGACGGGATCGAGAAAAAGTCCGTCGCATTGGCCGATTGCTTGGTCAGCGCGATGTAGAGCTTGTCCTGCCAGGCCCACATTTCCGAACTGGCGCTCGCCTTGATCGTGCGGCGGCCCAGGAAGAAGGACGTCGTCATGATGTCGTATTTCAGTCCCGCCTTGCGCATCTGCGCCAGCGCCGCCGGCACGCGCGGGCTTTCCATGAAGCCGAAATGCAGCATGATGCGGGTGAAGTCCTCGGTGAGTTTTTCGATCTCGTAGCGCCTGCCCGGCGAGACGCGCGGCACGTCCTCGGTCTGCACGCAAATGACCAGCACGCGTTCGTGCAGCACTTTGTTGTGCTTCAAATTGTGCATCAACGCGGCCGGCGTGACGTTGGGATCGCTGGTCAAGAAGATCGCCGTGCCCTTGACCCGCGTCGGCTTGGATTTCTCCAGCATGGCGATCAATTCGGTCAGCGGGATCGAGTCGCGATGCGTCTTGAGCGCGAGGAGATGCGTGCCGCGCACCCAGGTCCACATCACCACGATCGAACAGGCGCCGAGCAGGAGCGGCACCCAGCCGCCGTCGACGACCTTCATCAGATTGGCGGTCAGGAAGGCGAGATCGACCGCGAGGAACGCCGAGATCAGCAGGACCGCGGCCCATAGCGGCCAATGCCAGCGTTTCCACACGACGACGAAGGCGAGCGCCGTCGTCATCACCATCGTGCCGGTCACCGCAATGCCATAGGCCGAGGCGAGGGCCGAGGAATTCTTGAACAGCACGACGAGAATCAGCACGCCGACGAGCAGCAGCCGGTTGACGCGGCCGATGTAGATTTGGCCTTCCTGCGTCTCCGAAGTGTGGGTGATCTCCAGACGCGGCAGCAGGCCGAGCTGAATGGCCTGGCGCACCAGCGAAAAGGCGCCGGTGACGACGGCCTGACTGGCGATGACGGTGGCGACGGTCGAAAGGATCACCAGCGGCAGCAGGCCCCAGGAGGGCGCGAGCAGGAAGAAGGGATTCTCGACCGCCTTGGGATCGGCGAGGATCAGCGCGCCCTGGCCGAGATAGTTCAGCAGCAGCGCCGGCAGCACGAAGAAAGTCCAGGCCAGCTGGATCGGCAGGCGGCCGAAGTGACCCATGTCGGCGTAGAGCGCCTCGGCGCCGGTGACGCCGAGAAACACCGAACCGAGCACGGCGAAGCCGAGCCAGCCGTGGTTGAGCAGGAAGCGCGCGCCGACGAGCGGATCGAAGGCGTAGAGAATTTGCGGCGCGTCGGGAATGTGCATCGCGCCGAGCGCGCCGATGATGAGGAAGAACACGAACATGATCGGCCCGAAAAAGGCGGCGACCTTGGCCGTGCCGTGGCTCTGCACCCAAAACAGCGTGTTCAGAATGACGATGGTGATGGGGATCACATAATCGTTGAAGCGATGCGTGACGAGGTCGAGTCCCTCGACCGCCGAGAGCACGGAAATCGCCGGTGTGATGATCGCGTCGCCGGAAAACAGCGCCGCGCCGGCGACGCCGAGCAGAAACACCGGACGCGCGCGGCGGCCGAGCGCCATTTGGGCCAAGGCCATCAGCGACAGAATGCCGCCCTCGCCGCGGTTGTCGGCGCGCATCAGGAACAGCACGTATTTGGCGGTGACGGTGAAGATCAGCGCATAGAGCAGCAGCGAGGTGGCGCCGACGACGGCGATCTGATCCAGGCTCCCCGCCTTGGTGGCGTGCGACAGCGACTCGCGCAGCGCATAGAGCGGGCTCGTGCCGATGTCGCCATAGACCACGCCGATCGCGCCGACGATCAACTTGGTCGTCGACGATTTGACGTGCGACGAATGCGCTTCCGTCGCCGCGGCGGGTTGCTCGGGAGGAACCGGCCGCACGGAGGAATTCTCGGTCATGCGCTATGCCTCCTCAACTCGCGTCGCCATGTCCGCAATGGCTCCGGCGCGTCGATTTCGGCCGCGTCGAGTTTCGGCGCGGGCCTATACGCCCCTTTTCGCCGCTTGAGAAGGCGCCCCTCCCGGCGCCACACTCTATGGGGCCTTTCTCGCGCCGCCTCGCTGGAGGACAAGATGACGAAAACCTTAACGCCCGAAATCGACGCCGGCGACTTTCGCGTCGGCGGCATGCCCGTGCATCTCGCTTGGCCGAAAGCCGCGGCCGCGGCGCCGATCCTTCTCGTGCTGCCCGAGATCTTCGGGTTGAACGCCCATATTCGCGACGTGACGCAGCGATTCGCGCGCGAGGGCTTCGTCGCGATCGCGCCGGATTTCTTCTTCCGCCACGGCGATCCCGCGCAGTCGACCGACATCGCCGCCATTCGCGCCCTCGTCGCCGCGGTTCCGGACGCCGAGGCGATGCGCGACGTCGACGCGGCGCTGGCCTTCGCGGCGGAAAACGGCGGCGACGCGGCGCGCGCGGCGGTCACCGGCTTTTGCTGGGGTGGGCGTATGGCCTGGCTCTACGCCGCGCATAACCCGAGGCTGCGCGTGGCGATTCCCTGGTATGGGCGGCTTTCCGGCGATAAGACGCCGAACCAGCCGTCATGGCCGCTCGACGCGGCGGCGATGGTGAAGGTTCCGACCCTCGGCCTCTACGGCGGCGCCGATCCCTCGATTCCGCTCGACCAGGTGGAGGCGATGCGCGCCAGCCTTTCCGCCGCAAAGGCGCCGGCCGAGATCGTCGTCTATGAAGGCGCCCCGCATGCGTTCTTCGCCGATTACCGCGAAAGCTACAGGGAAGGGCCGGCGCGCGACGCCTGGGCTCGGACGCTAGCTTTCCTGCGTGAGCATACGTGAGTGATAGAGCCGTTCGCGCGGGTCAAATGCCACGTCGTTCTGATTGACTTTGATTCTCCTGCAAGAGATAGTTCGACCAATCAAATCGACCAGTCGAACTTAGGCGACCGCTATGCGCGAAGTGCAAGCCTCCGAGGCCAAGACGCATCTTCCCAGCCTGCTCGACGCGGTCGAGCGCGGCGAAACCCTCGTCATCACGCGGCACGGCAAGCCGATCGCGCGCATCGTGCCCGAAGCGCCGCGCCGGCAGGCGGAGATCGACGGGGCGATCGAGGACATCAAGGCGATCCGCAAACGCACGGGGAAAATCGCGCTCGGCGAGCTGCTCTCGGCCCGCGACGAAGGGCGTAAATACTGATGCCTTTCGTGCTCGACGCCTCCGTCGTCGCATGCTGGGCTTTCGACGACGAAGAGCATCCGATCGCGGCTTTGGCGCTGGAGCGCATCCGCGGCGACGAAGCGCGGGCGCCGAGCCTTTTGTGGTTCGAATTGCGCAACATCCTCATCGTCAACGAGCGGCGCAAACGCATTGCGGAGATCGACACGGCGGGCTTCCTGCGCGCCCTGGCGCGCCTCGGCGTGACGATCGATCGCGCGCCGGTGGAGGCCGACGTGCTCGCGCTCGCCCGCCGACACAGGCTCACGGTCTACGACGCGGCCTATCTCGAATTGTCGCGACGCGAGGGCGTTGCGCTGGCGACGCTGGACGCCCAGCTCGCGCGGGCCGCGCGTGCAGAAGCGGTTCCCTTGCTCGATCCGGGAGCCAAGTCGTGAAGTCGCGAGGGTTTGGCGGGGAGCCTCGGCGACGTCGCCGCTACGTCCATTCTTTGCGACGTTGCGAGATGTTTGCTCCTCAAGCTTCAAGCGCCGCCGGAGGAGGATGATTTCCATTCCGAAATTGGCGGATGGCGGCGGGCGTAGCTCCAGTAGCCATAGCCGAAAGCCGAGGCGGGCAGGACGAGCGCCGTCCAGCCAAATGTCGCTTCGACAAGCGTTGGATGGGCGCCAACAAGCATAGAGAAAGCATCAGTCCACCTGGGCGCATAGACGAGAGAACCCAGCACGGAAGCCAACACGTAGACGGTCGCGCGATGCGCCTTCAATCGCCAAGCGGCGACGAGCATGGCCGCGAAAGCCGGAAGAAACAGTGCGAGGCAGGCCAGAACGATCCGAGCCAAGTCGGAAATTTCGTCCCAAGGGTCGGACGCGGTATCGCGAACGACCGTCATGTGCCACGTCGCATCGGACTCGGGGTCGAGGTCAGGAAGTCTCAGCCAAAGCAAGAGCAGGGCGGCGAAAGCGAGAGCCGCGGCGCCCGCGCCGACGAGATAGCCTAAAGCCATGCGCCGATATTCGAGTTTCACGACGAAACGCCTCCTCGTTTCCACTTTCGGGCTCAACCCTCAAAAAATCGCTGGCGACGCCCTTCGACTCCCAATCCCCATAGCGCGTCGGCGCCAGCCCGCCGCGCCCGCCGACTTCCTCCGGCGGGGGGGATCTACCGGGCGCCGGCTTTGTGCGCGTTGGCCTTCCTGAGGGCGCGGGCGGTCGGCTAAAAAACCTTGGCGATGTCGACGATGCGTTCCCCTTCCGAAATCGGGGGATGGCGGCGGACGTAGAACCAGTAGCCATAGCCGAAAACGGCGGCGGGCAGGAGGAGGAGCGCCGCAGCGGCGAATGCCGCTTCGACACGCGCCTGATGGGCGGACTGGGCGAGGAATGCGGCGATCCACCAGGGCGCATAGACGAGAGCGCCCATTACGGAAGCGAGCGCGTAGATGGCCGCTCGATGTCTCTTCAATCGCCGAGCGACGATGAGCACGGTCAAGAAGGACGGAAGAGCTGAAAGCTGGAAGGCGGCAAGGTAAGCCAGGAGAGCCAGAAAGACCTGCGCCCAGAAGGGAATTTCGGCCAACGGCCCGGACCTGTTGGGACTGATCCAGACGTACATGTCGCCCCTAAAGGCTTCCAGCGTCAGCCAAAGCGCCAAAATGGCGGCGAATGCGACAGCCGCGGCGACCGCGCCGATGAGATAGCCGACAGCCATGCGCCGATATTCGACTTTCACAGCAAAACGCCTCCTCGGAGCCACTTTGTGACCAAAGCCTTAAAAATCGCTGGCGACGCCCTTCGACTCCCAGTCGCCGTAGCGCGTGGGCTCCAGGCCGCTTCGCCCGCCGATTTCCTCCGGCGGCGACCGCAGGGCCGCGGCGTTTCGGCGCGCCTCGGCCTCCTCGAGAGCGCGGCGCGCCGCCTGCGCGACGCGGCGCGCCCGCGCAAGCTGTTCCAGGCTCTGAGCTATTGGGTCGCCGTCGGCTTTTGCCGTCTTGGGGTCGCCCATTTTGCGATTTCCTTGCTCATGCTCGGGCCCGCGTCATGCTATGGTGAACGCGAACGGAGCCGGGGATTACGTGACGAGCGATTCTAAACCTTTCCGAGCGGGCGCCAAGACCGCCGGCGCCAAGACCGCCGCGCGTCCCACGACGCGCCAGGGATTTCAGCCCGCGGAAGTCGCCCGCGAAGCGGAGGCGATGAAGGTGCCCGGCCTGCCGGCGCGCCTCGCCGCCGCGCATGTCATTTCCGACGTGATCTCCGGCGGTCATCGGCTGGACGAATGTTTTTCGCCCCTCGCCGTGCCCAATCGGCTCGGCGGGCTCGACGCGCGCGACGTGGCCTTGGTGCGCTCCATCGCGACCGTGACGCTGCGCCGGCTCGGCGTCATTCGCCGCACGCTGGCGCTGCTGCTGGAAAAGGGCCTGCCGCGCCAGGCCTCGCGGCTCGAATGGCTGCTGATCGTCGCCGCGGCGCAAATCCTGTTTCTCGATTCTGCGGACCACGCCGCCGTCGATCTCGCCGTGCGGGCCGTGCGCCTCGAGCCGAAGAACGCCGGTTTCGCCGGACTGGTGAACGGCGTGCTGCGCAACATGGCGCGCCGCCGCGACGAATTCCTGGCGCTGGCCGAGAGCGGCGAGTTCGACGCCGCCCCCTGGCTGGCGCAGCGCTGGCGCAAGGCTTACGGCGAGGCTGCGGCGAAGGAGATCGTCGCGATGCAGATGCTGGAGCCGCCGCTCGATCTCACGACGAAGTCGGACCCCGCCGGCTGGGCGGAGCGCCTCGGCGGCGTCGTGCTCCCCACCGGCTCGGTTCGCCTGCTGGCGCGGACGCCGATCCCCGATCTCGAGGGCTACGCCGACGGCGAATGGTGGGTGCAGGACGCCGGCGCGGCGCTGCCGGCCCGCATGCTTGAGGCGAGGCCCGACGAACGCGTGCTCGACATGTGCGCTGCGCCCGGCGGCAAGACGGCGCAGATCGCGCTGACCGGCGCGCGGGTGACCGCGGTCGACCGCTCGGCCGAGCGTTTGAAGCTGCTCGCCGCCAATCTCGGACGGCTGCGTCTCCACGCCGACATCGCCGTCGCCGACGCCGCCAATTATTCGGCGCCCGAATTCGACGCCGTGCTGCTCGACGCGCCCTGCACGGCGACCGGCACGATCCGCCGCCACCCCGACGTGGCCTGGACCAAGAAGCCCGGCGACATCGAGTCGCTCGCCGCCTTTCAGACGAAGATGCTCGACCGCGCCGCCGCCTTGACGCGGCCCGGCGGACGCATCGTCTATTGCGTCTGCTCGCTCGAACCCGAGGAGGGCGAGGCGCAAATCGCCGCCTTCCTGCGCCGCAACCCCGACTTCAAGCGCGACGCCTGCGACTTCGCCGCGCTCGGCGCGCCGAAGGAATTCGTGAACGGCAACGGCGATCTGCGCACGACCCCGCAAATGCTGCCGAACGCCGACCCGCGCCTCTCCGGCGTCGACGGCTTCTTCGCCGCGCGCGTGTCGCGCCGCGCCTGAGGCGCGCGGCCTTGCGTCCGAGACGACGGACTTCCAAGCAAAAATGTGCAACAGCCTCATATATTGCCTGCCAGCTAAAAGGCGGCTATACGCCGGTCGCATGATTTCCGCGGAGGCGTCCTAAGCAAACGCTTTGGGAGAGGGCGAGATGACGTCGGCATTGAATGTCTTCGTTGAAAATTTGCAGCAGCGCATCTTGCCTTTTTGGCTGGCGAACGGTTTCGACGACGAGATTTACATGTTCGCGGAACGATTGGATCTTCTCGGCAACCCGCTTCCGAACGTTCCAATGCGGGCGATGGTCCAGGCGCGACAGATCGCGGTCTATGGCGACGCCGCGCGGCGCGGCCTGTCGCTGGAGGGCGGAGAGGCCGCAATCAAGGCGCTCGAAAATCTGCTCGCCCGGTATTGCGACGAGGGAGACGTGTCGCGCGGTTTCGCCTTTTCGATCGCGCGGCGCGGAGAGGTCGTGGACCCTAAACGGGACGCCTACACCCATGCCTTCGTTCTCTTTGCGTTGGCGGCGGCGCATCGTTTGACGGGAGAGCCGCGCTATCTGCGGATCGCCGCCCAAACCGACGCGTTCATCCACGCCCATCTCGTCGATCACGTGCATCTCGGCTTGTTCACGCAAGCGCCGACGATCAGCCAGGACAAGCTGCAAAATCCGCACATGCACCTGCTCGAGGCCTATCTCGCGCTGCTCGAGACAAGCCGGGACGAAAAATATCTGGAGCGCGCGGCCCAGATCGTCGAGCTGTTCGATCGCCGCCTCTACCGTCACGACATCGACGTGTTGCCGGAATATCTCGCGCGTGACTGGACGGAGCATCCAGACCCGGAATTGGGCCGGTTTTTCGAGCCGGGGCACCATTTCGAATGGGCGTGGCTGCTCTGCCAGTTCGACCGTTTGGCGAAGACCGACAATCGCCGCTTCGTCGACGGGCTCTGGCAAACCGCCTGCCGGTCGGGCGTCGACGACGCCGGACTCTGTTACGACGCCGTCGATTTCGAGTTCAAGCCCTTCAAAAGCTCGACGCGGCTTTGGCCGCACACCGAAGCGATCAAGGCCGCGGCGGTTAAACTGCAGGACGATCCGAAAGCCCGCGGCGTCGCGGAAACCATGGCCTGCACGCTGAACACGGTCTTTCTGGGAATGCCGTTCGCCGAGGGCTGGATCGACCAGTTCGACGCGCAAGGCCGCCCGCGGGTCGATTACGTGCCCGCGAGCAGCCTCTACCACCTTTATCTCGCGTCCACCGAAATTTCTGGATTGGACGTCGGCCGAAGCGATCCCGCCGAGGCCGGCCATGCTTCGGGGCTCGACACGAATGGGAATTGACCTCGTCAGAAGAGTGAACACCGCGAAAGTCGCCGTGATTGGCGACATCATGATCGACGTCTATCTCACCGGCGGCGTGAACCGCATTTCGCCCGAGGCGCCGGTTCCGGTGGTGAAATGGGTTTCCGAGCGCAGCGTGCCGGGCGGCGCGGCGAATGTTTTGGCCAATCTCGTCTCCATCGGCACGCAGGCGACTTTGGTCGGCGTCATCGGCGACGACGGCGGCGCGCGAGACCTCGCGGAGCTTCTGCTTCGGGCGGACGGAGCCGATTTGAGCGGCGTCGTCGTCGACCGGACGCGCCAGACGATCCGCAAGACGCGCGTGCTCGGTCAGCATCAGCAGCTGATGCGCATCGATCGCGAAGACACCCATCCGCTCTCCGCGGCGATCGAGGACGAATTGATCGCCAGGGCGATCGCCGCGGCGGAGGCCAGCGACATCGTCGTGCTGTCGGACTACGGCAAGGGCGTGCTGTCGGACCGCGTGCTTCGCGCCGTCATCGACCGCGTCAACGGCCTTCGCAAGAAAATCCTGGTCGATCCGAAGCGCCAGGATTTTGCCGCCTATCGCGGCGCGACGATTTTGACCCCCAACCGCGCCGAACTCACGCTGGCCACCGGCATGCGCTGCGAAAGCGACGAGGAAGCGGAAACCGCGGTGCGCCGCGCGCAGGAGCGCTGCCCCGCGGACATCGTTCTGACGCGCGCCGAAAAGGGCATTTCGCTTTTTCCGCGCGACGGCGCGCCGACGCATGTTCCGACGGTTGCGCGCGAAGTCTTCGACGTTTCCGGCGCCGGCGATACTGTGGTGGCGCTGCTCGCCGCGGTGTTGGCCTCCTGCGACGACGTGGTCGCGGCGATGAAAGTCGCCAATCATGCGGCCGGCATCGTGGTCGGCAAAGCCGGCACGGCGACTTTGACGCATGCGGAGCTGCTGGCCTCGCTGGGCACGAGCTCCATCGCGAGGGACATCGACGGGGGGCTCGTGGATCTCACGCAGGCGCTCGTCCTGCGCTCGGCGTGGCGGGACGCGGGCTACACGGTGGGCGTGGCCAATGGCTGTTTCGATCTCCTGCACCCCGGACATGTTTCGCTGATCCGTCAGGCGGCCCAAAACTGCGATCGTCTGATCATGGCGCTGAATTCCGACGCCTCGGTCAAGCGCCTGAAAGGTCCGACGCGGCCCGTGCAGAACGAAAGGGCGCGCGCCGAGGTCATCGGCGCCGTCAAGGGCGTGGCCCTGGTCGTGCTGTTCGACGAAGACACGCCCTACGAGCTGATCAAGGCGCTGCAGCCCGACGTGCTGATCAAAGGCGCGGATTACGCCGGCAAGGAAGTCGTCGGCTCCGACATCGTCGAATCGCGCGGCGGCAAGGTGGTGCTGGCGCAACTGGTCGACGGCCAGTCGACGAGCAAGTTGATTGCGTCGGCGAAGTGAGCGGCGCGACCCGCGCGTCGTCGCTCCTGCCGTATTGGCGCCGCAACCAATCTGATTTACAGCGGAATCCTGCGGCTTGCGCTCCTTCTCCCGCTCTGCGGGAGAAGGAGACGCCGGGCGTCGCGGTTTCGTCTCTTCCGAACGGTCCAACACCGAAAGCAAGCGCAAGGCTCGGGAGACTTTTTGGAGGCTGCGTCAGCCGAGGTCCCGTGTTTCCTTGCTTTGGCTGAATTTGTAGTAGCGCGTTGCGGAGACGACGAGCAGAACGACGGCGCACCCCACGGCGCCGACGATTCCTTGTTGCGTTTCGGCGATCAAACCGTTGCGCGCCCAAAGCGCGTCGCCGGCGACGAGCTCGCCGCCAGCCCAGCCCAGGATCGCGGCTCCGCCCCAAACCAAAATCGGAAAGCGTTCCATCAGCGAGATCAGGAACCCCGCGCCGAACATCACCAGAGGCGCTGATAAGGCCAAGCCGAACACGATCAAGCTCATGGAGCCGTGCGCCGCCGCCGCGATGGCGAAGACGTTGTCCAGAGACATGACCGCGTCGGCGACGACGATCGAAGCCACGGCGCCGAACAAGGTCCGTTTGGCGTCGATTTCTTTGCTTCCCGCTTGCTCGAAGGGCAGCTTTATCGCGATGAAAACGACGAGCAAGCCGCCGAAGATTCGCAGACATTCGACGCCGAGCAAATGGACGATGACCAGCGTGAAGGCGATCCGCAACGCCACGGCGCCGAGGGCGCCGAGAACGACTCCGAGACGCCGTCTCTCTTCGGGCAGGCCGCGGCAAGCCAGCGCGATCAAAATTGCGTTGTCTCCGGAAAGGAGAATGTTGATCCACACGATCTCGAAAATGCTCCAAACAAGCGTCAAGCTGTCGGGCATGGGCTCCATCCAACGCGGGCCGGACTTTTCCTTACGAGCTTTCGATCCCCGTGCCGGACGGCGTGTAAATGAAAAAGCCGACGCGTCCAAGACGGTCCCGCTTGACGCGCGCCCAAAGGCTTGCGCGCCGATCGGCCCTGCATCGGCCGATCGGACGCCTTCGTTCGAGCAGCATTCTCATTCGAAAAACCGCGGCGGCTTTCTCCGGATTCCTCTTCAGACGAGGTAATAGACCGCGGAGTTCGCGGCCCGTTCCGGGAAGCTGTCGGCTGCGAGTCGATAGGCTTTGCGCACGGCGGCGAGGGTCGCGGAATAGTCCTTTTCCTCTTCGGCGAAAATCAGCTCCTCGCCATGCCGCTTCGCGATTCCCATCCGGTGCAGCGCCGCCTGCAGATCGGGGCGGACGCCGGCCAACAGAACCGTCAGGCCTTCCTGATGCGCTTCCTCGAGGAAGACGTCGAGCACCTCCAGCGCGACCGCATCGGGACTTCTCACGCGCTTCAGACGCAGCACGACATAGCGGACATGGCGCCTCTTGGCTTCGTCCGCAGCGGCCCGCAGCTGCTTTTCGAGGTCGGGCGCCGCGCCGAAGAAGAGCTCTCCTTCGAAATCGTAGATGAGCACGTCTCCCCCCCAAGGGTCGGAGGCGATCCGCGCCCGCAAGACCTGTTCCGGCGCGACGACGAGCTCCTGCACTTTGAGCCGCGCCGTGCGCAGCGTGTACCAGACGATCGAAACCGCGGATCCGATGAGAATCGCGAACTCGACCTCGATGAACACGGCGGCGAGGCCCGTCGTAAACAGCAGGATCGCGTCGGCGCGAGAGGCGGTCGCCGTGTAGCGAATGCGCTCCAAGTCGATGAGGCGCGCTGCGGCGACGATCAGCAGCCCCGCGAGGACGGCTTTCGGAATATAGGCGGCGAGCGGCCCCAGCAGCAGAACGACGACCGCGACGATCGCCGCCGTGAACACGCCGGAAAAGCGCGTCTTCGCTCCCGCGTGATAGTTGATCGCCGTGCGCGACAACGATCCCGCGCCGGGCATGCAGCGAAAGAAGCCGCCGACGAGATTGCCCAGCCCTTCCGCGAGGCACTGGCGGTTGTAGTCGAGCGGTTGGCGCGACTTGTGCGCGATCGCCTTGGCGATCGCCAGCGCCTCGAGCAGACCGAGAATGCCGATCGACAGCGCGGAGGAAGAGAGATTGAACAGCCATTCGGATTTCAGCGTCGGAATATGGAAAGAGGGCAGGGCCGGGGGAATCGCCTCGATCAACGGAATTGCCGACTTCACGCCGGGCGCCGATTGAGACCATCCGAGGAAATAGGCCGCGCCGGACAGCAGGATCACGGCGAGCAGCATCTCGATCTGCGGCAAGCCGAGACGGCGCATGAGCTTGCGTCCGTAGACGGCGAAGAGGATCGCGCCGCCGCTGATCAGCATGGCCTTATAGTTGAAGGGCCCCGGCTGGGTGAGCGTCTGATAGAGGCGATTGAGCACATGCTGGTGGCCGGTGCCTTGCGCCTTGACCCCGAGCGCGCTGGCGACCTGGCCGATGATGGTCAGAAAAGCCGCGCCGGCGATGAAGCCGGTCACCACGGATTCCGAAATGTAGCGCGTCACGTCGCCGAGGCGCGTCACGGCGATGACGATCTGCACGACGCCGACCATCGTCGCCAGCAGGAACATGGCCTCATAGGCGTCGAGCTTGGCGTCGGGGTCGATGAAGGCGAGCGCGCTGAACACCACCAGCGAAACGGCGCCCGTCGGCCCGTTGACGAGATGGTTCGAGGAGCCAAAGATCCCCGCAATTGCGGTGAAGACGATCGCGGTGTAGAGGCCGAAGCGCGGATCGACGCCGGCAATCAGCGCATAGGCCATGCTCTGCGGCAGCGAGATCGCCGCGACCGTCGCGCCGGCGATCAAGTCCTTGCGCAAGTTCGCAAAGGAGGGCGCGCCGAACCAGCTGCGCGCCGAGGGTGAAGGAACGAATACGGCCTGGGTCATTCTCGGCGGTCCTGTGTGGTGTCTTGGCGCTCGCGGCGCCCTCGTTCAGTCGTTGCGCGGCTTGGGAACATAGATCGTGTCGATCACGCCGTTTTCGGCAAAGAACTTCTGCTGCGCGTCGCTCCAGTCGCGCGCAATCACCGTTATCGGGAACAAAATCAGTTCCGGAAAACGCTGGGCGTGTCGCGCCAGCACGGTCGGGTTGGAAGGGCGATACCCCTCCGCCGCGATGATCTCCTGCGCCTCGTCGGTGAAGAGAAAGCGCAGATAGGCCTCGGCGAGCTCGGCGCTCTTGTGCTTTTCGACATTGGCGTCCACCCAGGCGACGGCGGGCTCGGCGAAGATGCTGATGGACGGATAGACGATCTCGAGCGCGCCCTTCGATTCATCGACTTCGCGCAGCGCCTCGTTTTCCCAGGCGACGTTGACGTCGCCCTTCTTTTCGATGGCGAAAGCCACGCCCGCGACTCGGGCCGCCGCGGGAAGAAACGGCGCGTGTTCGTAGAGGGACTTCAAGAAGCTTCGCGCCTCGTTCTCGTCGCCGCCGCGGTCGACGACATATCCCCAGGCGGCGAGCGCCGCGAGCTTTCCGTTGCCGGAAGTCTTCGGGTCGGGCACGATCACTTCGACCTTGGGGCGCACCAAGTCCGGCCAGTCGAGAATGTGGAGAGGATTGCCCTTGCGCACGACGAACACGATCGTCGAGTGGTAGGGCTGGGCGTCGTCGGGAAGACGCGTGCGCCAGTCCTTTCCGATCAGCCCGCGCTTCTCGATGCCCTCGATGTCGGAGGGAAGGCCCAGCGTGACGACGTCGGCCGCCTGTTCTCCGGTCGCCACCAATCGGGCCTGATAGGAGGAGCCGCCATGCGACTGGCGGATCGCAACCGTCTCTCCCGTCTCCTTTTCATAGCGCGCGGCGAAAACCGGATTGAGACGTTGGTAGAGTTCGCGCGTCGGATCGTAGGAGACGTTCAGAATTTGATGCGCGGCCTGACCGTGCACGTTTTTGATCGTAATCAGCGCGCCGGCGATCACACAGGCCGTCACGGCGCCCGCATTGAGCCACGAAATCCGCATCCCTCACTCACTCCTCCACTCGGCGGTTTTCTACGCCGCGCTTCATCATCAAGTCCATCGAACAAGTCGACTAAGGCGCCTGCTTCGCCGCGCGCTTTGCGCAGACGGAGCGAACTCAGGGGCTAGACGCCGTCGAAGGCAGAAGGCGCATCGATCAGATCCGGAAATTCGACGAGGGTCTCTTCCCCCGCGGCGTTCAGCGCCGGGCGGAAAGGTTCGGCCTCGAGCTCTTCGGTCGGCGCCGACAGCCTGATGAAATCCCGGCGTTCCGAGGCGCGCGCCAGGCATTTCAGATCGTTCCACCGCGCGGCGAGCACGAGCGCCGCGCCGATGTTCGAAGCGAGCCCCGCCTGCAAGCTTCCGAAGCCTGCGACGAGGCCGCCTGCGGCGCCGAACAGGTTCGCGATGTACACCTTGCGGTAGTCCGCGCGCAGCCTTGCGAGATGCGCCAGCGCGAGCTGCCTGACCGTGAGGAGCCCGTCGAGATCGGACTGCAGCAGGATCACGTCGGCGGAGTCGTCGAGCAGAGTCGCGACTCCCCCCACCGAAACGCTCACGGCGCTCGCGGCGATCGAGGTCCTCGCTTGCGGCGACGCGCCGTCGCCCACCCAAATCGCGCGTCGGCTCAATCCCCTGATCGCGTCGGCCTTGGCGGCGGCGTCGAGCCCGCCGATCGCCGTTTCGACGCCGGCGTCCGTGGCGATCGCGCGCGCCCTGGCCTGCGGCAGGCTGGAAAGATGGACGAAGCGCGCATTCGGATTGCTCGACTGCAATATGTCGACGACCGAGTCGCCGACGGGCTCCCGGCGCTCGAAAGCGACCGCGCCGATCACGCGTCCGGCGCGCGCCACCCAGAGCGGACGCAAGTCCGGATCTTGCGGGTCGAGTTTCGGGTCGAGCTCGACGCCCGCCGCGCCGAGGGAAGGCGCCAGAGCGTCGGGGATCGCGAGTTCGCTGCGATGGACGTAAGCCGTGGTGGCAACCTCCAGCAAGGCGCCGAAATCGTCCCCGAAGCGGATGGCGCCGGCGAGCCGTCGCCGACGCTGTATTTGCGGCAGCACGATCTGGCTCTGCGCGCTCTCTCTACGCAGCGCCTTCGCGCGCGCGTCGCCGCGCCTGCAAAACGCCGCGGTCGCGATCGAGAGCACGGTGCGCTCGTCCTCCTCGTCGGCGGTGGCGACGAAACTCACCGCCACTTGCGCGCGTTCGAGTCCGGCGCTGTCGTCGAAGACATAGACGTTGGCGCCGAGCAGACGATCGAGCGCGCTGGGCCTGCGCAGGAAGATTCCCTGGCGCAACCCCTCCGCGACGCCGGTCATGGTCGACAGCTGCGCGCTCAGGCGCGGCGCCGTCGCGTAGTCGGGACGAATGAGCGCTTGGGAAATTCTCGGCGTGCGCGTCGCGATGAGGCTCAGCGCGGCAAGCGCGAGCGCCGGCTTGGCGTTGCGATTTGCGACGCGTTCGACCTCGGCGCTCGAAGGAAGGTGAGAGATGGGGCCGATCGGCAGGCTGGCCGATATGGCGCTCGCGGACGACGCGCCGGCCTCGCGCAAGACGCGCACGGCCAAGGACCCGGCGCGCAGATAGGTGGAGGCGTAAACCCTGTCGCCGGGAACCTTGTCGATCGCGCCCATGACGCCGGTCAGCATGTCCTCGTCCACCGCGCCGAGTCCCTCGGCGACCACGCCGTCGACCGGTATGTAGTCGCCGGAACGCAGGTGCACGATGTGGCCGACGGTCAGACGGTCGATGTCGATGCGGGTTTCCACGCCGTCCTTGGCGCGCAGCCGCGCCCAGACGAAGCGACGGCGGGAATTGCCGAACAGCGCGCGATCGCAGGCGAGCGCGAGCCTCTGCGACAGCCGTGGCCAGCTCTGCATGAACACGGCCATGACCGTGGACGAGAACGGCATTCCGCTCAACAGCATGAACGCCATGCCGGTCGCATAGAGCATCGGCAAACCGACCTTGCCGCGAGACAGCTGCCGCGCCGCCTCGATCACGTTCGGCAGGCCGTAAAGCGCGACGCCGACCATCGCGAAGGGCCGCAAGGCGGGCTGGAAATACTGCGCCGTCGCCGCAAGGCCCAGCAGCCCGCCGGCGACGACGAGCTTCGTGGCCGAGAGCGGCGGCGTCATCTCCTCGAGCAGCGTCGGCCAGGATTTTTCGACGGCTCCGACGAGCCGTTCCGCGTCGATCACATCCGGATCGAAGTTGACCCAGACGCTTGCCGTCAGCAGATTCGTCGTCAGCGCCTCGACGCCGTGGATCGACGCGAGCTCCGTTCGAAACCGGTGCAAGACGTCCCGGCGCCGGCGCAGGGCCGGATGCGAAAACCGCAGGCGATCGTGTCGATGCCGCGTGACGCGCCATGTCGTCAGCGCGTCGCCGAGACGGGTCACGCGCACGGCGGTCTCGGCGACCGACTCGTCCAGCCGCAGCGACGCGACCTGGCGAACCAGATGGTCCCGCGTCGCCGCCTCCAGTCGCTCCGCCCCGCGAAACGCCGCGGCGAGCTTCGGCCAGACGGCCGAGTCCGTCGCCGAGGGGGCGAGGCGAACGTCGATCCGCGCCTGCCGGCGGCGGAAGGTGACGTCCTCGACCTCCTTGAGGCCGAAGGCGCGCGTCAGAAACTCCCGCGCCGTCGCATCCCAGCCCGGCTCGAACAGCAGCGCGCTCTCGATCGACACGCTGGTCGGCGACAGCCGCACGATGCGCCCGAGGGGCGGCGCCGTGGGAAGTCCGGGCGCCTCCGTCTTGACCGCTTTGCCGCGCGGCCTGCGGGGTTTGAGCGCGACGCTGGCGCGTTTCGGCATTGAGTCGGCCTCGAGGATCACAGTTTACCTAGCTAATCGATTTACTTGACTTGATCAGCTTTGTCATTAGTTTGTCATGAAAATCTGAGCGGCCGGGGGAATTCGATGGGAAGAGACCAGGCGCCGGCGCGAACCGCCGAACGTCGTTTGAAATTTTCGTCCGTCCGCGGACTCGAAGGCCGGAACGTCTCGGGACAGGCGCCGGGGGACGACGAGTTTCGCGCCTCGTTGGTGTCGATTGGGGAAACTTTCACGGCGGCCTATGTCGCCGTCGCCCGGCGGCTGCTGCTTGGCGTCGAGGCGTTGCAGGACGGCCAGGCGCAGCGGCGCGCGGCCAATCTGCGCAGCGGCGCGCGCCCTGCGTCGTTCCCCAACCATCGCTCCCATGATGAGGGATGATCTCCCATGACGCCGAAAGCATCGCTCGCCCTCGAATCGTTCGAGGAGTTCGTCCCCGTCGAAGCGCCGTCGCGCCCCGCGCCGCCCGCGCCGATCCCGCGGGACGACGCGCAGGCCCGCGCGGCGCAGGTCGATGTTTTCTGGGACGAGGACGGGACGCCGGCCGTCGAGATCGTCAATCCTGAGATTTTCGGCGAACCTCGGAGCGCCGAGGCGCGCGCCTTCTATACGCGAGTCTTCGCCGCGGCCGAGGTGGAGAGCCTGCGCGTCGACGCGTCGCAAGCGCGGGCCGAGATTCGCTTCCATGCGGAAAGCGACGATCCTCGGCGGGGGCTCCAGGCGCTCGCCGCGGCTTTCAGGAAGCTGGACGCCTCCCTTGCGCGGGCCGTCGCCGTCGCGGACTATCTCGGCCGCGATCCCGAATTGCAGCTCTTTCGTTACGGACATTGGATATCGACCTGGGTCGTCAAACACGAAATCCCGGGCCGAATCCGTCTGCACAACCCCGCCTTGTTTCGGCGCCGCGAACTTCGTCAATCGATCGAGAGCGAATTGACGAACACGCTCGGCGTCGATCGCTTCTCGACTCAGGAACTGACCGGCAGCGTCCTGATCCACTACAACCCGAGCCAGATTCAAAAGCATCAGATCGTCGAGATCCTCGACCAGGCGCTCGAGAAGGCGATCGAGGACGGGCCTTCGCCCGTCGATCTCGATCTCCCCGTCTCGGTCGCCTCGGTGATTCTCGCCGCGGCGAGCCGTTTCGCTTTTCCCGTCCTCACGCCGCTCAGCGCCGCGGTGTTCCTCTATTCGGTGATCCCAAGCTTCAAAGGCGCCTATCGCGTCGCCTTCGAGGAGAAGCGTCTGGGCGTGGACCTGTTGGACGCGATCGTCGTCGCAGCCTGCCTCGCCACCAACCAAATCTTCGCAGGCTCGGTTCTCGGCCTCACCCTCAGCATCTCCCGCAAGCTCGTCGAGAAGACCGAGCAGGACTCGAAGCGGATGCTGGTCAACGTGTTCGGCAAGCAGTCGCGCTTCGTCTGGCTGGAGAAGGACGGCGTCGAAGTCGAGACGCCGCTCGAGAAGTTGGTCGTCGGCGACGTGATCGTCGTGCATACGGGCGAATCCGTGCCCGCCGACGGCGAGGTCGTCGACGGCATGGCGATGGCGGATCAGCATGCTCTGACGGGAGAATCCGCGCCGGTCGAGAAGATCAAGGGCGACCGGGTGCTGGCGGCGACGACGCTGATCGCCGGCAAGATCCGAGTCGCGGTGACGAGCGCCGGCGAAGAGACGACTTCGGCGAAGCTCGCGCAGATTCTCAACGACACCGCCGGCTACACGCTCGACGCGCAGTCGAAGGGCGAGAAGCTCGCGGATCGGGCGGTGGCGCCGACTCTCGCGCTGGGCGCCATCAGCCTCGCCGCGCGCGGCGTCAACAGCGCGGTCGCGGTCGTCAACTGCGATCTGGGCACCGGCATCCGCATGGCGGCGCCGATCGCCATGCTGTCCTCGCTGACGCTCTGCGCGCAGCAGGGCATCCTCGTGAAGTCCGGGCGCGCGCTCGAGACCATGAACGACGTGGACACGTTCCTGTTCGACAAGACGGGAACGCTCACGCGCGAGCGCCCGGAGGTCGGACGCGTCGTGACCTTCGAAGGCTACGACGAAAGCCAGATCCTGCAATGGACGGCGGCGGCGGAGAACAAGTTCAGCCACCCCATCGCCAAGGCCATCCTCGACAAATTCGGCGAGCTGGGCCTGCCCATGCCGAAGACCGACGATTCGAAATATTCGGTCGGCTACGGCATCACGGTCGGCGTGGACGGTCACACCGTGCGCGTCGGCAGCGCCCGCTTCATGCAGCACGAGGGAATCCCGTTCCCGAGCGAGATCGATCGCGAGATCGAGCGGGTCCATGACGAGGGACACTCGCTGATCATGGTCGGCGTGGACGACAAGCTCGGGGGCGCGATCGAGATGAAGGCCGCGGACCGCGGCGAGGTCGCGGATGTGATCGCGGGTCTGCGGGCGCGCGGCGCGGATCATCTGGCGATCATTTCCGGCGACCATGAGCGGCCGACGCGCAAGCTCGCCCAGCGGCTCGGGATGGACCGCTACTTCGCGGAAGTCCTGCCGCAGGACAAGGCGGGCTACGTCCAGACTCTGCAAAAGGAAGGCCGGCGCGTCTGCTTCATCGGCGACGGGGTCAACGACTCCATCGCGCTCAAGAAGGCGGACGTGTCGATCTCGCTTCGCGGCGCGTCCAGCATCGCGACGGACACGGCGCAGATCGTCTTCATGGAGGAGAGCCTGCAAAAGCTCCTTCATTTGTGCGACATCTCCAGAGATCTGCAAGGAAACATCGACCGCAGCTGGCGCATGATCGTGGGCGCCAATCTCGTCTGCGTCGCCGGCGCGCTGTTCGGCAACTTCGGCGTCATGCACTCGATGGTCTTCAACCAGATCGGCGGCCTTCTCGCCGTGGGCAACGGCCTGCTGCCCTTGCGCAAAGCGGCGCAATTGCAGCGGGAGAAGGATCGGCTCGCGGAGTTTCTCGCGGCGCATGCGGCGCTCGGATCGCCTTCCGGCGGCGAGTCCTCGAGCCTCCGCCGCGGCTGATCGGCGATCCGGAGGGTCGAAGCCTTGGAGAAACGTTACGGGCGCGCCCAATTCCTGAGAGACGCGCTCTCATTGGGCCTTCCGACGCATCTGGCTTTTTCCCGGACGGCGTTGCGGCGTCAGCGCGATCGGCTGATCCGCGAGCACCATCCGGACCGGGGGGGAGACAATGAGAAGGCCCAAGAGGTCAATGAAATCTATGCCCGCATGAGCAAATGGCTCGACGCGCGTTACAAGCCGGGCTCGCGTCGGGCCGAAGCGTCGCTCGACGAGCCTGAGGGAGAAAGCCTTCCTGGAAAACCTTCCCGGCTCGTCAAAAAGGCCGCCGCCGTGGCTTTATGGACGGTGACGATGATCGTCTCCACTTATGTCGCGTCCAGGAAGTCGAAACGACCTTGAGGCGGCGGACGCCGCTCAAGGCGCGGCGTTTCTCTCTCGCGCCCTGGCGAACAACCTGCGTTTCGGTTGCCGCTGAGCTTCCAAGGTCTCGGGGGTCACGAAGCCGGCGCCCATCAGCACCTCCTCGATTCGCTCGGTCAGCTGCTTCTTGCGTTCCGCGGTGAACAGCACGCGGGCCCAAGCCGGCGCAGCTCCATAGAGTTCGACTCTCTCCGTCAAAAAGACGACCTCGATGACGACCGGCTCGACGGAGATGCGCAGGAAATCCTCTTCTTCGCCCTTGTGCCAGCTTCGCGCCACGTCTTGTCCGAAGGCCGCCGCGTTGTCGTCGATGTGCTTGTCGATGATCGTGCGCTTTTCCGGCGTCAGCGGGCTGACGATGGTGTAGACGTAAAACTGTTCAAGCTCCATCGCTTCGCCTCTTCAACTCGTTCAATCTTTGCGACTCGGCCAATCGGACACGCCGCGCGCGCGTTCGGAGCGCGCGTCCGCCGGTCGCGTCCGGAACGGCCGGCGCATCGATGCGGTCCGGAAAGTCCGACGCGAACAGCAATAGCAGATGGCTCCAGCCGAGGCGCAAGAGGTCTTCGAGGCCTTGCTCGATCCGATCCACGAGCCAGACGGCGGCTTCCAGACGCAGGCGCTTCAGGCAATCGACGAGCCATCTCCTGGTCGCCGCCCAAAGCTGCTTGCCCGACAGCGCATTCGCGACCGCGACGGCGAGAGCGGCGACTCCGGCGACGGCGCCGATCATGACCGTCAAGCCGTCCCGCTCCGCCAGACCGATCGACATCAGAAAGGCGGAGGCTGCGTGGTTCGCCGTCAATCCGAGGAAGGGAATCATGGTGGCGAGGCCGAGCAGAAACAGCAGAAGACCAAGCGCGACGCTGACTCCGGGATGAAACACCCAGTCCCATCTGGGCTCGACGAAGGCCTCCGCGCTCTCGAGCAGATTGGCGACGGCGCCGATCAAAGCCGCAAGGGAGCTTCTCGGGATCTTTCGCCTGAGCAGCGCGCGCGGAAGCTTGATCTCTTGCCGCCGAAAAGCGAGCTGTGCGCCGACCGCGCCGGTCATGACGCCCGAGAGATGTCCGACGTCCGGAGCCTCGAAGACGCCGGCCGCCGAAAACAGCGCGAGCGTCGGACCGTGCTGGCCTTCGCCGAGCGCCGCGACGATCCTTCGGATGCTGAAATGACGGGCGCGAGGGTTGGAGGAAAGAATGCGCCGAAGCCGCTGCGCAGGCCGGTCGGGGGCGCGCGTGGGCGCGCGGAGTGGAAAAGCCTCGTGAAGGCGGCGCGCCGCCGTCAGGAGCCTGTCGCGCCGGCGTCTCGGGCTGCGTCGCGATGCGACAACCTCAGTGGGGCTGAGGATTTCGCGTTCATCGTAGCGACATTTGGCTGTCATGTATTTGACATATCCCGTCTTAGTCGATAGAACGAGTCATCTAAGAGGATAAAGGCCTCGCCGGGCATGTCAATCACCGGTGGGCCACGCGGCGGAAACCTCACCTCGCGAACGCGGATGGACAGACGCTGAAGGACCCAACAGTGACAGCAAAAGCCGGGCTCGCGGCGGCTCCCGTTCAAGACTTTCGGCTGCGGTCCGAATGCCTATCTTACCTCGAGGTGCTCGCGCAGTCGGTTTCGGTCATCGCGCCGTCGACCGTGCCCGCGGCGATTCTCGGTCTGATCTTCGCCTCTGCCGGCAACGGAACGTGGCTCAGCTTTCTCATCGGCATGCTCGGGCTCGTTCTCGTCAGTTACAACATCAATCAATTCTCGCGCCGCTCCGCCTCGGCAGGGTCTCTCTACAGCTTCATCGTCAAAGGACTGGGGCCGACGACCGGGGTGCTCGGCGGCTGGGCGCTGCTCTTCGGCTACATGCTGACGGGGATGTCGACGCTGTGCGGCTTCAGCGTGATTGCGAGCAATTTTCTCGGCGAATTCGACCTGCATCCTCCCGTGGTGCTGCTCTATGCGCTCGGCGCCGGCGGCGCGTTCCTTTTCGCCTATAAGGAGGCGCAGCTTTCCGCTCGAACCATGCTCCTCTTCGAAGGAGCGGCGCTTGCGTCCGTTCTGGCGCTCGGAGTCATCATCTGGCGCCACAGCGGGTTTCAATTGGACGTGGAGCAGGTGCGACTCGGCGGCGCCTCCCCCGGCGGCGTTCTGGCCGGCGTCGTGCTGGTCGTCTTCGGCTTCTCTGGCTTCGAGAGTTCGACCGCGCTCGGGGAGGAGGCGAAAGACCCGTTGCGTTCGATCCCCAAATCGGTCCTGCAGAGCGTCGTCGTCTCGGGACTGGTCTTCATCTTCATGGCCTATGTCGTGGTGCTCGGCTTCAAGGGCTTTTCGGCCGATCTCGACAAGTCGGATTCACCGCTCTTCTATCTCGCGACGGAACTGGGCTGGCCGCGGCTCGGGGCCTTCATCAACGTCGGCATCCTGCTGAGCTTCTTTTCCTGCACGCTGGCGTCGATCAATTCGACGGCGCGAATCGTCTATGCGATGGCGCGCCACGGCCTGATGATCGAAGCGCTCGGGGCGGCGCACGAGAAGAACGAGACGCCTCACGTCGCAGCCGCCTTCGCGGCGGCGATGACCTTCGTCGTGGCGACCGGGGCCTATCTCCTCGGCGCGTCGCCGTTCGAGAGCCAGGGCTACTTCGGCACGCTCTGCAGTTTCGGCTTTCTCTCGGCCTATATGCTGGTGTCCGCAGCGGCTCCAGCCTATCTCCACAAGATCAAGCAGTTCGACAAGCGCGTGCTGCTGGTTTCCGTGCTTGCGGTCAGCTTCATGATCCTGCCGTTCCTCGGGGTGGTGGGGGTGCCGGGAAGCGAGCTGTTCCCGCCGCCGAAGTTCCCGAACAATCTGCTCGTGTGGGTTTTCGTCTTCTACATGGTGGGAGGCGCCCTCTGGCTCTTCGCGTTGAAGATCGTCAATCCGCGCAAGCTTCCGGCGCTCTCGAAAGTGATGGACGATGGCCGCGCCCCGGCGATCGCAGGCAGGGGCCCGGCGTTTGCAAAGGATATCCGCGTCGACTGAACGAAGAGTTGGGCGGGGAATCGGACAATCAGGAGGTTGAAGATGAGCACGAAGGAAGCAACGGTACATTCGGATCCACTCTCGAGCCTGGGAGACGCACTGGAGACGGCCGCGGAATCGCTCGGAGACGCCACGTCCAACGCGCGCGTCTCGGCGAAGATCGCGGCGCGGAAGGTGAAGCAGACGGCCCATTCGGGAATCTACCACACCGCCTACGGCGTCTCTTTCGGCGTCGTGTTCAGCGCCGTGTTTCTGGTCGAACTGCTGCCCGAAAACAACGTCGTCCGGCGCGGCCTGGAGGATGGCGCCGAGGCCGGCTTCGATTCGGCGGTCGCCAAAGCCGAGGCGCGGCGGGCGAAGCGCCGCACCTACGTGGAAAAGCCCGCGGAGGCTGGAAATGCAGGCGGGCACGTCAGCTAGAGGCTTCGAGAGCGCCGGTGGGGCGAGCCCGTGGCGGGCGGGCGCGAGAGCCTGCCCGCAGCCGCGGCGCGACGACGACCTCGGGCCCGCCGCGCGCCGCCGCTCGCGTCACGCGAGCCCGACGGCCTTCGAAAGCGCGGCAAGCAGACCATCGGGTGCGGAGGCTCCACCGGGCAAGTGGGCGGCGGCGCTCGCGGCCGCGCTGGAGTGGGTCTACGACAACGCAACCTCGGGATCGGTCGAGCTGGCGGAGAGCTATCGTCTCAAATGGGCGGGCGATCGCGAACAGAGCATCGGCGATCTCATCGGCGCCCATACGCGCTACGCGGCGATGGTCGGCTTCATGACCGGCATCGGCGGCATCGTCAGCGCGCCGGTCGCAGCGCCGCTGAACCTCAGCTCGGTCATCGTGATTCAGGTCAGGATGATCGCGGCGATAGCCCATTTGCGCGGCTACGCCTTGACCGATCCCAAGGTGAAGACGCTGGTCTTCATCTGCCTGACCGGATCGGGTGCGGCGGCCCTGGTCCAGGAGCTCGGCTACAGTGTCGGGAAGCGGATCAGCGCCCGCGTGCTGGCGCATGGGACGCGGATCACCGCGCAGAAATTCAACGCCACGCTCGGTCGGCACTTGCTGCTGCGCTACGGCGCGCGCAAATGCGCCGTGCAGGCCGCGCCGGTGATCGGCGGAATCGTCGGCGGCGCGATGGATGCGAGCGTGACGCTCGGCATCGGCGCGACGGCCAGGACGATTTTCAAGCCGCTCGGTCAGCGCGCCTACGCGTGAAGCAGATTCGACGCGCATAGGGAGGCCGTCATGGAGGATCGTCGCAAAAGCTCGCTCGCTTTGGCGGTCGCGCTCGCGGTTTGCGCCGCCGACGCGCGCGCGCGCGACACGGAAAGCGCCTTCGACGCCGCGAAAGTCGGGGCGCCTTGGGGCGGCTTTTACGCGGGCTCGATCGTCGCCTACGGCGTCGGCAAATCGTCCTATGGCGCGTGGCCTTTCGCCTGGCCGGCATTCGGCTCGGTCGCGCTTTATGGACAAGACGGTCAATTTGGCCCCGTCTCGGGCGGACTGCAGGCTGGCTACAACCACATCCTCCCCTCCGGCCTGCTCCTCGGCGTTCAGACGAGCCTACAGTTCCCCGACAGGATGAACAGCAACCTGCCGATATTCTATCCGAGCAACGGAAGTTCCGTCGTCAACGACGAAATCCAGATCTTCGGCGCCGTCAAAGGCAGGTTGGGCTATGTCTACCGCGACTGGCTGTTCTACGCGGCGGGAGGCTTCGCCTATGATCGCGACCACATGGTCAGCACGGACGGCGCCGGCGACGTCGATCTCGGCTATGTCTGGCGCGCGGGGTGGACGGCGGGCGGCGGTCTCGAGTTTCCGCTGACGGGGAACTGGACCGCCCAACTCGAAGCGGGATTCTATCGCTTCGCCGGCAAGGGGATCTATTTCCCGACGGCGATGACCAATTTCAATTCGAACCTCTCTGTGTTCACCGCGCATGCGGGCCTCGTCTACCAGTTCGGCGCGGAGACCAAGCCCGAGAGCGCGCGCAAACGAGAAGACTCCTCGCTCGTCGAGGCGTGGAGCATTCATGGTCAGTCGACCCTCATCGGGATGTACGGCTTCCCCTTCCACGCGGACTACAGCGGCGCCAGCAGCCTCTACAACGGCGCGCAGCTGCGAGACACTTTGAGCATGACCGGGTTTCTCGGGGTGAAGTTCGTCAACGGCACGGAGCTCTATTTCAATCCGGAGCCTTTTCAGGGCTTCGGTCTCAGCGAAACCCACGGCGTCGGCGCCTTCCCCAACAACGAGGCGCAAAAGGCCGGCTATTACTATCCCCATTACTATACTGCGCGACTATTCCTGCGTCAGGTCTTCGGCCTCGGCAGCGCGCAGGAGGATCTCGCGGACGGGCCCAACCAGGTCGCGTCCAAAGTGGACGTCTCGCGGATCACCTTCACTTTCGGCAAGCTGTCGATCCCCGACGTTTTCGACAACAACACCTATGCGCACGACGCCAGAACGAGCTTCATGAACTATGCGCTCGTCGATGCGGGCGCTTTCGACTACGCCGGCGATCAGAAGGGCTATTCCTGGGGCGGCGTGGTCGAGCTGAACCAAAAGAACTGGGCGATCCGCGCCGGATATTTCCTCAGCCCGAATGTTTCGAACAGCAACGATTACGACACGCGGGTTTTCGCGCGCGGGCAGTATCTCCTGGAGCTCGAGCAGCGATTTCCCTTGTTCGACCGGGCGGCCAAGCTTCGGCTCGGCGCGTGGGACACTCAATGCTACTGCGGAAGCTTTTCCGCGACTCTTTCGGATCCCGTGCTGAACAACGGCGCCGTCGATTCCAACGCGCCCGACATTGCAGGGACCAGAAAGTCGCGATCCGAATTCGGCTTCTACGGCAATTTCGAGCACGAGACCACCGACGATCTGGGATTGTTCGCGCGCGCGAGCTGGCGAAATGGCCAGACCGAGGTCATGCAATTCGCCGACATCGACCGGAGCCTGTCCGTGGGCGGCGTTCTGAAAGGCGGGAGCTGGGGGCGTCCGGACGACCGGATCGGCCTTGCGGGAATCGTCGGCGGTCTGTCCTCGAATTACCGGGATTTCCTGAAAGCCGGCGGGTTCGGCTTGCAGATCGGCGACGGCGCGCTGTCCTACCGCGCCGAAGAGGTTCTGGAGAGCTATTATCTCCTGACGCTGAACGAACAGACGGCGCTGACGCTCGGATACCAGTTCATCGCGAACCCAGCCTACAACGCCGCGCGGGGGCCGGTCTCGGTCGTCGGCGCGCGGCTGCACGTTCAATTCTGATCGGCCGCTGCGCGGACCGCCGGGCGCCCCCAACCCCCTCAGCCGAGATGCGTTCCGGCATAGGCCTGCGCCAGGGGGAACTCCAAATCGATCGAGGCCAGGCCAATCGCGCCGCCCGCCTCCACCGGCTCCGGGTCGGCGGGCCAGGCGCCGGAGCCGTCGCGGCGCAGCAGTTCGGCTTTTACGCGGGTCGAATGGACGACCAGAATCTCCTGGACCGAGGGCAGCGTCGTGTAGGCCATGACGTTTTCCCAGGTCTCGCTGGCGTTGCCGGGCGAGAGAACTTCGACCAGAAGAATGGGGTCCGGCGTCATGACGTCTCCGGCCCTCGCCGGCGCGCAGGTGACGCCGAGGTCCGGGACGCGAAAATTCCAGCTTGCCCGCACGCGCGGCTGCACGCCCGGCGCGATGACGACGCGGCAGCCGGGCCGGTTCGCGTCCAAGTGGCGCGTCAGGTGGTACGCCAGCCGACTGACGATCGTATTATGCACGTCGCTTCCCGGCGCCATCGCGCGCGGGACGCCGTCGATCAGCTCGTAGCGCGTGCCGGCGCCGTCGCCCGGCCAGGCGATGAAGTCGGCAATGTCCATCGGCGGCGGTTTGCGCTGAGTTTTGGTCATTCGAAGCTCGCCCATGTCGATCGTCCATAATGATCATTTTAGCACGAATCCACGCCCGTCAATTATCGGATCAAGCCCGCAACCGCGAGCGCCCCCTCCGCGTCCGGCGACTCCATGTCCTGTCCGGCGACGCCCTGTCCTTGACAGCAACAGTCTCTCGGGCAACGCTCCGCCATGCGATTCAACGACAAATCCGCACTCATGGCCGAGTTCGACTTGCGCGAACGCGAAGCGCGACGCGGCGAGGCGCGCCGATGACCGTGTTCAACGCCATCCGCATCGACAGGGACGCCGCCGGCTCCCGCGCGGCCTATGTCGCGATGACCGACGCCGAGCTGATGGACGGCGACGTCGAGGTCGCGGTCTCCCATTCGACCATCAATTTCAAGGACGGCCTCGCGATCACCGGCAAAGGCCCGGTCGTGCGGCGCTTTCCGATGATCCCCGGCGTCGATTTCGCCGGAAAAGTGACCGCGTCGCGGCATGCAAACTTCACGCCCGGCGATCTCGTCGTCGCCGGCGGCTGCGGGCTCGGCGAGGCGCATTTCGGCGGGCTCGCCGAAAAGGCCCGGGTTTCCGGCGACTGGCTCGTCGCGCTGCCTCGGGGCCTCTCGCCGGCCGAGGCGATGACCGTCGGCACGGCCGGCGTCACCGCCATGTTCTGCGTGATGGCGCTGGAGCGTTTCGGCATGTCTTCGGCGCGCGGGACGGTCGTCGTGACCGGCGCTTCGGGCGGCGTCGGCTCGGTTGCGGTCGCCTTGCTGGCCCGCGCCGGCTGGCGCGTCGCCGCCGTCACCGGGCGGCCGGAGGAGGCGGATTATTTGAAGCGCCTCGGCGCGGCCGAGATCGTCGACCGCGCTGAACTCGCCGAGGCGGGCAAGCCCTTGCAAAACCGGCGCTTCGCGGCGGGCGTCGATACGGTCGGCTCGGTGACGTTGGCCAACATCCTGTCGCAGGTCGACTATGACGGCGCGGTGGCGGCTTGCGGCAATGCGCGCGGCATGGAGCTGCCGGGGAGCGTCGCGCCTTTCATCCTGCGCGGCGTGTCGCTGCTCGGCGTCGAAAGCGTGCGCCCGCGCCTGGAGTTGCGCCGCGAGGCCTGGGCACGGCTGGCGCGCGAGCTGGACCACGCGGCGCTGGCGCGGATGCGTGAGACGATTCCCTTCGGCGAGGCGCTGGAGCGGGCCAAGCAGATCGTCGACGGCAAAGTGCGCGGGCGCATCGTCGTCGAGATGGGGTGACGAAACGCATTTTGCGTTGCAGCGCGAAGCTTGTATGAGGGCTGCGGCGTCTTCGGCGCGCCCGGGTTTCGCGCGGTCGAAACGCCCCCAACCCAGCCCGCCCCCGCTGCGCGGGAGAGGGAGCAGATTCGGCGCGGCATCGAGGTTGCGCGCGGCGTCGGCCGTCCTCTCCATCATCGAAATCTCCGCCGGGCGGCCATGGATCATCGAAGCAGCTGCACCAAGAGGCCCGACGGCGTGAGCGTTCCCGAAAAATCCCGCAAGGACCATTACCTGGCCGCTTCCGGCATCTTCCTTGTTTGCGCCGCCGCGCTCGGCTGGCCGTTTCTCTCCGGCCTCTACACCGCGCCCTGGGACGCCAAGGCGCATTTCCAGCCGCAATTCGCCTTTCTCGCTCATGCGCTGCACTCGAACCGGTCGCCTTTCTGGACACCCAACGTCTTCGCCGGCATGCCGCAGATCGCCGATCCGCAGTCGCTGATCTTTTCGCCCTTCTTCCTGCTCGCCGCCTGGCTCGTGCCGGAGCCGTCCTTCTGGCTCGAGGACGCCATCGTCCTCGCCATGCTGGCGATGGGCGGCCTCGCGCTGATCGCCTATTTTAGGGATCGCGGCTGGCATGCGGGCGGCGCGCTGCTGGCGGCGCTTTCCTTCGCCTATGGCGGCTCGGCGAGCTGGCGCATTCAGCACACCGGGCAGATCGAGAGCCTCGCCTGGCTGCCCGTGACGCTGTGGCTTTTCGCACGCGCGATGGACCGGCGCTCGGCGGCTTGGGGCGCGCTGGCCGGCGTCGCCGCCGCCTTCATGGTGCTGGGCCGCGACCAGATCGCCTTTCTGGCGATCTATCTCTTCGCGGCTTATGCGCTGTTCCGCATTTTGTCGGACGGCAAGCCCTGGGCGAGCGCGCTGAAACCGCTGCTCGCGGGGGGAGTCTGCGGCGGGGCGATCGTCGCGCTGCCCTTGCTGTGGACGCTGCTGCTCGCCGCCGACTCCAACCGGCCGGAGATCGACCTCGACGGCGCCTTCAAGGGCTCGCTGCCGCCGGGCGCCTTCTTCACGCTGATCTGCGCCAATCTCTTCGGCGTCGATGGGCCGCTGAAGGATTTTTGGGGGCCGCCGTCGCAAGCCTTCGGCACGACCGACATCTATCTCGCCCGCAACATGGCGACGCTCTACATGGGCGCGCTGCCGCTCGTCGCGATTCTCGCCGCGATGGGCAAGCGCTTCTTCGCCAGCGCGGAAATCCGCTTCTTCGCCGTGGCTCTCGTCGTCTTCGTCGTCTATGCGCTCGGCCGCTACACGCCGCTGTTCGCGCCGATGTTCCATATTCCCGGCGTCGATCTGTGGCGCCGCCCCGCCGACGCGACTTTTTTGATCGGCGTGACGCTCTCGATCCTCGGCGGCTATGGCCTCAGCCTGCTGCTGCGCGGCGAAATTCGGCCCAACTTCCGCCTCGCGGCCGTCGCCGCCGCACTACTGCTGGCGGCCTGCGCCGGCCTCGCACTCGACGAGGGGCGGCTCGCTCAGGCGAGCTTGCCGCTCGCAATCGCGCTCGGCGCATGGGCGATGGCGCTCGGCGTCGCGGCTTACGCCCCGCGTCTCACGGCGTCGCGCGGGCTCGCGGCGCTCGGCCTGATCGGCGCGGCGACGACGCTGGATTTGGGGCTCGGCAACAAGCCGAACGAATCGACGGCGCTGCCGCCCGAGCAATTCGACGTGCTGCGCGTCGACACCAAGAGCGAAACCATCGCGCTGCTGCGCGAAAAGCTGAAAAATCAGCCGCCCGACCGGCGCGACCGCGTAGAACTCGCGGCGATCGACTTTCACTGGCCGAACGCCAGCCTCGTGCATGGCCTCGACCACGACCTCGGCTACAATCCGATCAGGCTAAAACTGTTCGAGGACGCCACCGGCGCGATCGATCACGTCGCGCTGCCCGACCAGCGCCGCTTCTCCAAGCTCTATCCCGCCTATCGCTCGCCGATGTCCGACCTCCTGGGGCTGCGCTACATCGCCACGGGCGTGCCGATCGAGGAAATCGACCCGAATTTCAAGCCGGGCGACGCGACGCTGATCGCCCGCACCAAGGAGGCTTACGTCTACGAATACGCCGGCGCCTTGCCGCGCGTGCTGCTGCCAGTCTGCGCGCAGCGCGCCGACTTCGCCAAGATGATCGCCGAGGGCGGCTGGCCCGAGATCGATTTTCACGAGGCTGTGCTGCTCGAGGAGCCGACGATCTGTCATCGGCGCAGGCCGGATCAAGGCCCTTCGCAGGCGCGCATCGTCAGCTATGAAAACACCCGCGTCGTCGTCGAGGCGCAGGCGCCGGGCGGCGGCTGGGTCGTGCTGAACGACGTCTGGCAGGCCTGGTGGTTCGGCTATGTCGACGGCGTCGAGGCCCCGGTGCTGCGCGCCAATGCGCTGTTCCGCGCCATCGCCGTGGGCGAGGGAAGGCACATGGTCGAGTTCCGTTTCGAGCCGCTGCGCGGGGCGCTGAAACAATTGCGCGGAAACGGCGGGCCTTAACGGAAAACCAAGCCTCCCGCGCCATCTTGACCTGCGCGCGGAATTCGAGCTTGACAATTTCGCTGCACTGCAACAGAATTTATATTGCGGTGCGATGAGCGTGCGGCGCCGCAGGCCTAGGCTCGGCCACGGAGCGAGGTTCGCATGGCGGAATTGGCCCTAAAAATCCCCCACCCTGCCGTCGAAATCCATGCGTTGCGGCGCGAGGAGCTGGAGCAGCTGCGCGATCATTTGCTGCGTCTCGACACCGAATGCCGTTTCGAGCGCTTCGGCCATGGGCTCGGCAAGGCCGCGCTTGCGCAATATGCGGCGCGCAGCCTCGACCATGGCGATCTGGTGATCGGCTATTTCGTCGACGGCGTGCTGCGCGGCGCGGGCGAACTGCACGGTCTCGGCGCGCAGCGCGTCGAGGAGGTCGCCGAGGCCGCCTTCAGCGTCGAGAAGGGCTGGCGCGGGCAGGGCGTCGGAGCCCTGCTGTTCGAGCGGCTGCTCGATGCGGCGCAGGCCTTGGGCTCGCGCGAGATCGTGCTGACCTGTCACCCGCACAACCGGGCGATGCAGGCGCTGGCGCGCAAATATGCGGCGCAGCTCAGCTTCGACGAAGATTCGGTGACGGGACGCCTCGTCGCGCGCCGGCGGCCGTCGCGGGCGACGGCATAGCGCTGCGAGCCATCAACCCATTTACTTTTTTGGATTTTTTGGGTTTGCTGGCGGCGTGAATCGGAGACGCCGCCGTGACCGTGAAATCCGCTCATCGCCCCTGCGCTCTCATGGCCCTGCTGGTCGCCGCCATGATCATGCCGCCGCTCGCCGCACGCGCGGAAGAGAGCGAGGTCTCTCTGCTCACGCAGAAATCGCTGCTCGACACGCCCGGCGGGCCCAAGGAGCAGCTGCGCAGTTTCGGCATATCGCCGGACGTTTCCGTCACGCAAATCTATCAGGGAGAGATCGCCGGCGACGGGCCCAGGACATGGGCCTATGGCGGCAAAATGGACGGTTTCCTCAAGGTGGACGGCGAAAAGCTCGGCTTTTGGGAGGGGATTCGCTTCAACGCGCAATATGAGCACTACATCGACCGCAACATCAACAACCGCGATTACGCGTTGCTGCCGGTCGATGCGGCGCAGGCCTTCGTCGCGCGCGAGAGCTATCACTCGGCGCTGTCGATGGTCTTCACGCAAGACCTCGGCGAGCATTTTTCGCTGAGCGCCGGCAAGGTCAACACGATGACGCTGGCTTCCCTGACCCCGCTCGTCGGCGGCGGCGGGGTCGAGACCTTCATGAACCGCGCTTTCGCCGCGCCCGCCACCGGCATTGGCGTCACGACGCCTTCGCGGATCGTCGATCGGCTGATCGTCTCGCCGACCTATACGCTCGGGGCGACGGCGACCGTGAAGACCGACTGGCTGAAGCTGACCTTCGGCGTCGCCGATCCGCGCAACGCGCAAGACCCGCGCGTGCTGGAGCGGCCTTTCGAGAAGGGCGTCGTGGTCGGCGGCATCGGGACGGTCACGACGCAGATCGCCGACCTCAACGGATTTCATACGCTGCGCAGCTATTACAGCGATGCGCGCGGTCTCGATCTGGGCGACGTCGGCGGCGTGCGCCAGCGCCTGTCGCTCGGCCAGCCCGTGACGAAGAAGGGCTATTGGTTCGCCTCCTACGGCGCGCAGCAATTTCTGTTTCGCAGCGAAGAAAACCCCAATGTCGGCTGGGGATTGTTCACGCTGGCGACGCTCTCCGACGGCAACCCCAATCCGGTCCGCTGGACGGCGCTCGGCGGGCTCGCCGGCAACATGCTGCTGCCCGGCCGCGAACTCGACCGCTGGGGCGTCGGCTATTTTCATTACGGCCTGACCGCGCCGCTGCTCGACGGACTCGCGGCGCTGCGCATCCAGCGGCGCAGCGAAGGCGGCCTCGAGACCTTCTACAATTACGCGATCACCCCGTGGCTGCGGCTTTCGGCCGATCTGCAGGTGGTCGATCCGTGGAACGCGACCAAGACGCGCGCGACCTATACGGCCGTGCGACTGCAGACGAAGTTTTAGCGCGCCTCACAGCCCCGCGAATTTGGCGAACAGCCGCTGCGCCAATTCCGCGATCGGATATTTGAACAAGAAGAGCGGCAGCATCGGAGCCAGCGCCAAGCCCGCGGCCCTAATCGCGAGGCGCGAACTCACCGGAATCCAGCGCATGCCGCGCACGACGGCGTAGCCGTTGGAGAGATCGGCCAGGGATTGCACGTCCGCCGTTCCGAGCAAGGGCTCCGGCGGCGCGGCGTCGCCGTTCATCCATTTGCTTTGGAAGGCTTGGGCATATTGCGCGGCGAAGGCGCCGTAATCGCGCAAACCATCCTCCTGGCAGCGCCGCAGCTTGAAGAAGAAGACGGCGGGCGGCAGCAGGATCAGCGCCATCTCGACGAGGAAGGTCAGCGCGAGTTGCGGGTAGATGACCTCGAAAACCGAATCGCCAAGCGCGATCTCCTCGGCGCAAGAGGCGGAGACGACGAGAGAAATCGTCAGAACCAACGGCGCGAGACGGGTCTGCACGACCTCGACGTAACCGAGCCCGCCGGCGCCGTCCGGATGCGTCGAGAGGAGACGCAGATCCAGCCGGGACAGACGCCACAAGAAGCGCTGCCAAAGGAAAAGGCGCCAGAGCCAGCGAAAGATCAGGAAGCGAAACAGCGGCAGGCAAAAGCCCCAATACCAGGCCGCCGCGGCCGGCGCTTCGGCAAAAGTCCGAGCGGCTTCCGGGCTCGCGGTCGCGCCCGACAAAGCAAGATGCGGCGCGAGCAGCGTCGTCAGCCCCGCCGCGACGAGGCACAGAAGCTCCGGGGCGACGGAGTCCTTGCGGCGGAGCGTCGCCGCGACTTCCTCTCCCAGTCGCCCCAGCTCGGCCGCAGAGACGACGCCGGAACGCGCGAGGCCGCGGACGAAATCTCCAAGTCTCGGATCGAGCAGGCTCTCGACGAGGAAGAGCAGCGGGATGACGACGGCGAGGCGCAGATGGGCGGCGATCGTTTCGAGCGAAAACAGCTTTTCGCCGGCGCCTTCGAAGACGACCAGCCCACAGAGGACGGCCCAGGAGCCCCAGCCCAGGACGAGCCCCAGCGGCAGGCTCGCCTTGCCGCGCACGAGGCGCAGGCGCAGACCGAGGCGATGCAGCGGGCCGCCGAGCAACGACAGTTCCGGGAGATTTGCGGCTTCGGTTTGCAAGGCGATTCCTCGGGGGTGCTGACGACGGCCTATTTCGCCTAACATAACACCGATCGTTCATTGGATTTTCGCCGCCATCGCGACGCTTTGGCGCATGAGGCGCGGGGCGGGCGACGTTGGGCGACGGCCGCCGCCGATTTCGCCGATTCGCACGGCCGCCTTGTTTTTTCCACGCGTCTACGCTTGAACTGGCGCGGCTCCAACGACCGCGCGCGCCCGATTCGCGCGCCGCGACGTTCGTGGCAGAGGACCGCAATGCGTCTATCCCGCTGTTTTCCGCCGATCCCGCGCGAGACTCCGCAAACAGCGCGGATCGTCTCGCGCCGTTCGACGCCGTGCGCCAAGCGCGTCCGCCCCGCGCCGGGGAGCCGCCGATGACCCAACCTTCCCCCAACGGCGCCGGCGCCTTCGCCGCCTTCGAATGGACGGTGGCGCTGCGCTATCTGCGCGCGCGCCGCGCCGACGGTTTCGTGTCGGTCATCGCGCTGTTTTCCTTCCTCGGCATCGTGCTCGGCGTCGCCACGCTGATCGTCGTGATGGCGGTGATGAACGGCTTCCATCATGAGCTGATGAACAAGATTCTCGGCGTCAACGGCCACGCCTTCGTGCAGGCGGTCGAGTCGCCTTTCGCGGATTGGCGCGAGGTGACGGACAAAATAGCCAAGATCCCCGGCGTGAAGCTCGTCGCGCCGATGGTGGAGGGCGCCGCCGGAATTTCCTCGCCCTATCAACAGAGCGGGGTGCTCGCCCGCGGCATTCGCGAGGCGGATTTGAAACGCATGCCCGGCGTCGCCGGCAATTTGCGCGAAGGAACCTTCGAGGGATTCGACCAGGCCGCGGGCGTCGCCATCGGCCAGCGGCTCGCCGAGCAGCTCGGCGTGCATGTCGGCGACAAGGTGACCCTCATCATCGCCAAGGGTGGGCAGACTCCCTTCGGCGTCATGCCGCGGCTGAAGCAATATCCGATCGTCGCGACCTTCTCGATCGGCATGTCGGAATTCGACAATCTCTTCGTCTACATGCCGCTCGCCGAGGCGCAGCCCTTCTTCAATCACGACGACGACGTGACCGTGGTGGAAGTCTTCATCGACGATCCCGAGGCGATCGACGCCTTCCGCGCCAATCTGGCCGGAGCGGTGGCGCGACCGCTGATCGTCACGGACTGGCGCCAGCGCAACAAGACCTTCTTCGACACGATCCAGGTGGAGAAGAACATCCTCTTCATCATATTGATGCTGATCGTCGTCGTCGCCGCGTTCAACATCGTCTCCGGCCTCACCATGCTGGTGAAGGACAAGACCAAGGACATCGCCATATTGCGCACCATGGGGGCGACGCGCGGCTCGGTGCTGCGCATCTTCCTCATCATCGGCGCGTCGATCGGCGTGATCGGCGATCTCTTCGGCTTCGGGCTCGGACTGCTGCTCGCCAAGAATCTCGAAAACATCCGCGCCTTGCTGAACAAATTGCTGCACGCCAATCTGTTTCCGGCGGAATTCTATTTTCTCTCGCAGCTGCCGTCGATCGTCGACCCCGCCGGCGTCGCGCTGGTCGTCGGCATGGCCTTCCTGCTGGCGATATTGGCGTCGATCTACCCCGCGTGGAAAGCGGCGTCGCTCGATCCCGTTCAAGCCCTGCGCGGCGAGTGAGGCCTGATGACGCAACCGGTGCTGGAACTCGTCGGCGTCTCCCGCCACTACCGCGAAGGCGAAGCGCGGCTCGACATTCTCATGGAGACCGACTTTCGCCTCTATCCCGGCGAGACGGTCGCGCTGATCGCGCCGAGCGGCGCCGGCAAATCGACGCTGCTGCACATCGCCGGGCTGCTGGAGCGGCCGGACGCCGGCGAGGTCGTCGTCGAGGGCGCTCCGACTTTCGCGATGAGCGACGACGCGCGCACCCGGCTGCGCCGCAATTCCATCGGCTTCGTCTATCAGTTCCATCATCTGCTGCCCGAGTTCTCGGCGCTCGAGAACGCGATGCTGCCGCAGATGCTGGCGGGGCTGCCGCGCGCCGAAGCGGCGCGGCGCGCCCAGCAATTGCTCGAATATCTGCGCGTCGGCGCGAGGTCCTCGCACCGGCCGGGCGAACTTTCCGGCGGCGAACAGCAGCGCGTCGCCATCGCCAGGGCCGTCGCCAACGGTCCGGCGCTGCTGCTCGCCGACGAGCCGACCGGCAATCTCGATCCGCGCACGGCGGAGCACGTCTTCGCGACGCTGCTGACTCTGGCGCGCGGCAGCGGCCTCGCGGCGCTCGTCGCGACGCATAATCTCGAACTCGCGGAGCAATTGGACCGCCGCGTGACGCTGCACGACGGGAAGATCGTCGAACTGGGGTAGCCCGCACGGGGATGAGGCGACGCCGCGAAACTTTGCCGGAGCTTCATGCGGGGCGCGTCGAACGGGTCCGCCCCTCGCTGCAGGAAAGGCTCCTGGCAAGGTCTCGGGTCAAGACCGGAAATTCGAATCGCCCCGCCGCCGCGCCAGCATCCCCTCGTAGACTGCCAGCGTCTCCGCCACATGCCGTCGCAGCGTCGGCGGGTTGCGCCAATAACCCTTATAGGCGCCCCGCGACAGGCGCGTCACCAGCGCATCGTCCTTCGCCCGCTCCAGCGCCGCGGCCAGCGCCGCAACGTCGCCGCTGCGAAACCACAGCCCTTCGACCTCGTTCGAAATCTCGTCCTTCGCGGCGCAGACGTCGGAGACGATCGCCGGCGTGCCGAGGCCCTTGGCCTCGAGCGGCGAGAGCCCCAGCGTTTCGTACCAGAGCGAGGGAAACACCAGCAGGCGCGCCGCGCGCAGCGCCGCGCGCACTTCGGCGGGCGAACGCCAGCCGAGCAGCTTCGCCTCCGGATAGTCCCGCGCCAATTCCCCGGCGATCGGCCCGTCGCCGACGAACACCGGGCTCACGCCCGCCAGCCGCGCGGCCTGCGCAAACAGCGGCGCGCCTTTTTCGGCGGAGAGTCGGCCGACGAAAATCGTCTCGCCGCTGGCCGGCTCCGGCTTTTGCCCGAGCGGCTCGACTTCCACCGGGTTGCAGACGCGATGCGCCTCGGCGCCTTTCGGCAGGCGCCCCGCGAGCAGTTTCTCCTCCAGATCGGAGATCAAGATGAAATCGCCGAAACATGCGCCGAGGCCGGCCATTTGCGCGACGAGCAGCCGCGCGTTGCGCCACAGCTTGAACGGATAGTTGCGCGAGTCGCAATGGCGCGCCCAGCAGGCCGCCGACATCGGCTCCAGCCGGCAGACCTCGTCCTTTTGGAAGTCGTAGAGCCCGCCATTCGGGCAGACGAGGAAATATTCGTGCATCGTATAGACGGCCGGCAGGCCGCTGGCGCGGATGGGCCCCGCGACCGAGGGCGAGATCGCCTTGGCCCAGCCATGCATGTGCACAATCGTATTTTCGCGCGGCAGGCGGGCCAGGAGTTGCTTCAAGACCGCCGCGGCCTTGGCGTTCCATGTCCCCTGCGCCGCCGCCGCCCCGCGCGAGGGATTGTTCAATATGTCGTGTTGTTCGAGGCAGACCGTCTCGATCCCGGCTTGCTCGAGGCGCGGATCGAGCGGCCCGCAGGCCGCAAAAAATATCGTCCGCAGGCCTTCCGCCGCGAGCCCCAGCGCGCTTTCGATGGCGACCTTCGACTGGCCGCCGCTGACATAGCCGTGATCGACGAGGATGACGACCGTCGGCGGAGAGGAGTTTGGCGTCATGACGGTCCCAGGCTCGAGCTTTCGCGCTCAGCCTCTAGCATGCGACATTTTAAGCCGACGTAAGCGCGCCTGTCCGGAGCGTGCTATTCAGGAGCGAATCGGCGAAGCGAGGGGAGTGGGGCATGAAACCGAGGTTCATTTCGATACTTGCGCTGGGCGGCGCGCTGCTTTGCGCCCCGGCTTTCGCCGAGGGCGATCTGCGCGAAAAGGCGAAAGCGCTGTTCCAGCCCATTCCGCAGGGCGCGCCGGCCCTCCCCGGCGAGACGGCGAGCCCGGAAAAATTGCAGCTCGGCAAGATGCTGTTCTTCGATCCGCGGCTCTCCGACAATCAGGACTATAGCTGCGCCAGCTGCCACAATCCTTCGCTCGGCGGGGTCGGCGCGCAGTCTCCCTCGTCCGGGCATCTCGGCGAGCTCGGCGGGCGCAACGTGCTCACCATGTTCAATGCGGTGTTCAACACGTCGCAATATTGGGACGGACGCGCCGAGGGCTTGAAGGCGCAGGTCGCCGCCTCGGTGATGGCCAATCCGCGCGCGCTGCTCAAGACCCGCGGCGGCCCGATGATGGTGTCTCCGGCCGAAACGACGCTGACCAAACAGCACGCCGTCGAGCGCTTCAAGAGCATTGCGGGCTACGCCGATCTTTTCGCGCGCGCCTTCCCCGGCGAGGCGGATCCCGTCTCCTACGACAACGTCTCGCGCGCCATCGCTCTGTTCGAAGCGACGCTGATCACGCCGGACGCGCCCTTCGACCGCTGGCTGAACGGCGAGGACGCGGCGCTCTCGCAAACCCAGCTCGAGGGGCTGAAGCTCTTCGTCGAGACGGGCTGCGCGACCTGCCACGACGGGATCAATTTCGGCGGAGCCAGATTTGCGCGCTTCGGCGTCGTCGAGACTCCCGGCGCGGAATTCCTGCCGCCGGACGATTGGGGCCGCGCTGCGGTGACGAAGCGCCCGGAGGACAAATATGTCTTCAAGGTTCCGGGCCTGCGCAACGTCGAACTCACCGCGCCCTATTTCCACGCCGGCCAAACCCACGACCTCAAGCAGGCCGTGGCCGTGATGGGCTCGGCGCAGCTCGGCAAGAAGCTCTCGCCGGACGAAACCGACAAGATCGCCGCCTTCCTCGTCTCGCTGACCGGACGACAGCCGGAGATCGTCCTGCCGATCCTGCCGCCGTCCGGGAGCCAGACGAAAAGGCCGGGGGATTGATTCTTGGGCGGCGCCCGCTTAGGGCAAAAGCCTGAGACTGGCGGGACCGCATATTGGGCCGCGCGAGGCCTTTTGCGCCATGCCGAACGCCCGCCGGCAAGCCTCGAGGGGAAGCAAAATGTCCGTCGCACAAGCCGCCAAGCCGAGTTTTCTCAGCCGCGAACGCACGGTCGCGGGGCCGGCGTTCAACCGCTGGCTCGTGCCGCCCGCGGCTTTGGCGATCCATCTCTGCATCGGCATGATCTATGGCTTCAGCGTCTTCTGGCTGCCGCTGTCGCGCGCCATCGGCGTCGACAAGCCCAAGGCCTGCGCCGCCGACATGTCGATCTTCGTCGAAGCCATCGCGCGCGATTGCGATTGGAAGATTTCCTCGCTCGGCTGGACCTTCACCCTCGCCATCGTCTTCCTCGGCTCCTCCGCCGCGGTTTTCGGCCATTGGCTGGAGACCGCCGGTCCGCGCAAGGCGGGCCTCGCCGCCGCCGCCTGCTGGTGCGGCGGGCTGCTCGTCTCCGCCTTGGGCGTCTATCTGCACCAGATGTGGATGCTGTGGCTCGGCGCGGGCGTCGTCGGCGGCGTCGGCCTCGGCCTCGGCTACATCTCGCCGGTCTCGACGCTGATCAAATGGTTCCCCGACCGGCGCGGCATGGCGACGGGCCTCGCCATCATGGGCTTTGGCGGCGGCGCGATGATCGGCGCGCCGCTCGCCAATGCGCTGATGGGGCATTTCGCCGGCCCGAACGGCGTCGGCGTCTGGCAGACCTTCGCCGCGCTGGCCGGCGTCTATTTCCTCTTCATGATCGGCGGCGCGCTCGGCTATCGCGTGCCGCGCGACGGCTGGACGCCCGCCGGCTGGACGCCGCCGGCTCCCGTCGCCAACGCCATGGTGACGAGCCGCCACGTGCATCTCGACACGGCCTGGAAGACCCCGCAATTCTGGCTGCTGTGGGGCGTGCTGTGCCTCAACGTCTCGGCCGGCATCGGCGTGCTCGGCATGGCCTCGCCGATGCTGCAGGAAGTCTTCGGTGGCCGACTGCTCGGCAAAGACATTCTCTTCGACGCGCTCGACGCCGACCAGAAAAAGCAGATCGCGACCATCGCCGCCGGCTTCACCGGGCTTCTCAGCCTGTGCAACATCTTCGGCCGCATCGGTTGGGCGAGCCTTTCGGACAAGCTCGGCCGCAAGCTGACTTACGCGCTGTTCTTCACGCTCGGCCTCGGCTTGTACGCCTTCGCGCCGACCGCCGCCCATGCGGGCATGCTGGCGTTGTTCGTCGCAGCCTTCAGCGTCATCCTGACGATGTATGGCGGCGGCTTCGCGACGATCCCGGCCTATCTCGCCGACATGTTCGGCACCCATATGGTCGGCGCGATCCACGGTCGGCTGCTCACCGCCTGGTCGACGGCCGGCGTGCTCGGCCCGGTGCTGGTCAATTACATCCGCGAATATCAGCTTGCCCACGGCGTGCCGCGCGAAGCCGCCTACAATCAGACGATGTATATCCTCGCCGGCCTGCTCGGCGCGGGCTTCCTCTGCAACCTTCTGGTGCGCCCGGTCGCGGCGCGATACTTCATGACGGACGAGGAGCTCGCCGCAGAGAAGGGCGTCTCGGCGGCGAAGATCGCGGCGCAGGAAGAAGGCGTGCATGGCGACATCGAGGATTTCGTCGAAGAGAGCCGCGAGCCCGGCGCCGGCGCCGGGCGGGGCTTCGCCGCGGCGGCTGCGGCTCGGCCCGCGGGCGGCCCCGGCTCCGTCCTCGTGCTGGCGCTCGCCTGGTTCGCCGTCGGCGCGCCGCTGGCCTGGGGCACATGGGTGACGCTGATGAAGACGGCGGCGATGCTTCACTGAGGGCGCGCCGCCAGCTCGGCTAAAATGTGAAATCGCAAACGCCCTGCCGGACCGGCGGGCGGGCGGGACGGCGACGGCGCGGGGTCGATGGGCATCGAGTTGAGCGTGGCCGTCGAGGCCTTTCCGATCGCAGGCCGCTTCGTCATCGCGCGCGGCGCCAAGACCGAGGCGCGCGTCGTGACCGTGGTCCTGCGCGAGGGCGCGCGGCGCGGGCGCGGCGAATGCGTGCCCTACGCCCGCTACGGCGAGAGCGTCGAGGCCGTCGTCGCGGCGATCGAGCGCCTGCGCCCCGCCCTGCGCGCCGGCCTCGATCGCACCGCGCTGCAAACGCTCATGCCGCCGGGCTCCGCGCGCAACGCGCTCGACTGCGCCTTTTGGGATCTCGAAGCCAAGCAAGCCGATTCGCCCGCGCATGAAGCCGCAGGCTTTGCGCGCCTCGCGCCGCTGGTCACCGCCTATACGCTCTCCGTCGGAACGCCCGACGAAATGTTCGCCGCGGCCGTGCGGGCGGCGGAGCGGCCGCTGCTGAAGATCAAGCTCGCCGGGGCGGGGGACGCGGAGCGGCTCGAGGCGGTGCGGGCCGGCGCGCCGCGGGCGCGGCTGATCGTCGACGCCAACGAGGCGTGGCGCGAAGAAGAACTCGCCGAGAAATTCGCGGCATGCCTCGAGGCGCGGGTCGCGCTGATCGAGCAGCCGCTGCCGGCCGGCGCGGACGCGGCCCTGGCGCGCATCGCCCGCCCCGTGCCGATCTGCGCCGACGAGAGCGTCCACGCCCGCGACGGTCTGGCGGCGCTGCGCGACCGCTACGACGCGGTGAACATAAAGCTCGACAAGACCGGCGGCCTGACCGAGGCGCTGGCCATGGCGCACGAGGCCCGCGCCTTGGGTTTTTCGATCATGGCCGGCTGCATGGTCGGAAGCTCCCTGGCGATGGCGCCGGCGGCGCTGATCGGCCAAATGGCCGAATATGTCGACCTCGACGGCCCGCTGCTGCTGGCGCGGGACCGCGACCCGGGACTGGTCTACGAAGGCTCGACGGTGACGCCGCCTGTGGCGGCGCTGTGGGGGTAGGGGATTTTTGCGGCTGGGATGGAGGTCGAGACCGCCCTGGTCTCGACCTGCGCCGACTGGGAAATCCTTGCGCGGGCGGCAGGTCGCAGCAGCGGCGCGGATGAGGCGAATTTCTCGCCAAGCATCGCGCTGCAGGCGGATGGATTCTTAGCGACCGACCATCCAGAAGCTCGAGACAGCCCTATGCGAGGTCACTCCTTCGGCTCAGCCTTGAAATCGACGACCCCTTGAAGGAGATCCCCGTCCGGGGTCAAGATCGAATAACGCACTCTATATTTGCCGGGGCTCAGCTGTGGCGTGTCCATCACGAAGACATGCGAGGCCTCCTTCAGAGTTTGTGAGGTGACGATCGTTCCATCTTCGGACTCGATGCTGACTTTGGAATATTTGGGGTCCGCCTTGACGGAAAAGCGCAGCTTGACCGACCCCATCGGCAACTCGACGGTTTCGTGCCGCGGTGGGAACGACTCCATCAAGTAGCCATGGGCCCGAGCCGACCCCATGGCTGGGATCGACGCCGCCAACGCCAAGATCACGCCCGTCGCCGCAATGGAAGAGTGAGCCTTCATGACCGAACCTCCTCTCACCGAGATCGATAAACGACCTCTCGAATATTAGAGTAATGCTCGAGCAGGAAATTGCGAGATCGCCGCCGGCCAAACAGCGCTCGCTTTTCGCCAGCGCGCTGGAGACACAGTTGCGGCGAAGCGCATGGCGACCAATCTCGGGATGCGTCGACCGGGATTGAAGACGAACATGCCGCGACCGGCGCGCATCGCCTTCGTCCGCACGCCCGCCGCCGCCCCGCGCGTATGCCACTTGGTTGTCCGTCCCGGCGGCTTCCTGCGCCACCTGGACTGGCGCAAGACGAGACTATGGGCGCAAGACGCGCCTTGCGCTATCATGAGTCCCATGTCCGCGCTTCCGCAAACCCGCCTCGACGCCGAGGAGTTTCTGACTTGGTCGCTCGGCCGGCCGGGACGCTATGAATTGTTCGGCGGCGTCGTGGTCGCGCAGGCCGCCGAGCGGGTCGCGCATGCGGCGCTGAAACTCGAGGTCTGCGTCGCTTTGAACGACGCCATCCGCGGGAAGGGCGCCGCCTGTCACGCCCTGCCCGATGGCGTCGCGGTGAAAATCGACGCCAATACGGTCTACGAGCCCGACGCCCAAGTCTATTGCGGCCCCAAACTGCCGGGGAACGCGCTGCTCGTCGAAAACCCGGTAATTGTCGTCGAAGTCCTCTCGCCCTCGACCGGGCGCTACGACGAAACGCATAAGCTCGCCGGCTATTTCAGCCTGGCGAGCGTCCAGCATTTCCTGATCTTCGATCCCGACGAATGCCTGCTCGTCCATCACCGGCGCCTCGACGGCGAAAAGCTCCTGACGCGGATTTTGCGCGAAGGCGTGGTGACGCTCGATCCGCCGGGGCTGGAATTCGATCTGGCGCGACTCTATGCCGGGCAAGACTGACGTCGCGGCTCCGTTTGCCGCCGCCGTGGAGTTTTCGTGGCTGCATCGCACGCCCGCATTGGACGCGTTTCGCCTGACCGCCGCCGGCGCGCTGCCGCTCGGGCGGGTGTTCTCCTATTGGAACATCCTCGCCTATGGCGCCGGCATTGGGCTCGGCGCGGCGCTCGATCTCGCTTTCGCGCGCGAGCCCGACCGAGGACTCATTTATGAAACGAGGCGGCGATGCCGTCGTAAGTCTGGTTGAGGCTTTGCACTTTCGGCTTAGCCAGCGTTTCCGCGTCGACCCCGGCGCGCTCCAGCAAGGCTTTGGCGTAGACGAATTCGGGATCGGCCTTGTAGAGGCCTAAGCCGGCGGCGGCGACGAAAATCGGCATCGCCTGCATCATCATGGCGGCGGCAAGATTCTTACTCTTTTTCCTCATCGTCGATCCTCTGTAAAACACCAGATGAAATCAGTTTATCGCGGCTTTTGGAACCTGCAACCGATTGCGCATGCGATAGTTTTGAAACGGGTTCGACGATCGCGACAATGCGCGCGACCTGGGTTAACCTTGTTACGACGCCGGTTCGGGCCGCGGCGCCGCGGCGGTTTGCAGTTCACCGCCGGGGCCTTGCCGCGTCAGGTCCGCGCCTTGGCCCGCAACGTCTCGCCGATGGCGTCCAGCGCCGACTCTATCGCCGCGATGTCCGGGCCGCCGGCTTGCGCGAGATCTGGCCGGCCGCCGCCGCCCTTGCCGCCGAGCCTTTCGGCGGCGATGCGCACGAAATCCACGGCGTTGAAGCGGTGGACGAGATCGTCGGTCACGCCGACGACGATCCCGGCCTTGCCGTCGGCCGAGGCGTTGGCGAAGGCGACGATCCCGGAGCCGATGCTCTTCTTCGCCTCGTCGACGAGGCCCTTGAGATCCTTGGCGTCCACGCCGCTGACGGCGCGCACCAGCAGTTTGACGCCTTCGATTTCGGCGATGGGCTGCGCGGCCCCCTCGCCGCCGCCCATCGCCAATTTGCGCTTGGCGTCGGCGAGTTCGCGCTCCAGGCGCTTGCGCTCGTCGATCAGCGCGGCGAGGCGGGCCGGGGTTTCGTCGAGCGGCGCGCGCATCAGCGCGGCGAGTTCTTGCAGCGTCTTCGCCTGCGCGACGAGCGCTTCCCTGGCGCCCTCGGCAGTGCGCGCCTCGATGCGGCGCACGCCGGAGGCGACGGCGCTCTCCGAAACGACGCCGACGAGGCCGATGTCGCCGGTGCGTCGCACATGGGTGCCGCCGCACAGCTCGACCGAAAAGGCGCGCGCGGCGCCGGCGTCGGGCCGCCCCATCGCGACGACGCGCACTTCGTCGCCGTATTTTTCGCCGAACAGCGCGCGGGCGCCCGAGGCGACGGCCTCTTCCTGGCCCATCAGCCGGGTTTCGACGGCGGCGTTGTCCTGCACGACCTCGTTGCAGATGCGCTCGACCTCGGCGAGCTCCGCCTCGGTCATGGGTTTGGGATGGGTGAAGTCGAAGCGCAGCCGATCGGGCGCGACGAGCGAACCCTTTTGCTGGACGTGGTCGCCGAGCACTTGCCGCAACGCCTCGTGCAGCAGATGCGTCGCCGAATGATTCGCGCGCGTCGCGCGGCGGCGGGCGTGATCGACCTCGAGCACGAGCGTCGCGCCGGGCGCGAGGCCCGCTTCGCCGGCCTCCTCCAGCACGCCCTCGTGGACGACGATGTCGCCCAATTTCTTGTGGGTCGACTCGACGCGGAATTTGAGGCCGGGGCCGCGCAATTCGCCCGTGTCGCCGGTCTGGCCGCCCGATTCGCCGTAGAAGGGCGTCTGATTGAGCACGACGATCCCGCGTTCGCCCTTCTTCAGCGCAAAATGCTCCGCGCCGTCCTTGATCAGGGCGGTGACGACGCCCTCGCTCTTTTCGGCGTCGTAGCCGAGAAATTCCGTCGCGCCGACTCGGTCCTTCAGCGCGAACCACACGGCCTCGGTCGCGGTTTCGCCGCTGCCGGCCCAGGCCTTGCGGGCTTCGGCGCGCTGGCGCGCCATCGCCGCGTCGAAGGCCGGCTTGTCGACGCCGATGCCGCGCGGACGCAAGGCGTCCTCGGTGAGATCGAGCGGGAAGCCATAGGTGTCGTAGAGCTTGAAGGCGGTTTCGCCGGAAAGCCGCGCGCCGGAGCCGAGCCCGGCCGTCTCTTCGTCGAGAATGGCGAGGCCGCGCGCGAGAGTCGTGCGAAAGCGCGTCTCCTCCGTCAGCAGCGTGTCGCGGATCAGCGATTCGGCGCGGTGCAATTCGGGATAGGCGTGGCCCATTTCGGCGACGAGCGCCGGCACGAGCCGCCACATCAAGGGCTCCGGGGCGCCGAGCTGCTGCGCATGGCGCATGGCGCGGCGCATGATGCGGCGCAGCACGTAGCCGCGCCCCTCGTTGGAGGGCGTCACGCCGTCGGCGACGAGAAAGGCCGAGGTGCGCAAATGATCGGCGATGACCCTGTGGCTCGCGGCTTGCGGCCCGTCGGACGCGACATGGGTGAGTTCGGCGACGGCGTCGGTCAAAGCGCGAAACAGATCGGTTTCGAACACGGAGCCCGCGCCCTGCAGCAGCGCGGCGATGCGCTCAAGCCCCATGCCGGTGTCGATCGACGGGCGCGGCAGCGCTATGCGCTGGCCCGGCGCGACCTGATCGTACTGCATGAAGACGAGGTTCCAGAATTCGACGAAACGGTCGCCGTCCTCGTCCGGACTGCCGGGCGGGCCGCCGGCGAATTTGTCGCCTTGATCGAAGAAGATTTCCGAACTCGGGCCGCAAGGGCCCGTCTCTCCCATGCTCCAGAAATTGTCGCTCGTCGCAATGCGGATGATGCGGTCTTCCGAAAAGCCGGCGATTTTTTTCCACAAATCGAAGGCCGTCTCGTCGTCGTGATAGACGGTGACGAGAAGTTTGCTCTTGTCGAGCTGGAGCTCCTTGGAGATCAGGCCCCAGGCGAGTTCGATCGCGCCTTCGCGAAAATAGTCGCCGAAGGAGAAATTGCCGAGCATCTCGAAAAAGGTCAGGTGGCGGGCCGTATAGCCGACGTTGTCGAGATCGTTGTGCTTGCCGCCGGCGCGCACGCATTTTTGCGCGGTCGCGGCGCGCGGATGGCGGCGCTTCTCGACGCCGGTGAAGACGTTCTTGAACTGCACCATGCCGGCGTTGGTGAACATCAACGTCGGATCGTTGTGCGGCACCAGCGAGGAAGACGGCGCGATCTCGTGATCGGCTTTGGCGAAGTAATCGAGAAAGCTCTTCCGGATTTGATTGACGCCGCTCATGATGTTCTTCGTTCCGCCCTGGAGCGCTCGCCGCTCGCCGAAAGCCCTTGGAGGCGCACGCGCCGCGCGCCGGGCCGCTTTGAGCCCGCGATATGCCAGTTGGGCGGGTTTTGGGCAATGGGGAAGCGGGGGAGGGCGAATCGGGCGAACACAGCGGACATTGATCGCCTTGCGCTCGACCTTCCCCTGGGACTATGGGAGTCACACGAGTTTCGCGGTTTCCCAACACGAATCTCGTATGATTCTTACCGTCTCATCCGTCGTAGGCCCATCGCCCCACCGCCCGGCTCACTCCTCCCCGGCTTCCTCCGCCCCGCCCGCGTCCAAAATCTTTTCGGCGATGATGCCGGAGTTCTCGCGAATAGACTGTTCGATGCGAGCGGCGGCTTCCGGGTTGTTCTTCAAGAAAGTCTTGGCGTTTTCGCGGCCCTGGCCCAGGCGTTGGCTGTCGTAGGAGAACCAGGCGCCCGATTTTTCGACGACGCCGGCCTTGACGCCGAGGTCGATCAATTCGCCGACCTTGGAAATGCCCTCGCCATACATGATGTCGAATTCGACCTGCTTGAACGGCGGCGCCACCTTGTTCTTGACCACTTTTACGCGCGTCTGGTTGCCCGTCACTTCGTCGCGGTCCTTGATCGCGCCGATGCGGCGGATGTCGAGGCGAACCGAAGCGTAGAATTTCAGCGCGTTGCCGCCGGTCGTCGTCTCGGGCGAGCCATACATCACGCCGATCTTCATGCGGATCTGATTGATGAAGATGACCAGCGTGTTGGAGCGCGAGATCGAGGCGGTCAGCTTGCGCAGCGCCTGACTCATCAGCCGCGCCTGCAGGCCGGGCTGCACGTCGCCCATCTCGCCCTCGATCTCCGCGCGGGGCGTCAGCGCCGCCACCGAATCGACGACGAGCACGTCGACCGCGCCGGAGCGCACCAGAGTGTCGGTGATCTCCAGCGCCTGCTCGCCCGTGTCGGGCTGCGAAATCAAGAGGTCGTCGAGCTGCACGCCGAGCTTGCGGGCGTAAATGGGATCGAGCGCATGTTCGGCGTCGACGAAGGCGCAGACGCCGCCGGATTTTTGCGCCTCGGCGATCACATGCAGAGTCAGCGTGGTCTTGCCGGAGGACTCGGGGCCGTAAATCTCGACGACGCGGCCGCGCGGCAGACCGCCGACGCCCAGCGCAATGTCGAGCCCGAGCGAACCGGTGGAGACGGTCTCGATCTCGACGGCCTTCTGGTTCTTGCCGAGCCGCATGATCGACCCTTTTCCGAAGGCGCGTTCGATCTGCGACAAAGCGGCGTCCAGCGCCTTTGTCTTGTCCACGGAGGTTCCTTCCACGAGGCGGAGATTGGCTTGGCTCACGGCGAAATTCCTTCTGACACGGGTGAAGCGGCGCGCGCAACGCCGGGGGAAAATTTTGTCGGACCGAACGGCGCTGGGCGCATTGTGCACGGTTTGTTCTCTTTGCCAAGATTTATTTTGCGCGGACCGGACGATTGCAATCGCGAAAAGAAGCGAAACCGTCCCGATACGCCCCAAATGGGGTTCGAAACGATTTCCTTCGCGAGCCCCTCGCGCCTTTCGTGCCTTCGGGGTCGAAGTTCACCAGGAAGACACCAAGGCGCTCGCGAAGAAGCCGACGCCGATCGCGCTCGCGCGGCGACCGGCTTCATGGCGCGGTTCGGACTAAAACCCAACCGCCAGCGGCGGCGGCGCTTCCGCTTCGTCGCAAGCCGCCGCGCGGCGGGCCCGGACGGCGTCGCTGGTCTCGCCGAGCCGAGCCGCCAGCGCCTCGATCGCGGCGCGCGTCAGCGCTTCGGCGTCGAGATTGGCCTTGCGCTCCAGCTCGGCGGCGGCGGCCGCCACGACTTGCGCGCCGATGTTGAGGCTCATGGATTTCAGCGCATGCGCCGCGCGGCCGACCGCCGCGGCGTCGCCCTTCTCGAAGGCGCCCCGCATGTCGAGGAGCGTGCGCGGCGCATGTTCGAGGTAAAGACCGAAGACGCGGCGCGTGAAGGAGCCGCCGAGCGCCTCGAGCTGCGCCAGGGTCGCTTCGTTAAGCAGTTCGACGGGCGCGATCGGTTGCGGTTCCGGCGGCGGGACGAAGCTCTGCGCCTCGGCGCGGCGGGGGATCTCGGCGAGACAGGCCGCCAGCGCCGCGACGGTGAAAGGCTTGTAGAGCACGGCGTCCATACCCGCCTCGCGCCAGGCGTCGGCCGCGGAGCCGATCACATGGGCGGTGACCGCGACGATCGGCAGGGGCGCCCGCCCGGCGGCGGCCTCGGCGGCGCGAATGCGGCGGGTCGCCTCGAAACCGTCGACCTCCGGCATGCTGACGTCCATCAGGATCGCGTCGAAATTCTCGCGCGCCGCCGCCGCGACGGCCTCGGCGCCATTTTCGACCGTCGAGACGAAAGCGCCGAGTAGGCCGAGCGCTTCGATCGCCACTTCGCGGTTGATGGCGGCGTCGTCGGCGACGAGCACGCGCAGTCCCGGCGTCCTGGCGAATTCCTCGGCCGCGCGGCGCTCCGGCGCGCGGAGACCTTCGAGGCTGCGGCCCTCCGCGATGGCGGCGAGCGCCGCGCGAATTTCCGCACGGGCGAGGGGCCGGGACAACATGGCCTCGGCGCGCCCCTCGCGCAGCAGGCGCTGCGCGGCAGGATCGCCCCAGACCTCGAGGCAAAGGACTCTGGCGCCGGCGGGGCGGCAGGCGGCGAGGCGATCCGCGTCGGCGACGACAAGCGCCGCATCGGGGCGCGGCGCGTCGCCACCCTCGAAATTGGTAACGCGAAAACCCGCCGCTTGCAGATAGTCTCGAAGCGCGGCGTTGGTGGCCTCCCCCGCCGCCGCGACGAGGGCGAGCGGCGCCTCTCGTCCCGAGAGCCGCGGCCAGGACGCCGCCGCGGTGCGTTCGCCCGTCGGTATCGAGAAGGAGAAGGTCGAGCCCTGACCGAAGGCGCTCTCGACGCGAATGTCGCCGCCCATCGCTTCGATCAGGCGCTTGCCGATCGCAAGACCGAGGCCCGTGCCGCCGTAGCGCCGCGTCGTCGATTGATCCGCCTGGGTGAACGCGCCGAAGATGTCGCCAAGACGCTCCGCCGGAATGCCGATGCCGGTGTCCGTCACCGAAAAGCGCAGACGCGACGCGTCCTCGGAATCGGGCCGCACGTCGAGCCCGATCGAGCCGCTCGGCGTGAACTTCAGCGCATTGTTGACGAGATTGCTCAGCACTTGATTGATGCGCACCGCGTCGCCGGTGACGCATTCCGGCGTTTCGGGCGCGACATGCGCGGCGAGGTCCAAGCCTTTTTCCCTGGCGCGCGGGGCGAAGAGGGCGACGACGTCCTCGGCGAGTTCGGCCGGCTTCACCGCGATTTTCTCAAGCTCGAGCTTGCCGGATTCGATCTTGGAGAAATCCAATATGTCGTTGATGATGGCGAGGAGGCTGTGTCCAGACTTGCCGATGACCTCTGCATAGCGCCTTTGCCGCGGCGGCAGATCGGCCGCGGCGAGCAGTTCGGCCATCGCCAGCACGCCGTTCATCGGCGTGCGGATTTCGTGACTCATCGTCGCGAGGAACTCGGATTTCGCCGCATTGGCGGCTTCGGCGCTGTCCTTGGCGGCGCGATAGTCGCTGGTGCGGTCGCGCACCTCGCGTTCCAGATTGCGCCGATGCGCTTCGAGACTGGCGTCGCGCTGATTGATCTCCTCGATCATTTTGTTGAAGCCGGCGATGAGATCGCCGACTTCGTCGTCGCTTTGCGCTAAAACGCGCGCGCCGTAATCATGCGCCCGCTGGATGTCGGCGACCGTCCGGCCGAGTTCGCGCAACGGCCCCGTCAAGCCGCGTTGCAGCCGCGCGGCGACGATCAGTCCGAGCGCGGACGCGAGCACGGCGCCGAACGCCGTGCCGCGCATGGCGCGCAGCAATTGCCCGGCCACGTCGCCCGCATTCGCGACGAGGACGAAGCGGCCGACCTCCACACCCGCGCTGACGATGGGCGCCGAAACTTCGATCGAGCGGGTCGACAGCAGGTCCAGCGGGGCGATGCGCGCGACCTTGGCCGCGTCGAATTTCAGATCGGCGTCGAGCGTCGTCGCGCCGCCGAGCGCCGCAAGCACCCGTCCGTCGGGAAGATCGACGCGGGCGAAGCGAAAATCCTGAATGCGCGAGATCGCCTTCATCGCCTGATAGGCGCCGGACACGTCGCGCGACGCGGTCGCCTTGGCCGAGGCGGCGGCGAAGATTTGCGCCGCGTCGGAGAGGCCGCGCGCTTTGGTCTCGGCGTAGTCTTGCAGGCCGAGCCAAGCGGAGACGCCGGCCATCGTCACGGCGGAAACGCCGACGGCCAGCATCACCAGACCCGCGAGTTTGCCCGCGATCGATCGCTTGGGAGCGCGATCCGCGCTGGAGAAAAGGCCGCCTATTTTCACGACGCACAGAATGCCGCGAAAATGTGATGCAGGCGCTTTCGGCGTGGCGCTTCCCATCATTGCACGAGCATTGGATAGCCTGGGCCGATGCCCGGCGGCAGAGGCACGGAGGAGGCGCCGTAATCGGAGTTCAGCACCAGATTGGCGGCTTTGTCGACGTGAAGGTGGCGTGAGATGATGATCGTGAATGTCGAGGCCTGAGCCACGCTCGCGTTCGCATCGATGTAGAGCTCGTTCACCGGCAGATAGATCGTGCCGTGCAGATTGGGCGCGTTGTTGCTGTGGATGTTGTGCCTTTGGCCGGACGAAACGTTCGGATCCTCGTAGATCATCAAGCCGGCCAGCGGGCCGTTGGTCGGCGCCGTCATGTTGATCGTCGAATCGGCATGGAACTCGATCGTGGCTCCCGTTCCCGTCAGATAAATTCCCGCGCTGCTGGTCAGCAGACTCGCCCCGCCGCCGACGAGCAACGGACCGTCGCTCACGATGTATTCGCCTGGCGTCAGCGTGACGATGGCGCCTCCGGTGACGTGCAGGCCGCCGCAATAGTTTCCGGGGTAAAGGGCGACCGTTCCACCATGCACCGTCACGGGGCTATTGGCGACGCAGGGACCGATCGGCGGCGGTGGCCGTCCCGCGATGGGATCGGCGGCCGGCGGGCAGTCGTCGACCGGCGCCGGGGTGAAATTATGGCCCTTGTGGCCGCCGCTCGAGCAAATGGCGCCGGCCGTCATGCCGGAGGTGCCTCGCGCGTCGAGCGCGTCCGAGGCCGTGGAATTGGCTTGAACCATGCAGGCCGGCGCGGTGATCTGGGATTGCGTCGCGGCATAGAGCGATCCGGACATGGTCGGATCGAGCGCCAAGGCGCACATTGGATAGCCGGCCGCGCGCGCGACGGCCACGGCGTTGAGTGGAATCGCCTGATTGAAGAAGCGCGATCGATAGACCGCGCTCGCCACGACCTGCACCGCCGTATTGCTGGCGATGGGGGTGGCCACGAGGTTCGCGCCGGGTATGGTGGCGGCCAGCGCGGGCGTGGCGTTCGCGGCGTAGCCCTGCACCATCGCGGCCGCCGCCGCCGGAGTCGAAGCCGTCTGGACCATTCTGAGCTCTTTCGCCGCGTCGAGCGCCGCAAGATCCGCCGACGCCTGCAATTGCGCCTTTTGTCGCGCCATCGCCGCATAGTCGAGGGCGCCGTTCACGAGGAAGAGCAGCGGCGCCAGCGACAAGCCGAAGGTCATCATGGCGCCGCCGTCGACGTCGGCGCGCAGGTTCAAGAGCGCGGACACGATCTTCCGTAGCAGGGACTGGCGAAGGTCTCCCCGGCGGCGCATCGGTTTACGCCGCCGTGGCTCTGTTCGCGATCTCCACGACCGATGACGCGGCGTCGAGGCGCGATTTCGGAATGATCAGCCTTATCGAGATTTCCCCCTGGGCGCCCTCGCTCTCGTCGAGGCTTCCCCCGTGCAATTCGGCGATGCGGCGCGCGAAGGGAATGCCCAGCCCATGCCCGATCCGCACGCTGGCGAGCGAATAGGCGGCCTTGCTGGAGCAATTGGGGCCGGATTTTTCGGCGAAGCACCCGGCGCGATGCGCGACGAGATCGAACACGCCCTCGCCCGCCGCGGTCCGCGCGAAAGAAATCCCGATCCGCTCGACGCACTTGTGCGCGCCGAGATCCTCGACGACATGCGACATGGCTCTCGTCAGCCAATAGCGATCGCATTCAACGAAGCAATTCACGCTTTGCGCATCGACGTCGACGCGCGACGACAACTCCGGCGAAACCGCCGCCACGGCGCTTTCGATCAACGCGCGCGAGCGATACTCGTCCGGCGTCAGCGACGCATGGCCGGAACTGAGTTGGGCGTATTGAAGCAGGTCGATGAAGCGCTCCTGCATCTGCCGCGCCGCCGCGCCGATCTGTTCGGCGTAATCGACGTAGCGCGCATCGCCGAGCGGCCCGTCGATCTGCCGCGCGATGCAATCGCCATAACCGATGATCGTGTCGAGCGGCGTGCGCGCTTCGACGCGAATGAGCGACAGAAGATCGTTGGTCAATTGCGACAGCTCTTCGGATCGCCGCCGCTGCCGTCGCAAGTCCGCTTCGATGCGGCTCGTGCGCAACACGTAGCGCAGGGAGCGCGCGAGCACCGCCCAATTGATGGGTTTGGTGGAGAAGGAGTGCGCGCCGAGCCGAAACGAGCGGTCGATGGAGATCACGTCCTCGCGACCGGTGAGCATCACGATCGGCAAATGCTCGAACCGCGGCTCGGCGCGCAAACGTTCGAGCAGCCCGAAGCCGTCGAGCACCGGCATTTCGATGTCGAGCACGAGGAGATCGAAGGGCTCCGAGCAAAGGCGCCGCCAGGCCTCCTCGCCGTTGGCCGCGGACTCCACCGTCATCGTCGGCGAAGCCAGATGAACCTTGCCGAATTCAGCCAGGATCGGGTCGTCGTCGGCGAAGAGCACGCGCGCCTGCTCGCTCGGCATATGCGTGATTTGAGCCATGGCTGGGCCGACGCCTCGATCGAACGGTGACATGCATCGACATTTAGGGCGTCCGAGCTAAGCGCCCCTTACGCAATTGCCTAAAATTCGAACGAAATCCAGCCGATTTTTTTTCGCGCGCCGTTTCAACCTCCTCGGCAATCAATGCAATGGCTCCTTCACCTTGCCTGGTAACGCGCAATAAAGCCGCGCCGATGCAGGATGAAGTCCAACGCAGCGAACGAGGGGCGGTTTCTTGGCGAACATGAACGAAAGCGCGCGCGCACTCGCATCGCGTCCGATGATGACGCTGGGAATCGCCGCAATGTCGGCGCAGGGCGGCCTCGTCCTCGCGGGAAGTTTGGCCGCGCATTGGTGGAGCGTCGATCTCGCGCCGTTCTTCGCCACGGCGGCGGCCTGCTCCGCCGTGCAAATCTTCGCGGCGCTGCGGGTGCTCGGGCAAGAGAAGCCTGCGCCCAGCCCGCGCAGCGCCGAACAACGGCAGGCCGGCGCATGTTTCAAGAGTTGGAACGCGCCCAATCGCGCTTTGTTTCACGAACAGCTCGAAATCGTCGTCGCGCAGGCGCGGCGCTTCGACCGTCGCGCCGCCGTCTTCGCCGTAGAACTCGAAGGGCTGAGGGAAATCGACGGAAAGCTCGGCGCGGAGTTGGCCGAGCGCCTCGTCGAGACGGCGCTGCAGCGTCTCGTCGCCTGCGCCCGCGCCGAGGATGTCGTGGGGCGTCTGGGCGACGACAAATTCGGCGTGATCCTGCAAATCCCCCCCAACGGCGCCGCCGTGACGCAATTGGCCGAGCGCGTCGCCGAGACGTTGAGCACGCCCTACGTCGTTTCGGATCACCGGCTGATCGTCGGCGCCAAGGTCGGCGTCGGGCTCATGCTGGACCGCCTCGACGAAGCGGCGCAGATCGCCGAGCGCGCCGACACGGCGCTGCAACACGCCAAGAGCCAAGCCTTCCCGCGCTTTTGCCTCTACGAGGATTGGATCGGCGCCAACCGGCGCGAACAGGCGCAATTGGGCCGGGAGCTGACGGCGGCGATTTCGGCGCGGCGTCTCGCCGTCGCCTATCAACCGGTCGTCGACCCGAAAGGCGACACGACGATCGGCGTCGAGGCGCTGTGCCGTTGGCGGCACGACGAATTCGGCGAGGTGCCGCCGACCAAATTCATCCCGATCGCCGAGAGCTCGGGAGAAATCCACGCGCTCGGCGAGCAAGTGCTGCGCCAGGCCTGCCGCGACGCGCGCGATTGGCGCGAGATCACGGTCGCGGTCAACGTCTCCCCGCATCAGTTCCGCGGACCGGGCTTCGTGGAATTGGTGCGGCGAGTCCTTGCCGAAACGGATTTCGATCCGCGGCGGCTCGAACTCGAACTCACCGAGAGCGTTCTTTTGAGCGAAATCGACGACGCCGTCGAAAAAATGAACCGCCTCAAGGAACTCGGCATAAGGCTGGCGCTCGACGATTTCGGCACCGGCTACTCGAGCCTGAACTATCTGCTCGCCTTGCCTTTCGACAAGCTCAAGATCGACAGGAGCTTCGTGCTGAAGAGCGAGGTGGGCGCGAGCGGCGCGGCGGTCGTGCATTCGATCGTCAGCCTCGGCCGCGCGCTCGGCCTGCATGTGACGGCGGAAGGCGTCGACTCCGCCGATCAGCACCAGTTCCTACGCATCGCCGGCGTGCATTCCTTCCAAGGCTATCGCTTCGGCAAGCCGATGTCGGCTTTGGAGATCGAGGAAAGGCTCGCGCTGCAACGCGGCGCGCAGGCGGCGGCGGGCGCGCTCGGCGGCGCGAGGCGGGCGGGCTAGACTCTCACCAGGCGACGCGCCGGCCGGCGTAATCGAGAAAGCTTCCGCTGGAGTCGGCGCCGAGACCGTCGATCGTCGCCAGCGCCGCCTCGACGCTTTCGCGCGGCGCGAGCGGCGCGCCGGCGCCGCCCATGTCTGTGCGCACCCAACCCGGGTGCAAGGCGATCACGGCGACGCCGCGCGGCTGCAAGTCGACCGCGAGACATTGCGCGAATTTGTTCAGCGCCGCTTTGCTCGCCGCGTAAGCGGCGCTGCCGGGGCGCACGTCGGCCGTCGAGCCGAGCTGGCTGGACATCAGCACGATGCGCGGATTGGCGGCGCCCGCGAGCTTCGGCAGGAAGGCCTGCGCCACCCGCAGAGGCCCCAAAGTATTGACCGAGAAGAGGTCGAGCGCCGCCTCGAGGTCGAGATCGAGCGGGTTTTGCGGCGCGGGCCCGAGGGCGCCGGCATTGGCGAGGACCACGTCGACCGGCGCCGCGACGCTCTTCGCGGCGGCGGCGATGGCCGCGGCGTCGCGCGAATCGAAAACACGCACTTCCACGGCGCCATGTTGCGGGGCGAGGCGCGCGTCCAAGGCGAGCCGCGCCTCCTCCGTGCGCACGCAGGCGGTCACGCGATCTTGCCGTGCGACGAGTTGTCGCACGAATTCCAAGCCAATGCCGCGATTGGCCCCGGTCACCACCCAATGTTCGCTCAATTCCGCCTCCGCGCGTCGACCCCTGTGGTCATCTTGATGATGCGGTCCACCATCGGCGGCAACATGGTGTTTTTGGCGCCGGGGACCAGTTCGAATTTTCGCTTGTGACCCGAAGCGGCCCTATGGACGATCGGACACGCTGGCGACCCGGGCCGTGGAAGATTTTCGGATCGTGGAACCAGCCGCCCCCTGTCGCCTCGCCCGGCGGCATATGCGAGCAATTGAAGGAACCCGATTCGCGGCTATCGTTCCAAAGCGACCGGACGGCCGCGAAAAATCGAGATTGAGCGGATGACCAGTCGGGCGATGATGGGCGATCATCGACCGGACGATTCCTTCCGGTCGGAAAGCGCTATCGGAAACTCAACCTGATGCGCCCGCGGGCGGTGCGCCTGCACGCAGCGCGCCTGTCGGGAGTCGCGCCGTTGACTTCCCCTCACCTCCCCCCTAAAACCCCGTCACAATCTCGTCAGAGATGACCACAGCCAAACCCGGTCGCCCCATGAGGCGGCGGGCCCACGTCCGGCGGCGCGTTGCGCTCCCGGGCGCATTTTGCTTTGGGCGCTCTTGCGGTCGGCCGATGCGGCCAATAGGAGAAACCCATGTTCGAGAGCCTTTCCGACAAGCTCTCCGGCATATTCGACAAGATCACGCGGCGCGGCGCCCTGACGGAGGCCGACGTGGGCGAGGCTTTGCGCGAGGTGCGCCGCGCTCTGCTCGACGCCGACGTGGCGCTCGACGTCGTGCGCTCCTTTTCCGAAAAGGCGCAGGAGCGCGCCGTCGGAGCGAACATCGTCAAGTCGATCTCGCCCGGCCAGATGGTCGTCAAGATCGTCAACGACGTGCTGGTGGAGACGCTCGGCGAGACGGCCGAGCCGATCAATCTCGACCATAATCCGCCGGTCGCGATCATGATGGTCGGCCTGCAAGGCGCCGGCAAGACCACGACGACGGCGAAGATCGCCAAGCGCCTCAAGGAGCGCGAGAAGAAGCGCGTGCTGATGGCCTCGCTCGACGTGAAGCGCCCGGCCGCGCAGGAGCAGCTCGCGATCCTCGGCCGTCAGATCGAGGTCGACACGCTGCCGATCGTGCCGAACCAGACGCCGTTGCAGATCGCCCGCCGGACGATGGAGACGGCGCGTCTGCAAGGTTACGACGTCGTGCTGCTCGACACCGCCGGCCGCACCCATATCGACGAGCCCTTGATGCAGGAGATGGCGGACATCAAGTCCTACGCCTCGCCGCATGAAATCCTGCTCGTCGCCGATGCGCTCACCGGCCAGGACGCGGTCAATCTCGCCAAGAACTTCGACCAGCGCGTCGGCATCACCGGCATCGTGCTGACGCGCATGGACGGCGACGGCCGCGGCGGCGCGGCGCTGTCGATGCGGCACGTCACCGGCAAGCCGATCAAGCTGATCGCCACCGGCGAGAAGATGGACGCGCTGGACGAATTCTCGCCCAAGCGCATCGCCGACCGCATTCTCGGCATGGGCGACATCGTCGCGCTGGTCGAAAAGGCCAAATCCGCCATCGACGAGAAGGACGCGATGCGCGCCGCCGAGCGCATGTCCAAGGGCAAGTTCGATCTGCAAGACCTTTGCGATCAGCTCGGCATGGCCGAGAAGATGGGCGGCATCGGCGGCATGATGACCCTTCTGCCCGGCGTCGCCAAGATGAAGGAGCAGATGGCTTCGGCCAACATCGACGAGAAGACGATCAAGCGCCAGCGCGCGATCATCCTGTCGATGACCCCCAAGGAGCGCCGCAACCCGGACATCCTAAAGGCCTCGCGCAAGAAGCGCATCGCGGCGGGCGCGGGCGCCAAGGTCGAGGAAGTCAACAAGCTCCTAAAGCAGCACCGCAACATGGCCGATCTGATGAAGGCCATGGGCCCCGGCAAGCGCGGCGGCGGCGGGCTGATGGGCAAGGCCGCGCAGATGATGGGCATGGGCGGCATGCAAATGCCCTCGCCCGAAGAGATCGCCAGACTGCAAGCGCAGATGGGCGGCGGCGCCGGCGCGCCGGGACCGCGCGGCGGCGGCCTGCCCGAGGCGCCGCCCAAGGAATTGCTCGCCCCAAAGCCCACGTTGCCCGGGCTCGGCGGGAAAAGTCTGCTCGGCGGGTTCAACCCGTTCGGGAAGAAGAAGTGAACGAACGTCACCACACCAAGGAATAGATCATGTCTCTCAAGATCAGACTCTCCCGCGGCGGCGCGAAGAAGCGCCCCTTCTATCGCGTCGTCGTCGCCGACGCCCGTTCGCCGCGCGACGGCCGCTTCATCGAAAAGCTCGGCACCTTCGATCCGTTGAAGCCGAAGGACGCGGCCGACCGCCTCGTGCTCGACGCCGAGAAGGCGCAGGAATGGATCGTCAAGGGCGCGCAGCCGACGGACCGCGTCGCCCGCTTGCTTGAGAGCGTCGGCGTCGGCAAGCGCGAGACCCGCAACAATCCGCAGAAGGCCCAGCCGAAGAAGAAGGCGCAGGAGCGCGCGGCGGCGGCCGCAGCCGCGGCTGCCGCGGAGTAAAGGCGCGCGGGCGCCTCGCGCCCTGCTTCGCCCGCCATGCTCCTCCTCGCCTGCGTCGGCCTCGCCGTCTGGCTCCATCTCGTCGCGCTCCACGGCGGCTTCTGGCGCCTGACGGAGCGCGAGCGCGATCTCGCGCCGAAGGGCGCCCCGGCGCCGAGCGGCCTGCGCGTCACGGCGATCGTGCCGGCGCGCGATGAGGCCGAGGCGATCGGGACCAGTCTGGAGACGCTGCTGTCGCAGCGTTTTTCGGGCGCGTTCGACGTCGTGCTGGTCGACGACCAGAGCCGCGACGGCACGGCCGATCTCGCGCGCGCCTGCGCCGCGAGACTGGGCGCGTCCGAGCGGCTGAGCGTGCTGGAGACGCAAGGCCCCGCCAGCGGCTGGACCGGCAAGCTCGGCGCGATGCAGCAGGGTTTCGCGCAAGTCACGGCGCGCGCGGCGCCGCCCGATTTCGTGCTGTTCTGCGACGCCGACATCGGCTTCGAAGCGGATGTGCTGGAGCGTCTCGTCGCCGGCGCGCTGAGGCGCGGCGCCGTGCTGACCTCGCTGATGGCGCGGCTGCGCTGCGAGAGCACGGCCGAACGCTGGTTCGTGCCGGCCTTCGTGTTCTTCTTCCAGATGCTCTACCCCTTCGCCTTCGTCAACGATTCCAGCCGCAAGACCGCCGCGGCGGCGGGCGGCGTCATGCTGATCCGCCCGGCGGCGCTGATCGCCGCGGGCGGACTGGAAGCCATTCGCGGCGCGCTGATCGACGATTGCGCGCTCGGCGCGCTGATGAAGACCCAGGGGCCGATCTGGCTCGGCCTCGCCGAGGGCGCGCACAGCCTGCGGCCTTACCCCAAATATGCGGACATAGAGGCGATGGTGACGCGCTCGGCCTATGCCGAGCTGCGCTATTCGCCGCTGCGGCTGATCGGCGCCATTCTCGGCATGGCGCTGGTCTATCTCGCCCCGCCGCTCCTCGCGCTTTTCGGCGAAGGCTTCGCCCGCGGCGCCGGTCTCGCCGCTTACGCGCTGATGACGCTGGCCTATTCACCCTCCGTGCGCTTTTACGGGCTGTCCATGGGTTACGCCTTCGCCTTGCCCCTCATCGCCGCCTGTTATACGTGGTTCACGCTAGAATCGGCGCTGCGCCATTGGCGCGGCCAGGGCGGCGCCTGGAAGGGCCGCTACCAGGCTCCGGCCGCGCGAAGGGACATTTGAGCGATGACGAGCTCCAGCCCGGTCGAGGTAAAAGACGCCGCCTCGGGCAAGACGCATCGCGACGAGAATTTTCCCGTCGCCTCGATATTGATCGCCCCGCAATTTCGCGCGCCGATTCTCGCCTTCTACAATTTCGTGCGCGCCGCCGACGACATCTCCGACCATGCCGACCTCGCGCCGGAGCAAAAGCTGGCGCTGCTCGACCGGCTCGACATGGCCTTGCTGCAAGAAGGCCCCGACGAAGAGCCGGCGCGCGTACTGCGCGAGGAGTTGCAGGCTCGAAACCTCACGCCGCGACATGCGCGCGATCTGCTGGTCGCCTTTCGCCGCGACGTGACCAAGCTGCGCTACGACGATTGGGACGATCTCATCGACTATTGCCGCTATTCGGCGATGCCGGTCGGCCGCTTCGTGCTCGACGTGCATGGCGAGGACGCCGCGAAGACCTGGCCGGCCAACGACGCGCTCTGCGCCGCCTTGCAGATCGTCAATCATCTTCAGGACTGCGGCAAGGACTACCGCGATTTGAACCGCGTCTATCTTCCGCAGGACACGCTGAAAGCTTTCGGCGCCAAGGTCGAAATGCTCGGCGAGCCCAAGGCGCCGACGCCGCTGCGCGCGGCGCTGCGCGGCTTGGCGCAGCGCACCGGCCTGCTGCTTCGCGAAGCGCGGCCCTTCGCCGAGCTGATCGACGACACGCGTCTCGCGATGGAAGTCGGCGCGATTCACGGCCTCGCCGCAGCGCTGACGCGGCGGCTGTGCGTCGCCGATCCGCTGAGCGAGAAGGTGCATGCGGGCAAGGCGGAGTTCGCCGCTTACAGTCTCCTCGGCGCGATGGGCGCATTGCTGCGCCGCCCGTTTCGCGGCAAGAGCGGAGCGCGCGCATGAGTGCGGCCGCGCCGTCGGCGCCTCCGGCGACCGTGGTGAAGAAGAGTTCGTTCTATCTCGCGATGCGCGTGCTGGAGCCGGCGCGGCGCGACGCCATGTATGCGATCTACGGCTTCTGCCGCGCCGTGGACGACATCGCTGACGACGAGGGCGATCCCGGCGAGCGCCGCCGCCGCCTCGACGACTGGCGCGCGGCGATCGCCGAACTCTTCGCCGGTCCCGTGCATCCGCTCTGCGCGGAACTCGCAGAGCCGACGCGCCGCTACGGGCTGGAGCGCGCCGATTTCGAGGCGGTGATCGACGGCATGCAGATGGACGTCGACGAGGACATACGCGCCCCGGATTGGCAAAAACTCGATCTTTATTGCGAGCGCGTCGCCAGCGCGGTCGGCCGCCTGTCGCTGCGCGCCTTCGGCCTCGTGCCGGAGACGACGCCGGCCGGCAGCCTGCCGCAAGACGCCTACGACCTCGCGCATCATCTCGGTCGCGCCTTGCAGCTCACCAACATATTGCGCGATCTCGACGAAGACGCCGCGCGCGGCCGGCTCTATCTGCCGCGCGAAGCGCTGGAGGCGGCCGGCGTCGAGGATTTTTCGCCTGCCGCCGTTCTGGCGCATCCGCTGCTCGGCAAGGTCTGCGAAGCGGTCGCCATGCGGGCGCGAAAGCATTTCGCGCAAGCCGGACTCATTCTCGCCAAGAGCCCGGCGCATGCGGTCAAGGCGCCGGCGCTGATGGCCGCCGCCTATGGCTCCATTCTCGAACGCACGCTCGCAAGAGGTTTCGCGCCGCCGCGCGAGCGGATAAAGCCCTCGCGCGTCGCCGTGCTGCTCGCGCTGCTGCGCTACGGCTTCGCATGAGCGGGGTCACGCATGTCGTCGGCGCCGGCCTCGCCGGGCTGTCTTGCGCGATAAAGCTGGCGCAGTCCGGCAAGCGCGTCGCGCTGTATGAAGCCGCGCGCATGGCCGGCGGACGCTGCCGCTCCTATTTCGATCCGGCGCTCGAACTGACCATCGACAACGGCAATCACCTGCTGCTCTCCGGCAACAAGGCGGCATATGACTACCTTCGCCGCATCGGCGCCGGCGACGCGCTGATCGGACCGAAGGACTGCGCCTTCGACTTCCTCGATCTGCCGAGCGGCTTGCGCTGGCGCCTCGCCCCCAACGCCTCGCGCGTCCCTTGGTGGATTTTTGCGCCCGCGCGCCGCGTGCCGGGGACGAAGCCGCTCGACTATCTCGGCGCCGCAAATCTCTTGCGCGCGAAAAAAGACGCGACGATCGGCGAGACGATGGATTGCTCCGGCCTGCTCTACGAGCGGCTGTGGGGCCCGGTGCTGCTCTCCGCGCTCAACACCGAGCCGAAAGACGCCAGCGCGACGCTGGCCGGCGCCGTCTTGCGCGAAACCCTCGCCGCCGGCGGCGCCGCCTGCCGGCCGATGGTGGCCAAGGACGGTCTCGGCCCCGCCTTCGTCGAGCCCGCGCTGAGGACGCTTCAGGCCCAGGGCGTCGCGCCGCGTTTTGGCGCACGCCTGCGCGGGATTGGCTTCGACGGCGACGCGGTCGCGCGGCTCGACTTTGGCGAGGACAGCGTCGCGCTGAACGAGGGCGACGGTCTCGTGCTCGCCGTGCCTCCCTGGGCGGCGGCCGAACTCGTCCCTGGCCTCACCACGCCGAACGATTTTCGCGCCATTCTCAACGCGCATTTCAAGATCGCCCCACCCAAGGGCCAGCCGCCGCTCGTCGGCCTCGTCGGCGCGCTGAGCGAATGGCTGTTCGCCTTCGACGACCGCCTGTCGGTGACGATCAGCGGCGCCGACCGCTTGATGGAGGCTTCGCGCGAAGAACTCGCCCAACGCATCTGGACCGAGGTCGCCCATGCGACCGGCCTCGCGGGCGAGACGCCGCCTTGGCAGATCGTCAAGGAAAAACGCGCCACCTTCGCCGCGACGCCGGAACAAGAGCGACGCCGACCGGGCGCCAAGACGGGGTGGCGCAATCTGCTGCTCGCGGGGGATTGGACCGCGACGGGCCTGCCGGCGACGATCGAAGGCGCGATAAGGTCGGGGTTTAGGGCGGCGGAGATGGCGGCGGTTTTGTGAGCGAACGGCGCACGCCTCGAGCCGTCATGGCCGCGCTCGTCGCGGCCATGACGGCGGAGAATCATTGTGACTGAAGCTGTGCCAGGCGTGGGCATCGAATTGGAGGTGAAAGTCCTTCGTGGGGCGAGTTGGTAGCCCGACTTCGCCAACTGGCGTGGATTTTTACGATTTTTGGCGCGGTTTCGTTGGATAATGGGTTGTATTTTCAGGGTCTACAATCCAAAAATCGGCTGCCGACCTCAAATGTCGCGCGCTAACAGTTTCAACACGTTTCCGCCACCGCACCCCGCGAGTTGGCGAAGTCGGGTTAGGCTTAAATATCATTTCGTTACAGAAATTAAAAAAGGCGGGGCGCGTCCCTTCTCCTACTTGTGGGAGAGTTGGCCCAGCGAAGCCGGGTCGGATGAGGGCTGTTCCGGTTCCCTGCAGCGCCCAGATTTCGCGCGCGCTCCGAGATGTGTGCATGCGGCAGGCAAGCGGGAAACGTTAGCCCGCGCCGATTCGTTTTGCGCAGTCCCGCGTATCGCCATCGATCACTGCTTCGGCGGGGGTGCGATTCAAAGTTGTGCGGAGTAAATTCGATGTGATTCGCTTTGGGAGGGGAAGGCCGATGACGGGCTCGCATTTGAGTGACGAAGCGCTGGTTGCGTTTTTACGCGGGCATCCCGAG